>Ga0335082_10010131_pt1 | contig 10234 bp, 6 predicted proteins | sample Lox_Sample_41_FD_206718 | JGI IMG/M metagenome (GOLD analysis project Ga0335082, IMG submission 206718) | Soil microbial communities from Loxahatchee National Wildlife Refuge, Florida, United States - Lox_Sample_4.1 | ecosystem: Environmental > Terrestrial > Soil > Wetlands | place: USA: Florida...
GGTCGTTGCCGATGACGCACAGAACGGCCTGCGCCAGTGGGCGTCGGATCGACCGGATCTGATCGCGCTCGACAACGATCTGCCTGGACCGTCCGGGATCCAGGTGGTGGCGCATCTGCGGCAAGCGGAGCCAGCCGGCACCCACACGCCTGTCGTGCTGCTGGGCGGTACTGACACCGTCGATGCCAAGGTGCGCGCCCTGCGGGCCGGGGCCGACGACTACCTGGCCAAGCCGATCCATCCCCAGGAGCTTTCCGCGCGCGTTCGCGGCCTGTTGGCGCGGTTCGCCCGGCCTCAGACGTCCGCCGGGAGCCAGGTGTTCGGCCGAGTTCACGCTTATTACGGGGCGAAGGGCGGGGTGGGAACCACGACGGTCGCAATCAACACCGCAATCGGGCTGCGTCGTGAGCTCAAGCGATCGGTCGCGCTGGTTGATGGGAACTTCCAGTTCGGCGACCATCGCGTCTTTCTCGACATGGGCGTCGGCCAGCGCTCCATCATCGATGCGGTCACGGCGACGGCGATCGATGCCGATGTCATCCGAAAGGTTATGGTTCCTCACGAGTCAGGCGTCGACCTGCTGCTGGCGCCGCCCAGACCTGAGCAGGCGGAGCTCGTCAGCAGCGAGCAGCACCATCTGCTGCGTATCGTCGAGTTGCTGCGCTCGATGTACGACTACGTGGTTATCGATATGGACCAGCGTCTCGATGAGCACATGCTCGACGTCATTGGTGCCGCCGACCGACTCGTGGTCCTCATGACGGCCGACCTGTCGTGCATCAAGAACGTCCGCCTCATGCTGGGCACCATGGGCGAGCTCGGTGTGCCGGACGAACGTTTGATGCTGGTCCTCAACCGCGCCAACGCGTTCACCGGCATCTCCCCCAAGTCCGTCGAGAACGTGCTCAAGAGGCCGATTGCGTACCAGATCGTCAACGACTACCGCTCGGCCGTCTCCTCGCTCAACTCCGGCACGCCCTTCATGGCTCGCAAGCCCGACTCCGCGCTGGGGCGGGCGCTGTTGGAGCTTGCCCGACTGGTCGACCAGCAGTCTGTAACCTCGACCGAGCTGCGCGAGCTGGAGTTCGCCGCGGCCCCCTAGGGCCTGCCTCGCATCCCGACGCAGGGGACGAAACACGGATGTGTAGAGCCTGCGCGTCAAGCGACTGATAAGCCGTTGTTAATCGACGGTAAATCGGTGCTGCGTAACGTGGCGGCGTGCTCGCGACGCTCGTCACTGCTGTAACTAACGGCCTGCGCGGCGAGATCGTGCGGGTCGAGATCGACGTCGCGCCGGGCCTGCCGATCTGCCACATCGTCGGCCTGCCGGACGCCGCGCTGTCGGAGGCGCGCGAGCGAGTCCGGGGTGCCATCCGCAACAGCGGCTTCCAGTATCCGCTGTCCCGCATTACCGTGAATCTCGCGCCGGCAGACCGGCGCAAGCGCGGTTCGGCATATGACCTGGCGATTGCCGTCGGCATCCTCGTCGCGTCAGGTCAGATCCGGCGTGGCAGTGGATCGTGGGCGCTGCTCGGCGAGCTGTCCCTGTCCGGCACGGTTGAGCCTGTCGCAGGCGTGCTGCCCATGGTCGCGACGCTCCAGCGGCAGGGCTACAGGCGTGTCATCGTCCCGGATGCCAACGTCCACGAGGCGCGCCTGGTGACCGGTGTCGAGGTCGTGGGCGTGGTCGGGCTTGACGATGCCGCGCGACTCGTGGCCGGGCCGCGCGGCAGGACCGCCGAACGAGCCACGCGCCGCCCGGCGGTCGAGCTCTCGGGTCCGCGGCCGGCGGAGCGCGGCCCGGTGCCGCGCCGAACGACGCCGCTGGCCGCGGAGATGGAGCCGGTCGATCTGGTGGACATCCGCGGCCAGGGACATGCCCGGTGGGCGCTCGAGGTGGCTCTCGCGGGCGGTCACAATATCCTGCTCATAGGACCTCCAGGCGCAGGCAAGACCTTGCTGGCGCGCTCGATCCCCGGCCTTCAGCCGCCGCTGGACGACGACGAGGCACTCGAGGTCACGGTCATCGAGAGCATTGCAGGGCTCCTTGCCGACGGCAGCTTGCGGCGTCAACGGCCGTTTCGCGCGCCGCACCACACCAGCTCCTACGCCGCGCTCGTCGGCGGCGGACCGGCATTGCTGCCGGGCGAAGTGACACTCGCCCACCTGGGCGTGCTTTTTCTCGATGAGCTGGCCGAGTTCGACCGGCCTGCTCTCGACGCGCTGCGCCAGCCGTTGGAGGAGGGCGTCGTGGCCATCGCTCGGGCAACGGGCCACGTGCGCTACCCGGCACGCTTCCAGCTCGTGGCCGCAATGAACCCGTGCCGGTGCGGCCACTACAACGACGCGCAGAAGAAGTGCCGTTGCCGGCCCGGCGAGCCGGAGCGCTACGTCCGCAGAGTGAGCGGGCCGCTGCTTGACCGCATCGACATCCAGGTCGAGATGGCACGCGTGCCGACCGCGCAGCTGCTGCGCGGGGCAAAGCCGGAGTCGAGCACGACCGTGCGCGAGCGCATCGCCGCCGCGCGTGTGACCGCGCTGGCGCGCAACGGAGGGAGGGCTAACGCACACCTGCCGGCGACAGCCATCGTCGAAGCGTGCCGGCTCGAAAAGGCCGCAGACAACGTCCTCGTCGAGCTCGGTGCCATTCATCATCTGAGTGCGCGCCAGACGCACAGGCTGATGCGCGTCGCCCGCTCGATAGCCGATCTGCGCGACCACGTCGACGTTTCCGCGGACGACGTTCTTGCGGCCGTACAGCTGCGCGACCAGGGCACGATATTCGATCAGCGCGCCGCCGCGTAGCGCTCGGCTCGCGTCTTCGCCATGGATGAGCGAACGGCGTGGATCGCGCTGGCATGCGTCGACGGCATTGGCGAGGAGATCTTCAACAAGCTGCTCGCGGTTTACGGCAGTGCATGGACGGCGCTCGCGGCCGCGAACGACGGCCGCCTTGACGCGTGGATGGCAATGCGACGCAGGATCGACGGGCAGCCGCCGATCAACGGCCCGACGCTCGCACATCTGCGAGCCACGGCCGCGGACCCGGCACGGCCGCTGGCGGACGCTGCGCAGCGCGGACTGTGGATCATGACGGCGCTCGATCAGGACTATCCGACGCGGCTGCGCGATCTGGACCCGCCTCCGGCGATCATCATCGGCCGCGGCCATGCCGACGCGTTGCGGGGCAGACGGGCGGTGGCGGTGGTCGGCACGCGCCGGCCCACGCCGGCCGGACGGCTGCTGACGACGCGTATCTGCCATCGTCTGGTCGAGTGCGGCGCCGTCGTCGTGTCAGGCCTGGCGGTTGGCATCGACGGCGCCGCCCATGCAGCGACGATCCAGGCCTCGGGCTCGACCGTGGCGGTGATCGGCGCCGGCCACGATCGACCCGGCCCGCGTGCCCACACGGGCCTGCGCGAGGAGATCGTCAGCTCGGGCGGCGCCTTGATCAGCGAGTACCACCCGCGCACGCCGGCCAAGATCGGAACGTTCCCGCGTCGCAACCGGATCATCGCCGCGCTCGGCGACGCCACGCTGGTCGTAGAGGCGCCTATTCACAGCGGTGCGCGGATTACGGCAACTCGCGCGCTCGATCTCGGCCGGCCGCTGTTCGTCGCGCCGGGGCGCATCGGTGATTGGGCGACGGCCGGCTCGCTCGCGATCCTGCGCGAGACCGCGGCACGGCCAATGGTCGGCCTGGATGAGCTGATCGAGGATCTGGGCTACCTCGCGCCCGATGCCGATCGATTCGAGGGAGGCCAGCCAACCCGGGCCGCTCTCGAGACGCTCGGGAAAACGGAGCAGGCCGTCGCGCGCCGGCTGCTCGACGGCCCGGCAAGCCTCGACTCGCTGGTTGAGATAACGGGCCTGCCGCCGGCGGTCGTCTCGAGCGCAGTCACATTCCTGCTCATGCGTGGCTGGATCGAACCCGTTGGCCCGACCTACGTTGTCACCGGCGTGCTGGCGCGGTGAGCGCTGCTGATGCGCTGACCGCTCTGCATCGGGACCTCCGTACCGTTGCCCGGACGGGCAATCATGGGCGAACCTCCGCGCGTGATCAGCGGCGTCATCATCCACCTCGAAAACCAGCTGCCCATCCTGGTCGATCTCATCGAGCTGCCCGGCCCGCAGGACCTCGTCGTGCGCTGCACGAACGTGCGCGCCGTCGATGGCAAGCGCCCGCAGTTCGTCCACGATCGGAACTCGACGTTCATCTTTCCGATCACGATGATTCGTCTGATCGAGGCGCCGGCGATGTCGGACGAGGCGGCCCTGGTGGCGGACGACACTCCCTTTGGGCTCGATGATCCGGCGGCCCGGCCGCCGTCCGACGGCTTTGACGAAGAGGCCGCAGAGGACTTCCTCGCGCGCATCCGCCAGATCTGAGCTGCGCAGCCGTCCGTGGCGCGCGGCGCGACGCGTGCTAGGCTCGAATCTGTGACCAAGAACCTGGTTATCGTCGAATCACCCGCCAAGGCGCGCACGATCGAGCGTTACCTGGGCCCCGGCTACCGGGTGCTCGCCTCTTACGGCCACGTGCGCGACCTGCCCGAGAACCCCGGCAAGAACAAGCTCGGCGTGGACGTCGAGCACGACTTCCGGCCCGAATACGTCGTTTCAGAGGATCGCCGCAAGCAGGTCGCCACGATCGCCAAGGAAGCCAAGTCTGCAGATACGGTCTACCTCGCGACCGACCTCGACCGGGAGGGCGAGGCGATCGCCTGGCACGTCACGGAGGCGGCCAACGTCCAGCCCGACAAGGCGCGACGGGTGACATTCAGCGAGATCACGCCGGACGCCATCCGCGACGCGTTCTCACACCCGCGCGACATCGACCGCAACCTGGTGGACGCGCAGCAGACGCGGCGCATCCTCGACCGGTTGGTGGGCTACACGCTCAGCCCGCTGCTGTGGCGCAAGGTCCACGCCGGGCTGTCGGCCGGCCGTGTCCAGTCGGTTGCGGTCAGGCTCGTCGTCGAGCGTGAGCGCGAGATCACCGGCTTCGCGGCACGCGAGTACTGGACGATCGAGGCAAACCTGGCCACGGACGAGGGCGCGGAGTTCAGGGCCGAGCTGGTTCGTATCGCCGGCGAGCCACTCGCCACCGGCGGCGATCAGGTCGGCGACAAGAAGTTCACGGTCATCGCCGATGAGGCTATGGCGCGACGCCACGCACAGGCATTGGCCGATCTGCGGCCAGTCGTCGATGCGATCAGTCGCCGGGCGAGCAAGCGCCGGCCGGCGCCGCCGTTCACGACCAGCACGCTCCAGCAGGAGGCAAGTCGCAAGCTTGGCTTCAACCCCAAGCGCACGATGCGCATCGCCCAGGACCTGTACGAGGGTGCGGACACGACGGAGGGGCGCGTCGGACTGATCACCTACATGCGAACCGACTCGCCGACCATGGCCCACGTCGCCATGCGCGAGGCGCGCGACGTCATCTCGACGCGCTATGGGCTCAAGTACGTCGTCGCCAAGGGCCGTGTCTACAGCGCCAAGACCAAGGGCGCCCAGGAGGCGCACGAGGCGATCCGCCCGACCTCGTTCGCGCGCGACCCGGACTCGCTCGCGAGATCGCTGACGCCCGAGCAGCTGCGCCTGTACCGCCTGATCTGGCAGCGCGCGCTGGCCTCGCAGATGGCCGACAAAGAGCTCGAGACGACCACGATCGACCTTTCCGCCGACCCGTACGCGCTGCGGGCCAGCGCAACACGGACGATCTTCGACGGTTTCGCGGCGGTCTACACGGAGGGCCTCGACGATGCCGCCGAGGAGGCCGACCGACAGCTGCCGGCCCTGCGCGAACGTGAGGGCACGACCGTGCGCGCGGTCACGCCGAGCCAGCACTTCACCCAGCCGCCACCGCGCTACACAGAGGCGACCCTGATCAAGGCGCTGGAGGAGCGCGGCATCGGCCGGCCCTCGACCTACGCGGCGACCATCTCGACGATCATCGACCGCGGCTACGTCAAGGTCGTCGAGCGCCGGTTGCGGCCGGAGCCGGTCGGCGAGGTGGTGACCGACCTCCTGGTCGAGCATTTTGGCGATTTCGTCGATTACGACTTCACCGCGCGCATGGAGGACGATCTCGACGAGGTCGCGGCCGGCAAGCGCAACTGGGTCGCGCTGCTGCGCGAGTTCTACGACCCGTTCGTGGGCCTCGTCGACGCCAAGCGCAAGGAGCTGCGCCGGCGCGACTTCACGACCGAGCAAACCGACGAGGTCTGCTCGGAGGGCCACCCGATGGTCATCCGCCTCGGGCGCAACGGCCGTTTCCTGGCCTGCTCGCTCTACCCTGAGCACCGCGAGACGCGGCCGCTGCCCGGCGAAGAGGCCGAGATGCCGGCCGTCGAGGGAGTTGGCGAGACCTGCCCCGAATGTGGCTTGGGCACGCTCGTCGCGCGGCGCGGCCGGTTCGGGCCGTTCGCCGGCTGTTCGCGTTACCCGGAGTGCGGCTACATCCGGCGCAACGGGCCACCGCCACCGGAGCCGCTCGCGTTTGAGGTGATCTGCCCCAAGTGCGGCGAAGGGCATCTGATCGCCCGGCGAGCGCGGCGAACGGGCAGCGTCTTCTGGGGCTGCTCGCGCTACCCGAAGTGCGATTTCACGACCTCGCGCGAACCGCTCGGCCCGGTCCACGACGCTGACGATGGGCCGGTGGCGCGCGAGGGCGAGAGTGGCGCTATCTGCCTGAAGTGCGGCGCAGCGATCGACCTGCCGGCCGGGAACGTGCCCGGGCAGAAGGTCGCCGGCGGCGAGCCGAACCCCGAGGCGCTGGCGGCGCCGCGGCGCGCCGGGCGGAGCCGCTCAGGTGGGCGGCGCGGCTCGACGACGAAGCGCTCGTCCTCGACGCGGCGCTCCCGGCGCGCCGCGTGACCGACCGACTCGCCAGCGGCACCGGCGAGTCGGATGGAGCCGTTGCGCTCGATGGGTTCTTGAGCCGGCTCGCCGCTCGCGACTCATCGGCGAACACGGTGCGCGCCTATCACACGGCCATCGCGCAGTACCTGTCGTTTCTCGACGAAAGGCCCGCCGATTGGCGCTCTCCCGGCCGGACGACCGTTCGTGCCTATCTTGCCGACCTGACTGACCGGGGATTGTCGAGGCGCTCGATCAGCAGCCGTCTCGCTGCGCTGCGCTCCTTCTACCGCTACGCGCGACGAGAGGGCCTGGTGGAGTCAGATCCATGGTCCGCGGCCCTGACGCCGCGCCTGCCACGACGTCTGCCGCAGGTCCTCGGCGTGCGTGAAGTCGAAGGGCTGATCGACGAGGCCGCCACGGAGGAGACGCAACACCCGCTCGTGCTGCGCGATGTGGCCATTGTCGAGACCGCGTACGCGGCCGGTCTGCGGATCAGTGAGCTGGCGAGTGCGCAGCTGGAGGATCTCGATTTGGCGCGCACGGAGCTGCGCGTGCTCGGCAAAGGCCGAAAGGAGCGTGTCACGCTGCTCGGCGCCCATGCGCGCCGGGCGCTCGAGGAATATCTACGCGAGGGGCGCCCGGCACTGGTGGCCAGGGCGGGCGGCGCGCCGGACACGGGCGCGCTGTTCCTGAATGCGCGCGGCGCGCCGATCAGCGTGCGCGGCCTGCGCTATCGGCTCGATCGCCTGATGCGCGCCGCGGGCTTGCCGTCCGGATCGTCTCCCCATACGTTGCGACACTCCTTTGCCAGCCACCTGCTCGAGGGCGGCGCCGATCTGCGCGTCGTCCAGGAGCTGCTGGGTCACGCCAGCCTGGGCACGACCCAGGTCTACACCCACGTCTCGCCCGCGCGGCTGCGCAGCGCGTACCGCAGCGCGCACCCGCGCTCATCGGGGACAGCCGGCTCTCGGTCGCCGTGAGCGGCCGCACGCTTGCCCGTGCCGGTCTCGTAGTCGCCGCGGCATTCTTGGCCTCCCGGATCCTGGGTTACGTCCGCGTCGTGGTCATCACCAACGAGTTCGGGGCCGGAACGGAGCTCGACGCCTACTTCGCCGCGTTCCGGGTGCCCGACGCGATCTTCCAGCTCGTCGCCGCAGGGGCGCTGAGCTCGGCCATGATCCCGGTCCTGTCGGGGCTGTTCAGCCGCAACGAGGAAGCGCGGGCGTGGCGCGTCGTCTCGACCGTGCTCAACGTGATGCTCATCGTGCTCTTCAGCCTGTCGGTGATCGTCGCCGTGTTCGCGCCGGTGATCGTGCCGATCATCACCCCCGGCTTCGACGCTGTGGGCACGGAGCTGACCATCCGCCTGACGAGGATCATGCTCCTGTCGCCGATCATGCTTGCGCTGGCCGCGGTGGCATCGAGTGTGCTCAACGCGCGCGGCAGGTTCGGGGCCGCGGCCGTGGCGCCGTCGCTCTACAACATCGCCATCATCCTGGGCGCGGTGCTGCTCGGCCCGTCGCTGGGCGTCGACGCGCTGGCCATCGGCGTGGTCTTCGGCGCCTTCCTCAACCTGGCCATCCAGATCTACCCACTCATCCAGGAGCGCTTCCAGCTGTCGTTCGACATCGACCTGTCCGACTCGTCGGCGCGCCAGGTGCTGCTGCTCATGGCGCCCCGCGCACTGGGACTCGGGGCCAACCAGATCACCTTCATCGTGGCCACGATGCTGGCCACGGGCGTCGGCGTGGGTGCCGTGACCAGCTACAACATCGCCTGGACCCTGATGCAGATTCCGCTCGGTGTGATCGGTTTCCCGCTCGGCATCGTGCTCCTGCCGTCGCTGTCCAGGGCGGTCGCGTCGGGCTCCGTGCGCGAGTTCGGCCGGATGATCGTGGGCTCGGTGCGGCTGATGCTGTGGGTGATGCTCTTCATCACGACGGTTGGCATCGTCGTTCGCCGCCAGGTCGTGACCATGCTCTTCGTCGGGCTCGACGAGCATGCGCTGTCGCTCACCGCAGACACGCTGTCGTTCCTGCTGCTGGGCCTGTGCGGCTACTCGCTCGTGATCATCTTCGCCCGCGCCTTTTACAGCGGTCACGACACGCGAACGCCGGTCTTCACGGCGGCCTTCGACATGACCACGAGCGTCGTCGTGGCGCTGGCGACGGTCGGCACGATGGGCCTGTCCGGCATCGCCCTGGGCCTGGCCTGTGGCGGCATGGCCGAGGCAACCGCGCTGGGGGTGCTGCTCTGGCGCCGGACGCCGGGCACGGGGCTGGAGTCCGTCATCCGGCCGTTCATCGTCTTCGCCATCGGCGCCTTGATCGCGGCGTTCGTCGCGGCCGTTGTCGTGCGATTGAGCGAGCCGATCTTTGGCCTGGAACCTGGCCGGCTCGGGCTGCTGATCGAGGTCACGCTCGCAAGCGGCGCCGCGGCGCTGGCGTACGCGCTCTACGCGATGGTCCTGCGCATCCCCGAGCTCGATCAGACCATCACCATCGCGCGCTCGTTCCTGCGCCGCGGCGGTGGCAGTGGCGGTGACGATTTGTCAGGTGGCAGCCCGGCATGACGACACAGCTGCCCGGAGGTGCGCGTCGGCCGCTGGGCGACCTCGTTCGCGAGCTGGAGCTGCGCGGCATGTTGCGTACTGTGCTGGCTCACGCCGCGGCTCCGGTCGCGCAAACGTCGATCGGTGAGGTCGCTTTCGACTCGCGCAGCGTCAGGGCTGGCGACTTGTTCGTGGCCGTGCCCGGCGCGGCGACTGATGGCCACGACTTCGCTGCCGCCGCGGTTGCCAGTGGTGCCGTCGCCGTCATGGGCGAGCGCGCGATGGCGAACGTCGCCGTCCCGCAGATCCTCGTCTCGTCGGCGCGTCGCGCGCTCGCGCTCGGTGCGGCATGGGTCAACGGCTACCCGTCGAAAGATCTCGGCGTGGTCGGCGTGACCGGCACGGATGGCAAGACGACGACCTGCTACTTGATCCGGGCAATGCTCGGTGAATGCGGCCTGCCCGCCGGCCTGATCACCACGATCGAGGCGATTGTCGGGGGGCAAAGCCAGGGCTACACGGGGCATACGACGCCGGAGGCGCCCGTCATCCAGGCGGACCTGCGTCGGATGCTCGAGGCCGGTGACAGATTCGCGGTGGTGGAGACGACGTCGCACGGGCTGGCGCTCGACCGCGTCGCGGAGATCGCCTACGACATAGCGGTTTTCACGAATCTGACGCACGAGCATCTCGACCTGCACGGCACGTACGAGGCCTACGTCAGGGCAAAGCGCTCGCTCTTCGAGCAGCTCCAGGTGGCGCCGAGCAACCCGCTCAAGCCGGGTATCCCCAAGGGCGCGGTCGTCAACGCCCAGGATG
>Ga0335082_10010132_pt1 | contig 10233 bp, 8 predicted proteins | sample Lox_Sample_41_FD_206718 | JGI IMG/M metagenome (GOLD analysis project Ga0335082, IMG submission 206718) | Soil microbial communities from Loxahatchee National Wildlife Refuge, Florida, United States - Lox_Sample_4.1 | ecosystem: Environmental > Terrestrial > Soil > Wetlands | place: USA: Florida...
AGCAGGACGCGGTGATCGCCGCCGGCAAGAAGGCGCAGGCCTATTACGAGGGCAAAGCCGACGCGGTGAATAAAGAGGCGGTCAAGGCATTCGAGGATCACAAAGTTAAGGTAGTGACGTTGAGCGATGCCGATTACCAGGCCTGGCTCGACGTGGCGAAAAAGAGCTCCTATGCCGAATATGCCAAAAACGTGCCCAACGGTCAGAAGCTGATCGATGAGGCGCTTGCGGTGAAATAACGGTGATGGCGGCCGGCGGGCTTTTGCCCGCTGGTCTGCTTTTTAGAGCGTAATTTCGTCGCGTACGGTCCGGACTTTCAAACAAATTGGAAAAGACGAGCCCATGGATACTTACATTCGGGCTGTAAATTTTTTATCGCGCGTCGCAGGTGTGACTGCTGCCTTACTTATCGCACTCGCGGTGCTGGTGATCTGTGACATCGTGGTCGAGCGTTACATACTGAATTTGACGACGATCTGGCAGATCGACGTCGTGACCTACAGCATCGTCGGCGCGACTTTTGTCGGCAGCTCCTATGTCCTGATGACGCGCGGGCACGTCAACGTCGACATCTTGCCACTGCACTGCGGTCCGCGGGCCCGGTATTGGCTTGCATTGATCACAAGTCTCATCGCGATTGCGTTTTGCATCGTCATATTCGTCCTGTGTACCGCTTACTGGTATGAAGCATACTCGGAGCGCTGGCTCTCCAATACCGTGTGGCGGGCGCGACTCTGGATTCCCTACCTCTCGATGCCAGTCGGTCTCGGTCTGCTTATCCTTCAATATGTAGCTGATCTGATCAACCTGGTGACAGGGCATGCGCCGCCATTCGGTATCAAAGATCAACTGGCTGCCGAGGACGTCGCCCGCGCGCAAGCGCAGGAAGCGTTGGGAGGCGCTCCGTGAGCCCGACAACGCAAGGGACGCTTGTCCTCATCGTCACTTTGTTCATGCTTGTTTCGGGAATTCCGGTCGCGTTCGGGCTCGGCGCGATTGCCATCTCCTTCCTGGTGTTCTTTCAGGGATTCGACGCCCTTCATGTCGTCGCCGAAACCTTCTGGTCCGGGCTGGACGAATTTACGCTCGTTGCCATTCCGATGTTCGTGATGATGGGCGCGGCGATCGGATCTTCGCCGGCGGGTAAGGATCTCTACGAAGCGCTCGATCGCTGGCTCTATCGCTTGCCTGGCGGCCTGGTGATCTCAAATATTGGCGCTTGCGCAATCTTTGCGGCGTTGACCGGATCGTCGCCTGCCTGTTGCGCAGCCATCGGCAAGATGGGCATCCCGGAAATGCGCCGCCGCGGCTATCCGGACGACGTGGCTACGGGATCAATCTGCGCTGGCGGCACGCTCGGAATTCTGATTCCTCCGTCGGTCACCTTTATCCTTTATGGGATCGCTACAGAGACATCGATCGGCCGTCTGTTCATCGCCGGCATCTTGCCTGGCCTTATGCTGACCAGCTTGTTCATGGTGTGGACCCTGTTCATCATCTGGAAACGCGGATTCCGCTCGCACGCGATTGACTTTCGTTATTCGTGGAAAGAGAAATTCCAGTCCGTCCCGAAGATTGCGCCCTTCCTCTTCATTATTGTGGGGGTGATGTACTCGCTCTACGGGGGTGTCGCGACGCCATCGGAAGCGGCCGGGGTGGGCGCCGCATTGTGCCTGTTCCTGGCGATTCTGATTTATCGGCTTTGGAGTCCCGAGCAAATCTGGCACATCCTCCGTGACACCATGCGCGAGTCGGTGATGATTTTGACAATCATCGCGACCGCGGTGTTGTTCGGCTATATGTTGACCTCGCTTTATCTCACCCAGACGCTCGCGCAGGCGATCGCCGACCTGCACGCGAACAAATGGGTGCTGATGTTCCTCATCAATATCTTCCTGTTGGTGTGCGGATTTTTCATCCCCCCGGCGGCGATTATCCTGATGACCAGCCCGATCCTGTTGCCCATTATTACGGCAGCGGGCTTCGATCCCGTCTGGTTCGGCGTCATCCTGACTATCAATATGGAAATCGGGCTTATCCACCCGCCCGTTGGCCTGAATATCTATATCGTGAATGCCATCGCCCCCGATGTGCCACTCGCGCAAGTCATGTGGGGGACTTTGCCGTATGTCATTTGCATGATGCTGGCGATCGTCATCTTGTGCTTCTTTCCCGAAATTGCCACATGGTTGCCTAATCATCTGATGGGCGTTGCCATAGGGCCTAAATGAACACCTCATTTTTCGGCGAGCTCTTGCAGACCATTTCCGAGCGCGGCCGCGCGTTGCTTGCGCGCGACCGGCGTGGCGAAGCGTCTGCCCACTCGGAAGGCCTCGTAGAGTTATGCGAGGAATTATTGTCTGGCCGTGGCGAGGCGTCGGGCGTAGCGCTCGCGCGCGAAATTCTTGCCCGTTATGCGACGCTCACTATCGGCCCCCGGATCGCTTTCTTCGAAGCATTGGCGCAACGCTTTGGCGCCGATCCGGCTTGCATGGAGCAGGCGATCACAGCCTGGCGCGCGGCGCCGTCGGATGCGACTGCTACCGAAGTCCATGCCGCATCGGAGCCGCGCCGGCAGGAATTGTTCCGGAGGCTTAACCTTGCGCCGGGGGGGACCGCTGCACTGGTACGTATGCGCGAGCAATTGATGGACTCGCTCGATCACCGCGAAGACCTGCGCGCACTCGACGACGATTTTATTCATTTGTTTTCGTCCTGGTTCAATCGCGGCTTTCTGGTCCTGCGTCGGATCGACTGGTCAACACCGGCCATCGTGCTGGAAAAGATCATCCGCTACGAAGCGGTGCACGAGATCCACGATTGGCAAGACCTGCGCCGGCGCATCGACTCCTCCGACAGGCGCTGCTACGCATTCTTCCATCCGGCGCTGGTGGACGAGCCGCTCATTTTCGTCGAGGTTGCGTTGACGCGCGACATCCCGGCCGCGATCGCTCCAATCCTCGGCAAGGAGCGCGAGGTGGTGGATATCGAAAAGGCCCGTGCCGCGACGTTTTATTCGATTTCCAATTGCCAGCGCGGTCTCGCCGGCGTTTCGTTCGGCAATTTCCTGATCAAGCAGGTGGTCGAGGAAGTCAGCCGCGAGATGCCCAAGCTTTCGACCTTCGTGACCCTGTCGCCGGTGACCAATTTTGCCGACTGGCTCAAGCACGAGCGCGCTGAGGACAAATCCGCGGCATTGACAGATGCCGACAAGGCGGTGCTCACCGCGCTCGATCAGCCGGGTTGGTGGCGCAACGAGGAAACGGCCACCCAGGTTCAGGATACGGTGATGCGCGCGGCTGCCTGGTATTTCCTGCGCGCGCGCAACCAGCGCGGCTTGCCGGTCGACGCGGTGGCGCGTTTCCATCTCGGCAATGGCGCGCGGCTTGAGCGCATCGACTGGCTCGGCGACACCTCGGACCGGGCGATGGCGCAGGCGCACGGCTTGATGGTGAATTATCAATACGACCTCGACGACATCGAAAAGAACCACGAGGCCTATGCGGAAGGGCGTACTGTGGTTGCGTCCGGCTCGGTGCAGCGCCTGTTGCGTCCGCCACTCGAACTGGTGCCGATCGCGGGCTAACGGATTTCTTATCCGCTCGCCCCGTGACCCAGCCTATGCTCGCTTCGTGAGCTTCGGCGGGTTCAAGTCGGCCGAACCGCGGAGCGCGACGGCAGTAAGCGCGGACCCAGTGCGCGGGGATGAACGGAATCAGGATTTTCCGTAGACCGGCACGATCGCGCCGCGCGTGACGCGATTTTCGGCAGACGCCAGGAAAAGGATTGTGGCCGCGACCTCGTCGACTTTCGGCCACGCATCGAAAATGGCCTTCGGCATCGCCTTGCGATTGGCAGGCGTATCCATGATCGAAGGCGCGACCGCATTCACCAATATCCCATCCTTGGCAACTTCCTCCGCGAGCGCCACCGTGAGCGCGGCGACGCCGGCCTTGGCGACGGTGTAGGCGGTCATGCCGGCGCCGCTACGCCACTCCAGCGCTGGCCGCGCTGCAACGTTGACGATGCGCCCGCCGCCGGCGGTCATCATGGTGTTCACGGCGGCCCGGCAGCAAAGGAAGCAGGATACGAGGTTGCTGTCGATCTGCGCCATCAGCGCGGTCTTGCCGGTCTCGGCGACCTTGCCCGCGGCAAAACCGCCGGCGATGTGGATCGATGCCCAGGGCTTTAAGTCAGCATAGACCCTGGCGACCTGCGTCTCGTCGGCGAGATCGGTCACGGCAATCAGTGTCACTTTCGGATCGCCGCGGCTGGGAAAGCGCTGCGCCTCCGCTTCCTGCACATAGGGGATGATGCAACTCGCACCGCTCGCGAGCAGCTTGGCCACTACTGCGGCGCCCAGCGCGCCGGTGCCCCCGGTGATCACCACCTGCCTGCCGGAGTAATCCATCTTATAATCCCCTGCGCATGATCTTGTTCGAAACCCGGTTCCCATCCCCCATCGGGGTCGAGGACATGCTTTTCGGGATCATGCGCTAGCCTCGCCCGCGCTTCACGCGCGTCGGCAGCACCTGGAATTCGACCCAGTTGGCCACCTCGCTGACGCGCAGTTTCTTGTCGAGTACATTCTTGCTCACGCCGTGTCGCCAGGCGAGCCGTTTGCAGGCGGGGTCGCGATCGAGCGTATCGAGGTCGTGCGCAAATGTCTTGATGTCGGATTCGTCCGCAAAGAAACCTTCCTCGATCAGGCGTGTTCCAATCCGTCTGACGATCGCCGCAACCTCACGCAGCGGATATTCCGGATGATATTGCACGGCCCATGCGACCGAGCCGTTGGTACGTATTTCAGCGCTCTGCACATCCGAGACCGCATTGGTTGCCAGGACAGTGGTGCCAGGCGCGAGCGCCTCCACTTCGTCGAGATGCACGGTGGGTGCGTTGAACACATCGAGCTTGCCGGCATACATGGGATGTTTGCGGCCCGCCTCCGTGAGGCGGATGCCGCGACCAAAGCCGATTTCACGGCCTTTCGGATTCTTCCGGATGCTGCCGCCGGCTGCCGCGGTGATCACTTGCAGCCCCCAGCATGATCCGAACAGGGGTGTCCCGGTCTGGAGAGCGGCGCGCACCAATTCAATCTGGCGCATCACTTCTGGACCGGCATTGTAAACATGCAGGCCTGATCCGGTGATGGTGATGCCGTCATAGCCTTCCAGCGCCGCGCCCTCGGGCAATAGCGCGCCCGGGTCGCCCGGGTAGCAGATGTCCACCACCGCGCCGGGCAGAAGCTCGCGCAACAGGTCGGAATAACCCTTGCTCGCCACGGTGCCGCCGACTGCCACGTGTTCGGCCATGGTTTGCGGTGAATTGCCTTCGATGACGAGCAGGCGGGGCGAGGGCATCGGCGTTGGTTTCGGGTTCCCTGGGGGCGGCCAGGATGCGAACAACAAGTTTCAGTTTATTCGATATGGCTGTGCCACGGCCATTTTGCAATCGTGGCTGATTTTTTCGCTCAAATTCGGGGTAAACGGCTTCTAGTTCTTGAGTGCGCTCCATAAGCCGCTCATCCTGCCGCAACGAAAGCGAATCAGCGCAATGGCTGACTACGACCTCGCCATCATCGGTGGCGGCATCAACGGAACGGGTCTCGCCCGAGATGCCGCTGGCCGCGGCATAAGCGTTCTTCTTGTTGAGATGAATGACCTCGCCTCCGGAACTTCGTCGGCCTCCAGCAAGTTGATCCACGGTGGCTTGCGCTATCTCGAGCGCGGCGCGTTTCGCCTGGTCCGTGAAGCGCTGAGCGAGCGTGAGGTGCTCTTGCGAATGGCACCGCACGTCGTGCGTCCAATGCGCTTCATGTTGCCGCCTTTGTCCGGATTGCGCTCGCCACTGATGTTGCGTTTCGGGCTGATCCTCTACGACCTGCTCGGTGCGCGCAAATTATTGCCGTCGTCGCAGACGATCGATCTGACCCATAATCTCGTTGGTCAGCCTTTGAAGCGGGAATTCCGTTACGGCTTTGAATATTCAGATTGCTGGGTCGACGATGCACGGCTGGTCGTGCTGAACGCGCTCGATGCGGCCGAGCATGGAGCTGTCATTCGCACGCGAACGCGTTGCACGCGGGTGGAACGGCGGGACGAATGGGAGCTGGTACTCAATTCTCGCGGCCGCCGCGACGTGAAGACCGCGCGCGTGCTCGTCAACGCGGCCGGCCCCTGGATCGGCGAGGTGGCCGACACCGTCATCAGGCAACCCTTGGCCCGGCCAGTGCGGCTGATCAAAGGCAGTCATATCGTGGTGCGCCGCCGTTTTGAGCATGACGACGGCTATCTCTTTCAGGCTCCGGACCGGCGGGTGGTATTCGCTTTGCCATTTGCGGAGGAGTTCACCCTGATCGGCACCACGGACCAAAATTTTGTCGGCGATCTGAATTCGCCGGCACCTGAACCGGACGAGATCATCTATCTTTGCGATGCAGTGAACCACTATTTCCGCGAAAAGGTCACGCCGGACGAGTTGGTGTGGTCTTTTTCCGGCGTGCGCGCGCTTTACGATGATGGTGCCGACAAGCCGGAGGATGTGACGCGCGACTACGAGCTCGTTCTCGATAAGCGTGACGGCGAGGCACCCTTGCTCACGATTTATGGAGGCAAGGTTACAACGCACCGCAAATTGGCGGAGGCCGCGATGGTGCGGATCGGTCATTTCTTCGAAGCGCTGCCGCCTTGGACAGCGACTTCCAGGCTCCCGGGAGGTGAGTTCCCGGCCGAAGGATTTGATGCTTTGGTCCATGAATTGACCGAGCGATGGCCATTCCTGACGGTATCGCATGCGCGGCGGCTGGCGCGGGCCTATGGTCGGCGGGCTGAGCGGTTCCTCAAGGATGCGCAGACCATGGACGATTTGAGCCCGCGCTTTGCGGGCGATCTGACAGGCGCCGAAGTGCGCTATCTGGTGGAAAATGAATGGGCGCAAACTGCTGATGACGTGCTCTGGCGACGCAGCAAGCTCGGATTAAAGGCGACGTCCGAGGAAACCGCGGCGCTGGGCCGCTACATTGGATCGCTGGCCGCGCCGAAATAAACTCGAGAGGCAGGCGCCACGCGGCGCGGCAGGGGACGTCACGTGTCGACCGCACTCATCGCTATCGATCAGGGGACGACGTCAACACGGGCGATCGCGTTTGACGGCTCGCTACGCCCGCTCGCAACCGCGCAGCAAGAGTTACGCCAGATCTATCCGGCGCCCGGCGACGTCGAGCACGATCCGGAGGAGATCTGGGCAGCCGTCGTCGCCACCCTGCGTGCGGTCATGGCGCAAGCCCGGATCACCGCGAAAGACATCGCTGGCATTGGCATCACCAACCAGCGTGAGACAACTGTCATTTGGGATCGTGGCACCGGGAAACCAGTTCACAATGCAATTGTCTGGCAAGATCGGCGCACCGCGGGCTATTGCGAAGCGCTTCGGCGTTCCGGTCACGAGAGCGAGATTGCGAGAAAGACCGGACTGCTGCTCGATCCATACTTCTCCGCGAGCAAGATCGCCTGGCTGCTCGATCACGTGGACGGAGCGAAACAAGCGGCCGAAGCGGGCAGGCTTGCCTTCGGCACAATCGATTGCTTTCTGCTTTGGCGCCTGACCGGCGGAAAGGTGCATCAAACTGATGCGACCAACGCGGCGCGCACCCTCTTGTTCGATATCGGTATTGGTGCGTGGGACAACGATCTGTGCCGATTGTTCGGCGTGCCCCAGCGTCTGCTTCCTCAAGTGCGCGATTGCGCGGCCGAATTCGGAGAGACACTTCCAGATTTATTCGGCGCGCCAATCCGTATTTTGGGCGTCGCCGGCGATCAGCAGGCGGCCACAGTCGGGCAGGGGTGTTTCGCGCCGGGCATGATGAAAGCGACGTACGGAACCGGGTGCTTTGCGTTGCTGAATACGGGAACGGAGCGAATTGTTTCGCGCCACAAATTACTCACGACGATTGCCTATCAGCTCGAAGGAAAGCGCAGTTATGCGCTGGAAGGAGCGATATTCATTGCTGGAGCGGCCGTGCAATGGCTGCGCGACCAGTTGAAACTCATTGCGAAATCGTCGGACGTCGGCGTGCTGGCACAGGGGGCCAACCCGGCTGAACAAGTCTATTTGGTGCCGGCTTTTGTCGGCCTGGGCGCGCCGTATTGGGACGCACAGGCGCGCGGCGCGATCTTCGGCCTGACCCGCAATTCGGGAGCCGCCGAGCTTGCGCGAGCGGCGTTGGAGGCGGTCGGTTACCAGACCCGCGATTTGCTCGACGCCAAGCGCGCCGACTGGCCAGCATCGAAAAGTTCGATGACGGTGTTGCGTGTCGACGGTGGCATGGCCGCCAGCGATCCCACCATGCAGTTTCTCGCCGATATGCTGGCGGGTCCGGTGGACCGGCCCCTGGTCATGGAAACGACGGCATTGGGCGCAGCCTATCTTGCCGGCCGCACGGCGGGCGTTTGTCCCGATCTCGACGGGTTTGCTGCGCAGTGGCAGCTCGATCGTCGTTTCGAACCGCGCATGGATTCGAATACGCGGGAACGCAAATATTCCGGCTGGAAACAGGCGGTGCAGCGCACGCTGACAAACCCCGCGCGGATCGACTAGCCGTCTTATTTGTTCCGGGTTGAGCGGGCTGGTGTGTCCCGCTAGCGTGACCGCCACGACACGGGGAATCGATGGCGGACGACGGAGACGTGGCACAGAAGCGGGCAGCGAGCGAAAAACCGCCGCTGGTCCGTTTTGAAGCGGTGGGTAAACGCTTTGGACCAATTACGGCGGTCGACGCGCTCACATTGGAAATTGACCAAGGCGAGTTCTTCGCACTGCTCGGCCCCTCAGGCTGTGGGAAGACCACGCTATTGAGACTGCTCGCCGGGTTCGAGACACCGAGCGAAGGCCGGATCGTGCTCGACGGCGAGGATATTGCCGCGGTGCCGCCTCACCGGCGCCCGGTCAACATGATGTTCCAGAATTATGCGTTGTTTCCGCATCTCACGGTCGCGGGAAATATTGCCTTCGGGCTGCGCCAGGAGAAGGTGAGCCGGGCAGACATTGCCGACCGTGTTGACGAGATGCTCACACTGACGCGTCTGCAAGGTTTTGGCGGGCGGCGGATCGATCAGCTCTCCGGCGGGCAACGCCAACGGGTGGCATTGGCACGCTCGTTGATCAAGCGTCCGCGGGTGCTCTTGCTCGATGAGCCGCTGGCCGCACTCGACAAGAAGCTGCGCGCCGAAACCCAATTCGAACTGATGGAACTGCAGCGGAAGCTTGGAACGACCTTCGTCATCGTCACTCACGATCAGGAGGAGGCAATGATTGTTGCCGATCGGATCGCTGTAATGGATCGCGGCCGGCTGATGCAGTTGGCGCCGCCGGCGGAAATCTACGAACGGCCCAGTTCGCGTTGGGTTGCCGATTTCATCGGTGAAGTGACGTTGATTGAGGGGCAGATGGCAGCCGATGCGATGATTGGCACCGCGCTCGGTCAACTGCGCATTGCGGATGCCGGCCTAGCCAAAGCGGGGGATCCGGTCTGGCTGGCTTTGCGCCCGGAGAAGATCAGCATGAACACAGAGCGGCCGAATGGAGAGCGCAACGCGGTTGCCGGCACCGTATTCGAGATCGGCTATCGCGGAGATATGTCGATCTACAAGGTCCGGCTTGCCGATCGTTCGCTCATGAAAGTCGCGCTTGCCAATATGAGCGCACGTGGCACGGCACGCTTTGCAGTGAATGACCTGGTGTGGCTGTCGTGGCCGCCGGACGCCGGCGTGGTGCTGACGGGATAGGCGATGGGACCGTACGCAGACAAGCGCAGCTGGGGTGGGCGGGTCGTGGTGCTCGTGCCTTATCTATGGCTTGCGCTGTTCTTTCTTGCGCCTTTTGTGATCGTGCTCAAGATCAGCCTGTCGCAAGCCGCGCTGGCCCAACCGCCCTATCTGCCGGTGCTCGACCTCGGTACCGGCTGGGCCGGTTTGAAAGAATTTTTCGTGCAGCTTTCCGCCGATTCCTTCAGGCTTCTGGCCTCCGACGCCATTTATTTACTGTCTTATTTCAAGAGCCTGGAGGTCGCGGCGGTCTCGACGGCGATCCTGATTTTGATTGGTTACCCGGTTGCCTATGGCATCACGCGCACGCCGCGCGCCTGGCAGCCATTCCTCGTGATGGCGGTCATATTGCCGTTCTGGACGTCGTTTCTGATCCGCGTCTACGCCTGGATCAATATTTTGCAACGTG
>Ga0335082_10010133_pt1 | contig 10232 bp, 10 predicted proteins | sample Lox_Sample_41_FD_206718 | JGI IMG/M metagenome (GOLD analysis project Ga0335082, IMG submission 206718) | Soil microbial communities from Loxahatchee National Wildlife Refuge, Florida, United States - Lox_Sample_4.1 | ecosystem: Environmental > Terrestrial > Soil > Wetlands | place: USA...
CGGTAGGCGAGCGCTTCCCCGAAGCGGTCGAGCGGCAGACGGCGGGCGACGAGCGCGTCGAGCGCACCGGGCCAGCGCTCGCGCACGCGGTCGAGTGACTCCACTCCGTCCTGCCAGTCCGTCCGGTGCGCGTTCACGCTTCCGAAGACGACCCGATTCTCGAGGATCAGGTCGACGCCGAGCACGCGGCCGGCGACGGTCACGTACTGTTCGCGGCCGTCGATGCCGAGCACGCAGACGATGCCGCTGCGGCGGAGGAGTCCGAGGCCTTCGGCGATCAGCTGCGCGTCCCCGGCTGCCTCGATCACCAGGTCGAAGCCGCCCGTCTCCGTCCGGAGCTCGTCGAGCGGCGTCTCGGCGGTCGAGACGTACCGTGCGCCGCAGGTCGCGAGCACGTCGGTGCGCGGGTCGCCGGCCGGCTCGAGCGATGCCACCCAGACCTCGACGCCGGCCAGCCGAAGCAGGAACGTCGACAGCGTGCCCACCGAGCCCGCGCCGAGCACCAGGGCGCGCTGGAGCCGCCAGGGCTGGCGGTCGCCGATCGTGCGCACGTGGCGCATGGCACGGGCGCAGATCGACGTCGGCTCGGCGAGCACTCCGAGGCGGCCGAGCGAGCGCGGGATCGCAACGAGCTGCGCCGGGTCCTCGGCGACGAGCTCGCGCGCGAAGCCGTCGAGACGCGTGATGCCGCGCTCGCTGTAGTCGCCCGTCAGGCACGAGTCGGGCGCTCCCTCCGCACAGGCGACGCAATGCCGGCACGAGCGGCGTACCGTCGCGGTGACGAGGTCTCCGCGGGCGAACCCGTGCCCGCCGCTCTCCACGACGGCAAGCGCCTCGTGGCCGAGGACGAGCTCGCGGCCGCTCTCGGGCGGGATCCCGAACAGCCCGTGCACGATCTCGCGGTCGGTCCCGCACACGCCAACCTCCAGCACGCGCAGCAGCACCTCCTGCGGGCCGGCCGCCGCGGCCGGCACCTCGGCGACGCGCGCCGAGCCCGGCACGCCCGGCTCGGTGACGAGCGCTTGCACCGACCCCCGCCAGCCTAGGCGGCGCTCAGGCCGCCGTCGATCACGAAGGCGGTGCCGGTGACGAACGCCGCCTCGTCCGAGGCGAGGTACGCGACCGCGGCCGCGACCTCGTCCGGCGTGCCCAGCCGGCCGAGTGGCTGCCGTGCGCGCAGCTCGTCGAGCGACTCGCCCGCGTCCTCGACCAGCCGTCGCACCCACGGTGAGTCGACGGTGCCGGGGCAGACGGCGTTCACGCGAACGCCGTCGCCGACGTGGTCGACTGCGAGCGCGCGGGTCAGCGAGACGACGGCGCCCTTCGCTGCGCAGTACGCGGCCCTCCGCTTCAGGCCGACGAGCGCCGCCACCGACGCGACGTTGACGATCGACCCGGCCCCTCGGGCCGCCATCCCAGGGATGGCGTGCTTGCAGCAGAGGAACGTCCCGCGGGCATTCACCGCGAAGACGTCCTCCCACACGTCGAGCGTCGTGTCGGGCGCGGCCGTCGTCGACCCGATCCCGGCGACGTTGACGAGGACGTCGAGCCCGCCCATCGCAGGCGCCACCTGCCTCTCGTCGCGGACGTCGAGTCGGATCGCGTCGGCTCCAAGCTCGGCGGCGAGCGCCGCGGCGGGCTCGAGGTCGCGGTCCGCGAGCACGACGGCAGCGCCCTCCGACGCCAGCCGGCGCGCGACCGCGGCGCCGATGCCGGACCCTGCGCCCGTCACGAGCGCGCGCTTGCCGTCGAACCTCACTCCGAGGATGCTCTCACGCGTCCGGCCTCGAGGACGGCGCCCTCCGACGCGGAACCGACGAGCGCGCGATACCGCGCGAACACGCCCCGGTCGTAGGGGAGCTGGGGCATGCTCCAGGCCGCCAGGCGGCGGCCGAGCTCGCCGGCGTCGATCTCGAGCTCGAGCGTCCCTACGTCGACGTCGATCGCGATAACGTCGCCGTCCGCAACGATCGCGAGCGGCCCGCCGCGCGCCGCTTCGGGTGAGACGTGACCGACCATCAGCCCTCGCGTCGCGCCGGAGAAGCGCCCGTCCGTAACGAGTGCGACCGACTCGCCGAGCCCGGCGCCGACCACCGACGACGTGACGCTCAGCATCTCGCGCATGCCGGGGCCGCCCGCAGGGCCTTCGTAGCGCACGACGAGCACGGCGCCGGGCTCGACGGTCCCGTCGCGGACGGCCGCTGCGCACGCTTCCTCGCTCTCGAACACGCGTGCCGGCCCGCGATGAGTGCGACGAGCTCCGGTGAGCTTGACCAGGCTCCCGTCGGGCGCGAGGTTGCCGCGCAAGACATGCAGGGCGCCGGTCGCCCTGTACGGACGCTCGAGCGTGAAGAGCACCTCGCCGTCCGGGGCGGCGGCGTCCGCCGATCCTTCTGCGAGCGTACCGCCGGCGACGGTCGGTGCAGCGCCGTCCACGTGCCGACCACGGATCAGCTCTCGCACGAGCGTCGCGGTGCCGCCCGCACGCTCCAGCTCCTCGGCGGTGTGGCGGCCCGACGGCGTGAGGCTCGCCAGCACCGGCGTCGCGCCGGCGACGGACGCGAGGTCGTCGAGCGAGAGATCGATTCCGGCCTCGTGCGCGAGCGCGAGCAGGTGCAGGACTGCGTTGGTCGAGCCGCCGGTCGCGGTGACACCCGCCATCGCGTTGCAGAGCGAGCGGCGGTCGAGGAAACGGCGCGCCGTGGTCCCCTCGCGGGCGAGCCGAACCGCCAACGCGCCCGCGCGACGGGCCGCCTCGCCCTTCCGTCCGACGTCGTCCGCGGGGACGAGCCCGTCGCCGAGGCAGGCGAGGCCGATCAGCTCGAGCGCGACCGCCATCGTCGTGGCGGTGAAGTTCCCGGCGCAGGCCCCCGGGCCGGGGCACGCGAGCAGCTCGAGCTCGTCCAGCTCGCGCCGGTCGAGCAGCCCGCGCTCCTCGGCGCCAACCGCCTCCCAGACGTCCTGGATCGTGACCTGCCGCTCTCGCACGTGGCCGGCCCGCATCGGGCCGCCGTACAGCACGACCGCCGGCTTGTCCAGCCGCGCGAGCGCCATCAGGGCGGCCGGCGACGTCTTGTCGCAGCCGACGAGGCAGACGAGCGCGTCGAAGTCGTGCGCGTGTGTCATCAGCTCGATCGAATCCGCGATCACCTCGCGCGAGATCAGAGAGGCGCGCATGCCGGGTGTGCCCTGCGACTGGTTGTCGGAGACGGCGATCGTGTTGAACTCGAGCGCCACCCCGCCCTCGCCGGCGACGCCGTCCGCGACGTGGGCCGCGAGTTCCCGCTGATTCAGGTTGCACGGCATCGTCTGCGCCCAGGTCGACGCGATGCCGACGATCGGGCTGTCGAGCTGGACGGGGTCGATGCCCATCGCCCGGAAGTGGGCGCGCGCGGGTGCACGCTCGGCTGCCGACGCGAGTCCGGCGCGCGCGCGGCGACGGAGCGGCCCCTGATCGACCACTAGAGCTTCTTGCCGGGGTTGAGCAGGCCCTTCGGGTCGAAGACGCGCTTCAGCCGCGTGTGCAGGTCGTACCCGGTCTCGCCGAGTTGACGGATGAGCTGGCCGCGCTTCAGCCAGCCGATGCCGTGCTCGCCGGTCACCGTTCCGCCGAGCTCGAACGCGAGATCGAACAGCTCGTGGCAGGCGTCGTCGGCCCGCTTCTCCTCATCCGGCTCGTCGGGCGAGAACAGGAACGTCGTGTGGATGTTCCCGTCGCCCGCGTGGCCGAACGAAAGCGCCGGGACGTCGTGGCGCGCGCCGATCCGCTCGGTCGCGAGTGCGACGTCGCGGAGACGGTCGAGCGGGACCGCGATGTCCTCGCTGAAGGCACCGCCGCGCTGGGCGAGGATCGCGAACGCAACACCTCCGCGCCAGCGCCAGAGCGAGCCCACTTCGTCGGCCCCCTCGGGGGCGTGCACCGCGACTGCGTCTTCGGACAGCGCCTCGCGCAGCTCGCCGGCGACGCGCCTCGCCTCCACGGCCGCGCCGTCGGCCTCGGTGATCACCATGAACGCGGCGCCCGCCGGCAGGCCGAAGGGATACGTCTCGCCGGAGACGCGCAGCGTCACGTCGTCCAGGTACTCGATCGCGGCCGGCAGGACGCCCGATCCGAGCACGCGCTCGATCGCCGAGATCCCGGCCTCGGCATCGCGATAGAGCCCGACGACGGGCAGCTCGAGTTCGGGCGCCGGGACGAGACGGAGCCACGCCGCCGTGACGAGGCCGAGCGTCCCCTCCGATCCGACGAGCAGGCTCTTCAGGTCGTACGCGGCCACGTCCTTCCGCAGCGGACCACCGAACGTGACGATCTCTCCCGGCGGGACGACCGCCTCGATGCCTGTCACCCACTGGCCGGTGACGCCGTACTTGAACGCGTGCGGCCCGCCCGCGTTGCAGGCGATGTTGCCGCCGATCTGCGAGGTCTCGGCGGCGCCGGGGTCGGGCGGGAAGCGCAGGCCGTTCTCTCGTGCCAGCCGCTGGATGTCGCCCGTCGTCACTCCGGCCTCGACGTGCATCCGCCAGAGCAGCGGGTCGAACTGCCGGACCCGGTTGAGGCGCTCGAAGCCGATCACGACACCGCCGTCGACCGGGATCGCGCCGCCGGCCAGTCCGGTGCCGCCGCCCCGTGCCGTCAGCGCGACGTCGTTCTCGTAGCACCAGCGCATCACCGCGGCGACCTCGTCGACGCTGGACGGGAGCACGACGGCGTCGGCGCGGCCGACGACGCCGCGGCCCATCAGGTCGGACAGAAAGCGGCCCTGAGGCTCGAGGAGCGACTCAGGAGCGACAACCGACGCGAGATCCATGCCGGCGAGCGTACCCTGTGCCGGGGCAGGTCAAGGCCAACGAACCGAGGAGATGCTTTGAGGATTCTGTTGCTCGCCGCGTTGTGCGTGGCCATCGCTGCGCCTGCGGCGTTTGCAGGCTCGACCACGCTGACGGGGACCGTCGGCCCCGGATTCACCATCACGCTCAAGCAGGGCAGCCAGACGGTGAAGACGCTGAAGGCGGGGAGCTACGTCTTCAAGATCAGCGACAAGTCGAACATCCACAACTTCCACCTGACCGGCCCCGGCGTGAACAAGAAGACGTCGGTCAGCGGCACGGGCTCGAGCACCTGGACCCTGACGCTGAAGAAGGGCACCTACAAGTACGTCTGCGACCCGCACAAGACGATCATGCACGGGTCGTTCACCGTCTCCTGAGCGACCCTCTTCGAGATCCCTGGCCGGTGCGTCGTCAGGCGCCGGCCAGGTCGATTTCCTCCACGCGGTCGCGCGAGATGCGCCAGGCGCGCAGCTCGTCGAAGGCGAGCGAGTAGATGAGGAACGGCCGTCCCGCCCAGAGCCCCGACAGCTCGCGGTCGGTTCGCGACGGCTCGGGCTTCGTCGCCGGGTGGGAGTGGAAGACCGCCAGCTCGAAGCCGTCGTCCTCGAGGAACCAGACCGACGGGTCGATCTCGAGCTCGTAGCGGTACGGCGACGCGAGGGTGTTGCGGCCGCGCAGGTAGCGGTCGGCGACGCCGTCCTCGAAGACGATCACCCCGCAGCACTCGTTCGGCGCCTCCTCGGACGCATGTGCGCGGAGCTCGGCGCGGATGTCGTCCCCGACTACCACCAGAGCACCGCTTCGTCGATCTCCTCACCCCGCCAGAACTCGGCGGACAGGTACTTCCAGCCGCCGTCCGCCAGGATCGCCACCACCACGGCGCCCTGCGGCAGCTCCTCGGCGATGCGGCGGGCGACGTGGACGACTGCACCCGACGACACGCCGGCGAAGAGGCCCTCGCGGTCGAGCAGCGCCCGTGCCGCCGTCGCGGCCTCGGCGTTCGAGACGAGGAGCTTGCGATCGAGAGCGCCGACGTCGAGGATCGGCGGGACGTAGCCCTCATCGAGCGAGCGCAGGCCCATCACCGGATCGCCCGGGAGCGGCTCCGCCGCGATCACCTGGGCGCCCGGGAACGCCTCACGGATCCGGGCGCCGGCGCCCATCAGCGTTCCTCCGGTACCGAGGCCCGCGACGACCGCGTCGACGCGTGGGAGCTCGCGCGCGATCTCGGCGCCGGTGCCCTCGTAGTGCGCGCGCGGGTTCGCTTCGTTCGCGTACTGGAAGAGCATCACGAAGCGGTCGTCGCTGCCGGCGATCTCCTGCGCAAGGCGAACCGCGCCGTTCGAGCCTTCTGCGCCCGGCGACTCGACGATCGTCGCGCCGTACAGCTCGAGGAGCGCGCGGCGCTCCGGCGTTGCGTTGGAGGGCATCACGCACGTGAGGCGGTGCCCTTTCAGCTTGGCGACGAGCGCGAGGGAGATGCCCGTGTTGCCGCTCGTCGGCTCGAGCAGCTCCTGGCCGGGCTCGAGCTGTGCGGCCTCGACCATTGCCAGCGCAACGCGGTCCTTGATCGAGCCCGTGGGGTTCTGCCCCTCGAGCTTGGCGTAGATCGTTCGCCCCTCGGGCGCGATCCTGCGCAGCTCGACCAGCGGCGTGCCGCCGATCAGGTCCAGTAACGAGCTAGCGACCACCGGCCATCGCGGGCAACAAGATGACGGTCGAGTTGCCGCCGACCGGGGTGTCCAGGCCGTCGCGCGTGCGGACGTCCTCGCCGTCGACGTACACGTTCACGAACGGCTGCAGCTCGCCGTCCGAGTAGACACGCGTGCCGAGCGCCGGCAGGCGCCGGGCGAGGTCCTCCATCACCTCGCGCACCGTTTGTCCTTCCGCTTCAACCTCGCGGACGCCGCCGGCCTCGCTGCGGAGGACCGGCGGAACACGTACGACCGTCATCTCGCGCAGAACTCGACGTAGTCGATGTACTCGGTGATCGTCGGATGATCACCGCAGACGGGGCAGTCCGGGTTGCGCTCGATGCGAACCTCGCTGAACTCGGTCGCCAGCGCGTCGAAGAGCAGCAGGCGCCCGACGAGCGGCTCGCCGATCCCGGCCGCGAGCTTGATCGCCTCGTTGGTCTGCAGCGAGCCGACGATCCCCGGAAGCACACCGAGGACGCCGCCCTCGGCGCACGACGGCGCGAGCTCGGCCGGCGGGGGCTCCGGGAAGAGGCAGCGGTAGCACGGGCCGTTGTGGGGGGAGAAGACGGTGACCTGACCCTCGAACCGGTAGATCGAGCCGTGCACGACGGGGATGTCGTGCCAGATCGACGCGTCGTTCACCAGGTACCGCGTCGGGAAGTTGTCCGCGCCGTCGACGATCAGGTCCCAGCCGTCGCCGAGGATGCGCTCGACGTTCTCCGACGTGAGCCGCTCCCGGTACGTGACGACGTCGACGTCGGGGTTGAGCGCCTCGATCGCGCGCTTCGCGGAGTCGACCTTCGGCGTGCCGAGGGTCTCGAGCGAGTGGGCGACCTGCCGCTGCAGGTTCGTCTCGTCGACGATGTCGGCGTCCACGATCCCGATGCGCCCGATGCCGGCGGCCGCGAGATAGAGCGACGCGGGCGAGCCGAGGCCTCCCGCGCCGATCAGGAGCACGCGGCTGTCGAGCAGCTTCAGCTGGCCCTCCTCGCCGATCTCCGGGATCAGGATGTGGCGCGAATACCGTGTCCGGCGTTCGGGAGAGAGCGTCCGGGGCATGACGATCTCGCGGCCGTTCCGCTTCCAGTCGGTGAAGCCCCCGGCGAGGGAGTGGGCGTTCGTGTACCCGAGCTCCTCGAGGGTCTTGGCGGCGAAGGCGGAGCGATTCGCGGCGGCGCAGTAGAGGACGACCGGGCTCGCCTTGTCGGGGACGACGCCCTCGATCCGCGACTCGAGGAACCCGCGCGGAACGTGGATCGCTCCGGGCAGGTGGCCCTCCTGCCACTCGTCGGCCTCGCGGATGTCGATCCAGATCGCACCGTCGAGCTCCTCGGCTCCGCGGACGTCGACCTCGGAGATCTCCGATTTCGTGCGCTGCAACAGCTCCCGATACGTGGTCATGACTTTAGAAACGGTAGCGGTACCCGGATCCATTCCCGCTACGTTGGGCGCCGTGTCGCCTGCCGCCCGGGTGCGTGTCGCCGCTGCCGCCGCCGTGGTGGCGGCCGCCGCGGTGGTCGTCGGGGTCGTCGAGGCGACGGGCCAGGATCCGGCACAGCCCGCGGCTCGGTCGTGCGGGTTGCGCCAGCCGTACTTCGTCGACGGGGTGCCGACAACGTACGAGGCGGCGATCCGGCACGCGTTCTCGCTCCCGCCCCGCAAGGCGGCGTTCGCGATGGTGCCGCTGGCCCAGCGCGCCCCGCAGGACCCCGCGGTTCAGTTCAACGACGGGCTCGCCCTCTACTGCGCGGGTTACCTGACCGAGGCCGGCCAGGCCTTCGCGACCGCGAAGAAGGTCGGCAGCAACACCTTCTACGAGATCCGGGCCGACTCGATCCTGCACCCGCAGTTCTTCTCGCAGGGGTACCCGGTCTTCGAGCCGGACGGCCCGGTCGACGCGCTGATCGTCAAGGGGATCGCGGAGCAGCGCCTGGGCCACCAGCGAAGCGCGGAGCAGCTGTACGCCCGCGCTGCACGGCTGCACCCGGACGACGACCAGGCGCAGGTCGCAGCCGCCGTCGGGCGGTTCGACGAGTCCGATCTGTCGGCCTCGTTCTCGCGCCTCGGACCGCTCGTGAAGCGCTTTCCGGCGAGCGTGTCGGTCCGGTACCACCTCGGCCTCCTGCTCGCCTGGACGGGTCAGCGTAGCCAGGCGGTGGCCGAGTTCCGCCACGCGAAGCGGCTCGGGCCGCGGACGAGGCTCGGGCGGGAAGCGAACACGTTCCTCGAACGTCTTGTGGACAACAGGACCGATCGACCGCCAAAATGAGCCGTGCGGCCCTAGCGTCCGTCCGGCCGCGATGCGACAGTTCCGCATCCAGCGAGGGGGAATGATGGGAACGAGGGTTCGTGAGTCGACCGAGATCGACGAGGAGCCGGCGCTCGACGAGGAGGCGGGCGAGGCCGAACTGTTCGCGCCCCTGGACGACGTCGCCGAGGAGGAAGAGGAAGAGGCCGACGAGCCGCCGGAGTTCGAGTTCGAGTTCACGACCGACTCGCTGCAGCTGTTCCTGAAGGACGTCGGGCGGGTCGACCTGCTCACCGCAGCCCAGGAGGTCGAGCTCGCGAAGCGGATCGAGCGCGGGGACCATCTGGCGAAGCAGGAGATGATCGAGGCGAACCTGCGCCTCGTGGTCTCGATCGCGAAGCGCTACCGGAATCAGGGGCTCCCGTTCCTCGACCTGATCCAGGAGGGGACGATCGGGCTCGTGCGCGCCGCCGAGAAGTTCGACTGGCGGAAGGGCTACAAGTTCTCGACGTACGCGACCTGGTGGATTCGCCAGGCGGTCGCACGGGCGCTCGCCGACAAGGCCCGTACGATCAGGATGCCCGTCCACGTCGTCGAGAAGCTGAACAAGATCATCCGCACCGAGCGGAAGCTCCGCGCCGAGCGTGGGCGCGAGCCGCTGAACTCCGAGATCGCGGCGGAGTTGGGCATGACCGTCGAGGAGGTCGACGCGATCCGCCGGACGTCGCAGGTCCCGGTGTCGCTCGAGAAGCCGGTCGGCGACGAGGAGGAGTCGGAGTTCGGCCACTTCATCGAGGACGACAGCGCCCCAATGCCGGACGAGGCCGCCGACACGGCGTTCCGCATCGCCGCTCTGCAGAAGTGCCTCTCGGCGCTCTCGCAACGCGAGCGCCGGGTGCTCGAGCTTCGCTACGGGCTGAACGGCGAATCGCCGTGCACGCTCGACGAGGTCGGCCGTGCCTTCCGCGTCACGCGTGAGCGGATCCGCCAGATCGAAAACCAGAGCTTGAAGAAGCTGCGCGCGCTCGCCGACAGCGAGAAGCTTCGCGAAGTCGCGTAGTCGTTGGGAGGGAAAACTCCCGGTTTCCCTCCCAAACCCTCTCGTCCCGGGCGCGCGACACCCAGGCGGCGCCTGGCCTCTCGCCGGGCGGAGCCCGGCTTCGGCCGCCACGGTTGCTGACCTTGACGGATTCGAGCCGGAGGCGTGAATCCGACGGGCTCGAGCGCGCGCTCGAGAGCGCTGCGTCGGCTGACGCCCGGTAGGGTCACGCGCGTGAACGAGCCCTGGTTCGACGAGCTGGCCGAGCTCCTGCGCATCCCGTCGATCAGCGCCGATCCGGCGCGCGCCGGCGACGTCCAGCGGGCGGCGACGTGGGTGCTCGACTTCGTGCGCGCTGCGGGCGGCGAGTGCGAGATCGTCGACTGGAGCGGCCAGCCGCTCGTCATCGGCGAGCTCG
>Ga0335082_10010134_pt1 | contig 10232 bp, 9 predicted proteins | sample Lox_Sample_41_FD_206718 | JGI IMG/M metagenome (GOLD analysis project Ga0335082, IMG submission 206718) | Soil microbial communities from Loxahatchee National Wildlife Refuge, Florida, United States - Lox_Sample_4.1 | ecosystem: Environmental > Terrestrial > Soil > Wetlands | place: USA: Florida...
GCAGTTCTGCGGGTGGCTGCCGTTTGTGTTCTGGGGCCAGAGGCCGTGCAGCACAAAGGTAGAGTGGAGGGCACACTCTGTCATGGTGGGGTGCGAGCGGCAGAACTCAGGCGACCAGGAGAGATTGAGCAGGTAGTAGTCGAAGGCTTGTGACGCAGCGGCGGCGGGCTGTGCGATGGCCTCGGAGATCCGGGGGCGCGGTCTGGGCTCGGGGGTGGGCGCGGGGCGGGGATTGCAGGCGGCTAAGGCGGGAAGAAGGGCGAGGAGGAGGAGTCGCTTCTTCATGGTGAGGGAAGAATAGCAGGGTGGGGGGCTGGTGTGTCTCACCAGCAGGAGCGAGAAGCAGGTCGCTCCACGACGCTGCGCTCCGGTCGGGAGAGGACACGGTGTTTTGGATTACGTGGTGTTGCGAGAAGCGGGCGTGGGTGGATTTGTTTGTGCGAGAGCGGAGGAGTGTGGTTCACTTTCTGGCATGGTTAACAAACAGACTCGCCGCAATTTTTTGCTGACAGCTCCGCTTGCTGCCGCAGTCGCCTCTCCTTTTGCCGATACGATGCTTCGTGCTTCGACTGCGGCCCCGGGCCAGTCTGGCGGTGGCGCAGCCTTTGAGGTCTTTCCCGCAGCCGAGATCGCGGGCGTGATGAAGGACGTGCAGGCTTCGCACGGCACGAAGAACCTGATCACCTCGAAGGAGACCGTGATGTCGGTCACGATTAACGAGGAGACGAACAAGGCCGCGAAGGAGTTCGAGTATCACGCGCATCGCGACCACGTCTTCCAGGTGCTGGACGGCGAGACGGAGTACCAGTTGGGAGGGACGCCGAAGAACGCGCGGGAGACGAAGCCGGGCGAGTGGCTGGCATCGGAGTCGGAGGGCTACACCAGTGTGAAGCTGAAAAAGGGCGACTATCTGTCGATCCCGCGGATGACACCGCATAAGCGCATCACCAACGGAAGCGTGACGCTGCTGCTGGTTGCGGCGACGTCGTGACCTTATCTGCGGTGTGGACTTCGTGTGGTTCACGCCGCACCAGCGAGTGGGTGGGGCAATTATCCTGACTAGGTGTCTCGTTACGTTGATATAGCGCTTCCGGTTCCGCTGGACCAGACGTTTACCTATTCGGTGAATGGCGTGGCGCCGGTGGTGGGGGCGCGGGTGCTGGTGCCCTTCAGCGGGCAGCGGCTGATGGGCGTCGTGATGCGGGTGCACGACGAGGCTCCGAAGGAAGGCTTTGAGATCAAGCCAGTGCAGCAGGTACTGGACGATGCGGCGCTGCTGCCGGATGAGCTGATGGAGCTGGCTCGGTGGATCGCGCAGTACTACGTGGCTCCGCTGGGCGAGGTGCTGCGCGGGATGCTTCCGCTGGGCGCGGAGGTGAAGCGGCACTTCACGTATCGCATCACCGAGGTCGGGCGGAAGGTGCTGTATGAAGGCGCGGCGAAGGGAGCTTCGCGGAGGTCGAAGCTGACGCCGGAGGAGCAGAACCGGGAGTACTCGGTGCTGAACTATCTGGAGGGTGGAGAGGCGGCGAAGATCTCGGCGCTGCGGTCGGCGACGCAGGCCAACAAGGCGCTGCTGGAGGGCATGGTCAGGAAGAAGTGGCTGGTGCGCGAGGCTGTCGCTGAGGAGCGCGACGCGCGGCGGCTGGAGAAGGTGGCGATTTTGGTGGGGCATGAGTCGGAGGCTGGGGCGGGGAACCGCAGACCCTTGAACCCCGCGGACTCCGCCACTCGCGATGCGGCTGAGAGTGGCTCCGCTCAGAGTGGCTCCGCTCAGGATGACACTTCCTTGTCGAGGGAGGTTGGGAAGAGGCTGCCGCGGTTGAATGAGAATCAGCTGGCGGTGATGGCGGAGCTGGCTGCGGTCGGTGGCCGAATGCGTGTGAGCGATCTGAAGGCGACGCTGGGCCGCGCCGGGGTGCCTGAGTCTACGCTTGGGACGCTGGTCCGTCGCGAGCTGGTGCGCATCGAAGAGGTCGCGGAGGACTTCCATTTTGGCGGCGTCGGTACGCATGGCAAGAAGCACGCGCATGAGCATGCTCTGAACGAGGTGCAGATGGAGGCCCTGGGGACGATCGCTGCGGCGATGACGCAGGGGGGCTTCAAGCCGCATCTGCTCTTCGGCGTGACGGGAAGCGGGAAGACGGCGGTTTATTTTGCAGCGATGCGGCGGGCTCTCGATGCAGGACGTTCGGCTCTGCTGCTGGTGCCGGAGATCGGGCTGACGCCGGCGATGACGGGCCAGCTGGTGGCGGCGTTCGGAGACGAGGTGGCGCTGCTGCACTCGCAGCTGACGCCGGACGAGCGCGCCGAGCAGTGGCACAGGATTCGCCGGGGCGAGGCGAGGGTTGTCGTCGGCACGCGGTCTGCGGTGTTTGCGCCGCTGGTGAAGCTCGGGCTCATCATCGTCGACGAAGAGCACGATGGCAGCTACAAACAGGAGGAGACACCGCGCTACCACGGTCGCGATGTGGCGGTGATGAGGGCGAAGCTGAATGAGGCAGCGGTGGTGCTGGGTTCGGCGACGCCGTCGCTCGAGAGCTGGTCGAATGCGGAAAAGGGCCGCTATGCGCTGATCGAGATGCGGGAGCGCGTGATGTCGCGTCCTCTGCCTGCGGTTGAGCTTGTTGACATGCGCAATGAATTTCGCGAGACGGGGCAGGAACAGATCTTCTCGCGCAGGCTGATTGAAGAGACGCAGGCGACGCTCGATCGCGGCGAGCAGGCGATTATTCTGCTGAACCGGCGCGGCTACTCGTTCGTGGTGATGTGCAGAAGCTGCGGCGAGAAGATCGAGTGCGAGAACTGTGCGATCTCGATGACGTATCACAAGGCGGTGGATTCCGGGCTCAGAGCTGCGAGCGGCAACGTCGACATCGCGCAGCCGGGGCAGCGGCTGGAGTGCCACTATTGCGGCTTTCGGCGCGGGGTTCCGCAGAGGTGCCCGAAGTGCGAGAGCGAGCACCTGTACTACCTGGGCGCGGGGTCGCAGCAGGGCGAGGAGCGGCTGCAGGGGATCTTTCCCGGCGCACGCATCGGCCGCATGGATCGCGACACGGTACGCGGGCGCAGCGATATGGAGCGTCTGCTGGCACGGCTGCACGCGGGCGAGATCAACCTCCTCGTGGGCACGCAGATGATCGCCAAGGGGCATGACATTCATGGAGTGACGCTGGTCGGCGTCGTGGGGGCTGACTTTGCGCTGGGGTTGCCGGACTTCCGCGCCGCGGAGCGGGTCTTTCAGCTGCTGACGCAGGTCTCAGGGCGTGCGGGGCGAGGCGAGCTTCCGGGCAAGGTGCTGGTGCAGACCTACCATCCGGATCACTACGCCGTGAAGTTCGCGGCGGCGCATGATTATCCGGGATTCGTGGCGAAGGAGATGCAGTACCGGCGGTGGATGCACTATCCGCCGTACGCTGTGCTGGCAAACGTGGTGGTGCAGAGCGAGCGGCTGGAGGAGGCGACGGGCTGGTCGGGAGAGATTGGCCGCTGGTTTCAACACGCGCGGCTGGATAAGGTTCGCGTGCTGGGGCCAGCGGCTGCGCCTATTTCAAGGCTGAAAAGGATTTACCGGTTCCACTTTGTTTTAAAGGCGGAGAAGAGGCAGGCGTTGGGGAGTGTTTTGCGCGCCATGCTTGCGTTTGCGGCAGCACGGGAGATACCACGCCGAAACCTGGTGGTCGACGTGGATGCCGTGCACCTTATGTAGTGGTCGCCAAAGCTCAAAAGCCTCTAGGTGAGCAGATGCAGTTCTTTGCCTGGCTTGAAACGGACGGCCTTGCCGGGGGCGATGGTGACCTCCGCGCCTGTTCTGGGGTTGCGTCCGATGCCCGTCTTCCTTGGCTTGACGGTAAATACGCCAAAACCTCGGAGTTCGATGCGGTCGCCAGCGACCAGTGTCTGTTTCATGCTCTCGAAGATAGCGTCTACCGCAGCCTCTGCTTTTGTTCTTGGCAGGCCGGTGCGTTCAACAACCCTCTGTATTAGATCTTGCTTGATCATTATGGGCCGCCGTCCTTGGGCTGTAGATTTAAAATGTGTTACAGGTACTGACCGGGATTAGTACCGTGATAGTAAGAAGTCGGGGCCCGATTGTCAACGGCAGAGCGCTACCGTAAGATGAAGAATCTAATGATGGAAATGGTGTTAGCGGACTGCCGGGACCATTTTGCCACAGGCAGGCCCCCCTGTGTCCGGGATAAATTGGTATTTGAAGGTTTAGACGTCAAGAAGAAGGGAAACGCAGCCGAGTGGCTATTAAAAGCGACCGTTGGATTCGCCAGCAGGCGAAGGAAAATGGAATGATCTCCCCGTTCAGCGAGAAGCAGGTTCGTGAAGGCGTAATCTCCTACGGGTTATCGTCTTACGGATACGACCTCCGGGTCTCCGACGAGTTCAAGATCTTTACGAACGTTAACAGCGCCATTATCGATCCGAAGAACTTCGATGAGCGGTCATTCGTGACGGTGCAGGCCGACAGTGTCATTGTTCCGCCGAACTCGTTCGCTTTGGCGCGTTCGATTGAATACTTCAAGATTCCTCGCGACGTGCTGACGATCTGCGTCGGCAAGTCGACATACGCGCGATGCGGCATCATCGTGAACGTTACTCCATTCGAGCCTGAATGGGAGGGGTACGTGACGCTCGAGATCTCGAACACGACGCCGTTGCCGGCGAAGGTGTACGCGAACGAGGGCCTCTGTCAGATCCTGTTTTTCCAGTCCGACGAAGTCTGCGAGATAAGCTACGCGGACCGCAAGGGCAAGTACCAGAACCAGCAGGGGATCGTATTACCCAAGCTCTAGCCGCAGGAGCTTTTGCAGCCGGGTGCCAGCATACAGCGCTCGGTAATTTCCCAGATCGTTCGAGGCCATGACTGAGATTTCGCCGAAAGAGCATCTGCGTATTGGTCTGATCGCCACCGACTCGGTGCGTGTGATCGGGCTGCAGACGATCTTCGCCGAAGGTAACGTGGACGTGCTTCCGTTGTCGGTGCCAGGTGCGCTCGATGCGTCGGGAGTCTCGGTCATCATGATCGATGCGGCATGCACGGACCATCTGTTCGAGCTTCTGGAGACCTTTCGCCGTTCGCGGCCGCATCTGCGGTTGATCGTGATCGGCCTTGAAGAGGCGCACGATCACATTCAGCGAGTGATTGGCGCCGGTGCGAAGGGGTACCTTTCGCACACGGCACGTGAGAACGAGATCCGTCTGGCTGTGGAAATTGTCAGCGACGGATCGGTGTGGGCTCCGCGCAAGGTTCTTGCACGGCTGCTGGAGGCCTCCTCAGCGGAGGCGCACGGGGCGGCTGCGGAGCCGAAGTTTACCGAGCGAGAGAGCCAGGTGTTGAAGCTGCTGGTGGCAGGGCGTCCAAACCGGGAGATCGGCGAAGCGCTGGGAATCGACGCTGCGACGGTGAAGGCTCACGTGGGCCGGCTGATGCGAAAGGTCGGGGTGGAAAACCGTATCGCATTGACGATGCAGGCCGTCAGCCGCAATCTCGTAGAGAAAGAAACACCCTGAATAGGTCAAATGTCCTGTTGGGAGCATCCGAAGGTCTACAGACCTCCGTACCGTTGTGAGTCCTTGTGGACTCAGGCACTCTCTTTACAGCAACACAGACCTGGGAGAGGGGTTGTAGAGAGCGCGCCTGGACGATCCAGGCACTTCTCTACAACCCCCATTTTTTTGATGGCGGGGGTACCCGGGCTGATGCGTGCAACACTCACTTTACTTCAGCCATCCCATTATCCTGTTGGAAGCAGAGATTCACTTCTGCTACCGGCAAAACGCGGTTTTGAAAACGAGGAAACGAAGTAATGATGATGAAGCGATTGTCTGTTGTAGTGTCTGGGATTGCGTGCAGTTTCGCCCTGACTGCGGGTTCTACGGCGGCGTTTGGCGCCAGCGATAAGGCCAAGCTTGTGGAACGGCTCCAAGACGCCCAGGCCGTGATTACTCAGATCATGTCGGCTCCGGACAAGGGAATCCCCTCGAGCATTCTTGCTGGCGCTAACTGTGTGACGGTTGTTCCAAGCTACAAGAAGGCCGCCTTTGTCGTGGGAGCACAGTATGGACAGGGTGTGGTGACCTGCAAGACGCCGCATGGCTGGAGCGCGCCGGTGTTCGTGCAACTCGCTGGCGGCAGCTTCGGGTTTCAGATCGGCGTGCAGGGAACGGATCTGATCATCCTTGCGATGAACGACCGCGGCCTTCAGGACATGCTGAAGAACAAGTTCAAGCTCGGCGCTGATGCCGCGGCTTCGGCAGGTCCGGTGGGACGTAACGCGCAGGCGGGCACGGACTGGAAGATGAATGCTGAGTTGTTGACCTACTCCCGCAGTAAGGGGCTGTTCGCGGGGATCGATCTTGATGGCTCGGTGCTGTCGCAGAACCAGGACGACACGCGCGTGATCTACGGCGATGCAGTTCCGTTCGAGACGATCCTGAAGGGCAACCAGGTTACGCCGGATGAGGCGCGCCCATTTGTCCGCACGGTGGCGAAGTACTTTATCGCTGCTCGGGAAGAGAATAAGTAGCATGTCGGCCTGATCGTTGCGATAGCTTTTGTTTTGCGAGAAGGGGCGGCCCGCGCTGCCCCTTCCTTCTATATGTGTGGGCCGTCGCGGCAAGTTATAGACTGATTGCTTGAGCGAATCGACAGAGAAAGAACCAGCTGTTGCGACGGCGAGCGTCCGCGAGACCCTGGAGTTCGCTGCGGTATGGGTGCTGGTGCGTCTGCTTGGCGCTCTGCCGCGAGGGATGGCACGCACCGTCGGTGAGGGGATCGGCAGGGCCGCTTACGGGGCGCTGGGGCGTCTGCGCGGCGTCGGAAAGCGAAACCTGCAACTGGCGTTTCCCGGTCAGAGCGACAGCGAACGGGAACTGACGCTGAGGGGGGTCTACCGCAATCTGGGACGCCTTCTGGCGGAGTTCTGTCTGATGCCCGGCTATACCGCAGCCCAGGCGAGCGAATTTATCCGGTACGAGGGGGTGGAGAATTACCTGAGCGCACGCGAGAAGGGAAAGGGCGTGCTGGTCCTGACCGGGCACCTCGGCGCATGGGAGCTCTCCAGCTTCTACCACTCGCTAATGGGCTATCCGATGGGGATGGTGATTCGGCGGCTGGATAATCCTCTGGTCGACAGGTTCGTGAATAATATTCGCTGCCTGCACGGAAATCGCGTGATCCATAAAGACGACTTCGCGCGCGGCCTCATCGCCTCCATGCGTGCGGGAGAGACGGTTGGCATTCTGATGGACACCAACATGACTCCGCCGCAGGGGGTCTTTGTTCCATTCTTCGGTGTGGAGGCGTGCACGGCCTCGGGGATGGCGCGAGTCGCGGCGAAGACCGGCGCGTCGGTGGTGCCGGGGTTTCTGCTGTGGGAGGAGTCGGAGCAGAAGTATGTCCTTCGCTTCGGCGAGGAGCTGCCTGTGGCGTCGACCGGCGATGCGGAGAAGGATGCGCTGACCAACACCGCGGCTTTTACCGCCGTGATCGAAGCGTATATACGGCAGTATCCTGATCAGTGGCTGTGGATGCACCGGCGCTGGAAGACGAGGCCGGCGGGAGAGAGAGGAATCTACTGATGGCGAAGGCGCGCGAGATTGCGGAGTGGGCCGGAGCGCAGGAGACTGCGCTGGAGGCCGAGCTGTCGCGGGTCTCCGGGTTGGATGACGCGACACCGGAGGCTGTGGTGTTCGCTATGGACGCCCAGACGCTCGAGGCGGCGCTGGCTTCAAGGGCTGGCCTGGTGTTGGCTGCGGCCAAGCTGAAGCCGGCGGAGGTCTCGCAGGACCATGGGCGCGTGCTGTGGGTGCGTGATGCGCGGTATGCGTTCGCAGCGGTGGCGGCGCAGCTTGCGGGCACAGGTTTTGAAGCCGGAGTGCACTCGTCGGCAGTGGTGGGCAAGGATGTCCTGATCGGTGCAGGGACGGCGGTGGGTCCCGGCGTCGTGCTGGGTGATGGCACGAAGATTGGCAGGGATTGCAGGATCGAAGCGCGGGTCACGATCTATCCCGGCGTTGTGATTGGCGATGAGGTTGTCGTGCAGGCGGGTGCGGTGCTGGGATCGACGGGCTTCGGTTATGCGCGAAACGAGGAGACAGGGGAGTACATGCTCTTTCCGCAACAGGGGCGCCTGGTGATCGAAGACCGCGTGGAGATCGGCGCGAATACGACGATCGATCGCGGCGCTCTGGGAGAGACGCGCATTGGCCGCGGGACGAAGATCGACAACCTTGTGCACATCGGCCACAACTGCATCATCGGAAAGAACGTCGTGATTGCGGCGCAGACCGGCATCTCAGGCTCGAGCGTTGTTGAAGATGGCGCGATACTCGGCGGTCAGGTCGGCATCGGCGAACATGCGACGGTTGGCGAGGGGGTCATCCTTGGCGGCGGCGCAGGTGTGCTGAGCGGCAAGAAGATGCGTGGCAAGGGCGAGGTCTTCTGGGGACGTCCTGCGCGCCCGTTGAAGGAGTATCTGCGCGATCTGGCGCGGCTGAAGCATCGCTAGGCGCGTTGAAGCGGTGATGGTGAAGAGGCGATGGCAATCGTTGTCGTAGGCGGACATTCGCGCAACATCGGGAAGACGAGCGTGGTGGAAGGAGTGATCCGCGCGATGCCGTGGATGCACTGGACTGCGCTGAAGATTACGCAGTTTGGACACGGAATGTGTTCGGCGAACGGCGAACCATGCGACTGCGAGACGGCCGAACATGCCCTGGCCGTGAGCGAAGAGCGGGAGACCGCCTCCGGTACGGACTCATCCCGCTATTTGGCCGCCGGAGCCGTCCGGTCGCTCTGGGTGCGAACTCGCACGGGCGACATGGCGGAGGCGATGCCGCGAATCAGAAGCGAACTTCAGCGGGCGGAAAACGCCGTGATTGAATCGAACAGCATCATGCGCTTTCTGCGGCCAGATATTTACTTAAGCGTGCTGGACCCGACGGTAGAAGACTTCAAGGATTCGGCGCGTCTGTATCTGGATCGTGCCGATGCGGTGCTTGCACCGGAGGGAGTGCTGGGGAGGCCGGAGTGGAAGGGAGTCTCGCTGAAGCTGTTGCACGGGACACCTGTGCTGGCGATGCGGCCGCCGTTATATGTCACGGAGGAAGTCGTGGAGTTTCTCCGCACGCGGCTTTTGCAGCAAAGAGTGACGCCGCTATAAACAACCATCAACTTTCTTGTGGCATTTCGCGATTGATGGGGGGTACACTCCCGCGTTGTACAGGATTTGGCTGGGTGGCCGGATACGATGGATACAACGACGCTGGTGCTTGCCAATAGCTTGCTTTTTGCGCTCTACGCAGGAGTTATGCTGGTCAACGCCCGGATTGTAGGTGGGACCAGGGGGGCGATGTGGTTTGCTGGGTCTAATCTGCTCCGCAGTGCATCGATGCTGCTGGCCGGTTTGCAGTGGCTGCAGCTTGTCTCTCCTCGCTATGTCGGGGCGTTGGGCGCCATGCTGGCAGTCCTTGGAACGATGATGCTGCACCAGGCCTTCGCTGAGTTGCTGGAGCGAGGTGCCATGATGCGTGGCATTCAGTATGGGCTTGTGGCCGCAATGACGGCTGGAGCAACGACACTGCTGCTTGTACCCAAGCTGGAGCCCTTTCTGGGTGTGTTGCTTTGCGGAACGTTGAGCCTGCAGTTAGCGGTGGTTGCTCTCCTCGTCTACCGATTTTCCGGAGAGGGAGTAGGGCCGGCTGGATGGCTGACCAGCATCGCGCTAGGCGGATACTCCCTGGTGTATGTTTTGCGCGCGATCATGGCTTCTGCCCTTGGTGTGACGTTTTTGGGAACTCTGCCATGGGTGATGACGCTCTGGTTGATGACATGCCTTGCGAGCAGCGCCGCGACAGCATTCGGGTTTATGTCGCTTTCGACGGCGCGGCTGCGCGTGGAACTACTGTGGCGTGCGCAAGTGGATGAGTTGACCGGTCTGCTGAATCGGTGGGCCCTTAAGCGCCTGGCCATGCGGGAGATTGAGCGATGCAAACGGTGGAAGTGTTCGATGGCCGTGGTGATGATCGATCTTGACGGGTTGAAACTGGTTAACGACACCACGGGGCATAGCTGTGGAGATGTCGTGCTGCAGGCTGTAGCCGGTGTGCTGCAGGAGACGGTCAGAGAACAGGACTCAGTGGCGCGGATGGGAGGCGACGAGTTTTGTGTTCTGTTGCCGGACACCTCTCTCGACCACGCACGCAAGGTAGCGGAGCGG
>Ga0335082_10010135_pt1 | contig 10229 bp, 6 predicted proteins | sample Lox_Sample_41_FD_206718 | JGI IMG/M metagenome (GOLD analysis project Ga0335082, IMG submission 206718) | Soil microbial communities from Loxahatchee National Wildlife Refuge, Florida, United States - Lox_Sample_4.1 | ecosystem: Environmental > Terrestrial > Soil > Wetlands | place: USA: Florida...
CTTGAGCGACGCTCCGACGTGCTCGGACAGAGCGATCGCGCTGCCGCCCAGCCCGGTTCCCGCCGCGGATCCCAGCGCGTCGACCATCAGCAGCAGCGCGACCGTCGCCGCCTCGACCCCGGCCGCCGCCCGCTCCATCGTGATGAGGTACATCGTCGGATACGCGACACCCATGCCGAGCCCGGCGAACGTCCAGGCGACGAAGGGAATGACGAGCGACGCGCTCGTCAGTCCCGTGGCGACGCCGACCGTGCCGGCCGCGACGACGATCGCGCCCCACCGGACCAGTCGCGGGAGGGGGATGGTCGCCACGGCGCGCGACTGCCACCAGCTGCCGGTGGTCCAGGTCATCGTCGCGAACGTGATGACGAGACTCGCCTGGACGTACGTCAGGTGCCGCAGGTGCGTGAGCATCAACGGGACGAAGCCGTCGGCCGTGAAGAACGAGAACCCGAGCAGGAACCCGGCGGTCAGCGCCCAGGCGAGCGAGCGGCGCGCCTCCCGGGAGTCGCCCACGATCAAATGGCGCACGGCCGGCACCGTGAGGGCGATGCCGACCAGCGCCACGGGCACCGACCACCACTCTGCCTGACCGAGCCCCGCGAGGATCGCGCCCGAGCCGAGGGCCGCCTGGATCGGCCAGCGCAGGCCCATCGCCGAGGGCTCGGGACGCTCCTCGGGCGCGGATTCCCTCAGGCCCGGGAACACCATCGCCGCCGCGAGCGCGAGCAGCGGAAGGGGCGCGAAGAACGCCCACCGCCACCCGATGGTCTGCGCGACGACGGCGCCGAAGAACGGCCCGATCAGGCCCGGCACGATCCACGCGGCCGCCAGGAGGGCGAGCACGCGCGCGCGGTGCGTCTCCGGGTAACGCTTGGCGATCGCGCCGATCGACACCGCGTACTCCGCGCCGGCGCCGGCTCCCTGGATGAACCTGCCGAGCACGAAGACCGGCATCGTGGGGGCGAGTCCCGCCAGGACGGTTCCGCCGGCGAAGACGCAGAGCATCAGCGCGAGGGGCCGCGCCGGTCCGAACCGGTCGACCGCCGTTCCCGTGAGCGGGATGGCCATCACCGTCGCGAGTCCCGCGGCGCTGAACGCCCAGCCGTACAGGTTCAGCCCGCCCAGGTCGGCCAGCACCGCCGGCATCACCGTGGTGACGACCAGGATCTGGACGGCGCCGAGCACCTCCAGGAGGAAGAGCCCGAGCGTCAGCCGGCCCAGCCGGCCGCTGAAGATCTCTCTCCACGGCGGCGGCCGAGGAGGCTGCTTTGGTGCAGACGACCCGGAGGCGTCCGAGCTCATGCGTCGCCGGCGGCGTCCAGTGCCGTTCGCAGGTCGTCGATCAGATCGTCGGGATGCTCGATGCCGACCGACAGGCGGACCAGCCGGGGCGAGACGGCGAGCTCCGATCCGGCCACGCTCAGGTGGGTCATCCGGGCGGGGTGCTCGATGAGCGACTCCACGCCGCCGAGCGACTCGGCGAGCGCGAACAGCTTGGTGCGGCGGCAGACGTCCAGCGCGAGTTCCTCGGTGAGCGCTTCGAACGACACCATGCCGCCGAAGCCCGACATCTGGCGGGCCGCGACGTCGTGGCCGGGGTGCGCGGCGAGTCCCGGATAGTGGACTCGCTCCACCTTGGGGTGGCCGGCCAGCATCTCGGCGATCGCCTGCGCGCCGCGGCAGTGCGCCTGCATGCGCAGCGCCAGCGTCTTGACGCCCCGCAGCACCAGGAAGCAGTCCATCGGTCCGGGGACCGCCCCGACGGCGTTCTGCAGGAATGCGAGGCGGTCGAAGCTGTCGGTGTCGGCGGCGCCGACGACGACGGCGCCGCCGACGGCGTCCGAGTGGCCGCCCAGGTACTTCGTGGTGGAATGCACGACCATGTCGGCGCCGAGTTCCAACGGTCGCTGGAGATAGGGGGACGCGAACGTGTTGTCGACGACGGAGCGGGCGCCGCGCTCGCGCGCGAGGCGCGCGACAGCGGCGATGTCCACGATCTTCATCGTCGGGTTGGTCGGCGTCTCCACCCAGACGAGCTTCGTCGTGTCGCGGATCGCCCGACCGACGGCGTCGAGGTCGGTCAGGTCGGCGACGTCGAACGAGAGGTTCCACCTGGCCGTCACCTGCGAGAGCAAGCGGTAGGTGCCGCCGTAGACGTCGTTGGCGAGGACCACGTGGTCGCCGGGTCGCAGGAGCGACAGCACGGTCGACTCGGCGGCCATGCCCGACGAGAAGCAGAGCGCGCGGCCGCCCTCGAGCGCGCCGAGCGCCTCCTCCAGCGCGGTCCGCGTCGGGTTCCCCGTCCGCGCGTACTCGTAGCCGCGCGGCTGCGCCACGTCCGGCTGTGCGAACGTCGAGGTCTGATAGATGGGAACGTTCACCGCGCCGTACGCGGGCTCTGGATCCTGTCCCGCGTGGATGGCCTTCGTCTCGAACTTCATCCGTTCTCCTGAATCTCCTCGTCTCCGTCGATGCGGCCTCCTTCGTCGGCCGCATCCGACGCCGGGGGGTCCGCAGCTTCCTCGCTGCGCTCGTTGCTGCTACCCCCCTGGACCCCCTCCCCGTCCAAGAAATGAACCCAGCCGAGCCGCTCGAGCTCGCGGCGGGCGCTGTCGCCGGTGCGCGCCTCGGCGAGCAGCCGGGCGCGCAAGCGGGCGTCGTGGCCGGGAAGGAACCGCCGGCGGACGGGGCTTCCGCAGCCGCACTCGCACAGACGCGGATCCGCGGCGGCTCGCGCTCGGCGGACACCGTGCGTCCCGCCCGCGTCGGGTGGCGCGCACCGGTGGTAGGCGTCGCGCAGTTCGGAGACGGGCAGCACGATGACGCCTTCGCGAGGGTGTCCGACCCAGGAGCCCGTTCCCGACAGGAACCGCTCTGTCGTCAGGGCCGCGCAGGCGGCGTCGACGGTGTCGATCCGCGCGTCGTCGGGAAGGTCCCGCAGACCGGTCTGGTCGAGGACGGCCCGTCGCCACGCGAGGCGCCAGCGACGCCCGGGGGAGAGGCAGCCGGCGATGGCGACGTACGAGGCATAGGGGAACACCTCGAACGCGCGGCCGCGGGCGCTCCCCTCACCGAGGAAGAGCTCGTAGCCGGCGCCCGCGGCCGCGATGAACGCCTCGAACCCGGCGGTCATCCACGAGAACAGGCGCGACTCGTCCTTGGGCGTCTGGTGCGAGCCGATTCCGCGGCGCGACAGCTCGTACTCGGCGACCCGCCGGTCGAGGTGCCGGCCGGGCGGGGGCGGAACCGTCAGCCGCTGCCGCTCCTCCTCGTCCCGCAGCATGCCGAGCCCCGGCCGTGGCGGTGCGTCGATCCCGACCGCCTCGGGCTGAAGCTCGGTCAGAAGCTCCTTCAGGCCCTCGTTGCCGACTCTGGCCCACGTCTGCAGGACGCGTTCGTTCTCGACCAGGGCGACGTCGAGCCCCCGGCCCAGAGAGACGTCGACACCCATCACCGCGCCCACGCGCGAAGCCTACCGGAGCAGGAGAAGACGGTGCAGGGCGCTACCCGTGCGCGTCGCGGCGGTGCGCCAGGAACTCGAGCAGGTCCGACCGCGTCAGCACGCCGAGGGCCTCGCCGGCCTTGGTGACGACGACGGCCGGGCTCGACTGCAGTTCCGAGAACGCCGTCTGAATCGGCTCGTCGTGCTCGACCATCGGGAACGGCGGCGCCATCACCTCGGCCACGTCGGCCTGCAGCGAGTCCGGGTCGCGGAACAGCCGGTCGAGCAGGGTCGCCTCGCGCACCGATCCCACGAACGCCGACACCGCCGTCGACCCGTCGCGAACGACCGGCGCCTGCGAGATGTCGTGCTCGTGCAGCGCGTCGATCGCCTGCCGGACCTTCTCGTGCGCGCCGATCGTCACGATCGGGGGCATGTGGCTGTGCTCGCCGCCCACGCCGTGGCCCCCGTGCTTCGCGGCCATCACCTCGTCCACACGCACGATCTCGGCCGTCTCGAGGAACCCGTACTGCAGCATCCACGTGTCGGAGTAGAGCTTCGAGAGGTAGTTGCGCCCCGTGTCGGGCAGGATCACGACGACCAACGCGTCTGCGGGCAGGTCGCGGGCCACCAGCAGCGCCGCCCACACCGCCGTCCCCGCCGACCCTCCGACGAGGATCCCCTCCTGCCGAGTGATCGCCCGCGCGGTCAGGAACGCGTCGCGGTCGCTCACCCGGACCCAGCGGTCGACCACCGACGGGTCGAACGTCTTCGGGAAGAAGTCCTCCCCGATTCCCTCCGTCAGGTACGGGTGGGCGTCGCCGCCCGACAGCAGCGACCCCTCCGGATCGGCGCCGACGACCGTGATCGAGGGTTTCTGTTCCTTCAGGTACCGCGCCGTTCCCGTGATCGTGCCGCCGGTCCCGACGCCGGCGACCAGCACGTCGATCTCCCCGTCCGTGTCGCGCCATATCTCGGGGCCGGTGGTGTCGTAGTGCGCGCGTGGGTTCTCCTGGTTGTAGTACTGGTTGGGCTGGAACGCTCCGGGGATCTCCTCCGTCAGGCGGTCGGCCACGCGGTAGTACGACTCCGGCGACTCGGGCGGCACGGCGGTTGGCGTGATGACCACCTCGGCGCCGTACGCGCGCAGCAGCGCCACCTTCTCCTGGCTCATCTTGTCCGGCATCACGAAGATGCACTTGTACCCCTTGATGGCCGCCGCGATCGCGAGTCCATGGCCGGTGTTGCCGGAGGTCGGCTCCACGATCGTCCCGCCGGGTCGCAGCAGGCCGTGGCGCTCGGCCGCTTCGATCATCCGCAGGCCGATCCGATCCTTGACGCTGCCGCCGGGGTTCAGCATCTCGAGTTTGGCGAGGATCGTCGGCTTGATCCCCCGCGTGACGCCGTGCAGCCGCACGAGCGGCGTGTCGCCGACGGCGTCGAGGAAGGAGTCGTGAACCTTCATGGCTGGCCCGATCGTACGCCGGGGCGGCGCCTAGCCCCCAACCAGCTCGAAGACCCCGTTCTGCGTGCTGAAGTAGAGGTGGCCGCCGACCGGGTTGCGCTCCATCGAGAGGATCCCGTTGGGGCGTGTCACGACGGTGTTGATCGTCGAGGTGCCGAGCCGGTCCGGCGTGAGCGTGACCGCGCGGATGTCGCTCTGGTTGAAGGAGCCGAAGAAGAGGTCTCCCTCGTAGCCGGTCAGGCCGCACCCCGCGACGGGACAGAAGACCGCGCCCGTCGGGGCGATCGTCGGCGTCCACCAATTCAGCGGGGCCGTCCGCGGAGTCGGCCCGCTGTTGTTCGTGTCGTCCGGCGAGGTGCCGTCGCAGTTCTCGTTCGCGCCCCATCCGCCGTTGGCGCCGTTGTCGAACTGGTTCAGCTCGTCGTTACAGTCCGGGCCGTTCTCCGTCTCCCACAACCGGTTCGACTCGGTGTCGAACGTGAACCCGAAGGAGTTGCGCACGCCGCGCGCGAAGATCCGGCCGCCCAGCGGGTTGTCGCCCGGGGCGCTGCCGTCGGCGTTCATCCGCAGGAGCTTGCCGGCAGACGTCGACATGTCCTGCGCGTTGGCGTCGTCGTGCGCGTCGCCGACGATCGCGTACAGCTTTCCGTCCGGTCCGAACATGATCCGGCCGCCGTCGTGGTACTGGCCGGCGACCGTGGGGCTCGAGAAGATGACGGTGAACGACCTCCCCACGCCCTTGGTGACCTTGATCCGGAGGATCTGGTTGCGGAGCGTTCCGTTCAGGTTCCGCGTCGCGTATGCATACAGGTAGGCGGGCGTCGGCCAGTTCGGGCCGACCGCGATGCCGAGAAGCCCCTGCTCGCCGTTGGTCACGACGTTCGGGACCTTGAACACCTGGTGATAGACGCCCTTCGCGTCCCGGAACTTGATCTGGCCCGTCATGCGGTTGGCGAAGTAGAGGGTTCCCTTCGGCCCGAACGTGAACGCGGCCGGCCACGTACGGTTGCCCAGCACGGTCTTCACCTTGATCGTCGCCTGCGGGGAGGCCTTCCGTTGCGAGTGGGCCGCCGCCTGCGCGGGCGGGGCCGGCAAGGCCATCACGACGGCGGCGCAGGCGAGCGCGGCGGCCCGAAGGATGCGGGTCATGGTTCCTCCTGAATTCGAGTCGAGGGTGTGGTCCGTCGACGCTGCGATGCGGTGGCTACCCGGCAAGGCTACTCGTTCGGGACCGCCGGTTCGGTACGCACGGGGGCGAAATTCCGGCCGGGTCATGTCGTCCGGGCGGCGGGGGGCGCGGAGCGGTTGGAGGAGCCCCAACGCCGGACGGCCTCGACGATCTCCGCGGCGGGGGCTCCCTTGACGACGTAGGCCGCGACGCCGGCGCGCCGCATCTCGACGACGCTCGCACGGTCCTCGTGCGCCGACAATGCCACGACGTGCGTGAGCGGCGACAGCGACCGGATCTCGCGCGCCGCGCGCGGGCCGCCGCCCCCCGGCATCTTCACGTCGAGGAGCGCCACGTCGGGGCGGGTCCGGCCGGCAAGCTCGATCGCCTCGCCGGCATCGGCCGCGACGGCGACCAGCTCGATGGAATCCTCACCGCCGAAGAGGTCGGCGAGCGCTTCCCGGATCAGGGGCTCGTCGTCGGCGATCAGCAGTCGAAGAGGGCGTCTGTCGGCGTCGCGTGATTCTGATCGGGCTCGGCGATGCTCATCGGCCGGATCGTTCACGCGCCATCACCCTGTCGCTCGTCGGCGTCCGGGAGCCAGAACTCGACGGTGGAGCCGTGGCCCGGAAAGCTCTCCACGCGCCACCATCCCCCGAGGGCTTCGGCACGCTCCCGCATCGACTGAAGGCCGAGGTGGCCGGGCCGGGATTCGTTCGTCTGGAACTTCGGCGCGAAGCCGACCCCGTCGTCGCGCACTCGCGCGAGGACGCCGCCCTCCTGCCGCTGGAGGGTCACGTCGATGGTGCGCGCCTCGGCGTGCTTGCGGACGTTGGTGAGCGCCTCCTGCACGATCCGGTACAGGGCGGTCCTGGTCTCGCGCGACGGCTCCGCGTCCAAGTCGGCGTGCAGATCTGCCTGCAGCCCCGAGCCCTCCACCAGCCGGTCCAGATACTGACGGATGGCCACGACGAGCCCCTCGCGATCGAGCGCCGGCGGCCGCAGCTCGAACACCAGATGGCGCAGCCGGCCGATCGCCTGCTGGACCGTCTCCGCGGCCTTGTCCACGGTCTGCTGCTCGGCCGTTCCGAGCACGGCGCGTTCCACCATGTCCAGCCGCACCGCGGCGGCCGCCATGACCTGGATCGGATCGTCGTGGATGTCGCCTGCGAGGCGCCGGCGTTCTTCTTCCTGTGCGACGACCAGACGCCCGAGGAGGCGCTGCCGCTCCTCGTTCAGCTCGCGCAGCTGCCGGAGCGTGCGCCGCAGGTCGTCCTCCGCGCGCTTGCGTTGGATGACCTCGCCGAGGGTGCCTGCGAGGGCGGACAGGAAGGTCAGGTCGTCCTGGGTGAACGTACGGGGCTCGCGGGAGCTCGCCGACAGCACGCCGTAGAGCTCGTCCTTGCCGTGGATGGCGACCAGCGCCAGGCTGACGATGCCCGCCGAGACCATCACCGGGTGCGGCGTGAACCGCGTCTCGTTCGCGAGGTCGGGGACGACCACGGGGCCTGCGGAGTCGGTCGTCAGGCCCGCCGCGGAGCCGCTTCGAGCGACCCGGGTCGATCCCACCACGCCGGGTGGCCAGCCGACGCCCGCGCGCAGGAGCAGCGTCTCCTGATCGGGGAGCAGCTCGAGGACGCTGACGATCTCGGTTCCGAGCGAGTCCGCGACGCTTCGGCACGCGACGTCGAGGATGGTCGAGACGGGCCCCTCGCGAAGCGCCGCCCGCCCGAGCTCGGCGATCGCGGCCTGGTGGCGCGTCCGGTCCTCGGTGGCCGATTCGACGCTCGCGCGATCCGAGATGTCCCTGAGCATCGCCTGCGACGCGGGCCGGCCCTCGTAGACGATGGGAACGCCCGCGACCTCCACCTCCACCTCCGAGCCGTCGATGCGCACGAGGCGCTGTCGGATCAGCGGGACGGGCTCCCCGTCCTCCTGCTGCTGCCGCAGACGGGAGCGGACGAGCTCGCGGTAGTCGGGGTGGACGAAGGCGAGCACTTCCTTGCCGACCACCTCCTGAGGGACCGCCGCGCCGAGCAGCCGCTGCATCGCGGTGTTCGCGAAGACCATGCGCCCGTCGCGGACGACCACGATGCCGTCCGGCGAGAGCTCGACCAGGCTGCGGTAGCGTTCCTCTCCGTCGCGAAGCGCCCGCTCGACGATCGCGCGCTCGGTCACGTCGCGGGCGTTGAGGATCACGCCGCGGATGGCGGGATCGTCGACGCGGTTGGTCAGAACCCCCTCCACGTCGTGCCACGTCTCGTCCTTGTGCAGCAAACGGATCGACAGGCTCGCGCGCAGCGCGTCGCGCTCGATCATCGAGAGGCGGCCGGCCAGCTCCCGGCGGTCGTCCACGTGGGCGAGGTCGGCCACCTGCGTGCCGATCACCTCCGTGGGGTCGTACCCGAGGGTGCGCGTGATCGACGGGCTCGCGTACTCGATCCGGCCGTCGGGCGCCAGCACGAGGATGAGGTCCGAGCTGTGCTCGACGAGCGCGCGGAAGCGTGCCTCGGCGTCGTCCACCTCCTGCCGCGCCTGGCGCGACCGGGTCACGTCCTCGATGACGCCCTCGAACCACAGCGGTTCGCCCGACTCGTCGCGAACCAGGCGGGCGCCGTGACGGATCCAGGCGACGTCGCCGTTCAACCGTCGGATGCGGTACTCGAATCCTGCAACGTGCTCGTTCTGCCAGATGGCCGCGCGCCAGCGGCCGCGGTCCTCGGGATCGACGTACGTGCTCCGGGGGAAGCCGTACCGCCGCACCTCGTCGATGTCGTTCGCGCGGAGGATGTCGAGCAGCGCCCGGTTGCACTCGATCAGCGTCCCGGCGGGGTCGTAGCGGTACAGGCCGACGGGAACGCGCTCGAACAGCGCCCGGTACCGCTGCTCCGCGGCGGCCGATGCCAGACGGTCGACCGCCCGGTCGACGACCTCGCGGACCGCCTGGCCGACCCTCGACCCACCCACCGGCGACTTCAGGACGATGTCGTCCAGGCCCCGGCGCATCGCGTCGACGGCGAAGTCCGGCTCCAGCGTCGCCGTGTGCATGATGACCGGCGTTCCGGGCCGCAGACGCCGGATCTCCGCGAGCGCGTCGAGGCCGTCGCACCAGGAGAGGACGCGTTCCGTGACGACGGCGTCGGCGCCCTCGTTCATCGCCTCGACGAGCTGCTCCCGGCCGGCGATCTCGACGATCTCGGGCTCGCCGAGGTGCCGCTGCAGCTCCCAGCGAACCAAGGCCCGGGCCTCGGGGTCCTCTTCCAGCACGAGCACGCGGATCGGGGCGTTCACGCTGCCATCCGTTGCCTGCCCGAGGGACGCGCGACCGCAGAGGCCCGCGCGGCGGCGCGGCCCGTGAGGGAAGACTGGTGCTCCACTCGCTTCCGGACTCGTTCCTCTTCCATGTGCCGATTCGTGGCGTGCCGAGATAGCCCCCGAACGGGGGTCACGCTTGGGATATCGGAATTCGGAACAAGGCCCTTGAAGTGGCCGGGTCGGCGGGCGGTTGCGAAGCGCGGGCCCCGGCCGTCATGCTGGCCACATGAGCGAGTCGACGGCGCCGGCCGGCCCGCGGGAAGTGCGCGCCCCTCGCGGGCGGGAGCTCTCCTGCAGGGGCTGGCCGCAGGAGGCCGCGATGCGGATGCTCATGAACAACCTCGATCCCGATGTCGCCGAGCGTCCGGACGACCTGGTGGTCTACGGAGGAACCGGCCGGGCGGCGCGATCGTGGGAAGCGTTCGACGCGATCGTGCGGACCCTGCGGTCGCTGGAGGGTGACGAGACGCTCCTCGTGCAGTCGGGGAAGCCCGTGGGCGTGTTCCGCACGCACGACTCGGCGCCCCGCGTGCTGATCTCCAACGCGATGCTGGTTCCCAAGTGGGCCGACTGGGACACGTTCCGCGACCTCGAGCGCCGCGGCCTCACGATGTACGGACAGATGACGGCCGGCTCGTGGATCTACATCGGCACGCAGGGAATTCTGCAAGGGACGTACGAGACGCTCGCCGAGTGCGGGCACCAGCGCTTCGGCGGCACGCTCGCGGGGACCGTGACGCTGACCGCCGGCCTCGGGGGGATGGGCGGCGCGCAGCCGCTCGCCGTCACGATGAACGGCGGCGTGGCGCTCTGCGTCGAGGTGGACCCGGTGAGGA
>Ga0335082_10010138_pt1 | contig 10228 bp, 8 predicted proteins | sample Lox_Sample_41_FD_206718 | JGI IMG/M metagenome (GOLD analysis project Ga0335082, IMG submission 206718) | Soil microbial communities from Loxahatchee National Wildlife Refuge, Florida, United States - Lox_Sample_4.1 | ecosystem: Environmental > Terrestrial > Soil > Wetlands | place: USA: Florida...
GTTGCGGATGACGTCCGCGGGGAGCTGGCTCTGCGCGACAGCGACGCGGTTCTGCACGTCGACCGCGTCGATGTTCTGGTCGGTTCCCACGTCGAAGGTCACCGTGAGCGTGTAGGAGCCGTCGTTTCCGCTCTTGGACCCCATGTAGAGCATGTCGGTGGCGCCGTTGACCTGCTGCTCGACGGGTGCGGCGACCGATTGCATCACGACATCGGCATTGGCACCGGGGAAGGCGGTCGATACCGTGACCTGTGGCGGGACGACCTGCGGGTACTGCGCGATCGGCAGGCGGAACATCGCGAGCGCGCCGACCAGCGTGATGATGAGCGCGATGACGGTAGAGAAGATCGGGCGCTCGATGAAGAAGTCGAACATGGCTGAGAGGCCTTGCGCCGCCGGTACGCGATGCCTCAGCTCAGCTCGGAGGCCGCGGCGCGCCCGGTGCCGCACCGCCAAGCGCGGCCGGGACCGGCTTGACGAGCGCGCCGGGACGCACTTTGCCGATGCCTTCGACGACAACGCGATCTCCCGGGGCGAGCCCGCTGTCGACGACCCAGTTGTTGCCCACGCGGGTCGTGGCATCGATCTGCCGCGCTTGCACCTTGTCACCCGCGTCCACCACGTACACCGATTTGAGCCCCTGCAGCTCCTGCACCGATTGCTGCGGGATCTGGATCGCATCTGGTTTCGCGAAGGACGGCACTGCCACGCGCACGAACAGCCCCGGGCGCAGGAAGCGATCGGGATTGGGCACGGAGACGCGCAGTTGCAGGGTGCCGCTCTTCTGGTCGACGGCCGCATCGACGAAGTTGAGCCGCCCGGCGAACCTGTACTCGCTGCCGTCCGGCAGCCAGATGCGGAACCGTGGGGCTTGACCGGGGCCTCCCGTTTGAGCCATCCCGAGCGTCTTCTGCAGGTCGAGCAGCTTGTCCTCGCTCACGCTGAAATACACCCACATGGGATCGCTGGAATACAGCGTGGTGAGCAGCGTCTGTTGCGCGGTGATGAGCGCTCCGGGTTTGACGAGGGACACGCTCATATAACCCTCTCGCGGCGCGCGGATCGTCGTGTATTCCAGGTTGAGCTCCGCGTTGCTCAGCAGCGCTTTCTGCGCTTCCACCAGCGCCGCGTCCGCCCGCTGCTCCGCCACTGCGGCGTCGTAGTCCTGCTGGCTGACGAAGTTCTGCGCGAGCAGGCGCGAGGCGCGCGTGAGCTTCTGCTGCGCGTTGATCAGGTTTGCCTCGGCCTGGGCCAGGTTGGCCTTGGCCTGGGCGAGCTGAGCCGCAGACGGCCGGCGGTCGATGACGTAGAGCAGATCGCCTCGCTTGACACGCGCGCCGTCGGCGAACTCCTGCCGCTCCAGCAGCCCGCTGACCTGAGAGCGGATCTCGATCGTGTCCGGGGCCTGGGTCTGCGCCGTGTACTCGTCGTAGAGCGTCACCGGACCGGGCTGGACCTGGATGACCGATACTGCGGGCGGCGGTGGCGGTGGGGGTTGCGCATTTCCCTTGCAGCCGCACTCGAGGAGAGCGAGCAGGGCGAGGCTCACGGGCCGAAGGAGCGGCGAGCGCGCTTTGAGCGCAAGTGATCGGTTCACGGCAGCCTCTCCGCGATTCGAGCTGCAGCTTCGAGAACCACCGCGTGCAACTCGGCAAAGCCACTATGGCGAATGCTGTGACCTCGACAGTCGAGAGCGCGGTCTCGCATCTCGCGCGCCGCACTCGCGTCGCAAGCATGCACATCCGCGGGCAGGCGTTCGGATCGAACTCCTGCCCGCATCTGGTCAGCTCGGTTTAGCGCACCGGTTCGGTCGATCCGATCCGCGGACCCGTGCTGCGTACCCGCGCGGCTGACGCGACCTTAACCGAGGTCGAGCGGCACGAAGATCCTCGACTGGTCGCGTTGCACGAGTAGCGCGACGTGCTTGCCGGCTTTCGCCGCCAGCTCACCGAGCTGCTTGGCGGTTCTCACGGGCGTGCCGTTGACCGCGATGATGACGTCGCCGGGCTGAATACCCGCTTGCGCAGCGGGCCCAGTGGCGTCCTCCACCAGCAACCCATTGCTGTCGCCGGCCTGACGGCGCTCCTCTGGAGTCAGAGGCCGCACGGTCAACCCGAGCCGGCCGTGGCTTTGCGCGCTCGGTCCGGCTTCCGCCACTGTCTGGTTGTGCAGCTCACCGACCGTGACGCTCAACTCTCTGGTCACGCCATTGCGCATCACGTCCAACTTCACCGTCGTGCCCGGTTTCGTGGCGGCGACCTGCGCAGGCAGCTCGGCGGAATTACCGATCGTCTTGCCGTCGAATCTGAGGATCACATCGCCTGGCTTGAGCCCCGCTTCGGCCGCGGGGCTGCCCGGCTCCACCGTGCTGACCAGCACGCCTTCCGGGGTCTTGAGGCCGAAGGAATCGGCCAGTCCTTGGGTCACGTCCTGGATGGCGACGCCGAGGTGCCCGCGCGTGACGCGACCGTGCTCGAGGATCTGATGCTCGACGTTAGCTGCGATATCGATGGGAATGGCGAACGACAAACCCTCGTAGCCGCCGCTATGGCTGTAGATTTGGGAGTTGATGCCGACGACCTCGCCTCTCATGTTGAAGAGCGGGCCGCCGGAGTTGCCGGGGTTCACCGGAACGTCGGTCTGGATGAACGGCACGTAGGTGTCGTCGGGCAGCGCGCGCCACTTTGCGCTGACGATGCCCTGCGTCACGGTATTCTCGAAGCCGAATGGTGAGCCGATCGCCACGACCCACTCGCCGACCTTGAGATCGGACGGGTTGCCGAGCCTGACGGTCGGCAGGTTATTGGCGTCGATCTTCAGAACGGCGACGTCGCTCTGTTTGTCCGCGCCGACCACCCTGGCTTTGAACTCGCGCTTGTCCGTCAGCTTCACGTCAACGTCCTCGGCGCCGTCGACCACATGGGCATTGGTCAGGACCACACCGTCGGAACTGACGATGAACCCCGACCCCACCCCGCGCATCGGTACCTCGCCACGCGGGACGGGGCCCTGGAATCGCTTGAAGAACTGGTAGAACGGATCGTCGGGATCCAGCTGCGGCATTTCAGGCATGGCCGCCGCCGGCTTTGCCTCCGCGGTGACGGTCACGTTCACCACCGCGGGACCGTACTTGGCTGCGAGCGCCGTGAAGTCGGGCAGAGCGTTCGCGCTGGTGCCGACAGCGCCAGGCAGGCTTCCAGGCGGCTGCGTCATTGCGGGGGGGGCCTGCAGGCCGAGCGACGACGTGCGTGCAGAGTATCCGATCGCGCCTGCACCAATGAGGCCGGCAGCAATCAGACTGATCGTGATCGTCTTGAGCTTCATAGTGTGCTCCTTATTGCAATTCGAAACATGGATGCAATCGCAGTCTCATATTAGATGCATAGGATGAAGCCATGCTTAAGAGACAACGAGCGCCTGGACATGGTTCAGTCTGTGGATTGAAACAGCATGGGGATGCGTCGAGTAGATGCACGCGAAAAGGGCACCGCGCGCGGAGAGCGGAACTTCAGCTTCCCTTAAGAGTCTCCCCTTAGCATGGGGAGCCGAGAGCGTGAGGTCTGCTCTCACCGGTCATTCATCGAAGGAGATAGATCATGAAGCTCAGCAGTGCATTCCGTGTGTCCGTACTCGCGTTCGCCGTTGCCGCAGCCCCGGCTTTTGCGATGAGCGCGAAGGCCCTCGAACACGCCGACAAGGTGCTTGAGGGAGCCAAGACCACGCTGTCTCAGGCCATCTCTACGGCGGAAACCGAGGTCGGCGGCAAGGCGCTCAGCGCGCGGCTGGCTCGCTGGCACAAGCAGGATTTCTATGAAGTGCACGTGGTCAAGGGCGACGAGTTGACCGATGTCCACGTCGCGATCGACGATGGGAAGGTGCTGAGCAGCCGGCCGCTGGGACATCGTCATATGGAGAAAGGGAAGGGCGCCAGCGGGCAAGGCGCTGAGCAGCCCGCCGCCAAGAATTGACTTTGCGCGCGCAGCGGCCTGTCTCGCGTGACCTTGCGAACCGCTGCGCGGAGGCCCGGCGAGAATGTGAGTTTCTCGGCCGTGCCGGATATCGCTGGATAGGAGGCTAACATGAGGACATCGATGTTGTTTGTGGTTGCTCTACTGGGAGCGCCGGCGCTGCCGGCGTTGGCTGCGCCGCTGGGCGCAAGCGTCGCAGCGGCCCAGGCCGCTGCGAACGCGCCGGGCGGTCAATCCGATGTGGTCAGGGTCGGCAATTTGACCGGAGTATGCGACACCGCGATCGGTTGCGGGTTGCAGCCGTTGAATTCACCGGGCGTGCCATCCGAACCCGTTCGGGTGGGGAACCTGACGGGCGTATGCGACACCGCGATCGGCTGTGGGTTGCAACCGCTGAATCCACCGGGTGTGCCATCCGAATCCGTTCGGGTGGGAAACTTGACCGGAGTCTGCGACACCGCGCTCGGCTGCGATTACTCCACGCCTGCTAAGTAGTGCGAGCGAGCGGAACGCATCCGGGTGAACAAGCGCAGCAAGTCCGCGCCGTCAAGCGATCGTGGGCGGGCGTTGGAAACTGTGGTAGGGCGCCGGCGAGGGTAGTGTCCATTCCAGCGAGTCGGCCCCGTCCCACGGCTTGGCCGGCGCGGGCGTGCCGCGGCGCACGCACTTCCAGACGGTGTAGACAAAAAGCAGCTGACTCAGTCCAAACCCGAACGCGCCGATGCTGGCCACCATATTGAAGTCGGCGAATTGCAGCGCATAGTCGGGCACCCTGCGCGGCATGCCGGCGAGCCCCAGAAAGTGCATGGGGAAGAACGCGACGTTGAAGAAGATCATGGACAGCCAGAAGTGCAGCCGTCCGAGCCGCTCGTCGTACATCCGGCCGCTCCACTTGGGAAGCCAGTAGTAGATCCCGCCGAAGATGCCGAACAGCGAACCCGCCACCAACACGTAGTGGAAGTGCGCGACCACGTAGTAGGTGTCCTGGAGCTGGATGTCGACCGGCACCAGCGCCAGCACGAGCCCGCTGAAGCCACCGACGGTGAACAGGAAGATGAAGCCGACGGCAAACAGCATGGGCACCTCGAAGCTGATCGAGCCGCGCCACATCGTGGCCACCCAGTTGAATACTTTCACGCCGGTGGGCACCGCGATCAGCATGGTCGCGTACATGAAGAAGAGCTGTCCCTGTGCCGGCATGCCGACGGTGAACATATGGTGAGCCCAGACCATGCAGGATAGCGTCGCGATCGCCGCTGTCGCGTAGACCATCGACATGTATCCGAACAGCGGCTTGCGCGAGAACGTCGGGATGATCTGCGAGATGATGCCGAAGGCCGGCAGGGCCATGATGTAGACCTCCGGGTGGCCGAAGAACCAGAAGACGTGCTGGAACATCACCGGGTCGCCGCCGCCCGCCGGATTGAAGAAGTGGGTGCCGAAGTGCCGGTCCGCGAGCAGCATGGTCACCGCTCCGGCCAGCACGGGCATCACCAGCACCAGCATGTAGGCGGTGATGAGCCAGGTCCACACGAACAGCGGCAACCTGGTCAAGGGCATGCCCGGTGCGCGCATGTTGATGATCGTGGTGATGATGTTGATGGCCCCCAGGACCGAGGAGATCCCCATCATGTGGATCGCGAAGATGGTCATGTCCATCCCGGGTCCGAACTCCACCGACAGTGGCGGATAGAGCGTCCAGCCTCCGGCCGCCGCTCCGCCGGGCGCGAACAAGGCGGCTACCAGGAGCAGCAGCGCAGGAGGCAGCAGCCAGAAGCTCCAGTTGTTCAGACGCGGGAAGGCCATGTCCGGCGCGCCGATCATCATCGGGATCTGCCAGTTCGCGAAGCCCACGAAGGCCGGCATGATGGCGCCGAAGATCATGATGAGCCCGTGCAAAGTGGTGAGCTCGTTGAAGAACTCCGGCCGGAAGATCTGCAGGCCGGGCCGAAATAGCTCGGCCCGGATCGCCATCGCGAAGCTGCCTCCGATCAGGAACATCACCAGGCTCAGGCACAGGTACAGGGTGCCGATGTCCTTGTGATTCGTGGTCGTGATCCAACGCATCCACCCGGAGGGCGGAGCAGCGTGATCGGGCGCGTGAGCAGAAGGCTGTGCGGTTTCCATGGATCCGATCTTGCGCAAGTCGCGGCGGTGTGCCGGGCGCTCAGCCGGTGGCGGATGCGGGCCGGCCCGTGGGGATCAAGCCTAAGCTTCGACCTTTGACGTACTCGTAGATCTGGGTCATCTCCTGCGGGGTGAAGAATCCCGCCCAGGTCGGCATGCCTTTGTCCGGCCTGCCCGCCATCGAGGTCGAGATGAATTGCTGGCGAGTCATCCCGGCGTTTAGCGAATGCCGCAAATCGGGCGCGTAGGCGCTGCCGGTTGCATCCTCGCCGTGGCAGCGGAAGCAATACGAGTTGAACTGCTCCCAGCCCGCAAACACGTCGTTGGTTATCTCGTGGCCTTTGACGAACAGGGGAAAGTCCAGAGTCGCCTTCGTCCCATCCGGCAATGTGTACGAATAGGACCTCATAGCGCCCGCCTGTGGTGCGGGCGATGCGTTGTGTAGCGACAGCACCCATTCCACGAGGGCGGCAAGCTGCTCGTGCGAAAGAGCGGGGTGCGGGGTCATCGGCACCGCGCCCCAGTTGCCGGAACCACCCGCCTTGATCTTCGCCTCCAGCTTGGGCGCGGCATCGGCCTGCCCGCGATAGCGCTGGGCGACGGCGTCGAACGCAGGGCCTACGACCGTGTGGTCCACGGCATGGCAGGAAAAGCAATCGCTCGTGCGCGCCAGCTCTTCTCCCTGCGCATGAGACTCGGCGTTGGCCGCATGCGCAGGTGGAAATCTCGCCGGGCCGAGCGCCACTAGCGCAAGCAGCCAAGAGGCGCACGTTCGCCTGAGGTCCGTTCGCGCCCGCAGCGTTGCGGGGAGGCCGTCGACGCGCATGCGCAGCCTCGTTACATCTCGCCCGCCCCGCCCAGTTCGCCGCCCGGCCGGTACAGCGCTACGCCGTGGTGCTTCAGGATCTCCTTGATCTCGTCGCCGTGGTCGCGGATCACCGCGTCGATGCGGTCGGCGAGGTCCCGATCGTCGAATCGAACCGCCATGGACATCGGGAAGCTGTAGCGCTCCGGAGAACCGAGCGTGCGTTCGTTCGGGATGGGGACGACTTTGAGGTCGGGATAGTCCGGCAAGAACGAGCCTACCGCGGGCTCCCAAGTGATCATCACATCCACTTCGCCGGAGCGTACCGCGTCCAGCATCCTGCGCGGAGACTCCTTGTCATGCTCGCCCACATCGAACGCGACTGCCCGCTCGACCAATCCGCGCAGCTTGAGACCGGTCTCGGGCGGTGTGTCCTCCTCGAAGCCCACCTTGACCTCGCGCAGGATCGGCGAGTCCATGCTGGACAGATCGTAGCGCTTGCTTCTCGAGAAGACGAACACGTAGGAGGAGACGTAATAGGGATGCGTCGTGAACGCCTCGCCGCTGCCGTAGGGGAGATCCATGACCACGTCGCAGCGGTGCGCGTTGAGCGTGTTCGCCAGAAACTCCTCGAACTTGCCGTCGGCGCGATAGCTTCCCCAGGTGTATTCCACGCTGTCTCCCAGGTATCTCGCCACGGCCTGGGCCACTGCGTTCTCGAAGCCTTGGCCTGCCCGGTCGGAGAAGGGGAGGTAATCGGGATCCGCGCACACCTTCAAAGTGCCGGCGTGCGCAGTCGCGCCGGCGAGCATCGCAGCCAGTGCGATGGAAACGACTGACAAAGCTCTCGTGTGCATTGCACGCCTCGCTCTGCGGAGATGTGACGCCAGATGAACGGAGGCTCCGGCGCCGATGTCCCGCGCCGAAGCCTCGATCTCATGTCCTGCTCAGCCGAGCGAGAACACCATGAGCGTTCCGCCGAGGTTGGTGCGATCGTTGAGCGAAGAGGTCAAGCCCACGGCGCCCAGGCCCGCGGTCGGATTCGTCAGTCCGGCGGCGAGCCCGATGGCCGCCCAGCCCCCGACCCCGGTGAGCACAGCGACATACTGCTTGCCGTTGTGCATGAAGGTGATCGGGTTGCCGATGATCCCGGAGGGCGCATGGAACTGGTACAGGATCTTGCCCGTGTTCGCGTCGACCGCCCTGAACCACCCGTCCAGTGTGCCGTAGAAGGCCACACCGCCCGCCGTCGTTAGCGCTCCGCCCCAGTCCTGGAACGTGTCCGCGATCTCCCAGCGCGTGTCGCCGCTGACCGGGTCGAACGCGATGAAGCGACCGCGGTTGCCGCCGGAGGCCGGGTACATGTTGACGATCGCGCCCACATACGGGAATCCCGCCTTATATTTCACGGCGAACGCCTGATAGTCCATGCAGATGTGGTTCAGCGGTGCGTAGAACAGATTGGTCTGCGGGTCGAACGACACCGGCTGCTGGTCCTTGTCGCCTTCGGAAGCCGGGCAGATGCCCTTCACGTTGACGCCCGCCTGGGTCATCTTGTCCGGATTCACTTGTGGCCGTCCGGTCTGCATGTCGATCGTGGAGGCCCAGTTCACCGTCGGGTCGTACTTGTGCGCCGCGAGCAGCTTGCCGTTGCGCCGGTCCAGCACGTAGGCGAAGCCATTGCGATCGAAGTGCACGAGCGCGGGCATGGTCTGGCCGTCGACTGCGAGGTCGGCCAGGATGTTTTCGTTCACGCCGTCATAATCCCAGCCGTCGTGGGGCGTCATCTGATACACCCATGCGGCCTGCCCCGTGTCCGGATTGCGGGCGAAGATCGTCATCGCCCACTTGTTGTCGCCCGGACGCTGCGTCGGATCCCACGTGCCGGGGTTGCCCGTGCCGTAGTAGAGGAGGTTCAGAGTCGGGTCGTAGGAATACCATCCCCAAGTCGTGCCTCCGCCCAGCTTCCACTCGTCGCCCTTCCAGGTCTTCAGGCTGGAATCCGCGCCCACCGGCTGTTGCGTGGCCCCGTCGATCGTCTTGTCGGGGTCGATCAGCATCGAGTTGTCAGGCCCCGTGCTGTAGGCGCGCCACTGCCTCTGACCCGTCTGCAGGTCGTATGCAGTGAGATAGCCGCGCACGCCGTACTCTCCTCCCGACACTCCTACGATCACATGGCCACGCACCACCAGCGGAGCGGAGGTCATGCTTTGCCCCAGCTCCGGATCGACGTTCTTGGCCTTCCACAGCAGCGCTCCGGTCTTCGCGTCCAGGGCCAGCACTTGGCCGTCCAGAGTGTCCGCGAGGACCTTGCCGTCGGCGTACGCTAAGCCGCGGTTCACCAGGTCGCAGCAGGCGATCGACGGGGCGAAATTGTCCTGCGTGGGACTGTACTTCCATGTCATCTGTCCGATGTTGTCGAGATTGACCGCGTAGATGTAATTCGGATACGAGCTCTCGAAGTACATCATGTCGCCCACCACGAGCGGCTGGCCTTCCTGCCCGCGCAGAGTTCCGGTGGACATCGTCCACGCGACCCTGAGGTCCTGGGCGTTGGCGGTGTTGATCTGGTCCAGCTTGCTGAAGCGGTTCACACCATAGTCGCCACCCGGCATGACCCACTGGGCGGGATCCTGAGACATGTTGAGGAGCGCGTCGTCGGCGAACACCGGCAGCGATACGCTTGCCGCAAGCGCGCATGCCGCCGCAGCCGTGCGCGCGGGCGTGAGTTGAATCGAACCGTACATAAGGCTTACTCCATTGAAAGCCTCCCTGACGAAGCTGGGTTATTCCTATTCCGCTCCACGGGAGAGGAGCAGACTTGAGCGCGCGCTTCGCAGTGCGAAGGCAGGCGTTCTGTCGCGCCCGAGAAGCATGCAATATAGAGCTGCGTCTCAGGCCGCAAGTTCCGTTCGGCGGCCCCAGCCTGATCAGCGTTGTAGTTGCGCAACGAATTGCGCATCTTCCGCGGCAGCGATGAGTCGGATGCACGATCGACTTCGCATTGCGAAGCTGAAGGGTGCGATCGCGTCCGGTCCGTCTGGTCGCGCATGGCCGGCCGGGAAGGAACCTCAGGTTCGGTACGTGTTCTAACCCGCGTACACGGCGGCGCGTCTCGGCAGAGCGATCTTCACCTGACGCGTGCAAGGCGGCGCCGCGCGCAATGACTGAAGCAGTGGCCGTGGCGCCATGCGTCCGGAACGACCTTTCGCGTGCCTTATCGATCCACGAATCCCACTAGGAGACTGTCATGACGCATGAGCTTCCCGCTCTGCCGTACGCGACCGATGCGCTGCAACCCCACATCTCGAAGGAGACGATCGAATTT
>Ga0335082_10010139_pt1 | contig 10226 bp, 8 predicted proteins | sample Lox_Sample_41_FD_206718 | JGI IMG/M metagenome (GOLD analysis project Ga0335082, IMG submission 206718) | Soil microbial communities from Loxahatchee National Wildlife Refuge, Florida, United States - Lox_Sample_4.1 | ecosystem: Environmental > Terrestrial > Soil > Wetlands | place: USA: Florida...
CACGGCACTGTAGATCGTGACCACTTTTTTCGGAGAAATCCCCGAGTCGATCAGACCTTCCGCGACCCCTTTCGAGACCGCGATGAGTGCGGCCACGGCCCAATCCCATTTCCATTTCAAAAAGAGATGCCGCCGAAGCGGGAACGAAACCCGTCGCGTCGCCACCACGGGCGGCCCGGACCCTATCGCGGCCAGTACCGCAAGGGTATGGGGCAGCGGTTTGTGCGTGTTGATGATCTCGATCCGCAGCTCTTTGATCCATCGCCTTAGCCCCCGGACGGCTTTTAAGTCCCACTGGCCGCGCATCCGCAGCGGGATGGTCCTCAGGCCGGCCGCCCGGGCCTTTTCCATCAGATGGCTGTCGGCCTCGCAAACGACGGTCACCTCGTGGCCCCGCTCGGCCAGCCCCCGGCTCAGGAGATAGACCTGATGGTGGCTTCCGCTCCAGCCGGTACCGGAATTGATCTGTAGGATTCGCAAGGTTTTCATGACGGCTTTGAGACGATTCGGCGGTTCGGGCGCCTTACATTTCGGAACGTTCCGAGGCCACGGACCGCAACGATTTCCGGCCCTCTCCGGGCAGGCGGAAGATATAATAATCCCGCAGGCGAACGATATGGAAGGGGTCGTCCCCGGGACGGTTCGCGGGACGGCGTATCAATCGTCCCCAGAAATTGGCCTCGTATCCCGTCTCTTTCGAAAGTTGCACGGCCCGTTCGCATCCGTTCCACCAGGGGTAGCAAAAATGCCGGACCCGGTGCCCGGGCAGTTTTTCCTCGATCCGGCGCTTTGATCCTTGGAGTTCCTCGATCATGGCCCGATCGGTCTCGGCCGAATCCGCAAAGCGCCCGAGGTCGATGTTTGAATTCCGGTAATCCTGGACGATCTTTAAAAGCGTTTGGGTGGAGCCCTTCTTTGAAAAAAATTCCGATTCGCCCCGTTCGGCCACAAATTGAACGCACATCTCCCGAAGTTTCTCATCGTCAAAATACCGGTGACGCCCGGAAAAAATCGATTGGCTCTCGTAAATCGGCATCCCGATCCGTCCCTGTCGATCCCAGCGATCCTGCCCGCTTTCGCGATACACGGGGAAGTTCAGCTTCGGATGATTCCCGCTTCTTTTTGGACGATGGAAATCCACAATCTTGGGGGATATGAACACCCGAGGATGATTCAGGCTGTGTGACTGGATATCCACGACGCCGCTCAGCTGCATTTCCCGGAGTTCCGCCCACGTGCAAAATCGGCGCCGATCGGATTTCACAGACCCGGCCGTTTCATCGCCGATCAGGGCCGGGGCGATAAAGGCGACGGCTTTAAACCCGTATTGTTTGAGCAAGGGGTAGGCCACCGTTTTAAGGCTCCCCCACCCGTCGTCAAACGAGAGCACCACCGAGCGGTCCGGAACCGGCGCCTCACGGTTGAGAACGGCCAGCAATTCATCGGCCGTCAGGGTCCGGTATCCGTTCCTGTGGAGATACCGGAGGCGGGATTCGAAGGGTTCCGGTTCGACCGAGTGAAACGTGAAGACCGGAACCTGACCCTTGAGCGTACGGATCCATCCATCGAATACAAAGCGGGGATATCCCCAATGCAGGACCGCCGTCAGGGCCGGGGTCTGGTTCTTAAAGGCTCGCCACATCTTCCGAAGGGATGCGTCGGTCGTCAGCTCGCTCATGTTCCTCACAATATCAGAACGTTCGGACCGGGTCAAGGAACGAATCCCTTCCCGAGGGGACGTAAATTCCGAATGAGGAATCTCCTTTACCCCCGATTGAAATTCCTCCTCCCCCATCATCTCGATCCGGCTTGGATAACCCTTCCATCGGATTTCCTCCGGCATCCCCGGCTCGCGGCGGTCCGTACCGCCGCTTCTCGTAGGGGGCAAGGTCCTTGTCATCGACCTCGGCCAGAAACATCTCCTTGTCGCTTCCCGATCACCGTTCGATAAAACTCCACGGTTCGTTCCAAGCGCGCCGCCTCGGTAAATTCGGCCTCGATCCGCTTGCGGGCCGCCTCACCCATCGCCTGCATTCTCGGACGATCGGACAACAGTGCGGCCAGACAGTCCGCGAGCCTTTCCGGATCCCCGTCCGCCACCAGATACCCCGTCACCCCTTCCACAATCGTCTCCGGCAAGGCCCCCACCGGGAAACCGACGACCGGCCGTCCGACCGCCATCGCCTCGAGCGCCGCGCGGCAGGAACCGTCGTTCCCCACGGCCAAAAGGACCGCGACATCCATGGCGGCATAGATCTGGGGCAGGTCTCGGTCGCGATAGCCGGTGAAGATCACGCAGCGTTCGAGGCCCTTATCCCGGACGCTTCGTTCAAGCGCCGGCTGATGCTCCCCCCGCCCCACCAGGAGCAGACGGATCGTCGGAAAATGCTTTTGAAGCCGGGCCAAGGCTTCGATCAGGATCTCATGCCGCCGGTGCGCCTGGAACCGGGCCACCATGCCCACGACCGGGGTCGTCATCTTGATTCCAAATTCCGCGCGGCCCAGGCGCGCCTCCACGTCGGAATGAAACCGTGCCGTGTCCACGGCGCCGTGAATGACCGCGACCGGCTTCGGATCGATCCGATAATCCCGCATCAGTTGTCCCCGATCTTTCTCGCACAGCGTTACGAAACCGTCGGTCAGGGATTCGTAGAGCCAGGACCGGAAGGGCCGGCGTTTGATCGTCCGGGCGTTATGGATCGTCCGTAGGACGCGAGCCGTCCCTCCGGCCCAACGGGCCGCCAGGGCTCCGATCCAGTGATCCGCCGAAAGGTGAAGATGAAGGATGTCCGGTCGTTCCCGTTTTATAATCCCTTTTAAGCGATGGATGTCCAAGGCGTTCAGAATGGGATGTTTTCGCGCCAGCCATAAGTCGCCTTCCGGGGTCACACCCCGTTGAAGCGCCGGATCGGCCAGCAACCTTCGTGAATTGGGGGTGCAATAAAGACGGACATCGTGCCCCTGGTTTTTCAAATCGCGGCAGAGCGTAACCACCCCCTCGGCCGCTCCGGTCCATTTGTAGCTGGCCAAGAGATGGATGATTTTAAGCTTCGCCATTCTGAAATGTTCCTCGTCTTGCACGCCGAAACCGCCACAGAAACCGCAGGGCGTAAACCTCCCCGTGGATGTTTTCCCGCCGGATGGCGTAAAGCCCCTGCTCGGGGTAATGGGTGGTGAACCCGGTCTCGTACCCCGCCTTCCGGACAAGCCCGGCATGTTCGGGCGCGAAGGCTCCGTAGGGATAGGCAAAGGTGCCGATGGGCATTGAAAGCGTTTCTTCAAGCCGCCGCTTGGATTCCCTGATTTCCCGGTCGGCCTCCTCCCGCGATAAAGTGGGAAGGCGGGAATGGGTCATGGAATGGGCGCCGATGGACCAGCCCGCCTGCGCCAGTTCGCGGATCTCCCCGATCGTCAGCAACTCGTCATCGGGATGATCCGGGTTGCGATCCCATACGGCCCGGCCGCCGAGTTGCCCGGAGACGATGAAGACCGTGGCGGTCATTCCCAGAGAACGCAACACCGGAAACGCCTCCCGGTAACAACTCCGGGATCCGTCATCAAACGTGATCAGGATGGATTTCGAATCGGCCTCCTTCTCTCCCCGGTAATGGGCCGCCAGCGCCCCGGGCGTGATGCACCGCCAGCCCCGCCGGGAGAGATAATTCATCTGCCAGGAGAAGCGATCCGGAGAGACCCAGGATCGCGGATTGCGGACCCCCCTCGGGGCCACGCCGATCTTGTGATAGAGTAGAACCGGTATGCGTCGGACGAGGCGGGACTTCACGTCGTCCTCCCGGACGGGATCAATTCCGAGTAGACTTCCAGCGTCCGCTCGGCCACGGAGTCCCAACTGTAGCGCTCCGCCGTCACCCGGGCCGCGCGACCGATCCGCGCGCGCCGCTCCCCGTCCATTAATCCGCCCAGGGCCGCGGCCATGCCGTCCAGGTCCTCGGTATGCTTCAGGATGAGACCGTCCCGACCGTGCGTGATCAGCTCGCTCACCCCGCACTGGGCCGTGACGATGACGGGCAGTCCGGAGGCCATCGCCTCCAAGGGCACGTTTCCGAACGTGTCATAATAGGACGGAAAAATCAACGCATCCATCCCGCTGTGCAATTCCTCGATCCGGTCCGTGAACGGCAAAAAAATCAACCGTTCTTCGATCCCCTGGTCCCGGGCGCGGTCCCGGAATAGTCCCGGCCTGTCGCCGCCGGCCACGACGAGCTTCAGGCCGTTCAAAGGACGCTGCTTCACCATCGAAAGGACGTTCAACAGTCCGCGGTTGACATAATTGCCAGAGGCGATGAACAGGACCGCAAAATCTTCCTTCGAAAGGCCGAGGGCGGTCCGGACCCGGTCGCGGTGAACGGCCCCGAGGTTCGGGTGGAAACGGGCCGCGTCGACCCCGTTGGGGATGGTCACGATCCTCCCGGATGCGATTCCGTAGTAACGCTGAAGGTCCTTCTTGACCATCCCGGATAGGGCAATGATTCGTTTGAGCCTTGGATTCGACAATTGGCGGGACTCCATCCAAAGATGAGGGTCCCACCGAGAGAGGGAAAGACCCCGGGCCACCCGGTTGGCCTTGCGGCAGATGCGGACGGTTACCACATCCTGTTCGATGGTGTTCCCATGCCCGTGGACGATATCGAAGGGTTCGGCATGAATCCTGCGACGGCATCCCCAATCGAAGGTCAAGGTCCGGGCCCATGATCCCAGGGGCAGCGTCGGAACATGCCGCAGAACGGGCCTCGGGAGATACGAATCCGGCCTCCGGTTGCAAAAAATATGGACCTCGTGACCGCGGGCCGTCAGTCGAACCGCCACCTCATGGACCGAACGGCTCGATCCGTTCCGGAAGTTAAAATGCTTGGTGAGCATGGCGATCTTCATCAGCCCCCGACCGGACGCCTATTCACGAAATAGACATGGCCCCGGTATTCCAGTACCTCCCGGAAACCCCGATCCGGAAGAAATTTCCGGACGCGTTCGAGGATCTCCGGGCCGTGGTATTCCATAACGATCCTTCGCGTCATTTCGAGCGCCCGCTCCCCTCCCGCCAGCACGGCTTCCTCGTGGCCCTCCACGTCGATCTTCATCAAGTCGATTCGTGTGACGGAATGCTTCTCGACCATGCCGTCCAGCGTGACCATCTCCACCTCCACCCGCGAGTTACCCGTCTCCGCGGGCGACTCCTCCACGCTACCCAGGCCCGTTCGTTCGGCACGTCGCAACCAAACCCGGCCCTGTTTTGAACCCACCGCGTAAGGCAACAGATGAACATTCTTCGCGCGATTGGCCCCGACATTTTCCACCAACTTCGAATAGGCTTCGGGGTTCGGTTCAAAGGCGTAGATCGTTCCCCCGGCCAGCGACGCCGCTGCCTGAAGCGTGTAAAATCCGATGTTGGCGCCGACGTCGAATACCACCGCGTATCCCGTCGGGCGAAAGTCCGGAAGCCGTTGATAGACCCGGCTCACAAAGATCTCCTTGTAGGTGATCAACTCCCCGAGGTTCGGAGCAAAATGAATTTCGAGACCCTTGAGCCGGATTGTCCATTCGGATGCCGGAGGGGTTTGAAGGCCGCCTTTTCGCAGGACATGGATCAGGGAATAGCCGACCAGCTTGGCCTTATTCCGGATTCCGTCGGCATGCCAGAAGTACACCAGGGCATTCCGAACCCATCTCCGGGGTCGGAGCAGACGACGGATGTATTTGACGGCCCGATCGGAACTCATATGCGCGGCCCCCTTACGGCCGAAGGGACCGCTTCCGACCGGTCGCGGCCCCCGCCCCGGGCGCCGGCCCAGCGGCCGATATTCTTTTGAAGGCGAGAGGCCACTCCGTGGCCGAGGAACTTAAGATAGCCGCCCATCGACCGGGCGATGACGACGCGAAAGAAGCTTCGCTCTTTCACCTTCCACTTCATCTTATAAGCGGCGCGACCCCGCATGAAATCGAATTGACGAAGACCGCGACCGATTCCATCCTCGATGCATTTGGCCATCAGAACCATGCCGACGCTGAATTTGGCCCAGGCCGGATCGAAGCCGGAATGATAGTAGAAAAGCGTTCCGCCGTATTCAAACGAAAGCAGGCCGGCGATCATCCGGCCGTCCTTCTCCAGCGTACTGAGATTGAGCCACCCCTGCGCGGCGAAGCGCTGTGCGATGCTTTTGTGGAAGCCCCGCGAGACCGTCTCGTCCGCGGCCAGGACCCGTCCGCGCATCGTCAGCCGACGGATCATCAGATCGAAGAAATCGTCCATTTTTCGATCCAGGTCCTCTCCCGGTTTATCGTAGCGATGGAACACAACGCCGTGTTGCTTTTCCAAGGTGCGGCTCCTGCGGCCGATGTTATACCGCTCGTTGCTCCCCAGGCCGGAAAGATACTCCTCCCACCGCGACGGAAGTTCGGCGATGTAGCAATGCCCCCGCTCTTTCACCTGGAAATACGATCCGGTCGAGCGGCCCCGGTCCCGAAGGGTCGCCAAGCGGTCGGGCGGGACCTGTTCCAGCCAAACCAGGTCGGCGTCGCCCGAGGCGAGAACGGAAAGAACCAGATCGCCGTACCCCTTTTCGCCGGCTTCGGGTCCGACGAGAAAATCCAGATAATCGGATTGTCCCGCCCCGATCTGCCGTAGCGTCGACATCCCCCACGGGCCGTCGCAGCGGTAGAGCGGAGCGAGTCCCGAAAGGCGCCCGCCCCGTCGGAATGCAACGACGTGGAGTTTTCCGGAGCCGAAGAAGTCCCACCAGCTCGACGCCCATTCCCAGCTCATGAACGGCGTGGGATGGACCGCGGCGCGGTGCAGATCGATCCATCCGGGTGCCAGATCCCGGAACGGTTTATCCTCTTCGATCAACTCAAACTCAACCAATCTCTCCCCTTCCGAAATATTCAGGATTTGTTGGAACCGTCGGATTCGCAAATCCCCCCAGCGAGCACGGCGAGCGTGAGGGGGAGGCTCCATTCCACCTTAGGTGGATGGAGGGGGCGACGCAAGCCCCTATAACAGATACGCATCGGCCCAGATCTGAAAACACAGGATGTACCACAAGCGGTCATGGCGGATGCGTCCCGCCTTCCACCGATCTAAAAGCCCTCGGACGAGTCCGGTGTCGATCAGATCGGTTCCCCTCAGCCGTTCCTCGGACAGGTAATGATCGAACAAGGCCTCGAGCTTCCCGCGGTATTCCGGATCATCCAGCGGGATGCTGAAACCGTGTTTGGGCCGCCGCAGAAGCGGCTCGGGGATATAGCGGTACAGGATCTTTTTCAGGAGATATTTCGCCACACCGTTCCGAAATTTGTACTCGACCGGCATCTGGGTCACGTACTCGACCAAGCGATGGTCAAGAAAAGGCTCCCGGCCTTCCAACGCGACGCCCATCGTGGCCCGGTCCACTTTGACCAAAATATCGTCCGGCAAATAGCCGATGAAATCACAGTACATCAACCCGCTCGGAACGTCCCAGCCGTCCCGGAAATCCACCTCCCGGAGGAGGGCGAGCGCCCGGCGAAGACGGGAAGGATAAAAGGCGGTTACCCGCTCGGCTTGGAATTTCTTTTCGAACGGCCCCAGTATGATCCGTTTCGAGCGGACGCCGGATAGCCAGCGGATCAGGGGATGCGTCCAGGCCGGAAAAGCCTGACGATAGAAACGGTAGCCCTGAAAGAGTTCGTCCCCGCCGTCGGCCGACAAGGCCACCTTCACGTGGCGTCGGGCCACGGTCGCGACCAGAGACGTCGGCAGGGCCGAGCTGTCCCCGAAGGGTTCGTCATAGAGAAGGGGCACCTTTTCCAGGATCCCGGCCACTTCCTTCGGCTCGAAATAATGCTCGACATGGTCGGTTCCGAGATGAGCGGCGATTTTTCCGGCCCACGGGGCCTCGTCATAGCTCTTTTTTCCGTAAAAGCCTATCGTAAAGGTCTTGAGTCTCTGTCCCGACTGGGCCTGAAGCAGGGCCGCCACGGCCGAGCTGTCGATTCCACCGCTCAGGAATATACCGACCGGTACATCCGAAACCAGGCGAAGTTTGAAGGATTCGATCAGCTCCTTCTCCAGCTCATCCTCGATCTCTTTCTCCGTTTTCCGATTCCAGCGGCGACGCCCCTCCTCCGAAAATCCCCGGACATAGCTCTCCCGGACGTTCCAGTAGGCCGTTTCCCGAATCGCGCCGGTCCGGTCCGCCGTCAGGAAATGGCCGGGCCGGACCTTCCGGACATTCCGGAAAATCGCGTGCGGCGCCGGGATATAACCGTACTGGAAATAGAGTTGGGCGGCGCGACGGTCGAGGTCTTTCGAGAAACCGGGATGTTTGTGAAACGCCTTCAGCTCGGACCCAAAAATCAGGAGGCCGTCCTTATAATACCAGTACAGCGGTTTGACGCCGACCCGGTCGCGGCACAGGAGCAACGACTCCGTCCGGCCGTCCCAGAGCGCAAAGGCCCACATGCCCCTGAACCGCTGAAGACAATCCGTCCCCCAGCGATCATAGGCTTTGAGAATCACCTCGGTGTCGGAGCCGGAATCGAAGACGTATCCCGCCCGCTCGAGGTCCGCCCGAATCTCGGAATAGTTGTACACCTCGCCGTTATAGACGAGAACCGTCTCGCGGAAGCGCATGGGCTGGTGGCCCGAGGCCGAAAGATCGATGATGGACAAGCGGCGGTGCCCGAACGCCAACCCTCGATCCGGATCGGTCCAGTGACCGGCATCATCGGGTCCGCCGTGAGTCAAGGTATCCCTCATGCGGATGACGGTCTCGGCCATTTCGTATTGACCTTTATAATGATGATCCCAATATCCGGCCATCCGGCACATCGAAATTTCCTTCTAGCCTTTGATCCCCTTCGAATCCAGGACCTTTCGGTAGACCGCCTCCGTCGCCGCGACCATCGCTTCGGCCGAAAACGTTTGAAGCATCCGGGTCCGGCCGGCCCGACCGAGCCGCTTTCGCTCTTCCGGCCGGTTGATCAGCATGATCAAGGCCTCCGCCAGCGCCGCCGGATCGCGCGGGGGCACGAGACGTCCGTTCAGGCCGTCCTCGACCATTTCCGGGATCCCGCCCACCCGAGTCGCGACGACCGGCCGGGCCATCGCCATCGCGTCCAACAGAGACGTGCCCAGTCCTTCCAGATGGGAGGATAATACGACGATATCCATCGCCGCCAACAGCCTCGGCACATCGTTACGAAAACCGGTTAACACGACGTGCCTTTCCAGCCCGAGGTCCTTGATCTGAAGTTCGATCGCCGGGCGAAGTTCCCCCTCACCGACCAGGAGGAAGCGCACGTCGGGCACCGCGGCGGCGACGCGGACGGCGGCCTCGATCAAATAACGGTGACCCTTGTGATCCGCGAAATGGGCCACGCATCCGATCACGGGAGACCCCTCCGGGATTCCGAGTTCCCGGCGGGCCTCCCCGGGCGGATAGTCGGGATCGAACGGCCGAGGGTCGATTCCGCTGCGGACCACCTCGATGCGGTTCGGATCCAGGCCGTCGGCCAACAGGACGTTTCGGACGCCTTCCGAAATCGCCAGGATTCGATCCACCCCCCATTGGTATTTCATTTTCCGGAGGGGATTGGACCGCACCGAGAAATCCACCCGCCGGGAGATAATGCGGGCCGGTACCCCGGCCAGGCGCGCGGCCCACCCCCCCAAGGTACAGGCGTGCGAGGTATGCATGTGGATCACCTGGATCCTCTCCCGTTTCAATATTTCCGAAAGCGTCCAAACGGCCGGCAGACTCCATTCGGAAGGCATCGCGACCGCCTCGGTCCTTAATCCCTTCCCGGCCGCCCGTGAAAGCAGCGGGCTGTCGGGCTGACCCGCCACGATGCAGTAATGGCCCCGCTGCGCCAGCCCCAGGGCCAAATGGAGAAGCTGGGCTTCCCCGCCCCGCCAGGTGCGCTCGGTATCAAGATGAAGGATGCGTAATGTCATTAATTTTGGAGGGGCGCCGCCGGCCGAGCCCGGTTTGGGTCGGGCAAGCCCTGCCCCTACGGTTCCAATCGTTTCTTTGCCGCTTCGAGAACGGCCTCGACCGGGATCGCGCTCATCCAATGATCCCCGATCTCCTTCTTCTCCCAGTGAGTGGCGGGGGGGATCGGCGATCGGACGACCGCATGGTCCCGGCCGTAGGGCCCGTTGCGATCCGGATCCGACGGCCCGAACAGGGAGACGGTCGGAACCCCCAGGGCCGCGGCGATGTGAAGCG
>Ga0335082_10010140_pt1 | contig 10226 bp, 8 predicted proteins | sample Lox_Sample_41_FD_206718 | JGI IMG/M metagenome (GOLD analysis project Ga0335082, IMG submission 206718) | Soil microbial communities from Loxahatchee National Wildlife Refuge, Florida, United States - Lox_Sample_4.1 | ecosystem: Environmental > Terrestrial > Soil > Wetlands | place: USA: Florida...
GTGGGGTCGATGATGCCGGCCTTCAGCATGTTCACGTACTCGCCGCTCTGCGCGTCGAAGCCATGGTTCGCGTCGCTGCTCTCCATGAGCTTGCCGATCACGATCGAGCCGTCGGTGCCGGCGTTCTCGGCGATCTGCCGCGCCGGCATCTGGATCGCGCGCCGCACGATGTCGACGCCGACCTGCTGGTCGTGATTCCCGGGCTTGAGCTTGGCGAGCGCCCGCGTCGCGTAGAGGAGCGCCGAGCCGCCGCCGGGGACGACGCCTTCCTCGACCGCGGCGCGGGTCGCATGCATCGCGTCGTCAACGCGATCCTTGCGCTCCTTCACCTCGACCTCGGTCGCTCCGCCGACCCGGATCACCGCAACGCCCCCCGCGAGCTTCGCCAGCCGCTCCTGCAGCTTCTCGCGGTCGTAGTCGGAGGTGGTCTCCTCGATCTGCGCCTTGATCTGCCCGATCCGGCCCTCGATGTCCTTCTTCTTGCCGGCGCCGTCGATGATCGTCGTGTTCTCCTTGTCGATCCGGATGCGCCGCGCCTTGCCGAGCATGTCGAGGGTCACGTTCTCGAGCTTGATCCCGAGATCCTCGGAGATGAGCTGGCCGCCCGTCAGCACCGCGATGTCCTCGAGCATCGCCTTGCGGCGATCCCCGAAGCCCGGCGCCTTCACCGCCGCGACCTTGAGGCCGCCGCGAAGCTTGTTGACGACGAGCGTCGCCAAGGCCTCGCCCTCGACGTCCTCGGCGACGATGAGGAGCGGCTTCCCGCTCTGCACCACCGCTTCGAGCACCGGCAGCATGGCCTGGAGCCCGGAGAGCTTCTTCTCGTGGAGGAGAATGAAGGGGCTCTCGAGCTCGCAGATCATCTTCTCGGCGTTGGTCACGAAATAGGGCGAGAGATAGCCGCGGTCGAACTGCATGCCCTCGACGACGTCGAGCTCGGTCTCGAGGCTCTTCGCCTCCTCGACCGTGATCACGCCCTCATTGCCGACCTTCTGCATCGCCTTCGCGATCATCTCGCCGATCTCGGTCTCGCCGTTGGCGGAGATGGTGCCGACCTGCGCGATCTCCTCGTTGGTGGAGACCTTCTTCGAGCGCTTCTGCACGTCCTCGACGACCGCCGCGACGGCGAGATCGATGCCGCGCTTCAGGTCCATCGGGTTCATGCCGGCTGCAACGGCCTTCGCACCCTCGCGCACGATCGATTGCGCGAGCACCGTCGCGGTGGTGGTGCCGTCGCCGGCGATGTCGTTGGTCTTGCTCGCGACCTCGCGCACCATCTGCGCGCCCATGTTCTCGAACTTGTCCGCGAGCTCGATCTCCTTGGCGACGGTGACGCCATCCTTGGTGATGCGGGGCGCGCCGAACGATTTGTCGAGCACGACGTTCCGGCCCTTGGGGCCGAGCGTCACGCGAACCGCGTTCGCGAGAATGTCGATGCCGCGCAACATGCGGTCGCGCGCATCGCCGCTGAAACGAACTTCCTTCGCAGCCATGGAATCAAATCTCCTTGGTGTACGTGTGTGCCGCCCTTAGGCGACTTTCTTGGAGGCGGACTTCTTGCCCTCGACGATGCCGAGGATGTCGCTCTCCTTCATGATGATGAGCTCCTCGCCGTCGAGCTTCACCTCGCTGCCGGACCACTTCCCGAAGAGGATCCGGTCGCCCGCTTTGACGTCGAGCGGATGGAGCTTGCCGTCATCGCCGCGCGTCCCGGCGCCGACCGCGACCACCTCGCCCTCCTGGGGCTTTTCCTTCGCCGTGTCGGGAATGATGATCCCGCCGGCCGTCTTTTCCTCCTGCTCTACGCGCCGGACCAGGACCCGGTCGTGCAAAGGACGGAACCGCATGGAACTTCTCCTCTAAGCTCTTGATTTTCCAAAGAAAATGGCGAGTTGCTAGCACTCGCCACGAGAGAGTGCCAGGACAATACTGAAATCGGGTTTCCGGTGCAAGAGCAAGCGTATCGGCCGCCGTGGCAGTTGTGTTTTGGGGCGCGGTCGAGGAAGCTGCGGCCTCCTCGAGACGGCATCGGCTCAGCACCTCGGCATGGCCCGCGTCATCATCGTCACCGCGGCGGACGCCAATTACGCCACCTTGGCCGAGGAGCTTCTCGCCTCGATCGCGGCCGCGCCTGAAAGCCGCGGCATCGCGATCGGCTTTCTCGACGTCGGACTGGAGCCCGCGCAGCGCGAGCGGATCGCCACGATGGGCGCCACGGTGGTGGCGCCGGGCTGGGACTACGATTTCAGTCAGTACCCCGCGAAGCCGCCGGGGCACATGCGCGCGCTCACTGCGCGGCCGCATCTTCGGCGCTACTTCCCCGGCTACGACGTCTATGTCCACATGGATGCCGACACTTGGCTCCAGGATTGGCGCACGATCGAGCTCTTCGTCTCGGCGGCAGTGGAGCGCGGCTTTGCGATCGCGCCGGAACTGGACCGCAGCTACTCTCCGCTCGTCGCGGGCATGTTCGAGAGCGACCTGAAGCAGCGCATCTACAGCCGCTACTTCAACGAGGAGACCACGCGCAAGCTCGCGCATTTGCCGCTGCTCAACGCCGGCGTCTTCGCGGCCTCGGCAGCGGCGCCGCATTGGCAGGCTTGGCACGATCTCCTAGCGCGCGTCTACGCGGAGATCGGGCAACTCGCGGCGCAAGAGGACTTCGCGGTCTATTACGCCGAGCAGTTCTGCCTCAACGCCGTCGTGCGGGGCTTGTCCGATCCGCCGGCGCTGCTACCCGCCTGGTGCAACTGGATGTGCCACCGCGCGCTCCCCTATTGCTCCGACGACGGCAGCGTGCTCTACGAGCCCAACCCGCCCTACCGCAAGCTCGGCGTCATCCACCTCACCTCCGACACCAAGAACGGAAAGTGGCAGCTTCGCGACCTCGCGGGCAGTCGGCACACGCGCTCGCTCAGGTATCGCGGGGGTTGAGGAGGGGGCAAAAGAAAAGACCGAGACCCGCGGGCCCCGGCCTTCTCGCGAAATGGTGGGCGCTGTAGGGATTGAACCTACGACCCCACCCGTGTGAAGGGTGTGCTCTCCCGCTGAGCTAAGCGCCCGAAAGCAGCCGTTCGTTTAGGGCGAGGGGTCGCGGGTGTCAAGGAAGCCATCGTCTTCGGGGATGGCTCGGGGCAGCATGGGCGTACTAGACTGAAACCATGCGCATCACCGGGCTCGCCCGCGGCGCCGCGCTGGCGCTGCTCCTGACGTGGCTCTCGCCCGCGGCCGTGCGGGCAGAGGCGCCGCTCGCGGTCGAGTACGAGGCCTTCGTTGCGGGTTTTCCCGCGCTCACCTTCGATTTCCAGCTCGAGCTCGACAAGTCGAGCTATCGCGTCACCGGCGGCGTCCGCACCAACGGGCTCGCGGACGTCCTCATGCACTACCGCATGCGCACGGAGAGCGACGGGCGCGTGCTCGGCCTGGCGCTCCTGCCGTCCCTGCACGAGACCCGCTCGGACGGGCATTGGCGGCTCCGCACCACGCATCTCGTCTTCGCGGGCGCGGAGGTGCAGGTGGAGGTGACGCCGCCCGTCGAGCATCCTCTGGCGCCGGAAATCGTCGCGGGCTCGCTCGACCCGCTCACGGCGGTCCTCTCGGCCGCACGCGAGATCGGGGCGCAGGGACGCTGCGATCAGCGCGTCAAGGTCTTCGACGGCCGGCGCCGCTTCGATCTCGAATTCACGGACGGCGGCGAGCAGAAGATGGAGCGGGGCTTCGGCATCTTCGAGGGCACCGCGCGCTATTGCATCGTCCATCTGCACAAGGTCAACGGCTTCGAGAACGAGAACAAGAAGCGGGGCACGCCCGCGGATGCCTGGTTCGCCGCGGTCGCAGAGGCGATGCCGCCGATCCCCGTGCGGGTCGATTTCAACAGCCAGTTCGGCTGGGCGAGCATCTACCTCACCAAGATCAATCCGGCAGCAGCCGCGCAGCCGCCGGCGCCAATTCGCTGAAGGCATGGATGACGGCGGCGGGTGGCGGCAGCCGCGCCTCGAGCGAGCCGTAGCCGTATTCCGCCCAGATCGCAGGAACTCCCGCCGCCGCCGCCGCGAGGAGGTCGTTCGCGTGATCGCCGACCGCGATGCCCCGCGCGGGCGCGACGCCAAGCGCCTGCAAGGCCGCGAGCAGCGGAGCGGGATCGGGCTTGCGCACGGGAAGGCTGTCGCCCGCTATCGTCGCGCCGAAGAAGCGCTCGAGATCGAGCGCGCGCAGCATGATCCGCGTCACCCGCATCGGCTTGTTCGTGCAGAGCGCGAGACGCCAGCCGCTCGCAGCCAAGCGCCCGAGCGTCGCCTCGGCGCCGGGATAGGGCCGCGAGAGCGCGGCGGGCCGCGCCTCGTAGATCTCGAGGAAGCGCCTTTGCGCGCGCTCGGTCTCGTCGCCGGCGATGCCGCGCGCCGCGAGGGCGCGCTCGACCAGTTTGCGCGCGCCGTCGCCGACCATCGCGGCGATCTCCGCGTCGGCGAGAGTGGCACGGCCGAGCTCGCCCAAGAGCTCGTTCACGCTCGCGGCGAGGTCGGGCAGGCTCTCGACGAGGGTCCCGTCGAGGTCGAGGACGAGCGCCTTGGGCTCGGCGGGCATTCACGCTTCCTTATCCATTCCGGGCTACACAATCGTTCACAGAATTTGACTTGGCCCGGCGCGCGGCCTTATGCCAGTTTCCCGCGCGCCCGACCACCCCATGCCGCCGATTCTCCATCGCAGATGATCCCAGGGACCCCTTCATGACCGCCGAGCTCGCCGTTATCGTGCTCGCGGCAGGCGAGGGCACGCGCATGAAATCGGCGCGCCCGAAGGTGCTGCACGAGGTCGCGCATCGCCCCATGATCGCGCACGTTCTCGCGGCGGTGCGCGAGCTCTCGCCGCGGCGCATGCTCGTCGTCATCGCGAAGGACGGCGAGGCCGTCGCCGCGGCTGCGGCGCCCGCGGAGTCGGTCGTGCAATCGCCGGCGCTCGGCACCGCGCATGCCGTGAGGACGGCGCTCGCGACGCTCGGTCCCTTCGCGGGGGATGTGCTGGTGGTTTACGGCGACACGCCGCTTCTCACGGCGGAGACGCTGCGGGCGCTCCTCGTCGGGCGCCGCCGCGCGGTTGCAGCCGCGGTCGCGGTGCTGGGCATGCGCCCCGCGGACCCCGGCGCCTACGGACGCCTGGTGCTCGCCGCCGACGGCAGCCTCGAGGCGATCGTCGAAGCGGGCGACGCCGATGCCGGGCAGCGCAAGATCGGGCTCTGCAATTCCGGCGTCATGGCCTTCGAGGGCGCGCTCGCGCCGGAGCTGGTGGGCGCGGTCCGGAACGCGAATTCGAAGCGCGAGTTCTACCTCACGGATGTGGTGGCGATCGCGCGCGGCCGCGGCCTCCTCTGCCGCGCCATCGAGGCGCCGGCGGAGGAGCTGATCGGGGTCAACTCGCGGGCCGAGCTCGCGGTCGCGGAGGCGACGCTGCAGCAGCGGCTTCGCGCGCGCCACATGGCCGCTGGCGTCACTCTCGTCGATCCCACCACCGTCTACTTCAGCGCGGACACCTTGATCGGCCGTGACACCGTGATCGAGCCGTCGGTTGTGTTCGGCCCCGGTGTTCGCGTCGGCGAGGGCGCGGAGATCCGCGCCTTCAGCCATATCATGGGCGCCGAGATCGGCGACCGCGTCACGGTCGGCCCCTTCGCACGGCTCCGGCAGGGCGCCAAGCTCGGCAACGAGGTCCGCATCGGGAATTTCGTCGAGGTGAAGGAGGCGCGGCTCGGCGCCGGCACTAGGGTCAATCACCTCTCCTATATCGGCGACAGCGTGGTCGGGAGCCGCGTCAACATCGGCGCCGGCACCATCACCTGCAACTTCGACGGCTTCGTGAAGTCCCAGACGAAGATCGGCGACGGCGCCTTCATCGGCTCGAACAGCGCGCTCGTGGCGCCCGTGAGCATCGGCGCGGACGCTATCGTGGGCGCGGGCTCCGTCATCGTGGAGGACGTGCCGGCCGAGGCGCTGAGCGTCGGCCGCGGCAAGCAGGTGAACAAGCCCGGGCGCGCGCGGGAGCTGCGCGCCGCCGGCGCGCGCAAGAAGGAACGGAGCAAGGCCTGATGTGCGGCATCGTCGGCATCATCGGCCGGAGCGAGGTGGCGCCGCTTCTCATCGACGGGCTCAGGCGGCTCGAATACCGCGGCTACGACAGCGCGGGTGTCGCGACCCTCATCGACGGCAGGATCGAGCGCCGGCGCGCCGAGGGCAAGCTCGACCGTCTCGTCGATCGGTTGCACCAGGCGCCGGTCACGGGCCGCATCGGCATCGCGCACACGCGCTGGGCGACGCACGGAGTTCCCAACGAGACCAACGCGCATCCGATCGCGACCGACCGCGTCGCGGTCGTCCACAACGGCATCATCGAGAATTTCCAGGAGCTCCGCGACGAGCTCGTTGGCCTCGGATACCGCTTCGAGACGCAGACCGACACCGAGGCGGTCGCGGTCCTGATAACGCATTACCTCAAAGAAGGCATGAGCCCGCGCGAGGCCGCGGCGAAGGCGTTTCTCCGCCTCGAAGGCGCCTTCGCGCTCGCGATCCTCTTCGCGGGCGAGCCCGATCTCCTGATCTGCGCGCGGCGCTCGAGCCCGCTCGCCATCGGCTTCGGCGACGGCGAGATGTTCCTGGGTTCGGACAGCCTGGCACTCGCGCCGCTCACGCGCCGCATCCTCTATCTCGAGGAGGGCGACTGGGCGGTGGTGACGGCCTCGGGCGCCACGGTCTACGACGCTGAGAACCGCGAGGTGAAGCGCGAGGTCCGCGAGACCGCGCTCTCGGGCGCGCTCGTGGGCAAAGGGAATTTCCGGCACTTCATGCAGAAGGAGATCTTCGAGCAGCCCGCGGTGATCGGCGACGCGCTGATGGCGCATTTCAATCCGACGACGCGGAGCGTGCATCTGCCGGCGCTGCCCTTCGACCTCGCTAGCCTGCCCAAGATCACCATCGTCGCCTGCGGCACCGCCTATCACGCTGGTGTCGTCGCGAAGTACTGGATCGAGCGCTGGGCCCGCCTGCCCGTCGATGCCGAGATCGCCTCGGAGTTCCGCTATCGCATGCCCGCGATGCCCAAGGGAGGCCTGGCGCTCTTCGTCTCGCAGTCCGGCGAGACGCTCGATACGTTGGCGGCGCTGCGTTACGCCAAGGAGCAGGGACAGCACATCCTCTCCGTCGTGAACCAGCCCGAGAGCACCATCGCGCGAGAATCGCAAGCGGTGCTCGCGACCCATGCGGGGCCCGAGATCGGCGTCGCCTCGACGAAAGCCTTCACGACGCAGCTCGCGGTGCTCGCGTGCTTCGCGATCGCGGTGGCGCGCGCCCGCGGCGTCATCGATCACGCACGAGAGGCCGCGCTCTCGACGGCGCTCACGGAGGTCCCCGCGCGCGCGAGCGACGTGCTGCAGCACGACCAGGCGATCCAGAAGATCGCGACGGAGGTCGCCGATGCCCGCGACGTGCTCTATCTCGGCCGCGGCACCTCGTTCCCGCTGGCGCTCGAGGGCGCGCTCAAGCTCAAGGAAATCTCCTACATTCACGCGGAGGGCTATCCCGCGGGAGAGATGAAGCACGGCCCCATCGCGCTCATCGACGAGAAAACGCCGGTGGTGATCCTCGCCCCTCGCGACGAGCTCTTCGAAAAGACCGCCTCCAACATCCAGGAGGTGATGGCGCGCGGCGGCAAGGTCGTCATGATTTCCGACAAGGAAGGTCTTGCACGCTTCGGCGGCCGGCTCTTCCACGGCATCGAAGTGCCACGCTGCGATCCCTTCGTCGCCCCCATCCTCTACGCCGTGCCGGTGCAGCTCCTCGCCTACCACGTCGCCGTTCTCAAAGGCACCGACGTCGACCAGCCGCGCAACCTCGCCAAGAGCGTGACCGTCGAGTAATCTCGCGGTCCATGGCCGAGCAAGAAAATCGCGCGCCGCGCGCCGAGATCGTGGCGTCGATCTTCCACGTTCGGTGAGGGACCGCCCTGTGTCGCAGCACGTCACGCGAAAGAATCGGCGGTTGGTGGTGACGACCTCCGGCGACGAACCCGAGAGCATAGCCGAGACCTCGCATCTCCTTTCGAGCCCCGCGAATGCCGACCGCTTGCTTCGGTCGATCAGGAGGGCGGCGGAGGGCGAACTGCGCCGACACAAATCGAGCGTGGAGTGCGTGGGTCGCAAGTGACGCCGGTCCCGACTGACGCGGGCAATGTTCGCTGACCGGAAATCGCCATGCGCGGGTATCATTTCAGGTAGTATTCCCGCGACGAGGCCGGCGTCGGCCCGCCCGTTAACACCGCCCGCGCTCCGGTCTATAGTCGTCGCCAATTCCCGATCCAACTTGGGAGGCGTCAGATGCAGCTCAAGGATCCGAAGCTCTTCCGGCAGCAGTGCTACGTGAACGGCGAATGGGTGGACGCGGACAAGCGCGGCACCATTCCCGTCAATAACCCCGCGGACAATTCGATCCTCGGTTCAGTACCGAAGATGGGCGCCGCCGAGACGCGCCGCGCGATCGAGGCCGCCGACCGAGCGCTCCCGGCTTGGCGCGCCAAGACCGCGAAGGAGCGCGCGGTCGTGCTGCGCCGCCTCTTCGATCTCATGATGGCGAACCAGGAGGATCTGGCGCAGCTCATGACGGCGGAGCAAGGGAAGCCGCTCGCGGAAGCCCGCGGCGAGATCGCCTATGCCGCCTCCTTCATCGAGTGGTTCGCTGAGGAGGGGAAGCGTACCTACGGCGACACCATCCCCGCGCACGGGACCGACAAGCGCATCGTCGTGCTGAAGCAGCCGATCGGCGTCTGCTGCGCGATCACGCCCTGGAATTTCCCGGCGGCGATGATTACGCGGAAAGCAGGCCCGGCGCTCGCCGCGGGCTGCACCATGGTGCTGAAGCCCGCGAGCCAGACGCCGTTCTCGGCCTTGGCGCTCTGCGAGCTCGCGGAGCGCGCGGGCGTCCCCAAGGGCGTCCTCTCCTGCGTCACCGGAAGCGCCACCGAGATCGGCGGCGAGATGACCTCGAACCCGATCGTGCGCAAGCTCTCCTTCACGGGCTCGACCGAGATCGGCAAGGTGCTGATGGCGCAATGCGCGGGGACGGTGAAGAAGCTCTCGCTCGAATTGGGCGGCAACGCGCCCTTCATCGTCTTTGACGATGCCGACCTCGAAATGGCCGTCAAGGGGGCGATCGCCTCCAAGTACCGGAACGCCGGCCAGACCTGCGTCTGCGCCAACCGCATCCTCGTGCAGGACGGCGTCTACGACGCCTTCGCCAAGAAGCTCGCGGGCGCGGTCGGCGCGATGAAGGTGGGCTACGGCACCGAGACGGGGACGGTGATCGGTCCGCTCATCGACATGAAGGCCGTCGCGAAGGTCGAGGAGCATGTGAGCGACGCCGTCGCCAAGGGCGCCAAGGTCGTCGTCGGCGGCAAGCGCCACGCGCTCGGCGGCAGCTTCTACGAGCCCACGGTGCTCACTGACGTCGACACGCAGATGAAGGTGACGCGCGAGGAGACCTTCGGGCCCGTGGCGCCGCTCTTCCGTTTCTCGAGCGACCAGCAGGCGGTGGAGATGGCGAACGACACCGTCTACGGCCTCGCCGCCTATTTCTACAGCCGCGACATCGGCCGCTGCTGGCGCGTCTCGGAGGCGCTCGAATACGGCATCGTCGGCGTCAACGAGGGCATCATCTCCACCGAGATCGCCCCCTTCGGCGGCGTCAAGGAAAGCGGCATCGGCCGCGAGGGCTCGAAATACGGGATCGAGGAGTATCTCGAGGTCAAATACCTCTGCATGGGCGGGATTTAGGGGGCTCGCTGTTCCAGCCTACGGAGTGTGCGATGCCGAGATTTGCGCGCGTCCTGATCGCAGTGGCGGTGGTGCTCGCGGCATGCGATGGGCAGAACCCTGGGCCTCCCTCGCAGCAATACGAGATCAACGAGGACATCGACGCTACACTCGGTACGAACATCCCGACCTCGTCCAATCCGGGGGCGCCGGGGTTTGGATCCCCGGGCAGCGATCCATTCGGGTATTCGCAGGTCTACGGCCACTGAGGGTCCGGCCGGCACAGGAGGCGAGTTGACCCATCTCAATGCCGTCCCACTTCGCCGCCGCCTAGGGTTCGGCATTCGCATCCGAGGAGGCGCCGGTGGCGAGGCTCGGTCTGGTCATAGGAACTGCAATGCTTCTGCTTGCGGGGTGCGGCGGCGAGAGCCCCGGC
>Ga0335082_10010141_pt1 | contig 10226 bp, 12 predicted proteins | sample Lox_Sample_41_FD_206718 | JGI IMG/M metagenome (GOLD analysis project Ga0335082, IMG submission 206718) | Soil microbial communities from Loxahatchee National Wildlife Refuge, Florida, United States - Lox_Sample_4.1 | ecosystem: Environmental > Terrestrial > Soil > Wetlands | place: USA...
TCGCGCGATGCCGCAAAGCCACGCGGCGAGCGTTCCGCGCGTGGCGTCGTACTGCGCCGGATGGGCGATGAAATGGATGAAGGCGTCCTGGGTCACGTCGGCGGCGGCGGCAGGCGATCCGGAATACATCAGCGCGAGGCGGAACACCGCGTCGCGATGGCGCCGGTACAGGTGCGCGAAGGCGGATTCGTCACCGCCTTTCATGCGCCGCACGAGTTCCAGCTCGGGCTGGAGGTTTTCCGGAGGCATGGCCATAAGAGTCGTCGTTCAACCCGTATTGCCGTGAGACGCCCGGAAAGTTCCCGGCGGATGCGCGCCGGCTACTCGGCGTCGGGCTGGCGGCTGGGGTGCGCGGCCGCGAAGGCCGGGTGCTCGAGGCAAGCCGCGTTGATGGCGGCGATGCGCGGATACGGGCCCATGGGAAGCTTCACGCGCCCCGCGTTGGCGACTTGCGGAACGATGCAGACGTCCGCGAGCCCGGGCCTGTCGCCGAATGCGAACGGGCTTTTCGGGCGCGCTCGGAGGCGCGATTCGATCGCCTCGAAGCCCAGGCGGATCCAGTGCCCGTACCAGTCGTTGCGCTTCGCTTCATCGACCTGCAACCCCTTCTCGAGATACTGCATCACGCGCGTGTTGTCGATCGGATGGATGTCGCATGCGATCGTCTGCGCGATCGAGCGCACCCACGCGCGGTCCTCGGTATTGGACGGCAGCAGCGGCGGCTCGGGATGCGTCTCGTCCAGGTACTCCATGATCGCGAGCGATTGCGTGAGCACCAGGTCGCCGATGATCAGCGTGGGGACCAGGCCCTGGGGATTGATCTCGAGGTAACCGGGATCACGCTGCTCGCCCTTGCGCAGGTGCACGAAGCGGCGCTCGGCTTCCAGGCCCTTGAGGTTCAACGCGATGCGAAGCCGGTAGGCGGCGGAGGAGCGGAAGTAGTCGTACAGGATCATCGCGCCGACATCATATCCTCTTATAATTTCGTCGATGAGCTCGATCGCCGCACCCGGCGCGCTCACCCCGAGCCGCGCCGACATCGTCACACGCCTCTCCGCGAGCCCGCCGCTGGAAGACCTCCTGACGAGCGACGACCTCGAGCGCCAGCACCTGCTTTCGCGCACGGACGTGAAGCCGGCCGCGGTGTTGCTGCTCGTGGTCGATCATCCCGGCAATCCCACGGTCGTGTTCACGCAGCGCACGGCGCATCTCGCCGATCACGCGGGGCAGATCAGCTTTCCGGGCGGGCGCAGCGACGAACGCGACGACTCTCCCGAGCGCACGGCGCTCCGCGAAGCGGAAGAGGAGATCGGGCTGCCGTCGCATCGCGTCGAAGTGCTGGGGCGCCTTCCCGAGTACCACACATCCACCGGATATCGCGTGACGCCGGTGGTGGGCTGGGCCGAGCCGCCGATCACGTATCGGCCCGATCCGCACGAGGTGGCCGACGTCTTCGAGGTGCCGCTTTCCTTCCTCCTCGACGCCGCCAACCACCGCTACGAGAGCGCCTTCTACAAGGGCCGCATGCGCCGCTACTGGGCGATGCCCTACGGCGAGCGCTTCATCTGGGGAGCGACCGCCGGGATGCTCGTGACCTTCCAGAGGATCATGGTCCAAACCGGGGTCAGACCCCGGTTTTGATCGGAAAACCGGGGTCTGACCCCGGTTTTCGGGGGGCTTGACAAGGCACGAACGGTCGTTCTATTCTGTGCCCATGAATCCAGCCGCCGCCACCGCCCTGCGCCCCTCCACCAAAGGGGAGGAGACGCGTGCCCAGATCCTCGCCGCCGCGGTACAGCAGGCGAGCGCGGCGGGTTTCGAATCGCTCACGATCGGCTCGCTCGCCGAGAAGACGGGGATGTCCAAGAGCGGGCTGTTCGCGCACTTCGGCTCGAAATTGGAGCTGCAGCTGGCGGCGATGGATGAAGCCGCGCGCCAGTTCACCGAGCAGGTCTTCATGCCGGCGCTCAAGGCGCCCCGCGGATTGAAGCGCGTGAAGGCGCTCTTCGAAGGCTGGCTCACCTGGCCCAAGCGGGCGAGCCTCGCGGGCGGCTGCCCCCTGGACGCGGCGAGCCGCGAGTACGACCACAAGCCCGGTCCCATGCGCGACGCCGTGATCGAGCGGCAGAAGCAGGTGGGGCGCGAGCTCGCCAAGGCCGTGCAGATGGCCATCGAGACGGGCGAATTGAAGGCCGACACCAACGCCACGCTCGTCGCATTCGAATTCATGTCGATCGTCCTCGGCTTCTACCGGGCCGACCTGCTCATCGGTTCGGACGAAGCCGTCAAGCTCGCGCGCGCCGCGTTCGAGCGCCTCATCGAAACCCACCGCCGCTAGCTTCCTGGAAGGAGCGTTTCCATGTCCTCTCCCGCCGCCTCCATGAATAGCACGAACGTTCGTAATATAGCTGAAACCAATCACGGGATCGAACAGGAATCGGGCCGCGTTCTCGTCGTGGCGCTCGCGGTGTGGGGCGCGGTCATCGCGGGAGCAGACATCGACGACACGTTCGGCAAGTTCGCCGCGACGGGCCTGGTGGCTTTCACGGTGGGGATCGCGCTCTACGCGTTCGCCTCGTATCGCATCGATCGCGAGATCCATGCGTACGTATTGAATTTTCCGCGGGGCGCGCTCGTCGCCGTCGCGCTCGCGGCGCTGGCGACGCTCGCGGTGGCGCTGGTGCAGCATCTCGCGGCGCTTGCGGTCTTCATTGCGCCCGTCGCCGCGGTCTCGGCCGCGGCGGCTGTCGAGAAGCTTGCGGCGCGCCCTACGAAAGCGCGAGCGAAGTCACCTGCCGCGACCCCGGCCGCGACTTGAGCTCGGCGTACCAGCGCTCGACGTTGGGGCGCGGCTTGCGTTCGACGGGCAGGTTGAACCAGCGGTGCGCGGCGCAACCGGTGACGATGTCGGCGGCGCTGAAACCGTGCGCGGCGAGGTAGCGGTTCTTCGCGAGATGCTCGTCGAGGATTCCCATGAGCCGCTCGGTGGTCTCGCGCGATTTCTCGACGGCGCCCGTGTCGCGCTGCCCGGCCGGGATGCGGATCAGCTGCCAGAAGGCGTCGCGCATCGCGGGCACCAGCGTGGTCGATAGCCACTCCATCCAGCGGTCCGCGTCGGCGCGCGCCCTCAGGTCCTCGGGCCAGAGCGTGCCGCGCGAATGCTTCGCGGCGAGGTAGCGCACGATCGCGTTGGACTCGTAGAGGATGAAGCCGTCGTCGTCGATGGTGGGCACGTAGGAGTTGGGATTCATCGCGAGGTACTCGGGCGACTTGGTGAGCCCGAAGGCTCCGCCCGCGTCGATGCGCTCGTACTCGAGGCCCAGCTCGTCGGCGCACCAGACGACCTTCTGCACGTTGATCGACGAGATCCGTCCCCAGATCCTGAGCATCAGCGCTTTTCCTGCGCCGCGCCCGCCTTGGAGGTGTCGATGACGCGCGACTCCTGGCGCGTGCCGAAGATCCAGAGCCCGGCCGCGAGGAGCGCGAGGAGCACCGCGGCGCCCGCGACGAGCGCCACCAGGTAGCGCTTCTGGGCGCGCTTGTCGAGCGCGTCCTGGTCCTCGATCTTGTCCACGAGGCCGCGGACGTTGCGAAGCGCCCGCTGCTCGAGCTCGCGTTGAGTATCGTCGTTCGCGGGAGTGTTCATGGTGGGATTCCGCCCTGTAATGCCGCTATGATACGCATCCCAAGGAATCCCCCAATGCCCGCCAGGAAAATCGCCATCGTGACCGGTGGCAACCGCGGACTCGGCCTCGAGATCGCGCGGCAACTGCTCAAGGCCGACCTCTTCGTGGTCGTGGGCGCGCGCGACCGTGCCAAGTGCGATGCGGCGCTCGCGTCGCTCAAAGGCGACGGAAACGCCGATGCGCACGTGCTCGACGTGAACGACACCAAGAACGTCCGCCGCTTCGTCGACTACGTGGAAAAGCAGCACGGCGCGCCCAGCGTGCTCGTGAACAACGCGGGCGTCTATCCCGAGGAGACCCAGGCGAAGGTGATCGATTCGTCCACCTCCATCTGGCGCGAGACGCTCGAGACGAACCTGTTCGGCGCCATGCGCATGTGCCGCGAGGTGGTGCCCCTCATGCAGAGGCTGCGCTACGGGCGAATCGTGAACGTCTCGAGCGGCCTGGGCCAGCTCGAGACCATGGGCGAGGGCAGCCCTGCGTACCGCGTTTCCAAGGCGGCGCTGAACGCGCTCACGCGAACGCTCGCGGCGGAAGTCGCAGGCTCCGGCATTCTCGTGAACTCCATGAGCCCGGGCTGGGTGCGCACCGACATGGGCGGCGACGAGGCTCCGCGCTCGGTGGAAGAGGGCGCGGACACGGCGGTGTGGCTCTCGCTGCTTCCGTCGAGCGGGCCCACGGGGCAATTCTTCCGCGACCGCAAGCCGATTCCGTGGTGACGAGGCGGGCGCTGCGCATCGGGCTCGCCCTCGCCGCGTGCCTTTTCGCCGGCGCGTGCAGCCTGGGCCGGCTCGCCTACTCGAACGCGGCGTTCGCGTACTCGAAGGCGCCGCCCGCGCTCGCATGGATGGTGGGCGACTACACGGACCTTTCGAGCGACCAGAAGGACTGGCTGCGCGAGCGGGTGGATGCGGCTTTCGCGTGGCATCGCGCGCAGGAGCTCCCGCAGTACCAGCAATTCTGCGAGCGCCTGCTCGCGCAGGCCGCCGACGGCATCTCGGTGGACGAGGCGCGCGCGGCCAACAAGGCGCTTCGCGGCTACTACGACCACACGCTCGACCACGTGATCCCGGATCTCGCCGACCTGCTGCGCCGCCTCGATGGCGAGCAGGTCGGGCAGCTCGAGCAGCGCTTCGCGCGCGACAACGAGAAGATGGTGCGCGATGCGGGCGACGGATCGATCGAGGAGCGCGCGGCCCGCCGCGCGACGAAGTACGCAGGGCATCTCGAGGAGTTCGTGGGCCCGCTCACCGGCGAGCAGCAGGCCATCGTCGCGCGCCACGCGGCCCGCTACGAGGAGCTCACGGACATGCGCCTCGCAGACCGGAAGTTCCGCCAGTCCGAGACGCTCGCGCTCGTGCGCGCGCACGCTTCGCGCGAGGAGATGATCGCCGGGCTGCATCGCCTGCTGGTGGACACGCCCTCGTGGCGCGATCCCGCGTACCGCGGCAAGCTGAGGGAGCGCGAGGAGAACCTCTTCGGGATGATCGCGGAGGTGTCGGCCGCGCTCTCGACGGAGCAGCGCGAGCACCTGCAGTCGCGCATTCGCGGATTCATCCGCGACATGCGCATGCTGAGCGCCCAGCGGGGCTAGAGCTTTTCCTTCAGCTCCTGCGTGGCGGCGATCAGCCGGGAGCGGATCCCCGGCTCGAATGCGGAGTGCCCGGCGTCGGCCACGATGTGGTACTGCGCCTGCGGCCACGCGCGGTGCAGGTCGTCGGCGGAGACCGCCGGGCAGACGATGTCGTAGCGGCCCTGCACGATGATGCCGGGGATGTCCCTCAATCGCGGCGCGTTGTCCAGCAGGAAGTTCGCCGGCAGGAAGATGTCGTTCACGAAGTAGTGCGCCTCGATGCGCGCGAGGCCGAGGGCCACGCGGTCGCTCGCGAAGTCCGCCACGAGCGCGGGATTGGGCAGCAGCGTCGAGCACGATCCTTCGTACACGCTCCAGCACCGCGCCGCGGGCATGTGCACCGCGGGGTCGGGATGCGTGAGTCGCTTGTGGTAGGCATTCAACAGGTCGCCGCGCTCGGCCTCGGGGATGTATCCCGAGAACGTGCGCCACGCTTCCGGAAAGATCTGCTGCAGGCCGTAGAGGAACCAGTCGATCTCGCTCTTGCGGCAAAGGAAGATGCCGCGCAACACGAGCGCGAGGCAGCGCTCGCGATGGTGCTCGGCATAGGCGAGGGCGAGCGTCGAGCCCCACGAGCCGCCGAACAGCGCCCACTTGTCGATTCCGAGGTGCGAACGGAGTTTCTCGAGGTCCTCGACGAGTTTCGGCGTGGTGTTGCGCTCGAGGCAGCCCAGGGGCGTGGATCGCCCGGCGCCGCGCTGGTCGAGCACGACGATGCGATAGAACGCGGGATCGAAGAACTGGCGATGCACCGCCGAGGAGCCCGCGCCGGGCCCTCCGTGCAGGAACACCACGGGCACGCCGCGGGGATTTCCCGACTGCTCGTAATACATTCGATGCGGCGCGTCGAGCTCCAGCATGCCGCTCGCATACGGCTCGATCGGGGGGAAAAGCGGGAGCAGCCCGCCTTCCGGGGCGTTCTTGTCCATCACCCGGCGATTATAAGTCTTGCTACGCGTCAATGAGCCATGGAGAGCGAAAACCTTTACAATATGACGCAACGCAACATCGAGAAAGGCGCGGCCGCCTTGGGGGGCGAGAACTAGTGGAAGCGATGCTCTACCAGCTCTACGACTGGCAGCGATCGGCCCTCGAGCCGTGGCGTGCCTTCGCTCAAGTGGCCAACGAGCTCTACGGCCATCCCAACAGCCCCCTCTCGTATCTTCCCGGCAGCCGCAACGTCGCCGCCGCGTTCGACCTGATGACGCGGCTCACCCAGCGCTACGAGCGTCCCGCGTTCGGCATCGATTCGGTCCAGTGCGGCGATCGCCTCTACGAGGTGAAGGAAGTCTTCGACGTCGAGAAGCCCTTCTGCCGGCTCCTGCATTTCGAGAAGGTCGGCGCGCCGGAAATGCCGCGCGTGGTGGTGTTCGCGCCGCTCTCGGGCCACTTCGCCACGCTGCTTCGCGACACGGTGAAGGCGCTCATCGTCGATCACGACGTGTGGATCACGGACTGGATCGATGCGAAGGAGGTTCCCATCGCCGTGGGGCCGTTCCACTTCGACGATTACGTCGCGTACGTGCGCGAGTTCATCGGGTTCGTCGGCCGCGACTCGCATGCGATCTCGGTGTGCCAGCCCACGGTGCCGGTGATGGCCGCGGTGTCGCTCATGTCGGCCGCGGGCGAGGAAGTTCCCCGCACGCTCACCATGATGGGCGGGCCCATCGACACGCGCCGCAATCCCACGTCGGTGAACACGTTCGCGAAGACCCGGCCGCTGTCCTGGTTCGAGGCGAAGGTGATCCAGCGCGTGCCGATGCGCTATCCGGGATTCATGCGCCGCGTGTATCCGGGGTTCCTCCAGTTCGCGGGATTCGTCGCCATGAATCCGGACCGGCACGTGCAGTCGCACGTGGACTACTACCACCACCTGGTCGCGGGCGACGGCGAGGGCGCCGAATCGCATCGCCGCTTCTACGACGAGTACAACGCGGTGATGGACCTTCCGGGCGAGTACTACATCGAGACCGTGGAGCGCGTCTTCCAGCAGCACCTGCTGCCGCAGGGCAAGCTCTTGGTCGCGGGCGAGCGCGTGCGTCCCGACGCGATCAAGGGCACGGCGCTCTTCACGATCGAAGGCGAGCTGGACGACATCTCCGGCAACGGGCAGACCGAGGCCGCCCAGGGCCTCACCAGGGCCATTCCCGCGAAGGACAAGCAGCACTTCGAGGCGAAGGGCGTGGGCCACTACGGCATCTTCAGCGGCCGCAAGTACCGCGAAGTGATCTACCCGCGCATCCGCGACTTCATCGCCCGGCATTCGAGCTAGACTGCGGCAGTTCCCTCACGCGAGGCACCGCCATGACGAAGCCCGTCACGCCGCAGGACATGTTCGACATGTGGCAGAAGATGGTGAACCCGGGCGCCTATCCGCTGCAGTCGCTCATGTTCCCGGTGCTGGACCCCAAGGAGCTCGAGAAGAAGATCGGGGAGCTCGAGGTGGTCGAGCATTGGCTCAAGGCCAACCTCAACATGCTGCAGCTCACGATCAAGTCCCTGCAGTACCAGCGCGCGATGTTGAAGGGCGGCGAGAAATTCCGCGAGCGCATGGCCGCGGCCAAGCCCGGCGATGGCGAAGAGCCCGCGCCCGGCCCGGAAGGCAATCCCGCGATGTGGGCGTGGAACATGATGGCGCCCAAGGCCGCGCCCGCGGCGGCGAAGAAAAAGAAGAAGCCCTGAGCGGCTACTTGTCGTAGAGCGTGAAGGCCGCGTCCCAGTCCGGGCCCGGCGGCTTCTCGCGCAGCTGGCGGATGTACCCGGCGTAGAGCTCGACGATGCGCGCGTAATCGGGCGCGGCCGAGAGCTCGCGCATCGAAGCCTCGGCGGCGTCCCAGCGGCGCGAGCGGAAGTCCTCGAGGGCCGCGTGCCAGCGATCGAGCCGCCCGAGGGTGGCCGCGTCCAGCTCCTCGCGGCGCCCCAGCGGCTCGAAGATTCGCTCGGCGTTGCTTCGCCCGCGCACCCGCACCTTGTCGATCTCGCAGCAGATCACCTCGGGGACGAGGTCGCGGGTGGATTCGCCGATGACGATGGGCACGTTGTAGCGGCGCGTGAGGCCCTCGAGGCGCGAAGCGAGGTTCACGCCGTCGCCCAGCACCGTGTAGTTGAGCCGCGAGGGCGAGCCGATGTTTCCCGCGATCACCATCGAGGTGTTCACGCCGATGCCCAGCTGCGGATGGGGAAGGCCTTTCGCGGCGAGCACCGGGCCCAGGGCCGCGACGCGGCGGCGGACTTCGAGCGCGCACGCCAACGCCCGGTTGGCATCGTCGGGCCGGGTGACCGGCGCGCCGAAGAGCGCCATCACGCCGTCGCCGAGATACTTGTCCACCACGCCGCCGTGCGCCTCGATCACCTCGCTCGCCACGGTGAGGAATGCATTGAGCATCTGCAGGCTCTGCTGCGGCGGCAGGGACTCCACGACGGTGGTGAAGTTGCGGATGTCCATGAACATCACCGTGACCTGGCGCTCCTCGCCGCCCAGCTCGATGCGCCCGTCGAGCAGCTGCGTCACGACCTCGTTGGAGGCGACCTTGCCCAGCACGTCGCGCATGCGATCGCGCTCGGCCAGTCCCTGGGCCATGCGGTCGAAGGCCTGGGCGAGGCTGCCGATCTCGTCGCGGTCGGTAAGCCCCGTGCGCACCGAATAGTTTCCGCGCTCGATCTCGCGCACCGCCGCGCCCAGGGCCTGCACCGGGCGCGTGATCCTGCGCGCGATCCGGATCGCGCCGAGCAGCGTGGTCGCCACCGCGAGTCCCGCGATGAAGAAGAGCGCCGCCTGGATGCGAAGGCTCGCGAGCTGCCCCTCGGCGGTCGAGCGCTGCAGCAGGGCGTAGATGGCGTCGGGCCCCGTGCCTTCGACCGGCTGCAGCAGCACCTCGTATTCGTCGTCGGGCAGCTGGATGGTGGCGCCCGTGGCGGAATCCGGATTCGCGAGCACGCCCGCGAGCCCCGATTCGAGCGACTTGCGCCGCAGCGGCGGCAGCGTCGTGGCGAGGATCACCGGCGCGCCCGGCGGGCCGCGCTGCAGGAAGGTGACCTCCGCGGAGGTGAGGCGCCGCAGGTCCTGCGCCGTGGAATCGTCGATCACGAAGACGATGGACACCCACGCGATCGGCAGCGGCGCGAGCACCGGGACGATGATGATCTGGTAGGCCTTGCCCTTCACGACACGGATGGCCGACGTTCGCCCGACCTGCGTCGCGCGCTCGATGAGGTCGCGGTGCGCGAAGGGCTTGCCGGAAGCGGCCGGGCTCAGCGTGTCGGCCTCGACCGTGCCGTCCAGGCCGATCACCGCCATGCCGCTCGCCCTGATGCGCGCGGCGTGGTTCGCGAGCGCCGAGAGTATCGTCTCGCGGTCGCGCGTGGCCACGGCCTCGCGGAACCCGTAGTCGTACGTAAGCACGCTCGTCGCCTCCACGAGCTGGCGGCTGTTCTGGTCGAGCAGGCGCTTGAAGACGTTGGCGCCGGTGGCGAGCTCCTCGCGCATCGTGTTCTGCGAGGTGACCTGGATCGCGTAGCGGATCGAGAAGAACGACAGCAGCTCGACCGTGATGAGCAGCGCCGCGACGAAGACGACGATGCGGTCCTGGAGGCGCTCGAACATCGGCGCGCTAGGGCTTGGCGGCCGGGCGCGGGGGCATCGCGCGCAGAGGCAGCGCGAACGTGGCCGTGGGCTTGTCGGTCGTCACGTGCAGGGGCTGCTCCGGCGGCGGCGTGGCCAGGGCGTAGTGCCACGCCATCAGGTCGTAGTCGCCCGCGGGCAAGTCCGGGATCGACGCCGCGCCCGCGGCATCGGTCTTCGCGAACCACGGCGTGTCCACGATGTAGAGGTAGGCGAGCATCTTGTCGTGGATGTTGCACCCGAGGACGACCTCACCCGGCTTGTCGAACACGACGGGCGCGGTGGG
>Ga0335082_10010142_pt1 | contig 10224 bp, 4 predicted proteins | sample Lox_Sample_41_FD_206718 | JGI IMG/M metagenome (GOLD analysis project Ga0335082, IMG submission 206718) | Soil microbial communities from Loxahatchee National Wildlife Refuge, Florida, United States - Lox_Sample_4.1 | ecosystem: Environmental > Terrestrial > Soil > Wetlands | place: USA: Florida...
CGTCGGCGCCGCGCACGTCGAGCCGGTTGGCGTTCTTCTCGACCAGGGGCCGGACGGTCGTCGTCACCTCGCGCACCGTCTCCCCGACGTCGAACGACTCCACGAACAGCTCGAGCTTGCCGGCCTCGATCTTGGAGAGGTCGAGGATGTCGTTGATGAGGGCGAGCAGGTGGCGGCCGGCGGCGCGGATCTTCCGCAGGTCCGGCGCCAGCTCGGGGTGACCCACGTCGGCCACCTCCTCCTCGACCATCTCGCTGTAGCCGATGATGGCGTTGAGCGGTGTCCGGAGCTCGTGGCTCATGTGCGCGAGGAACTGGCTCTTCGCGCTGTTCGCGGCCTCCGCCTCGTGGCGCGCGCGCTGCAGCTCCGAGATGTCGTGGTAGAGGCCCATCAGCCCGACCAGCTCGCCGTCCACCACCACGGGCACGCCGAGGATCTCGACGTCCACCAGGCTCCCGTCGCGCCGCCGGCGCCGCCCGATCCCGTGCACGGGGCCCTGCTCGAGCACGTGCTGCGTGTAGCCCACGGCCTCGGCGCGGGTGGCCTCGGTGGCGATCAGCTCGTCGAGGTCGCGGCCCACGGCCTCGCGCGGCGCGTAGCCGAACAGCGTCTCGAAGGCGGGGTTGCAGGAGACGATGTGGTGGCCGCGGTCGAGGACCACGATGGCCACGGGGCTGTTGGAGACCAGGTCCTCGAAGTACTGCTTCTGCTGCTGGGCGGCCGTGTAGAGCCGCGCGTTCTCGATGGCGACCGCGGCCTGCGGGGCGAAGAGGTTGAGGCGCCGCAGGTCGTCGGGGCCGAAGCGGCGCGACGGATCGCGGTGCACGGTGGCGATCGCGCCCACGAGCCGCGAGCCGATCAGGAGCGGCGCGGCCATCACCGCGAACGGGATGGCGGCGTCGTACTGCGGCGAGCGCCCCTCCCACTCGCCGTAGCTGGGGACGATCAGCGGCTCGTGGGTCTGGGCCACGCGGCCCATCGCGCCCTCGCCCAGCCGCATCCGCGTGCCCGTGGAGTCGGTGCCGATGTTGCGGCTCGCCGCGACCACCAGCTCGCCGGCCGCCTCGTCGTAGATCGCCAGCTCGCCGCCCGTGACGTCCAGCAGTGTCGTCGCGCGCGTGAGCATCGCCTGCAGGAGCTTCGAGAGCTCCAGCTCGCCGGAGAGGTCGGCCATCGTCTCGAGCAGCGCCCGCTGCTCGTCGGCGCGCCGCCGCTCCGTCTCGAGCAGCCGGGCGCGCGCGATGGCGACCGCGGCCTGCGGGGCGAACATGTTGAGCAGCCGGAGATCGGCCGGCCCGAACTTGCGCGCGGGGTCGGCGTGCACCGCCGCGAAGGCGCCCACCAGCCGGCTCCCGACCAGCAGCGGCGCGACCATCACCGAGTGCACGGTCACGTCGGCGTACTGGCCCGAGCGGCCGAGCCACTCGGCGTACTCGGGGATGAGCAGCGGCTCGTGGGTCTGCGCCACGCGGCCCATCGCGCCCTCGCCGAGCCGGAGCCGCGTGCCGGTCGAGTCCTTGCCGATGCTGTGGCTCGCGACGACCTCCAGCTCCTCGCGCGCCTCGTCGTAGATGGCCAGCTCGCCGCCCGTCACGCCGAGCAGCGTGACCGCGCGCTGCAGCGTGGCCTGCAGGAGCTTCGACAGCTCGAGCTCGGCCGAGAGGTCGGCCATCGTCGCCAGCAGGGCCTCGTGCTCGTCGGCGCGCCGGCGCTCGCCCGCCAGCAGGCGCGCGCGGGCCAGGGCGAGGCCCGCCTGGTTGGCGGCCGCCGTGAGGATCTCGAAGTCGTCCTGGTCGAAGGCGTCGCTCTGCCCGCTCTCGACCACGAGCACGCCGACGGTGCGCCCGTCCACGACGACGGGGACGTCCACCTCGGAGCCGCGGTTGGGGCTCGGCACGTAGCGGGCCTGCCCGGTGACGCGCGGCGTGTAGTGCAGCGCGCCGTTCTGGAGCGGCAGCTCGCTGAGGCCCCGGCCGGGCGCCAGCCGGAAGTCGGCGGGCGCGTCGGGCCAGCCCACGCTCGCGCGCAGCACGCGGTCGCCGGTCGCCTCGTCCACCAGGAACAGGCCGAGGAACTCGTAGCCGAGGCCCTCGTGGAGACCCGCGACGACGCTGCGGCAGATGGCGACCTCGTCGGTGGCGGCGCCCACGTCCACGCTGAGGCGGAGCAGGGCGGCGAGCCGCCGGGCGAGGTCGCTCCGGGGTGGCGGCGCGCGCTTGGCCGGCGCGCGGCGGGTGGCGGTGCCCGACGCGCGCTTCACGCCGCCGGGGTCCGCGCCGCGGCCAGCGTGCGCACCTCGTGCACCAGCGCGTCGGGCGTGCGGTGCTTCTTGAGCACCGCCACCAGGCGCTCCCGCTCGATGGGCTTGGTGAGGAAGTCGGAGGCGCCGAGCGCGAAGCCGATGTGCTTCTCGTCCACGACGCTCAGCATCACGACCGGGATCTCGGCCAGCTCCGGATCGGCCTTGAGCGCCGTGAGCACCGCCCAGCCGTCCATCCCGGGCATCAGCACGTCGAGGGTGATGACGTGGGGCCGCGCCGCGCGGGCGCGGCGCAGGGCGGCGTCGCCGTCGGCGGCCTCCTCCACGCGGAAGCCCTCGTGCGAGAGGAAGCGGACGAGCAGGTTGCGCGCGGCCTCGTCGTCGTCCACCACGAGCACGGTGCCGGCGGCGCCGGAGCCGGTGGGGGCGGCCGGCGGCGCCGCCGGCGCCTCCGGGCGCGTCTCCACCACGGCGGCGGGCACGCGCGCCGTGAACGTCGAGCCCTTGCCCGGCTCGCTGGCCACGGTGATGTCGCCGCCCATCAGCTGGCAGAAGCGGCGCGAGATGGCGAGCCCGAGGCCGGTGCCGCCGTAGCGCCGCGTCGTGGACGCCTCCGCCTGCGCGAACGCCTCGAACAGCTTCGCCGTCTGGGCGGGCGTCATCCCGATGCCGGAGTCGGCGACGCGGAAGACCATCCAGCCGCCGCCCTCGCCCTCGCGGGACGCGGCGAGGGTGACGGTGCCGCGCTCGGTGAACGTGCACGCGTTCGAGAGCAGGTTGAGCAGCACCTGCCGCATCTTGGTCAGGTCGGCGCGCATCGTGCCGAGGTCGGCGCCGGCTTCCACGACGAGCGTGTTGGCGTTCTTCGCCACCAGCGGCCGCACGGTGGTCGCGACGTCGTCGAGCATCTGGCGGATGTCGAAGCTCTCGAGGTACAGCTCGGTCTTGCCCGCCTCGATCTTCGACAGGTCGAGGATGTCGTTGATCAGCGCGAGCAGGTGCCGGCCCGCGGTGTGGATCTTCTCGAGGTCGGGCGTGAGGGCCCCCTGGCCCAGCTCCGCGACCTCCTCCTGCAGCATCTCGCTGTAGCCGATGATGGCGTTGAGCGGCGTCCGGAGCTCGTGGCTCATGCTGGCGAGGAAGTGGCTCTTGGCCGTGCTCGCCGCCTCGGCCTGGCGCCGCGCCGCCAGCAGCTCGGTGATGTCGTGGTAGAGCGCCATCAGGCCCACGCGCTTCCCCGCGACGATCACGGGCACGCCGAGCACCTCGACGTCCACGAGGCGCCCGTCCTTGCGGCGCCGCTGGCTGATGACCTTCACGGGCCGCTGCTCGAGCGCCTGCTCCGTGTAGGAGACGGCCTCGGAGCGCGTGGCCTCCGTGGTGATCAGCTCGTCGAGGTTGCGCCCGATGACCTCGGCCTGGGTGTAGCCGTACAGCTGCTCGAAGGCGGGGTTGCAGCCGACGACGTTGTGGACGGTGTCGAGCGTGACGATCGCCACCGGGTTGTTCTTGACGAGGTCCTCGAAGTACTGCTTCTGGTGCTGCGCCTCGGTGAAGAGCCGCGCGTTGTCGATCGCGATCGCGGCCTGCGAGGCGAACAGCTGGAGGAGCCGCAGCTCCGCCGCGCCGAAGCGCCGCGCCCGGTTCTTGTCCATGATCGCGATGGCGCCGAGGAGCCGCCGTCCGATCAGGAGCGGCACCACCATCACCGCGTGGAATTCCACCTGCGCGTACTGCGCCGACTGGCCCGACCAGCGCTGGTAGTCGTCGATGTTCAACGGCTCGAGGGTGCGCGCGACGTGGCCCATCGCGCCCTCGCCGATCTTCATCCGGGTGCCGGTCGTGTCGCGCTTGCCCACGTTGTGGCTCGCGACGATCTCCAGCTCGCCGCGCGCCGCGTCGAAGCTCGCCAGCTCGCCGTGGCTGACGCCCAGGAGCGCGACCGCGCGCTCCAGCACCGCCTGCAGCAGCGTGGCCAGCTCGAGCTGCGCCGAGAGGTCGCCGATGGTGGCGCGCAGGGCCTCCTGCTCGTCGGCGCGCTGCCGCTCGGCCGAGAGCAGGCGCGCGCGGCCGATCGCGATGCCCGCCTGGCCCGCGGCGGCCTGGAGGATCTCGAGGTCGTCCGGCGCGAACGCGTTCGCCCGGTTGCTCTCGACCACCAGCACGCCCACCAGCTCCCGGTTCACCAGCAGCGGCACGTCCACCTCGGAGCCCGTGTTGCGGGTGGGGAGGTAGCGCGTGTCGTGCGTGACCTCCGCCGTGTAGTGGAGCTTGCCGTCGAGCAGCGGCCGCTCGCTCAGGCCCTGGCCCGGCCGCACCCGCAGGTCGGCCGGCAGCTCGGCCGCGCCGGCGGTGGCGACGAGCACGCGGTCGCGGGTCACCTCGTCCACCAGGAGCAGCGCGACGAAGTCGTAGCCGAGGGCCTCGTCGTGGAGCCCGCGCGCCACGGCGCGGCAGATCTCGACCTCGCTCTCGGCGGCGGCGATCTCGCTCGAGAGCCGGAGCAGCGCCGCCTGGCGGCGCGCCTCGTGCCCGGCGCCCGCCGCGCGCCGCGCGGGGGCGCGGCGCGTGCCGGTGCCGCGGCCGCGGGCGGCGCTCACGCGTCCTGCCCGCGCGCGACGACCAGCTCGCGGACCTCCCGCACCAGGGCCTCCGGGCTCTTGTACTTCTCCAGCACCGCGATCAGGCGCTCGCGGTCGATCGGCTTGGTGAGGTACTCCGACGCGCCGAGCGCGAAGCCGAGGTGCTCCTCGTCCACGATGGTCGCGAGGATCACGGGGATGGACGACAGCTCCGCGTCGCCCTTGAGGGCCGCGAGCACCGCCCAGCCGTCCATCCCGGGCATCAGCACGTCGAGCGTGATGACGTCGGGCTTGACCTCGCGCGCGCGGCGGATGCCGCTCGCGCCGTCCGCCGCCTCCTCGATGCGGAAGCCTTCCTTGCCGAGGAAGCGGCGCATCAGCGCGCGCGCCTCGGGGTCGTCGTCGATGACGAGCAGCGTGCCGGACGCGGGCCGCGCGGCCGGCTCCGGCGCGGCGGGGGCGGCCGCCGGCGGTGCCTCGGCGCGCGCGTCGCCCACGCGCGCCGGGAGGCGCACCGTGAACGTGGAGCCGCGGCCCGGCTCGCTCTCGACGGTGACGTCGCCGCCCATCATCCGGCTGAAGCGGCGCGTGATCGCCAGCCCGAGACCCGTCCCGCCGTAGTGGCGCGACGTGCTGGCGTCGGCCTGCGTGAACGCCTCGAACAGCTTCGCCATCTGCTCCGGCGTCATCCCGATGCCGGAGTCGGCCACCCGGAAGACGACCCGCTCGCCTTCGGCCGCCCGCTCGCGCTCGGCCGTCAGCGCGATGGTGCCGGCCTGCGTGAACTTGCACGCGTTGGAGAGGAGGTTGAGGAGGATCTGCCGCGTCCGCGTGAGGTCGGCGTGCATGGTGCCGAGATCGTCGGCGCAGCGAATCTGGAGCCGGTTCCCGTTCTTCTCCACCAGCGGCGCCACGGTCGTCGCCACTTCCGAGATCGTCGCCCGTACGTCGAACGGCTCGAGGAACAGCTCGAGCTTGCCGGCCTCGATCTTCGAGAGGTCGAGGATGTCGTTGATGAGCGAGAGCAGGTGCCGGCCCGCCGAGCGGATCTTCTGCAGGTCCGGCACGAAGCCGGCCTGCCCGGTGTCCTCCGCCTCCTCCTCGAGCATCTCGCTGTAGCCGATGATCGCGTTGAGGGGCGTGCGGAGCTCGTGGCTCATGCTGGCGAGGAACTGGCTCTTCGCGCTGTTGGCCGCCTCCGCCTCCTGGCGGGCGAGCAGCAGCTCGGTGATGTCGTGGTAGAGGCCCATCACGCCGACGCGCTCGCCGCCCACCGTCACCGGCACCGCGAGCACCTCGACGTCCACCAGCGTGCCGTCCTTGCGCAGCCGCTGCCGCACGACCTTCACCGCGTGGTGGTCCGCCGCCTGCCGGGTGTACCCGACCGCCTCGCGCCGCATCTCTTCCGTCGTGATCAGGCTGTCGAGGTTGTGCCCCACCACCTCGGCCTCCGCGTAGCCGAACAGCCGCTCGAAGGCCGGGTTGCAGGAGACGATGTTCTCGTCGGTGTCGAGCGCGACGATCGCCACCGGGTTGTTCTTGACCAGCTCCTCGAAATACTGCTTCTGGTGCTGCGCCGCGCTGTAGAGTCGCGCGTTCTCGATCGCGATCGCCGCCTGCGGCGCGAACAGGTTGATGAGCCGCAGGTCGCCGGCGCCGAACTGGCGGCGCGGGTCGGCGTGCCACACGCTCAACGCCCCCACCAGCCGCCCGCGGATCAGCAGCGGCACGACCGCCACCGCGTGCGCGTCCACCTGGGCGTACTGCGCCGAGCGCCCGGCCCACGAGTGGTAGTCGGGGATGATCAGCGACTCCAGCGTGCGCGCGACGTGCCCCATCGCCCCCTCGCCCACCTTGAGCCGCGTGCCCGTGGACACGGTGCCGGTGTTGTGGTTGGCGATGATCACCAGCTCCTGCTTCGCGTCGTCGAAGATGGCCAGCTCGCCGCCCGCCACGCCCAGCAGCGTGGCGGCGCGCTCGAGCACGGCCTGGAAGAGCTTCGACAGCTCCAACTCGGCCGAGAGGTCGGTCAAGGTGTCGAGCAGCGCCTGCTGCTCGTCGGCGCGCCGGCGCTCGGTGTCGAGCAGCCGCGCCTGGCTCACCAGCAGGCGGGCGCGCGCGATGGCGATGCTCGCCTGCTCCGCGGCCGCCGTGAGGATCTCGAAGTCGTGCGTGCCGAACGCGTTCGGCTCCGTGCTCTCGACCGCCAGCACGCCGATGGGCTTCCCGTCGATCAGCAGCGGGAGGTCCACCTCCGAGCCGCTGTTCAGGGCGGGGAGGTAGCGCGCGTCGCGCGTGACTTCGGGCGTGTAGTGCAGCTGGCCGTCGAGGAGGGGGCGCTCGCTGATGCCGTGGCCGGGCGGAATGCGCAGGCTGGGCGGCACGCCGGGCCAGCCCACGCTGGCGTGCAGGACGCGGTCGCCGTTGGCCGGGTCCACGAGGAAGACGCCGAGGAAGTCGTAGCCCAGCGCCTCGTCGTGGAGCCCGTTCACCACCGAGCCGCAGACCTCGTCCTCGGTCGTCGAGGCGGCGATCTGCGCGCTGAGGCGCAGCAGGGCCGACTGGCGGCGGGCGGTGACGCCGGCAATACGAGGACGCCCGCGGCTTCGACGTGGCATCTTGCCCATGGCCGCTCGATCTGCTGTCTGTTGAAAGGGGAGAGCCGGACTGACAATAGCCCGAAGCCGCTTGCGGGGCAACGGCTTACAGATGACCCAAGTTCACCACTCCGCCGGCGTAGACCGCTCGCGGCTGGGGGCCGCGCAGGGGCACGATGAGCCCCGCGTCGAAGGCGAGCCAGATGCGCGCCGCCAGCGTCGGCCCGGCGAGCAGGGCCACGATCGGCTTCGCGCCCGCCGGGCCGGCGGTGCCCGGGTAGCCGTACACTTCCGCCGCCCAGCCGATGGGGCCCGCCGCCGGTCCGCCGAACGACGCCGTCCACAGGGAGCTGCTGCGCGGAGCCAGCGTGCCCGATCCGCTGCGCCGCGTGTAGCCCACGTTGAGGTCCATCGAGATCGGGCCGAGGTCGTGGCTCGAAATCAGGAGGAGCGCCACGCCCGTCGTGCCGGTGCCGAGCCCCGAGGCCGTGGGCGCGGTGGGCAGCGTGACGGTGGCCTGGACGGAGAAAGCGCCGAGCACCGGCGCGTGATGCAGCACCCGCGCCTTGAGGCCTGTCGCCAGGTCGCCGATGCCGGTCGAGCCGCCCGGCGGATGCAGCAGGTTGGCGTCGAGGTCCAGCTGCAGGCCGGGGGCGAGTCCGATCTTGACCACGAAGGGGGCGACCTCGCCGTGCGCGCCCCCCGGATACCGGTCGAGCTCGCCGCCGCCCTCGACTTCGACGTACCCCGGGGCGACGGTGTAGGCGTGCGTGGCCACGGTCGGCCGCTCGGGCTGGACGGCGTGCGGATCCTTCGGCGGCTCCTGGGCGGCGAGGGCGCCGGCTAGGAGCGCGGGCAGGAGCACGGCGAGCGGGGCGGGGCGCACGGCACAGCGTAGTTACCGCGGCGCGGCGATTTTAGCAAGCGTCATCTTGCAATTTCGCTTCACCTAAACTATCCATACGGCCATGGCGGAGCCGGCGGTCCGGAACGAAGGCGAGGGGCGGCGGCGCGCGGACCGGGAGCCCGGGTGGCGGCGGGCCCGGCTCGCGCCGAGCCTCGCCGAGGTCTACCGGTCCATTCCGGTCTCGGGCGGCGGCTGGTTCCGGAAGGCGCTGGCCTTCGCGGGTCCCGGCTACCTGGTGGCCGTGGGCTACATGGACCCGGGCAACTGGGCCACCAGCCTGGCCGGGGGCTCCGCCTTCGGCTACACGCTGCTCAGCGTGATCATGATCTCGAACCTGCTCGCGATCCTGCTCCAGGCGCTGTCCGCGAAGCTCGGCATCGCCACGGGACGGGACCTCGCGCAGGCCGTGCGGGACCACTATTCCCGGCCCTGGGTCCTCTTCCACTGGGTGATCTGCGAGCTGGCCATCGCGGCCTGCGACCTGGCGGAGGTCATCGGCTCGGCCATCGCCCTGCAGCTGCTGTTCGGGATCCCGCTCGCGCTCGGCGTGGTCCTGACGGGGCTCGACGTGCTGATCGTGCTGCTCCTGCAGCATCGCGGCTTCCGGCTGCTCGAGGCGCTGGTGGTGGCGCTCATCGCCACCATCGCGGTCAGCTTCCTGTTCGAGCTGATCCTCTCGCGGCCCGACATGGGCGCCGCGCTGCGCGGCTTCGTCCCGTCGCCGGCGATCGCCACGAACCGCGACATGCTGTACATCGCCATCGGGATCCTGGGCGCGACGGTGATGCCGCACAACCTCTACCTCCACTCCTCGATCGTGCAGACGCGGAAGTACGAGGAGACGAGCGCGGGCAAGCGCGAGGCCATCCGCTTCGCCATCTTCGACTCGACGTTCGCGCTGATGATGGCGCTGTTCATCAACGGGGCCATTCTGGTGGTCGCCGCGGCCGTGTTCTTCCGCACCGGACACCACGAGGTGGCGGAGATCCAGGACGCGTACAAGCTGCTGACGCCGCTCCTCGGCGTGGGTGGGGCGAGCACGGTCTTCGCGCTGGCCCTCCTCGCCTCCGGCCAGAACTCGACGCTGACCGGGACGCTGGCCGGCCAGATCACGATGGAGGGCTTCCTCGACATCCGGCTGCGGCCGTGGCTGCGGCGCCTGATCACGCGGGCGTTGGCGATCGCGCCGGCCATCGTCGTGGTGGCGCTCTACGGGCAGAGCGGAACGGCGAAGCTCATCATCCTGAGCCAGGTGGTGCTCAGCCTGCAGCTGTCGTTCGCGGTCTTCCCCCTGGTGAAGTTCACGTCCGAGCGCGCCAAGATGGGCGAGTTCGTGAACGCGGCGTGGCTCAAGTGGCTGGCCTGGGCGGTTGCGTACTTCATCGCGGCGCTGAATGTTTGGCTCCTAATCCAGATCTTTCGCGGCTGAGCTGCGGGGACACCATGTATCGCCGCATTCTCGTCACGCTCGAGCACACCAAGTCGGACGCCGCCATCCTCACCCACGTGCGTCCGCTGGCGAAGCACTGCGGCGCCTCCGTGGTCCTGATCCACGTGGCCGACGGGTGGGCGGCGCGCAACGTGAACGCGCTCGACCTGCGGGAGTCGGAGGAGATCAAGGGCGACCGCGAGTACATCGAGCGGTGCCGGGCGGACCTGGAGCGGGACGGGATCGCGACCGAGGCCGTGCTGGCGTCGGGGAATCCCTCGGAGGAGATCGTCGCGGCTGCCGAGCGCGAGGGCGCCGACCTCATCGCGATGGCCACGCACGGGCACCGGCTGCTCAACGACCTGGTGCGCGGCAGCGTGGCCAACGAGGTGCGGCACCGCACCTTCGTGCCGGTGCTGCTCGTCCGCACGCACCCGGCCGGGGCGAAA
>Ga0335082_10010143_pt1 | contig 10224 bp, 8 predicted proteins | sample Lox_Sample_41_FD_206718 | JGI IMG/M metagenome (GOLD analysis project Ga0335082, IMG submission 206718) | Soil microbial communities from Loxahatchee National Wildlife Refuge, Florida, United States - Lox_Sample_4.1 | ecosystem: Environmental > Terrestrial > Soil > Wetlands | place: USA: Florida...
TCTTCGCCTATCCGGGCAAGCCGAGCCTCACGTCCCCTCCGGATGCCGTGACTCACATGCTGGCCCGGCCCGAGCAGGATGCGGTCGCCGCACTGGAATGGCTGGCCGACGAGCTGGGCGCTCCAAAGCGCGTTCCGATCGCGGATGCCGGCCGGCCCCCCCAGCTTGTCCGTGGCAAGTTCGAACCCGACGCGTTCGCCAGTACGCTCGCCGCGCTGCTACCGGAGAACTGCATCGTTGCCGAAGATGCGGTGACGTCCGGGCGTGCGCTGTTCGCCCCGACGTTCGGCGCCGCGCCGCATGATTGGCTGCAGATCACCGGCGGGGCGATCGGACACGGATTCCCGTGCGCCACCGGCGCCGCCGTGGCGGCGCCCGGGCGCAAAGTCGTGTGCCTGCAGGCCGACGGGGCTGGCATGTACACGTTGCAGGCGCTGTGGACGCAGGCGCGCGAGAAGCTCGACGTGATCAATGTCGTCTTCGCCAATCGCATCTACAAGATCCTGCACGGCGAGCTGCTGGCCGTTGGTGCGCAGCCCGGGCCCGCGTCAAACGAATTGTTCGACCTCAGCCGGCCCACGCTCGATTGGATCAAGCTTGCCGAAGGCATGGGTGTGGAGGCGGTACGCGTGGAGACGCTCGAGGGTTTTGCCGACGCATTCAAAGCGGCCACCTGGCGGCGCGGGCCGTTCCTGATTGAATTTCAAATATAGCGGCGCGTGACTGGTGACGAGGCGGAGGGGTTACCGTGTGCGGAGCTTGGTGCTGCATTACTAGGAACCTGAGCCCACCGAGGATGCCGGTTCGCAGTTGGACTGGTGGTTTGTAACGGCGCCACTGCTGGTCCCACCGCCACGCCGGAAACACCTCCGGCGCGGCGCATGCGGCGACCAGCACTCAGTGCCAACCCGAGATTTCGAGAATCACGCCGTGTCCGGTGATGTTGTGCTGCACGCTCACGTAAAAGCGCGTACCCGACGCATCGAAAATGCCGCCGGTCCACTCCGCGGTCAAGTCATTCAACGTTGCGACGCGGATGCACCCGTCGGACAGGCTGTCGTCATCGTCCCCGTCGTCGAGGCAGGCCCAGAGATCATTATTAAGTTTGCGCGTGGTGGGCGAGTCGCCATCTTCGTGCAGGATCCAGAAACCACGCTTTGGATGGTAAGCCATGTTGTCCATCATGGCCAGCTCGGGTGTGCCCACCACGAAGAGCTGGACTTCGGGCGTGGCCGTGTTGTCTGTCGCCTCGGCCAGCGTGCCATCGGTGATGCAGATGGACTCTCCCCAGTTGCGGTCATCCCCTTCGTTGCCGGTGTTGTTGCCACAGAAGCGCACCTTCCCATCAGCGAGCGCGCGCTTGTCAATGTCGATATCCTCCGGCCGGTAATAGCCGGTCAGCCTCAGCAGCGCAGCCTGCGCTCGCAGATCCGCGTTGTTCGCGCCCGCCACCGGTATCCAGGTACCCAGCCCGGTGTTGGTACCCTGGCCGTAGTCGGTATTGGGGATGTTGTTGCTGATGCGCTTGCCCAGACGCAGCCCGTAGACGGTGCCCGCGGCGAGCGGCGAGTCGGCGAGGTTAGTGATCGGCGCGCTGCTGGTGTGAGGCGTCGCCGGCACGAACTTGAAGTAGGCTCCGCCCGCGGTCCCAGTCGACGGCCGATTCTCATCGCCGTAGTACATCACCCCGTTTGGATAGAGCGCCATCCCCTCGAAGGACAAGCGGCCCAGCGCGTGGCGAGTCGCAATATTCCCCGCACCGACACCGCCGGAGAACGTGCCGGCCACGCGATCGAACAAGACGCCAGTGGTCCCGATCGGGTTGATGATCTCGAGCACCTGGCCGCTATTGCCAGCTTCTTCGCCGACGATGATTGTGCCCCACGCTGTGCGCCGTACCGGATCGCAGTCGCTCGTGCCGGTGAGGATGGTTTCCACCTTGCCGTCGGACAGGCGCAGGCGTTGAACTCCGGGATCTGTGGTCCCCTGCTCATTGCAGAAAATCAGATGGGTGGGGGCGTTGTCGTCCGGCCACAACGCGATCATGTCGATGTTGGGGGCCGCGACTCCCGCCGTTACCACGCGTATCTTCAAGCTCTTTGCCACCGTTGCGAGTGCGGCGGGGTTCGCCTCGGCCGTCGTTTTGTCGATGCTCTTCGTCGAGGATTCGTGCAAGGGCCCGAAAACGCCGAACAGCGCCGGCGCCAGGGCTTCCAGCTGTGCATCGCGGATCTTGCCGAAATCCAACGCAAAAGCGCCAGCGGTGACAAAAGTGAGCCCCGCTGCCGCTAACATACTCAGCTTGCGCATGAGGTTTCTCCTGTTGTGGAAGGTGCATAAGTAAGAAGCAGAGTGACGCCATCCCGGTCCCAAGAAAACGGCCCCGGGGGCGCGAGCCAGCTTCGCACTGCAACGTGAAGCTTCTCTTACACTGTTGTGAACTCTTGTTTTACAGGAGACGCAGGAAGTGAAGCTTCGCCAGACATACGAAACGGGAGTCAAACAATTGAAGCGATCGGCCAACGATTGAAACCGTCGCTAAACAATTGAAACGCGGCCTTCCGCTGTGCGGCTCGATGCGCTCAGCCGGTCGTGGATCTCTTTGAGATACGGTGCGTCAGGCTGCTACCGACCGCACCAGCGTCGGAAAGTAGTACAGCAGCGTTCCAGTGCGCGCGACGTAGTGGACATATAAGGCCGCCCATAAACCGTGGTTGCCCCACGGCTTGAGCAGCCACCACCCGACGAGAAAGATGACCACGGATATCAGCATCGCGTTGCGCATCTCTGCCGCGCGCGTCGCGCCGATGAAGATGCCGTCGAGCTGAAAGCACCACACGCCCGCGAGCGGCACCAGCGCCGCCCACGGCAGATAGACGCGGGCAGCAGCGCGGACCGTCTCGTCCACTGTCAGCACGTCGATGATCGCCGGCCCCAACAGCAGCGCCACGGTCGCAGCCAGCACCGCGACTCCAGCCGCCCACCAGGTGGTCATGCGGGCGGCAGCCGATAGACCCGCGCGATTCGCTTCGCCCACTGCCCTGCCGACGAGGGCTTCCGCGGCGAATGCCCAGCCGTCCAGGAAGTACACCGTCACCGCCACCATGTTCATCAGCACCGCATTCGCGGCCAGGATCGTGTCGCCCTGCTTCGCCCCCTGCCCCGTGAACCACGAGAAGATGAAGATGAGCGCCAGAGAGCGGATCATGATGTCGCGATTGACCGCCACGGTCCGCCCCAGCCGATCCGATTGGAACAGCCGGGTCACGTCCCAGCGCCCCCCGAAGACGCGCAGCTGACGAGCTGCGATGACGAGTCCCGCCGCCGCGGCCACGACCTCCGCCAGCACCGTACCGCCCGCCACGCCTTTGACGCCGAGCCCGAGCGCGAGCACGAAGAAGGCGTCCAACAGCATGTTGGTGATGTTCAGCACCAGCTGCAGAGCGAGCGCGACGCGCGCACGGCCCAGGCCGATGAACCAGCCGAGCAGCGCGTAGTTGATCAGCGTGGCCGGCGCGGCCCAGATGCGGATGTCGTAATAGTCGCGCGCCAGCCCCACGACCCTGGGGCTGCCGTCGAGCAGTGCGAACGCGACTTCGCGGATCGGCCACTGTGCAAAGATGAGACCCGCGCCCACAACGAGTGCGAGCGACACCGCGCGCCCCAGGCTCGCGCGGACCTCCGCGGCGTCGGCGGCGCCGAACGCCTGGGCGGTGAGGCCCGTCGTCCCCATGCGCAGGAAGCCGAATCCCCAGAATACATAGTTGAACACCAGAGCGCCCAGAGCCACGGCGCCGATGTACGCGGGATCGGGCAGCCGACCGACGACGCCGGTATCGACGACGCCGAGCAGCGGCGTCGACACGTTCGAGATCATGATGGGCGCGGCGATCGCCAGGATCGCGCGATGCGTCAGGGCTCGGGGTTCAGGTGCGGCCCCGGCGCGGTGCAACTCCCTCACGGCATCCACGGCACCATGTTGGCGGAGCCCTTGGGCGCGAACGGGATTTCGATCAACCATAATCCGCCGGCCTCGTGCGCACGACGCACCGCGCTGCCGAGGTCTTTTGCCTCGACCCGTACGCTCTTCGCCCCGAACGCCTCGCCCAACTTCGCGAAATCGGGATTCGTCAACTCCGAACCGATGTGCCGACCGCCGAACATGCGATCCTGATAGGTCCGGATCGAACCGAAGGCGTGGTCGTTGAACACCAGCGCGATCAGGTCCAGATTCTGCGCGCGCGCCGTCGCCAGCTCCTGCATGGTGAACAGGAATCCGCCGTCGCCCGAGATCGACACCACCGGCTGCTTCGAACAGGCCAGCTTCGCGCCGATTGCTGCCGGCAGCGAGTAGCCGAGCGTGCCGTACGTCCCGGGATGAATCAGCGTGCGCGGCCGATAGGTCGGCAACAGGAGCGGCATCCAGTAACCGACCAGCGTGAGATCGTCCACGAAGATGGTGTCGTCGGGCAGCGCTGCGCGCAGCGCCTCGATCACTTTCAGGACCGGCCCCGCCTGCTCCACCATCCGCGCCTGCTTGCGGCGCCGGAAGCTGCCCGCGTCGAACCAGCACGCCTGCTCTTTGGTGCCTGCGAGCTGCCCGGCCAGCGCATCGAGCACCGACGCCGCGTCGCCCACGATGCCCACTTCCACCGGGCGCCGCTGGCCCACCACCAGGGGATCGAGGTCCACCTGCACGATGCGCTGCGGGAAACGCGCGCCGAGATTCCAGTCCGAGACCACGTCGATGCGCGATCCGACGACCAGGGCAAGATCCGCTTTGGCGAGCAGCTCGTCGTACAGATCGAACCGGCCCCAGCCGTCGCCCAGCGCGAGCGGATGCCGGTCGGAGATCACGCCTCTCGCGAAGACGCTCGTCACCACCGGCGCGCCCAGCAGCTCCGCGACGCGCACCAGCTGTGCGCTCGCCTGCGCAGCCGCCACTCCGCCCCCGGCGAATACGAACGGGCGCTTGGCGGATTTCAACGCCTGCACCGCCCGCGCGATGCTCGCCGGATCGCCGCCCGGCCGGCTGTACTGCTCTGGCGGCAGCAGCGCGACGTCCGCTTCGCCGCTTTGTACGTCGAGCGGGACCTCGATGTAGGCCGGCCGCGGGCGCTGGCAGCGCATGGCGCGCATCGCCTCGCGGATGACCTTCGGGATGTCGGTGGGCGTCGTGACCCGGGTGGAATAGCCACACACCGAGCCGGCCACGCCCACGGAGTTCGCCAGCTCATGAAAATGCCCGCCTTCGCGCTCGAGCTGCGCCAGCGTGTTCTGTCCGCCGAACACGAGCAGCGGAACGGACTCCGAGTACGCCATGCCGATCCCGGTCAGCGCATTGGTGAGACCGGGCCCCGGAACGACGAAGCAGGCGGCAATCTTGCCGGAGGCACGCGCATAGCCTGTCGCCATCAGCGAAGCGCCCTGCTCGTGGCGCACCGTCACCACCTTGATGGACGGTTCGTCCAGCACACCATCGAACAGCGGGTTGGCGTGGGTGCCCACGATGCCGAATACGTGCTCGATGCCTTCGGCTTTGAGCGCAGCTGCCACCGCCCGGCCGCCTGTCATGCGTTGCATTCTCTCCTCCCAGTCCCGACCCGCTCCGATGTTGCCAATATACCGCGAGGTCCGGATCGCGGTCGTTTGCCTGAACCGCTATGGTTTGCGTAAACTGACTCCATAAGCGTCCCCTCTCCCCGTGAGGGTCAGGGGGGCCGCCCCCTACAAATGGGAGGCATGCATGGCCGAGCTCGTCGAGCGTCACAACCCGTCGAAGCGCCAGGTCGAGTTCCGCGAGCAGTACCGGGCTCAGATACACTCGCTTTACAGTGGACCGGTGCACGTCGGCGTGATGTACGCCGTGGGCATCACGGCGATCTCCTGGTGCGTCTCGCGCCTCCAGAATGCGACCTGGGAATGGCTGCTGGTGATCCCGGTGTTCTTCTTCTCCAATTTGTTCGAGTGGTGGATCCACAAGTACGTCATGCACCGGCTGGTCGACGTCTGGGCCCTGCGCGCGATCTACGACCGCCACACCCGCCAGCATCACCAGTATTTCACCGACAACGAGATGACGGTCAGCTCGACGCGGGAGTGGCGCATCATCTTTTTTCCGTGGCGCGCGCTGTTTACCTTCATGGCGCTGGGGACCCCGTTTGCGCTCGTGCTCGGCTGGCTGCTAAACCCGAACGCGGGCTTTATTCTGATGATCACGATCGTGGGGCAGTACCTCATCTACGAGACGTTCCACTACTGCTGCCACACGCACGACAACTGGTTCGTGCGCTACATGCCTTTCGTCAACACCATCCGCCGCCACCACACCGCGCATCACAACTACGGGATCATGATGGCCCGTAATCTCAACCTCACCTTCCCGATCGCGGACTGGGTGATGGGCACGAGCGACCTCAACCGCGGCCTGCTGGGGACTCTGTTCAACGGCTACAACGAAGACCACATCAGGCCCGAGCTCAAACCCACCATCGAACGTTTCCGGCGCGCGGATGCACCGGTGACGATCGACGGACCGGTCGAGCAGCAGCCGGCCTGAGGGGGCCGCATGGACTCCACACGCCAACCCGATTCCAGCGGCCCGCCCGCGAACAAGGGTTCCAGGTTCGTGCTCCAGCCCGACGAAGGCGTGAGCTACTGGCAACCTAAGCCTGCCAACGGCTACGCGACCGTGAAAGTGAATCCGGACAACTGCTCCTCGAATCAAGTCACGATGGGCATTCAAGTGGTGGCTCCGGGCGGCTACGTTCGCGAACACTGGCATGCGCGCAACGAAGAGATCCTGTTCTGCTTCGAAGGCAACGGATCGATTCTCGTCGACGGTGAGCCGCACCCGTTCGTGCCCGGCACCACGGCCTACCTGGGACGCTGGGTAAAGCACAGGATCGTGAACGCAGGCGCCGGCCCGCTCAAGTTCACTTGGACCTTCTTGCCGCCCGGGCTCGATCAGTTCTTCGCCGGCATCGGCCGGCCGCGCGTCGCGGGTGAGCCGACACCGGAACCATTCGAGCGTCCGGAGGAGACGCTCGTGGTCGAAACGCGCACCGGCTTCGGCCCTCCGATCGGAGCCTGACCGCCAGGCCATCGTGCCCGTCGCACCCATACCAGGCGGTGAGCTGTACTTCGAAAAGAGCGGCTCGGGCCCGCCGCTGCTGCTGGTGCCCGGTCTGGCCGGCTCGGCCCGCTTCTGGCGGCTACAGACGCCTCGGTTCGCCGAGCGCTTCACCGTGATCGTGCACGATCATCGAGGCGTCGATCGCAGCAGCCGCGACGCCATCTCCTACTCCATCCAGCAGATGGCGGGCGACATCCTGGCGCTGATGGACCACCTCGAGATCGAAGCCGCAGCGATGATCGGGCAGTCCACCGGCGGCGCCATCGGCCAGTACCTTGCAGCCACGGTCCCGGACCGCATCTCGCGACTGGTGCTGTCTTCCACCTGGACGCACGCGGACGCGTACTTCACGCGCCTGTTCGAGCTGCGCCGGGACTTGCTTCTCACGGCAGGGATAGAGCTGTATACGCGCTCGGGAAGCCTTCTGCTGTACCCGCCGCAGTGGCTGCGAGAGCACGACCGGGAGCTGGCCGCAGCCGAAGCTCAGTCGGTGGCCAGCGCTTCTTCTTCGCAGATCATGGTGAGCCGCATCGAGGCCTTGCTGCGCTTCGACGGGCGCGTGCTTGCGCCGCTCATCCGCTGCCCCACGCTGGTGATCGCCGCTCTCGATGATCAGGTCACGCCCGCCTATTTCTCACGCGCCCTGGCGCAGGCGATCCCCGGAGCGCAACTGGTCCTGCTGGACGCCGGCGGCCACTTCCTTCCCATCGTCGAAGCCGACCGCTACGCCGAGATCGTGCTGCGCTTTCTCGGCGAATCGGGCGACGAACTTTGAGCGGACTGGAACAATTGAATCCGTAGCAGGGGTCGGTTCAGAACCAGCACACTTCTCACGCCGTCTGATGCCGGTGTGCGGCTGTCCGTCTGTGCTTACCCCATCGGACCGCCGCTACGCCCCCGGTACACACCAGGACGGCCATCGTCCAGAACATCGCCGCGGCCCCCAGCACCGAACCGAAGGCGCCGAACACCAGCGGCAGCGCCACCTGGCTGCTGTGTATGATCGTCGAACGCAGGCCCAGCGCCTCGCCCACGCGGCCTTGCGGCGAGCGCGAGTGCACCAGCGACATGACGTTGGGCTGCGCGGCACCCAGCCCCAAGCCCAGCAGGAACGCCACCGCGATCAGCGGCACCAGGGACGAAAAGAGCGGGAACAGCGCGAACGCAAGCGTGGCGCAGAACAGCGTGTAGGTCAGCACCTGCCATTCGGTGAAGTGCTGCGACAGCCGAGGCATGGCAAGCCGGATCGTGAACGTCGCCAGCGCGAAGCCGCCCAGCACGAAGCCGATCTGCGAAGCCGACAGGCCCACGCGCGTGCCGTGCACCGGGATCACGAAGGTCTGCAGGTCCCAGGACATGGAGATCAACGCCGTGGCGATCAGCACGTGCCGCAGCTCGGTGTGCCTCAGCAGCTCGAGCGGGTGCAGGGGCTCCGGGCCGCTTACTCTGCCCTCGCGGGCAGGCAACAGCTCTCGATTGACCCGAACCAGTCCCAGTGCCACGAGCACCAAGCACACCAGCACGCCGAATGTGGCGCGATGACCAAACGAGTCGATCAGCAGCCCGCTCAGCACAGGCCCGGCGAAGCCGGAGACGGAGGCGCCCAGCGCGAGCCACGAGAACGCCGCCGCCCGGCGGTTCGGATCGGCGCGGTCGCCGACGACCTTCTGCACCGACAGCATGGTCAAGGTCTGGCCGGTGCCGATCAGCGCGGCCGCCACCAGCAGAGGGGCGACGTCGGCGTTCGCATAGGGAAAGGTCGCCGGCAGCAGCGCGCCTCCGAGGATCAACAGTGTTCCGGTTTCGGTCGGGCGCCGCGGTCCTACCGCGTCGAGCCAGCGGCCGACGCGTACCGCGATCAGCATCGGCACCAGAGAGAACAGCGCCATGATCACGCCGACGGTGAAAGTGGACGCGTGGTTGGCCAGCGCGTAGAGCGACGCGGTCATGCGCGCGGCCACGAACGCCATGTGCGCCAGCACTGCGATGGCGATGATGCGAGCCAATGTCATTTCTTCTTCCTCGCTCAGGCATGCGCCATCTCGGCGCCCCGGCGGGCAGCTCTAGCGGGTTGCCGGGCGTGCACATCTTGGCACGGAACGCCCGGTCCGGACTAGAATAGATGTGTGATTCCCAGCGGCCAGGACCGATGATCGTCTACCCCGTTACCGAAAGCTTTGCCGCCGAGATCGGCGATATCGACCTTTCCCAGCCGCTGTCGCATGAAGATCAGGCGGAAATCGAAGCGGCATTCAACCGCTATTGCGTGCTCGTTTTCCCCGATCAGCACCTGAGCGCAGAGCAGCATCTCGATTTCGCGCGCCACTTCGGTCCGCTCGAGACCAGCGTCCATGGGGTGCGCAAGGACGCCAAGCTGCGCATTCCCGCGATCCTTGCGGACGTATCCAACCTCGATCCGGACGACTCGATCTGGGGCAAGGAAAGTCGCAAGCGCATGTTCGAGATGGCCAACCGGATGTGGCATTCGGACAGCTCGTTCAAGCGCACACCCGCCAAGGCCTCCCTGCTGTATGCGCGCAGCATTCCCCCGGTCGGAGGGCAGACGGAGTTCGCCGACATGCGTGCGGCTTACGACGCGTTGCCGGCCGACATGAAACAGCGGCTGCGGGGGCTGGTGGCGGAGCATGCCATCATGTATTCGCGCAGGAAGCTCGGCTTCAACGACTTCTCCGACGAGGAGAACCAGACCTACCCGCCGGTGCCTCAAACGTTGCTGCGCCGGCACCCGGGGTCGGGACGCATGGGCTTGTTTCTCGCCTCGCACGCGGGGCGCATCTTCGGCATGCCCGACGACGAAGGCAAGGCCCTGCTGCAACAGCTCATCGATCACGCAACACAGCGGCAGTTCGTCTACACGCACCGCTGGCGGGTGCACGACCTGGTGATGTGGGACAACCGGTGCACCATGCATCGCGGCAAGATCTACGACGACCTCCGCTTTGCGCGCGACATGCAGCGCGCGACCACGTCGGACGTGGCGCCGACCTGCCAGCAGGAAGGAATCGCGGAACCCGCAGCCGCCTAGTCCTCCCTCTAGCCCAGGGATGGCGGGAGTCCTGTAAGGCTGA
>Ga0335082_10010144_pt1 | contig 10223 bp, 7 predicted proteins | sample Lox_Sample_41_FD_206718 | JGI IMG/M metagenome (GOLD analysis project Ga0335082, IMG submission 206718) | Soil microbial communities from Loxahatchee National Wildlife Refuge, Florida, United States - Lox_Sample_4.1 | ecosystem: Environmental > Terrestrial > Soil > Wetlands | place: USA: Florida...
AGCCACCGCTGCAGCGGTTCATGGCGAGGGGGACGAGCGACACGCCGTCCCCCTCGCGGTTCTTTGCCTGTTGAGCTTCCCTCCCTCCGCTTTTCAACCGTCCAAGCCGGCACACGAAAACACCGTCGAGCGAACAAATCCGTACCGCACGATCGATACTGTTTGCGGGTTGATCACCCCCTGAGCCCTTAGGCCGCGCTATCTCGGCGACCGGCACAGCACCTGCTTCGTAGGCAGCCAAGGAGACTCCAGCGATGACACTACGCGTAGCCAAAGGGACCGAGTTACCGCGGGACTGGCGTCCTGGAGAACCATTGACGGTCGGCAGGGAAGCGCCCGTTCATGCCAGCCAACCTGTGGCGTGCCCGTTCGGCCCCCAGTGCTACTCCTGTCGGAACGGGCTCCAGTGGGACGCGGTCCAAGGCAAACACTTAGTCCAACATGGACCGCTGAGCCGCACAGCGAATCGACGCGGCTCTCGGTCGCACACACGTCCACGGTCGCGGTAACGATCGCAGGGCGGTCACCCGCGGGCGCGTGCACCGACTCGTCCGCCCATCACCCGCGCCAGCCGCGACGGTGTGGAACGGCCGTCCCGACCTACGCCTGCACGACCCGACGATGGATTTCGTCGGTGAGTTCCTTGATGTGTTGACTCAGATCCTGGGTCATCTGCGTGAGTTTGGTGTTCTGTTCGAGCAGTGCAACGATTTGCGCCGACTGTCTCGTCGCTAGATCTTGCCGCTCGATGCTGGCCAACGCGAGCGCCTCTCGGTGTTGTGCGTCTGCGTCGGCATGCGCCTTGTCGCGATCGGCCTGCCGAGTCTGCGCGAGCAAGATCAACGGCGCGGCGTATGCTGCCTGCAGACTGAAGGCAAGGTTGAGGAGGATGAACGGATAGATGTCGAATTGAGTGAATCCAGCGACGTTGAGCGTGATCCAGATCGCGACGATGACCGTCTGCACGATCAGGAAGGTCGGCGTGCCGAAGAACCGCGCAAAGCTCTCAGCACGGGCCCCGAACCAATCGTCACCAAACGCCGAGGACAGATGCGCATGCGGTGCGTGGAAGCGGAAGTGATGATGCGCGTGGCGTGGTGATTCCAGCGTGGCGGGCGTCTGCATGGGTTGACCTCCATTGATCGTCTCGCGTGGTAACGTGGACTCCAGGGACCGACTCCATCAATCTGCCTGTTGATGTGCCTGCAGCCGGCGCGCGAATCAACAGCCGCTGACGACGCTGGCGGATTCGTTTGACTCTCCCCGGCGGTCGCGCAAGATGGGCGCGACCATGGAGAGGTGGCGGTGCGGCCCCAGCGGCCCGTCGTGGCTTTCGCGGTGCACCCTCGTTTTCTGGCTGGTCGCGCTACCCGCCGGCACCGCGCAGGCGAAGAGTGATCACGGCGAGAACGTGCATCGCCCAGACGTCGCGTGCGTTGCCTGCCACACCAGCGATCGCGACACCCTCAACAGCGACCGTACGGCAGCGCGCGGCCGGCTCGCGCCCGATCTCGAGCAGCGATGCACGAAGTGCCACGATGAGGGTCCGTCGCATCGCACTGGAATACCCGCAAAGAAGCCGGTTCCGGACACCCTGCAGCTGTCTCAGGACGGACTCATCACCTGCGCGACGTGCCACTTCTCTCACGGCGAGCCCGACCCGTTCCACGATTTCCTGCGCATGGACAACTCGCGCGGCGGGTTGTGCCTCACTTGTCACGAGCTCTCGGAGCTCCAATGAACCACCTGCAAGGAGGGTGAGCGATGCCACTCCTGGGCTTCTTGCATCACCACCGCGGACATCGAACACGGCAACTGCGTTGGACCCTACCGCTCGCGGTGTTCCTATTGATCGCCGTGCTCGTCACGCTGGGCGTCCAGTATCGGGTCAGCGATCAGGCGGTGGCGACGGAGTTCTTCCGTGCGCACAAGACCATCAGCCACACCGGGCAACTCCTGCAGCGCGGTCTGCTGATCGGTGGCGCGGTGCTGATCGGACTGGTCGTGTGCATGGCCGGCTGGATGTTTCGGGTCACGCACCGCATCGTCCGGCCGGTCCACACCATGCATCGCACCCTCGATGCGCTGACGGCGGGCGATCTGGGCGTGCGCGTCGAGTTGCACCAGGCCGACGAGTTCCAAGAAGTGGGCGACGCGCTCAACCGCCTCGTCGACGAGTTCTCCGCCACGCTGACCACGGTGCACACCTTGGTCGATCGCGTCGCCGCGTTGACCGCAACCCGCGGAGCCGGCCGCCCTTCTCCATCCGACCAGGAGCTCGACGACCAAATCCGGACGCTCATCATTCAGCTGGATCAGGCGGTGAATTTTTTCCGTCTCGAGCCACGTCGCACGATCAGTGAAGACGGCAACTGAAATGCGGCGCCTCGCCGTCCTGGCGATCATGTGGCCGCTGGTGGCGCGCGCGGCACCAACCGGGCTCAATCAGATCCCGACCACCGACCTGGTGCCGCTGAAGCAGTGCACCGTGCAGGTGCAAAACGGCAACACCGAGACCAGCGGCGACGCGTCGCTCTTCCACCAACCGCAGCTCGTGCCGCAAAGCGAGTTTGGCTTGCCGTGGAACATGGAAGGTGGCCTCGACGTCGCCCCGGCCAACCCGCCGCACGACTACCGGCCGATCTTCAACCTCAAGTGGAGTCCGCTGCCGGAGAGCGACTATACGCCCGCGGTGGCCTGCGGCGCCACGCAGCTCGGGCCCGATTTCTCACCGAACTACTTCCTGGCGTTGAGCAAGACCCTCAACTACGACGCCATCCAGTACCAAAAGTTTCGCGCCCATCATCGCAACATCAAGCTGCGCGGCATCCGGCTCCACACGGGCATGCTGCGCACCAGCAACGCCTGGCGCGCGTTGGTTGGGACCGACATCGAGATAAACGACCGCGCCGTCATCTATGCGGACTGGCTCTCCGGGTCGTCGGACTCGGTGTCGGTGGGCGGCGTATTCGTCATCAACCGGCAGAACAGCGTGCAAGCCGCGCTCCTGCGCGGCAACGATCAGGATCGTCTCAGCGGCCTGCTCGTGGTTCTCACCCACACGTTTGACCTGACCAACCCGTTCGAATGGTAGCCGCGATGGTGTCCGGATGCAGGCGCGACGCCCGCGGTCCCAGCGCGCCTTGCGCCACGGCAAGTCGATCACCATCCCGTCCGGCAGCTTCACCGTACCGTCGCGATGCTGTGATCTTCCACACCCCAGGTCATTGGACTGACGAAGCCTTCCGGCGGTGGAGGCATGAACGACGAACTGATCTTGACCAACTGCGACACGAATGAGGTTGGATCATTTGGGACTCAGTTACCCATCACCACACGGCCACCGGGCTTTGTGACCCGGACCATCTCCTTGGCTACGTCGACGGGCTTGGGAGCAAACATGGCGCCGAAGACCGAGAGGGTCAAATCAAACGAATGGTTGCTGACCCCCTGGAGGTTACACGCATCTCCCTGTTGAGTACGATTCTGATTCCCTTACGCTGGCGGAGGAGGAAGGGAGTCGAACCCTCCGGCGACCTTACGGCCGCCCACGCGGTTTTGAAGACCGGGGAGACCACCGGGTCCCATCCTCCTCCGTATGGATCAGGTGCTGAACCTATCTGGGATTGCTTCTGCAGCCAACTCCTCGGCTCGAGCCCGACGGCGTGTTGTGCCGACATTTTGCAAACACTCCCTGTATCGGCTCTGCAAGAGTTCTCCTCCGGGCGTCATACTGATTGCTCCAGCCGGCCGAAGTGGTCTATTGGATTTCGGGGTTGGCCAACGTGCCATTTCCGCGTGCGAGTGTCGCGGCGGTTCGCTCTGGCCGCGCTGCGGTCTCGGCACGTGGATCAGAGCCTACGGAGGACATCATGAGCGCAATGACTGGCGGTGAACTGCTGGCACGGTGCCTGGCCAACGAAGGCGTGCGGTTCGTGTTCGGCCTGCCGTCACCCGAGATCGACCCGTTGCTTGCGCAACTCGCCGCGCACGACATGCGGTTGGTCCCGGTACGGCACGAGGCAGCCGCCGTCCACATGGCGGAGGGGCTCTACAAGACGACCGGCCAAGTGGCGGTGGTCCTGGGCAACCCCGGTCCCGGCTCCGCAAACCTCCTGCCTGGGGTCATCACCGCGCGCCACGAGGGCGTCCCCGTCGTGGCGATTACGTCTCAGCACCGCTTGGGCATCGTCTACCCCTCACCGCCGTCGACGTTCCAGGGCCAGGACCAACTCGACGTGTTCCGGCCCGCAGTCAAATGGGGCGGGCCGATCTTCTCGTGGGAACGCATCCCGGAAGTCGTGCGTCTGGCCTTCCGTGAGATGTGGACGGGGCGGCCCGGTCCGGTGCACATCGAGCTGCCGGCACCAATGCTATACGCAACTGGGGACGAGCACAGCGCTCCGGTCTTGCCGCCGGCCGCCTACCGTTCGCCCCGGCCGCAAGCTTCCGATGCGCAGCTGCGACAGGCCGCCGAGTTGCTCGCCACCGCGCGACGGCCGCTCGTCGTTTCCGGGTCCGGGGTGGACCGCGGAGATGCAAACGCCGCGCTGCTGGAGATCGTTGCCCTGCTGAACTGCCCGGTGATCACCACGATGGCGGGCCGCTCGACGGTGCCCCTCGACCATCCGAACTACATCTTCGGGTTCGGACGCGGGGGGGACCTCGTCAAGCAGGAGGCCGATGTCGTCCTCGTCGCAGCGTCCAGGCTCGGCAACCTCGACATTCCCTACGACAAGTACTGGGGCGATCCGGCGCGGCAGCAGCTCATCCAGATCGATGTCGACCCCCGCCACATCGGGGTCACGCGACCGCTGACTCTGGGCATCGTTGCGGACGTCAAGCAAGCGCTCGAGGGGCTGCTGCACGTGCTCCGCGCGCAGTCGGTGCGGCGCCGCGACGGTGCGGACCTGGCGCGCTACCGGCAAGCGGCGCAAGCGTGGTGGGACGAACAGTGGGCCCCGGTGAAGAGCTGGACGGGTCCGGGGATCCACCCGGCGCACGCGCTCGCGGCGATTGGAACGATCTTCGGCCGCGATACCGTGTACGTCGCCGATGGAGGCAACACATCGCTGTGGGCCAATTCGTGCCTGCCCGCGACGCGGCCGCGGTCGTACCACAACATCCTGGAGCTCGGCATGCTCGGCACCGGCATTCCCTCCGCCATCGGCGCCAAGCTCGGCGCCCCAGAACGCGAGGTCGTCTGCGTCACCGGCGATGGCGCAGCCGGCTTCAACTTCATGGAGATGCAGTCAGCCGCGCGCGACGGCGTAAAGATCACGACCATCGTCTTCGCCGAAGGCTCGTGGACGATGGAGGAACCGAACGAGCGAATGTTGTACGGCCAGACCTTCGGCACGGAGCAAGGCCCGGTGCGCTGGGACCGAGTGGCCGAGGGTCTGGGCTGCCATGGCGAGTATGCCGAACGAATCGAAGCGGTCGAACCGGCACTGCGCCGCGCCAAAGACGCGCCCGGCCCAGCCGTCGTGTGCCTGCGCACCAATCGCGAGGCCAATCTCGCGATCCCGCAGGAGCTGCTCCTGCGGTTCGTGGAAGTGTATCAAGGCCCGATGGGGTGAGCCGACCCTATCATGACAAGTGCGTCCGAAGGGGAAAAAGGGGCAGGGATGCACCGATCGCTTGTCAAATACATCGTGCGCGGAGGTGTCGTCACCAGGGAAGCTCCACCTCCCAGTCTTGCACCGATGAGGAACCGTATTCCAAGCGAGGGACGATTCAAATCTCCCGCTGACTACGGGCGCGGCATCCGCCGAGTTCGCCCTGTGAATCGACCCTGGCAAGAGCAAGCCTCGTTATTCACGCACACGATCCGATCCACCGCTTGCCGGCGGACTGCTTCCCGGCCGACGCCTCCCCGTCAGGGTCCGCTCGGTGACCTTGAAAGCCGAAATGCTCATGATCGTGGCGTAGCGGAGCCAAGGCGTCAAAAAAGGCACCTGAACGGATTGCCCGGTCCTTGACGTCGGTCCGCCCTTCGTCAATGGTACATACTGCTACGGATCTGAGGCGGCAGATTCCGATTGGCGGGAGGGAGTCGCCGATGGCTAGATTATCTGCGAAGGTTCTGACCGTCGCAGCTTTGGTGTGCACGCCGAGTTTTGCGGCCACGTCAACTAGCAACAGCTGCCTCGTGTCGCTGAGTGCCACCGCAGCTGACGGTGCGAGCGGTACGAGCGGACGGATGATTATCGCGACCGCTGACGCTTCGGGATATTGCACGTTTACGGTGACTGCGTGTGTCAACGACGCGTCTATTCAGCGGTGCGCGCCCGGCCACGTCGATCGGTTGCGAATCGGGGCAGCCACCGACGTCAAGGTCAGCGACCTCGAACAGTCTTTGCAGGTGCAGCTCCCGACCAGTGAACAGGTATGCGCGCAAACCAGCGTGCGCGTCGGACAAACCCGACACCGGAGCATTCGCGCGGTGGCGCGCACCAGCGACAACCGCGGCGAGGCCGCCAAGGTTATCCTCGCGTGCCGATGTCCGACATCGGCGACATCGTTCAGGAGCACCTTCGAGGGCATCGAGAACGTCATTTTCGCACAGCGCGGCTGCACCAATCAGGCGTGCCACAGCAGCGTCGCGAAGCAAGGCGGCTTGGACTTGTCGCCGGGCGCAGCCTACCAGAACCTCGTCGGGGTTCCATCCAGCGAGAGCTCGCTCAACCGTGTGCAGCCAGGCGATCCGACGCGGAGCATGTTGTGGTTGAAGCTTGCGGCGAGCACGAATCCGTCCGCCCTGCCGGCAGGGGTGCAGGTCCCGGGTGCACCCATGCCCAACGGGTTGCCGCCGCTCAGTGCCGACGAGTTGGAGGCGGTGCGTCTATGGATATTCGGTGGTGCGCCGCAAGGAGGCACGGTTGGCGGCACCGAGTCCCTCTTGAATGCGTGCTTGGCGCCGCCGGAGCCTATCACCATCAAGCCGCTCGATCCGCCCGCGCCCGGACAAGGCGTGCAGTTCGTCATGCCGCCGTGGAAACTTGAGGCGCACAGCGAGCACGAAATCTGTTTCGCGACCTACTACGACATCACCAGCCAAGTTCCATCCGCCTTCCAGGATCCCAGCGGCACAATGTTTCGCTTCTCGAGTCAGGAGCTGCGGCAGGATCCCCAAAGCCATCATTTGCTCTTGAATCGCTACGTGGGTTCGGCGGCCGACATTCATGATCCGTCGTTTGGAGCCTGGACCTGCAACGGCGGGCCACACGCGGGGCAGCAGTGCGAACCGACGGATCTCGCCTCCTGCGGAAGTGGGACCTGCACCAGTGAGATTCAGCAATCGTTCGCGTGCCTCGGATTCGGACCCCCGGGACTCGGCGGCCCGACATTCTACGCCATCGGCGGTGCGCAGCAGGCGCAGCTACAAACGCAGTTCGTTGACGGGGTCTTTGGCCAGGTGCCGCTCAAAGGGATCCTGTTTTGGAACTCCCATGCGTTCAACCTGACGGACGTCGACACGGTGATGCATGCTCGAATCAATTACAACTTCGCGCAGCAACAGACCTATCCGGTGCAACCGATCTTCGACGTCAACGCGATCTTCGCCCCGAACGCCCGGCCGTATAAGACGCAAACCGTGTGCAACGACTTCGTGCTGCCGCAGGGGGCACGGCTCTTCAATCTCACTTCGCACACCCACAAGCACGGCAAGCACTTCACCATTAGCGGACCCGATGGGACGTCGCTCTACGAAAGCTTTGTGTACAACGATCCCGCGTCGGTAAACTTCAACCCGCCCCTGGTGTTCGATTCGCCCAAGGCTGCGCAGCGGAAGCTGCACTATTGTTCACTGTACAACAACGGCGTCGCGGCTGATGGGACACCCGATCCCGCGACCGTGACTCGCTACTCACACTTGCCGGAGAGCGCCAGAACCTCAATCGGCGATTGCCAGCCGATCGCCTGCGCGGCAGGTAGGATCGGCGCCCCGTGCTCGGGTGTGGGCGACGATCGCACTTGCGACTCGTCACCTGGGGCCAACGACGGCAGTTGCGACGCATGCCCGATCACCGGCGGCGAGAGCACGGAGAATGAAATGTTCATTCTCATTGGCGATTACTATCTTGATACGAGCGCCGCCATCCAGACCAGCATCGGGAGCCCGTCAATTGACCTTCCAGCCTTCGATCGCTCGGGTCGATCGACGTTTACCGGCTTGGCTGTACCGGCGCAGATGGGCTGCAGTTCCTCCCATGGCGGACACGCGGCGCACATGGCCATGTCGAGGAGGCCGTCAGGGGACGCCCCCTGACGCGATGTTGCGGGCAGACACGTAGGCGGTGTGGCTCGCCGGCATCGTTCACGGAGTCGCGGCACCGCTTCGATGAGTGTACCCGTTATGCTCGCCAGTCATCGCTACTCGACGGATCCCTCTTCCATTCAACGGGTTGCTCCGCCCCCGTGTTCGCGTCACTATCGGAACCGACGGACCTGGGAGGCATGGACGGCATGGGCAACGCACCTGAACCCACCTGGCGCACACTCGATCTGTTTGCGCCAACCGACGAGCACCGCTTGCTCGCGGGCACGCTACAGGCCTTCGTCAGCCAGGAGGTCGAGCCGCAGGCGTCGGAGTTCAATCGGGCCGAGCGTTTCAACCTGGCGCTCTTCCGCCGCGCCGGTGAGTTGGGCCTCCTGGGGCTCACGGTGCCGGAGGCCGACGGCGGCGCCGGTCTCGACGCGATCGCCGCGGTGATCGTCCACGAAGCCCTGTCCGCCGCCGATCCCGGCTTCTGCCTGGCCTACCTGGCGCATGCCGTCCTGTTCGTGAACAACTTCGCCCGCAACGCCAACGCGACACAACGCGCCCGCGTCCTGCCGAAGGCGATCTCCGGCGAATGGATCGGCGGCATGTGCATGACCGAACCCGAAGCCGGCACCGACGTCCTCGGCATGCGCAGCACCGCCGTGCGCGATGGCGACCACTACGTCCTCAACGGCCGCAAGATGTTCATCACCAACGGCGCCATCGACGACACCACGCTCGGCGACGTGTTCCTGGTCTACGCCAAGACCGACGGGAGGATCAGCTCGTTTCTGGTCGAGAAGGGTTTCCCCGGTTTCGGGCTCGGCCAGCGCTTGCACGACAAGCTCGGCGTGCGGGCTTCGATGACCGCGGAGCTGCTGTTCGACAACTGCCTGGTGCCCGCCGACAACCTCATCGGCCGCGAAGGGGACAGCACGAAGCACATGATGCGCAACCTCGAGATTGAACGCCTGACGCTGGCGGCAATGTCGCTCGGCATCGCCCAACGCTGTCTCGAGGTCATGGTCGGGTACGCCAACGGGCGCAAAGCCTTCGGCGTGGCGATCCGCGAACATGGCCAGATCCAGCGGCACATCGCCGAATCGTACTCCGAGTTCAAGGCGGCGCGCTGCTACGTGTACGACGTGGCCCGCCGCCTCGATCTGAGCTCCTACGGCAACCGCGTCGACGCCGACGCGGCCAAGCTCTTCGCGGCGCGCATCGCCAAGGAGATCGCCGACCGCGCCATCCAGGTGCTCGGCGGCTACGGCTACATGGGCGAGTACGTCGTCGAGCGGCTCTGGCGCGATGCCAAGCTCCTCGAGATCGGCGGCGGCACGATCGAGGCGCATCAGAAGAACATCACCAAGGACCTCGCACGCGCGCCGGAGCTGATTCGGCGGTGAGGGCGTTGATCCCAGCGCTGCTGGCGCTGGCGGCGGTGCACACCGCCGTTGCTAGCGGCCCCCTCCCTAGCCCTCCCCCGTTCGCGGAAGTGCTCACGGGAGAGGGGACAAGAAACACCCCCGCGACCGGATCTCGCTTCGCAGGTCGGGAAAGGGTCCCCTCCTCTGTGGCCACTTCCGGCCACGGAGGAGGGTCAGGGAGGAGGCCCTCTTCTTCCGCCACGCCACGCTTCTTCTTCGCCGGCAACGGACACCTGACGCTGCACCACGCGCACTTCAATACGACGCTCAACGTGCGCTACCGGCTCGCCGACGGCAGCTACGATGGCGCAGCGCTGGCGCAGATCCGCCACTTCTTCCGCTCGCGCGAAGATGGCCGCGAACGTGACATCTCGCTCCGACTCGTCGAGCTACTGGCCTACATCGAAGAGCACTTTCATCCGCGCCAAATGACCCTGCTCTCCGGCTACCGCAGCCCCGACTTCAACAACGACCTGCGCGCCGCCGGGGGCGCGGTGGCGCTGGCGTCGTTGCATACCGAGGCGATGGCG
>Ga0335082_10010145_pt1 | contig 10222 bp, 8 predicted proteins | sample Lox_Sample_41_FD_206718 | JGI IMG/M metagenome (GOLD analysis project Ga0335082, IMG submission 206718) | Soil microbial communities from Loxahatchee National Wildlife Refuge, Florida, United States - Lox_Sample_4.1 | ecosystem: Environmental > Terrestrial > Soil > Wetlands | place: USA: Florida...
CTGGTGCTCCTCGTCGCGGACCTGTGCCGCGCGTGACGGGTCGCCTGGGCGCCTGCGCGCTCCTCGTGGCGGCGACGCTCTCTCCCGGAGTCGCCTCCGCGCTGACGGCGGGCGCCTCGTCCATCGCAGTGGAAGTGCCTGCTGGCGTGCCGCTCGCCGGCTACGGCTCGCCGCCGCGCCGGGCGTGGATGCCCGACGTCCTCGGCCGCCATCCGTACGCGTTCTGGTTCCGCCCCTCGACCGGCGTGCACGACCCGGTGCGGGTGCGCGCGCTCGCGCTGGATGGCGACGGCGCCCGCCTGCTGTGGCTCTCCATGGACGTGGTCGGCATCGACCCGACGCTCGTGTCGGAGCTGCGCGCGCGCCTCGCGCGGCTGGAGCCCCTGCCTCCGACCATTGTCCTGTCCGCCTCGCACACGCACTCGGGTCCGGGCGCCTTCGCCGAGTCGGCCTTCTGGGGTTTTCTCGCCGCGGATCGGGAAGCGCCGGCCGTGCGCAAGAGCTTGGCCGACGCCCTCGAGAGCGCCGGGCGCGAGGCCTGGCGGCGCCGCGAGCCGGCGCGCGTCGTGGGCGGCAAGGGCACCGTCACCGGCGTGGCGACGAGCCGTCTCGATCAGCCGCTGGATCCCGAGCTCGGGGTGCTCAAGGTCACCGCGGACGACGGCCGTCCGATCGCGCTCGTCTGGAACTACGCGATCCACGGCACGGCCCTTGGGCGCGGGAACTTCCAGCTCTCGGGTGACCTCATGGGCGACGCCTCGGCCCGGCTCGAGCGGGAGACGGGTGTTCCGGTCCTGTTCGTCAACGGAGCCGCGGGGGACGTCAGTCCGGCGGCGCACGGCTGGCCTGCGGTGGACAGCATCGGATCCGCCCTGGCCGCCGCCGCCACGACGGTGTGGCGCGCGCTGCCCGCCGGGCGCGACGAGGCGCTGAGCCTGGCCGAGCGCCGCATCACGCTGCCCGAGCCGGCCGTTTCGATCCGGAACTGTCTCGGACGCTGGGTGCCGCGGCGCCCGCGCGTCAACGTCGGCCGCGCCCTGCCCACGTCCGCGGCGCTCCTGGGCATCCGCATCGGCGCGACCGTCTGGGTGACGGTGCCCGGCGAGCTCCAGACGGCGCTCGGGCTCGACATCAAGGGCGCGGGGGCGGGGCGCTTCGAGCAGACCTTCGTGGCGGGCTACAGCAACGACTACCTCGGATACTTTCTCACCCGGAGGGACTACGACCGGCCGAGCTATGTCGCGTGCGGGAGCTTCTACGGCGAGCGCGGCGGCGAGGTCATCCGGGATGCCGCCGTGGAGCTCGTGCACCGGCTCGCGGGGACGAGGCCGGGCGGCTGATGACGCCGGTCAGCGGGCGAGCGATCGGGCGAGCGAGGACTTCTTGCGCGCGGCGGTGTTGCGATGAATGACCCCGCGGCCCACGGCCCGGTCCAGCTCGCGGATGGCCGCGTGCACCTCTGCGGCAGCCGTGGGCGCCTTGCCGGCCACCGAGGTGCGCGCCGTCTTCACCGCCGAGCGGATGGCGCTGCGAAGGGCGCGATTGCGAAGGCGCCGCTTCTCGTTCTGCTTGATCCGCTTCTTGGCGGAGCGTGTGTTGGCCACGACGACCGTCCTCCTGTGAAGGTGGATTCGATGCGGCGCCTTCGGCGCGACATTCGACGGTACCGTCCGGGTGCGCGACTGTCAAGGACAATGTCCCCGTGAGCGACACGCAGAGGGCGCTCCACCACGGCGTCGTGCGCGCCGTGGGCGCCATCGGCGCGGCGACCCTGGTGAGCCGCGTGCTGGGCTTCGCGCGCGACATGGTCGTGGCGCGGGCCTTCGGGGCCGGGCCGGTGACCGATGCCTTCTTCGTCGCCTTCCGCATCCCGAACCTCCTCCGCCGGCTCCTCGCGGAGGGCGCGCTCTCCACGGCCATCGTGCCCGTCTTCACGGAGTATCTGCACCGGGGGGGGCGGGAGGAGTTCGTGCGCCTCGTGCGCGCGGTGACCGGCGTGGGCACGGTCGTGCTCTGCGTCGTGTCCGGCCTGGGCATGCTGCTCGCGCCGTGGATCGTGCGCGTCATGGCGCCGGGCTGGACGGCCGATCCGTCGCTCGTGAGCCTGGCGGGCTCGCTGACGCGCGTCATGTTCCCGTATCTGGTGCTGGTCGGGCTCGCCGCGCTCGCCATGGGCGCCCTCAACGCCCAGCATCGCTTCTTCTCGGCGGCGCTGGGTCCCGCCGTCGTGAACGTGGCCATGATCGTGTGTGTGCTCGTGCTGGCCGGGCACATGGCCACGCCGATCTTCTCCCTCGCGGTCGGCGTGCTCGTGGGTGGAGCCGGGCAGCTCCTCGTGCAGCTGCCCGAGCTGGCGCGCCTCGGCGTCCCGCTTCGTCCCTCCGGCGAGTGGACGCATCCGGGCGTCCGGACGATCGGGGTGCGGCTCTGGCCCGCGGTGTTCGCCCTGGCCGCGGTGCAGGTGACGGTGCTCGTGAACACGCTGCTCGCTTCGCTCCTCCCCCAGGGCACCGTCTCGTATCTCTACTACGCCGATCGCGTCATGGAGTTTCCCCTGGGAGTCTTCGGCATCGCGCTGGCCACCGCCGTGCTGCCCGGCATGGCCGCGCAGGCGGCGCGGGGAGAGCAGCGAGCGTTGACGGACACCCTCGGCTTCGCGGTCAGGCTCTCGGCGTTCGTGGCGGTGCCCGCCGCCGTGGGCCTCGTCGTCCTGGGCCTCCCCATCGTGCGGCTGCTCTTCCAGCGTGGCGAGTTCGGCCACGCCGACGCCGTGGCCACCGCGCAGGCGCTGACCGGCTACGCCGTCGGCCTGCCCGCCTTCTCGGCGACGCGGATCGCGGCGCAGACGTTCTACGCCCTGGGCGACACGCGCACGCCGGTCTGGGCCGGGTACGCGTCCGTGGCGGTCAACGTCGCGCTGGCGGTCGTCCTGATGTGGCCGCTCAAGCACGCGGGGCTCGCCCTCGCCTCGTCGCTGTCGGCCTATGTGAACGTGCTCCTCCTCTACTGGCTCCTGCGGAAGCGCTTGGGTCGCCTCGGGAGCCGGGAAACGCTCAGATCGCTCGCGCGAACCGCCGCCGGCTCGGCCGCGCTCGCGCTCTGGTGCGTGGCCGTCGCCGGCCGCCTGGGTACGGGGTGGCGGGGCATGATGTGGACGAGCGGCGCGGTGGTCGTTGCGGTTGCCGTGTACGTGGGCGTGGCCGCGCTGCTCCGCGCGCCGGAGCTCGGCGCGCTCTACGGAATGCTGCGCCCGCCGCGCCAGTCCTTGCCCGGGGCCGGGAGCGGGTGATAGACTTCGTCATGCTTCTGCGGTACGTGGGGTGCGCCCCGGTCACGGCCTCGGCAGGACGGAAGAGCCGCCACCGGGGCGTCGCTGTGTTCGGATCCCGGAGAGACTGATGGACGGGCTCGGCGAGTTTCTTGCCGCCCTGCAGACCGAGCGGGGTGCCTCACCCCATACGCTGGCCGCCTATCGCAGGGACCTCAACGGGTTCCTGGCCTTTCTCGAGCGCCGGCGGCGCCGCGTGGCCGGGGCGCGGCTCGGTGACCTCAGCGAATACGTGGCGGACCTGCGGCGCCGGGGGCTGGGCGCGCGGAGCGCGGCGCGACATCTCTCCGCCGTCCGAAGCTTCTACCGCTTTCTCCTGGCCTCGGGCGACATCCAGCGCGATCCCACCGAGCACCTCGAGTCGCCCCGGCCGCCGCGTCGGCTGCCGCGCACGCTCTCCGTGGAGGATGCGGCCGCCCTCGTCGAGTCCCCCGATCTCTCCGCTCCCGAGGGGTTGCGCGACCGCGCAATGCTGGAATTGCTCTACGCCTCGGGGCTGCGCGCGTCCGAGTGCCTCACGCTCAAGCTCGAGGACCTCAACATCCCCGCGGGCTACGTGACGGCCATGGGCAAGGGCAGCCGCCAGCGGCTGGTGCCGGTCGGCGCGCAGGCGCTCAAGTGGGTGGAGCGGTATGCCGCGACCTCGCGCCCTGCGCTCGTCCGGCGCCGCGAGCCCGGCACGCTCTTCGTGAATCGTTACGGCCGGCCGATGTCCCGGCAGGCGCTCTGGGTGATGATCCGGCGCGCCGGGAAGCGGGCAGGGATCCGGCAGGCGGTCTCGCCCCACACGCTCCGGCACTCGTTCGCGAGCCATCTCCTCGAGCGTGGCGCCGATCTCCGTTCCGTGCAGGCGATGCTCGGCCACGCGGACATCGCGACGACCCAGATCTACACGCATCTGCCTTCGTCCGCGGTGCGGGCGATGTACCGGAAGTTCCACCCGCGCGCCATCGGCAAGGCGAGCTAGCCGTGGCGAAGGCCGGGAGCGCGTACCCGCAGGTGGTTCCGAGAGCGATAGACCTGGCGCACCGCCGCGTCACGTCAGCGTCGCGGCGCTGGTCGGTCGATCGCGCCCTGGCGCGAAGCCGCGTGGCCGGCGCCTCCGTCGTGACGGCCGGTCTCCGAACGGCGGTGCGCGTCGAGGATCTGGAGCGGGCGGCCGCCTGGGGGCTGGGGCGGATGCGCTGGACGGACATCGCCGGCCCACCGCGACCGACCGTGCCTGCCACGGCCGACGAGATCGCCGTGAGGCGCCTTTCGAGAGCCGCCGCCTCGATGGTGATGGTCGTCGCCGGCGGCAAGGTCGTGGGCGTCGTCGAGGCCTCGGCCGGTCCCGCACCGTCGCTGGCCGGACGGCTCGAGCGCCTCCACGGTCCTCACACCGAGGCCCGGCTCTGGCTTCTGCGCCTGGCGGGCAAGCTCGGCGAGGCGCAGGGCCACTCCGTGTACGTGGCCGGAGGCTTCGTGCGCGATGCCCTGCTCGGCCGTGTGGCCGAGCGCCCGACCGACATCGATCTGGTCGTCGAGGGAGATGGGATCGGCTTTGGGCGGCGGCTCGCCGAGGAAACGGGCGGACACCTGGTCGTGCACGGAGGCTTCGGCACGGCCACGCTCGAAGGTGGCGCCACGCCGGACGGCACGCGTCTCGGCCGCGTGGATGTCGCGATGGCCCGCCGCGAGAGCTATGCGAGCCCGGGCGCGCTTCCCGACGTGGTGGCGGCTTCCATCGACGAGGATCTGGCGCGGCGCGATTTCTCCGTGAACGCCATGGCCATGGCGCTGGCTCCCTCGGCGTGGGGGCGGCTCCACGATCCGTGGGGCGGAGCCGACGACGTGACGACCCGCCGGCTGCGGGCGCTCCATCCGCTGTCCTTCGTCGAGGACCCGACGCGCATCTGGCGGGCCGCGCGCTACGCGACGAGGCTGGGTCTTCGGCCGGATCCTGGGCTCGTGAAGGCGATCGCGCTCGCGGTCCGCATCGGGCGGTATCCCGCGCTCTCCGGCCAGCGGCTCCAGGCCGAGCTCGAGCTCGTGATGGACGAGGCCGACCCGTGGCGCGCGCTGAGGCTGCTCCTCGGATGGGGAGCCTTCAGGCTGTGGGACCCGTCCTATCGCGTCACGGCTCGGAGTCGCGCGCGACTGGCCGCGGCCCGCGCGCTCCTCGGATGGGCGCGCGATGCGCACGTCACACTCGATGGCCTGGATCTCGCGCTGATCGCGCTGCTCCTCGACCAGACGCGCGCGGTGACGGACCGATGCCTGCGGCGGCTGGCCCTCGGGAGCGGCCCGGGCTCGTCGATCGTGGACGCTGAGGCGGCGCGCAGCCTCGTGCGGCGCCTGGAAGCCGCGGGGCCACGGCGCCCAAGCCGCGTGGCGGAAGCCCTGCGGCCGGCGAAGAGCAGCGGGGTGATCGCGGCCTGGCTGGCCGGCGGAGGGGCCGTGCGCCGGCACATCGAATGGTTCCTGCGCGAGGGCCGGGCCGAGCGGCCGCTGTCCTCGGGTGAGGACGTGGTCGCGGCCGGCGTGCCGCGGGGGCCGCTCGTGGGGCAGGGCCTCGCGCACCTGCGCGATCTGAGGCTGGACGGTCGCGTGCGAACGCTCGACGAGGAGCGCGCGGCCGTCGCCGCATGGATGCAGGGCCTGGCGACGAAAGGAGAGTCTCGGTGACGCCGAAATTCATCTTCGTGACCGGCGGCGTCGTGTCCTCCCTGGGCAAGGGTCTGGCCGCAGCCTCCATCGGCTCGCTGCTGGAGGCCCGGGGATACCACGTGACGCTGCTCAAGATGGACCCCTACATCAACGTCGACGCGGGCACCATGAGCCCGTACCAGCACGGCGAGGTCTACGTGACGGACGACGGCGGGGAGACCGACCTCGATCTCGGCCACTACGAGCGCTTCACCGGCGCCCGCATGACCCGGGACAACAACATCACGACCGGGAAGGTCTACGGCACGGTCATCGAGAAGGAGCGCCGCGGCGACTATCTCGGCCGCACGGTCCAGGTCATTCCCCACATCACCGACCAGATCAAGGCCTCCATCCGCAAGGTCGCGCAGGGCGTGGACGTGGTCATCGTGGAGATCGGCGGCACCGTCGGCGACATCGAGGGGCTGCCGTTCCTCGAGGCCGTCCGCCAGTTCAAGAAGGACGTGGGCAAGGACAACGTGATCTACGTCCACCTCACCCTGGTGCCGTTCATCAACGCCGCGGGCGAGCTCAAGACCAAGGCGACCCAGCACTCGGTCAAGGAGCTGCGCGCCATCGGTATCCAGCCGGACGTGCTCCTCTGCCGCACCGACAAGGAGCATCCGCTCACGCCCGGCATCAAGTCCAAGATCGCGCTCTTCTGCGACGTCGAGGAGGAGGCGGTGGTGGCCGCCCGCGACGTGGACACGATCTACGAGGTGCCGCTGGCCTTCCACGAGCAAGGCCTCGACGAGAGCGTGTGCCGCCTCCTGGGCCTGCCGCTCCGGTCGACCAACCTCGCCCGGTGGGAGGAGATCGTTCGCCGCGTCAAGTCGCCGCGCGGCCGCGTGCGCATCGGCATCGTGGGCAAGTACATCGAGGTCAAGGACTCCTACAAGAGCCTCTACGAGGCGCTGGCCCACGGCGGCATCGCGCACGAGGTGGCGGTGGACGTGGTGTGGCTCGACGCGGAGCGGCTGGAGCGCGAGGGTCTGGCCGGCCACGTCGAGGGCCTCGACGGCATTCTGGTCCCGGGCGGCTTCGGCGACCGGGGCATCGAGGGCAAGATCCAGGCGATCCGCTACGCGCGCGAGCGCCTCGTGCCGTACTTCGGCATCTGCCTGGGGATGCAGTGCGCGGTCATCGAGTACGCGCGGCACGTCTGCGGCCTCGACGGGGCGAATTCCACGGAGTTCGTGCCGGCCCCGCCGCACAACGTCATCGACCTCCTGCCCGAGCAGCGGAGCATCACGGACAAGGGCGGCACCATGCGCCTCGGGCTCTATCCCGTGGTCCTGGCCGAGGGCAGCGATGCCTCCAGGGCGTACGGGCAGGGGATCATCGAGGAGCGCCACCGCCACCGTTACGAGGTCAACAACGACTATCTCCCCGCGCTCGAGAAGAACGGGCTCAAGATCTCGGGCATCTGGGCGGAGAAGCAGCTGGTCGAGATCGTGGAGCTGGCCGGGCACCCGTGGTTCGTGGCCGGGCAGTTCCACCCCGAGTTCCGGTCGAAGCCCTGGGCCCCGCATCCCCTGTTTGCGGCCTTCGTCCGCGCGGCCATGGACTACCAGGCGCGGGCATGACCGGGCCGATCGCCACGCGCCCGGTGCGCATCGCGGGACTCACGATCGGCGGTGGCGCTCCGCTCGCGCTGATCGGTGGCCCCTGCGCCATCGAGGACGAGCGCCACGCCCTCATGATGGCCGAGCGGCTCCAGCGGATCACCGCGGATGCGCGGGTGCCATTCATCTACAAGTCCTCCTACGACAAGGCCAACCGTTCCTCGGTGCACTCGTACCGGGGGCCCGGGCTCAAGGAAGGCCTGCGAATCCTCGCGCGCGTGAAGGAGGCCACGGGGCTGCCGGTGCTGTCCGACGTCCACGACGTTACCGAGGTCGAGCCGGCCGCCGAGGTGCTCGACGTGCTGCAGGTTCCCGCGTTCCTCTGCCGCCAGACGGATCTGCTCCTGGCCTGCGGGCGGACCCGCAAGCCCGTGAACGTGAAGAAGGGGCAGTTCGTCGCTCCCCGCGACATGGGCCACGTCGTGGAGAAGGTCCGCTCGACCGGCAACGAGGCGATCCTGCTCACCGAGCGCGGCACCTCGTTCGGCTACAACAATCTCGTGGTGGACTTCCGCGGGCTCCCCATCATGCGGAGCTTCGGCTACCCGGTGATCTTCGACGCGACGCACTCCGTCCAGCTGCCGGGCGGCGCGGGCGACCGGTCCGGCGGCGAGCGCCAGTACGTCCAGGCGCTGGCGCGGGCCTCCGTGTCCGTCGGCGTGGACGCGCTCTTCATGGAGATCCACGAGGATCCCGATCGCGCCCTTCCGGACGGCCGGCCGCTGTCCGATGGCCCGAACATGCTGCGGCTCGACGACCTGCCGCGGCTCCTCGAGGAGATCGGCGCCATCGCGAGCGGGCTGGGAGGCTCGGCGAGGTGATCGATCCCGCGCGGCTCCTCGCCATGGCGGACCGCGTGCTGCGGCTCGAAGCCGAGGGCATCACGGCGCTCCGCGCCCGGCTCGATGATCGCTTCGTGCAGGCGGTGGGCCTTCTCCTTCGCTGCCGCGGCCGGGTCATCGTCACGGGCATGGGGAAGTCCGGGATCATCGGGCGCAAGATCGCGGCCACGATGGCGAGCACCGGCACGCCCGCGTACTTCCTCCATCCGGCCGAAGGCGTGCACGGCGACATCGGGATGGTGGCGCAGACGGACGTGGTGCTCGGGCTGTCGAACTCCGGCGAGACGGACGAGGTGCTGGCGGTGCTGCCGGCCATCAAGCGCCTGGGCGTGCCGCTCATCCTCCTCACCGGGGCGCCCGAGTCCTCGCTGGCGCGGCAGGCCGACGTGGTCCTCGACGTCGGCGTGAGCGAGGAGGCGTGCCCGCTGAACCTCGCGCCCACCTCGAGCACGACCGCCGCGCTTGCGATGGGCGATGCCCTCGCCATGGCGCTCCTCGACGTGCGCGGGGTTCGCCCGGAAGACTACGCGGCCCTCCACCCGCGCGGCGCGCTGGGGTGGCGGTCGCTCTTCCGCGTGCGGGACCTCATGCACGTCGGCGTCGCGCTGCCCGTGGTCGGGGACTCCGCCACCATGAAGGAAGCCATCGAGGAGATGAGCGCCAAGCGTCTCGGGATCACCACGGTCGTCGACGGCGCCGGATGCCTGGTCGGGGTGATCACCGACGGCGACCTGAGACGCCACCAGCTGGCGCACGGCACGCTGCTCGACCGCCGCGCCGGGGAGTGCATGACGCCCTCGCCCCGGTGCATCGGCGCCGACGAGCTGGCGGCGCGGGCGCTGGCGCTCATGGAGGGCGTGGTCACCAGCCTGATCATCACGGACGAAGCCCGCCGTCCCGTGGGCGTGATCCACATCCACGACATTCTCCGCGCCAAGATCCTCTAACCGCGTGGTGAGCCCGCAGGCGTCAGGGAAAGCCGCACGCATCCGCCTCCTCGTGCTCGACGTCGACGGCGTGCTCACCGACGGCGTGCTCGTGTACGGTCCATCGGGCGAGGAGATCAAGCGCTTTCACGTGCGCGACGGGCTCGCCATGCAGGCCGCGCGTGCCGCCGGCATCGAGGTGGCCATCGTGTCCGGGCGCGCGTCGGCCGCCGTCACGCGGCGGATGAGCGAGCTCGGCATCGTCGAGGTGCATCAGGGCATCAAGGACAAGGCCGCGGAGCTTCGGGCCATGCTCGCGCGCCTGGGAGTTCGCGCCGGCGAGGCTGCGGTGATGGGCGACGATCTCCCCGACCTCGCCGTGATGAAGGCGGCGGGGCTCGGCCTGGCGCCATCGGATGCCGCGCCCGAGGTCAGGCGGGCGGCCGGGTGGGTCTCGCGGGCCCGAGGAGGCCACGGGGCGGTCCGGGAAGCGGTCGAAATGCTGTTGCGGGCCCGCCGGGCCTGGCCACCACGTAAATAGGCGCCGAAGCAACGCTTGCCGGACCCGTTTCTTGTTTACCTGGTCTTGAGCCCTGTGCTAGTCTGGTACCGAAATTGCATATGGACAGAATAGCCGCCGGCATCGCGCTGGGAGTCATCCTCTTCGTGACGGTCATCATTGGTGTTCTCATCGTGAAGGGGCACCGCGCCCCGGCGGCGCGCGAAGAGGCCGTGTCCACCCAGACCGACCAGGCGCTGAAGGAGGTTCACCTGCGCGAGGACGCGAAGAGCGGGAGCTATCGCTGGAGTCTC
>Ga0335082_10010146_pt1 | contig 10222 bp, 7 predicted proteins | sample Lox_Sample_41_FD_206718 | JGI IMG/M metagenome (GOLD analysis project Ga0335082, IMG submission 206718) | Soil microbial communities from Loxahatchee National Wildlife Refuge, Florida, United States - Lox_Sample_4.1 | ecosystem: Environmental > Terrestrial > Soil > Wetlands | place: USA: Florida...
GATCGCCGCCCGCAGGCCGGCCCCGGTCAGCCGGTGATCCTCGGACCGCACGACCAGCGGGTCCATCTCGCAGATCCGCAGCGTGTTGATGATCGAGGAGTGGGCGTCCTCGCTGACCGCCACCCGCCACCGCCGGGCCGATCCCGAGGACCCGGAACCCGCCTTCCGCTTGGCCACCTCCCGCGCGACGACGAGGGCGGACAGGTTCCCCGCCGAGCCGCCGGAGACGAAGCAGCCGCCCGCCGTCTCCGGCATCCCGGCCCGGTCGGCGATCAGCCGCAGCACCGCGTTCTCGGCGTGGATCGCGCCCGCCGCCTCCAGCCAGGAGATGCCCTGGATCGACGCGCAGGAGACCAGCATGTCGAACAGCAGCGAGGCCTTGGTCGGCGCGGCCGGGATGAAGCCGAGGAAGCGCGGGCTGTCCGCCGAGATGACGGCGGGCGCCACGGCCGAGGCGTAGACCCCGAGCACCTGGTCCGGGGTGTGCGGTTCGGCGCTGGGCAGCCCCGCCAGGGCCGCCTCGAGCTCGGCCGGGTCCCGGGAGCCCTTGTCCAGCGGCACGGGGTCCAGCCGCAGCCGGTTCTCCGCGTAGGCGAGCACTGACCTGATCATCGACTCCGTCGTCGGATCCACACTGTGCATGGCCGAAACGTAGAGCCTGCGCCGCGCGCGCCGCAAGAACCAGCGATAATCGGCCAAGACCTGGTTGCCGCGGGAACGGAGGACATCGTGACCCACCCACTGGACCCGCTGTCGGCGGAGGAGATCCGGCAGGCGGCCCGGATCCTGCGGCGCGATCGCGGGATCGGCGGCAGCTGGCGGTTCGCCTCGATCGAGCTGAAGGAGCCGGCCAAAGCGGACCTGCCCGCGCTGGCGGCCAAGGCGGCCGGGGGGGAGCCGGCCAGGCGCGAGGCGCTCGTGGTGTGCTGGGACCGCGCCGACGGCCAGGCCTACCGGGCCGCCGTGTCGCTGTCCGGCGATGAGGTCACGAACTGGGAGCACCTGCCCGGCCAGCAGCCGAACATGACCGTGGACGAGTGGCACGAGTGCGATGAGATGCTCCGCGCGCACCCCGCCCTGGCCGAGGCGCTGGCCCGGCGCGGGATCACCGACATGTCCCTGGTGCTGACCGACATGTGGGCCTACGGCGCCGCGCTCGTCCCCGAGCGCTACAAAGACCTCAGGCTCGGCTGGTCCGACGTCTGGTACCGGTCCAGCGAGCATGGCAGCCCGTACGCCCACCACGTCACCGGCCTGCACCCCGTCGTGGACCTGAACACCATGACGCTGCTCGAACTCGAGGACAGCGACCCGGGCGACCGTTCCCCCGACGTGATGGGCGAGTACCTGCCCGGGCTCATCCCCATGCGGCTGCGCGAGGTGACGCCGCTGGAGATCAGCCAGCCCGAAGGGGTCGGCTTCACCCTCGAAGGGCGCCTCCTGTCATGGCAGAACTGGCAGCTGAGGCTGGGGTTCAACCACCGCGAGGGCCTGGTCCTGCACCAGGTCGCCTTCCGGGACGGCGAAAAGCTCCGCTCGGTGGCGCACCGGCTCTCGTTCGCCGAGATGGTCGTGCCGTACCGGGACGCCAGCCCGGACCACTACCGGCGGACCGCGTTCGACATCGGCGAGTGGGGCCTGGGCTTCATGACCACGTCGCTGTCCCTGGGCTGCGACTGCCTGGGTGAGATCACCTACCTGGACGCGGTGGTGCACGATTCCCGCGGCGAGCCCCGGACCATACCGAACGCCATCTGCGTCCACGAGGAGGACAGCGGCGTCCTGTGGAAGCACGTCGACGAGCGGGCCGGCGTCGAGGTCAGGCGGGCCCGGCGGCTCGTGGTCTCCTTCCACGTCACCGTGGCCAACTACGAGTACCTCGTGTACTGGCGGTTCTACCAGGACGGCAACATCGAGTGCGAGGTCCGCGCGACCGGGATCCTGGTCACCTCGCACGCCGACGCGCCGGGCAGCCGGCCGGCCAACGGGACGCTGGTGGACCAGGGTACGTACGCGCCGTTCCACCAGCATTTCATCGTGGCCCGGCTCGATCTTGACGTGGACGGGACCGGCAACACGGTCTACGCCACCGATTCCCGGCCTGCGAAGGCGGGCGGCGACGACCCGTACGGCCTCGGCCTGGTGGTCAGGAGCACCCCGCTGCGCACCGAGGCGGAGGGGAAACAGGACTACGACTGGGGCACGCAGCGTGCCTGGAAGGTAGTGAACGACAATGTGCCGAACGGGCTGGGTACCCCGGTCGGCTACAAGCTCGTGCCCTCGGCGGCGTTCCCGCCCCTGCTCGACCCCGCCTCACCGGCCTACCAGCGCGCCGAGGTGATCGGGCACACGCTCTGGGTGACTCCCTACCGCGAAGACGAGCGCTGGCCCTGCGGCGACTTCCCGGTTCAGAGCGAGCACGACTCGGGTCTGGCCGCCTGGACCGAGGCCGACCGTCCCATCGAGAACACCGACGTGGTGCTCTGGTACGTGTTCGGCATCCACCACATCACCCGGCCGGAGGACTGGCCGGTGATGCCCTCGGACATCGTCTCGTTCTGGCTCAAGCCATCCGGCTTCTTCGACCGCAACCCGGCCCTGGACGTTCCCCCGAGCCATCCCGGATAGCCGCGCTCATCGCGTAACGAAACCCGGCCGCGATTCCCCTGATCCCCTAATCGCCGAGGGCAGTGATCTCGGCGAAGCTCTCCCGCAGGCAGGCCAGCAGGACGTCGGGGTCCGGCACCGCCGCGGTGTCGATGTTGACGCCGATGTCGCAGGTGCCGTCGTAGGACATCAGCGTGATGTTGACGGAAGCGCCGATCGTCGGCCCGAACGCGAACATGCCGGTGACCTTGCTCCCCGCCAGATAGACCGGCACGGGAGCGCCCGGCACGTTGCTCGCCACGAAGTCGACGTGCTTGAGTATCCCGCCCACGTAGCCGACGGGCAGCATGTTCAGCGTCCCCGCGATCGCCTCGGTGACCGAAAGCGATGGCTCCTCGCGCGCCGCCGTGGCCACCCGGTGCAGCTCCCGCATCCGGGCCGCCGGATCCAGTTCCCCCACGGGCACGATCAGCCGCTGCAGGGTGATCCTGTTGCCCCAGCTGGCGTCCTGCCCGGCCCGCAGGTTGATCGGCATCAGGGCCCGCAGGGAGCCGACGGCGGCGTCGTGCCGCTCGTGGTACCTGCGCAGCCCCCCGGCGATGGCCGCCAGGTAGGCGTCGTTGACGGTTCCGCCGGCGGTCTTGGCCGACTTCTTCAGCGCATCCAGCGGGACCTCGATCATGGCGAGCTGACGGGTCGTCGCCCGCTCCCGCATGAGGGGTGACAGGGTGGCGCGGTTCGGCGCGGCCGTCCGGTAGACGGAACGGGCCATGCCGACGGCGCCGCAGACGTAGCCGGCGGGGTCGCGTGCGTAGCGGATCCCGGCCGGGATCGCCGCTACGGCCCCGCGCCAGGCCAGGCGTGCCGCGTGCCCGGCCATCGAGCCGACGGTGCCGGTGATCAGGGCGAGCAGGTCAGGCGTCTCGTGCGGCGGCACGGGCGGCATCTCACCCAGGTCGGCGGGCTCACGCTGCCAGTCGGCCACGATGGCCAGCATGCGCATCGCGCCCACGCCGTCGGACAGCGAGTGGTGCAGCTTGATGATGAGCGCCGCTTCGCCGCCCTCGATGCCCTCGACCAGGGTGACCTCCCACAGCGGGCGGGCCGGGTCGAAGGCGGCCATCGCGGACCGGCGTGCCAGCCCGAGTACTACGTCCCGCGTGCCGGGCGGGGGAGCGGTGACCCGGCTCAGGTGCCAGTTCAGGTCGAAGTGGCGGTCAAAGGTCCACCGGGGAACGGTGAGGCGGAACGGGGACTCGACCACCCGCTGGCGGAGCGAGGGCATCAGCCGTGATATCCGGTCGACGCGCTCGACGAGCACGTCCCAGTCGGGCGCGCGGTCCAGCCAGTCAATGACCACGACGGTCGAGCGGAGCGCGGGGTCGCGTTCCATGTACCAGGTGAACGCGTCGCTCGCGCGCATGTACGTACCGGTCGCCGTCACCTTTCCGACAGTAGGCCCGCCTCTCCGGAACGGGCAGGGCCCTTGGTCCCCAGTGCGACGCTGACCGGCCCTGTTCACCGGCATGGCGTTACCGTGTGAGGGTGGCGACGCGCAAGGCGGTCAGGCCAGGCCTGCCAGGCCCGGTCGGCCGGGACGATGTGCTGGCCGAGCTGCGGCGCGTCGTGGACCAGGCGGTCGCCGGACGTGGTCACCTCCTGCTGCTGACCGGCGAGGCGGGTATCGGGAAGACGACGATGCTCGCGGCAGCGGCCAGCTACGCGGAAAGCCGCGGGGTCCGGGTGGCGTGGGGCTGGGGCTGGCCCGGCGACGGCGCCCCGGGGTACTGGCCGTGGGTGCAGGTCATGCGGACGCTCGGCCTGGACATCCCGTGGCCAGGCCCCGGGCGGACGGACGCGGCGGCCTCCGCCCGCTTCCAGCTGTTCGACGAGGTGACCTCGCTGCTGCTCGCCGAGTCGCGGATCCAGCCGCTGCTCGTGCTCCTCGATGACCTGCAGTGGGCGGGCCCGCCCTCTCAGCTGCTGCTCGATTTTCTCGCCCGGCGGCTGCCCGCGGGTGCCGTGGCCGTCCTGGGCAGCTACCGCGATGTCGACCCGGTTCCCGGGCAGCCGCTGGCGGCGCTGGCGGCCAGGAGTACCGCGCTGCCGCTCACCGGGCTTGCTGTCGGCGAGGTGACCCGGCTGGTCGCGCAGGTCGTGGGGGACCAGCGCGCGGCCGACGTCGCCGCCGACGTGTGCCGCCGGACCGGCGGCAACCCGTTTTTCGTACAGCAGGTGTCCTGGCTGCTGCAGGCGGGCCAGGGCGGCATCCCGCCCGGCGTACGCGAGACCCTGGGCCGGCGGTTCGCCGGCCTGCCCGCGGCCTCGGCCGCCGCCGTGCGGACGGCCGCCGTGGCGGGCCAGCGGTTTTCCGCGGACCTGGTGGCCGCCGCCGCCGGCCAGCCGCCCGGGGCGGTGGCCGCGTCGCTGGACGAGGCGGTCCTGGCTCGCGTGCTGACCCGCGACGCGTCCGGCGGTTACCGCTTCGCGCACGACCTGTTCCGCGAGTACGCCTATGACCAGCTGCCCGCCGCCGACCGGTCCCGGCTGCACCAGCGGATCGGCCGCCAGCTCGAGGCCGAGCGGGCGCGCGGCGGCGACGTCTCGCTGGCCGAGCTGGCCTGGCACTTCGTCCACGCGGACCCGGCCTCGGCGCAGGCCAGGCAGCACAGCGTGACGGCGGCCCGGGAGGCCGCCACCCGGCTGGCCTACGAGGAGGCCGTCAGGCACTGGGAGCACGCCGTCGCCGCGGCGGACACGGGCTCACCGGACACGGGCTCACCGGACACGGGCCCGCCGGGCCGGACCGAGGCGCTGCTCGACGCGCTCCTGGAGCTGGCAGAGGCCAGGCAGCGGGCGGGCGACGGGCAGGGTGCCGGGCAGGCGTACCTGCGCGCCGCCGAACTGGCCCGGCGGGCCCAGGACCCGCGGGCGCTCGGCCGGGCCGCGCTCGGCCTGCACGCCATCGGCACCCGCGCCTGGTGGCCGCCGGCCGAGGTCGTCGCGCTGCTCTCCGAGGCTCTCGACGCCCTCAGCCCCCTGCCCGGCCGCGAGCCGGGTGCCGCCGCGACGGCCCCGGCCGCGACGGCCCCGGCCGCGACGGTGAGCCCAGAACCCGCCCCGGGGCTGCGGTTGCGCGTGATGGGCAGCCTGGCCCGGGCCCTGGCCTGGCACGGGCTCGACCTGCCACGGGCCCGGGCGCTCGCGGCGCAGGCCGTGGCGGCAGCCCGGGCGGGCGGCGACCCGCCCACGCTCGCCAGCTGCCTGCTGGCTCAGCATCACGCGATCTGGACCGCGGGCACCGCGCGGGACCGGCTACGGATCGCCGAAGAAGTAGCCGAGCTGGCAGACCGGGCCGGCGACCCCGAGGTGCTCCTCGAAGCCCGCCTGCTGGCCGCGACCGACCTGCTCGAACTCGCCGATCCGGGCTTCCGTCCCGAGCTCGGTGAGTTCCTGCGCCTGGCCGAGGCCTCCCGCCAGCCGCGGTTCCGCTACGCCGCGCTGGTCCGCCGGGCCGCGCTGGCCCTGCTGGCCGGGCGGCTCGCCGAGGCGGAGCGGCTGATCGGCCAGGCGGAGATGCTCGGTGCGGAATGCGGCGAGCCGGGCGTCCGCGACGTCCGCTACGACCAGGGCTGGGACCTGCTGGTCGCGCAGGGGCGGCTGGGTGAGCTGGGCGGCGCGCTGCCGGAGATGTTCCCCGACCCGGAGTCCGCGCAGGCGCGCGGCAGCCGGGCGCTCGTCCTGCTCGCCGCCGGGGCCAGGTCCGAGGCGGCCGAGGCGGCGGTCCCGCTGATGGACGCCGGCCCCGAGATGATCCCGCTCGATCGGCTGGGACTGCTCCGCCTGACCTACGCGGCTGAGCTCATCGCCACGTTCGGCGTCGTGCCCGCCGCGGAGCGACTGTACGCGATCCTGCTGCCGTTCCGCGACGATGCGGTCGTCTCCGGCGCGGCGATCACGTTCAAGGGCGCGGTCGCGTACCACCTCGGCCTGCTCGCGACCGTGCTCGGCCGGACCGCGGAAGCCGCGGCGCATCTGGCCCGGTCGGTCGCGGTACACGAGCGGCTCGGCGCCGTGACCTGGGCGCTCCGCAGCAGGTACCAGCTGGCCACGCTATGGCTGGGTGAGCCGGAGCGGCGCGAGGCAGCGGCGTCCGCGCTCGCGGACGTGGCCCGCGAGGCCCATGCCCTCGGCCTGGCACAGCTGGCCCGCGACGCCGAGGCCGCCGGGTTCGCGGCCGGGCAGGCGCCGGTCACCGACGGGGTGTTCGCCCGCGACGGCGCGATGTGGACCCTGACCTACGGCGGCGTGACGGTGCGGATGCGTGACGCCAAGGGCCTGGCCGACCTGGCCGTCCTGCTCGCGGCGCCGGGCCGCGAGGTCGCGGCGGCGGACCTGATCGCGGCCGCGGGTGCCGGCCGGGCGGGGCGGGCCGGCCTGTGGCTCGGCGCCGACGAGGTGCTCGATTCGACCGCGCGCCGCCAGATCCGGGCCCGGCTGGCCGACCTGGGCGAGGACATCGCGGAGGCGGAGAGCTGGAGTGACTCCGAACGGGCCGCCCGGGCCCGGGCCGAGCGGGACGCGCTGCTGCACGAGCTGGCCGCCGCCACAGGTCCGGGCGGCCAGCCCCGCCTGCTCGGCGACCAGTCCGAACGTGCCCGCAAGGCGGTCACCGCCCGGATCCGCGACGTCATCGGCCGGATCGAGCCGGTGCACCCGGCGCTGGCCGCCCACCTGCGGGCGAGCGTGACCACCGGCACGCGCTGCTGCTATTCGCCGCCCACGCCGGTGACCTGGCGGCTGACCCCCGGCACCTAGCGGTTCCTGGCGGCGGTCTCGCGCCTCCGGTGTGAAGGAGGCTGAGATGTACGACGTCATCATTGTGGGCACCCGGGTGGCCGGCGCCGCGACGGCGATGCTGCTGGCCCGGCGGGGCCTGAAGGTACTCGCGGCGGACCGCGCCACGTTCCCGAGCGACACCCTGTCCACCCATCAGGTCCAGGTCCCGGGAGTGGCCCGGCTGGCCAGGTGGGGCGTGCTCGACGCGGTGCTCGCGGCGGGGACCCCGGTGACCCGCGGCGTCCGCTTCGACCAGGGCGGCGCCGTGATCAACGGGCGGTTCCCCGCCTACCAGGGGGTCGACATGATGTGCAGCCCGCGCCGCACGCTGCTCGACCAGGTACTGGTGGACGCGGCGCGGGCGGCGGGGGCCGAGGTGCGGGAGAACTTCGCGGTCGAGGGACTGCTCGGCGACGGCCAGGTCACCGGCGTGCGCGGGCGGGAGAAGGGCGCGCCCGCGGTCACCGAGCAGGCGCCGCTCGTCATCGGCGCGGACGGCAAGCACTCGCTGGTGGCCAAGGCGGTGCGGGCGCCCGCCTACCGTGCCAGGCCGCCGCAGTCGGTCGCCTTCTACACCTACTGGGCCGGGGTGCCCTGGGGCCCGGCCGGCGAGATCTGCGGCCGGCCAGGCTGCGCGGTCGGCGCCTGGCCGACCAACGACGGCCTGCTGATGACGTACCTGGCCTGGCCGATCGCGCGGTTCGGGGAGTTCCGCCGCGATGTGGAAGGCAACTTCCTCGGCACGCTGGACGCCGCCGGCCTGGGGGAGCGGATCCGGGCCGGGCGCCGCGCGGAGCGCTTCCGGGGCACCCCCGACCTGCCCAGTTACTTCCGCCGCCCGCACGGTCCCGGCTGGGCCCTGGTCGGGGACGCCGGCTTGCTCCTGGACCCCATCACCGGCCAGGGCATCAGCCACGCGTTCCGCGACGCGGAACTGCTCGCCGACGCGGTCGCCGACGGGCTCGGCGGCATCCGCCCGCTCGGCGAGGCACTCGGCCGGTACCACCAGGCCCGCGATCGCGCCGCCCGCCCGATGTACGACTTCACCGCCCGGCTCGCCGCGATCGCCCCGCCGCGGCCGGCCGAGATGGCGCTGTTCCAGGCGCTCGCGCGCCGCCAGGAGGACGCTGACCAGTTCGCCGGGGTCCTCACCGGATCAGTCCCGCTGCGCCAGTTCATGTCGCCGCGCACCATGGTGCGCCTGGTCGGCGTCCGCGGCTTCGCCCGGCTGGCGCTCGGCCAGGCCCGGCCACCCCGTCACCGCGCTGGCTTGCCGGACCTGGCTCCGGGGGTGATGAGCCCGGTCTCGTAAGCGAGGACCACGGCCTGGACCCGGTCCCGTAGCCCGAGCTTCGGCCAGCGGCCGGTTCGGATGACTAAATAGTACACTGAATAAGTCATATCATGCCGATCCGGCGTGGCCGGACGCGACTGCGGGCGGGGCTCCAGCCCCGCCCGCAGTCGCGCGAACCAGCAAGAATGTGACTGCCATTAGCGCCATGCACATTGGCGCCGCGCGCGTTGACACCGCGCCCATTGGCATTGCGTGCATTTGCGCCACGCATTTTCCGGACCCGGATAAAAGGCACCCTCATGCCGGACGCCCTGGAAATCCGGGTTCAGATGTTGAGGTCGCCCTCGATTCGCTTGAGCTGGTGACGGGCGAGGGCCAGGTTGGCCTTGGACCGGTCGAGCGCGAGGTAGAGGAAGAGGTTGTGCGACCCGTCGGCGTTCGACATCAGCCGGATCAGGTGGTACTGCTTGCCCAGCGTGATCAGGATGTCTTCGATCACATCGTTCAGGTTGAGCGACGCCATGGTGCGCATCTTGGCCCGGACCACCTCGGTGTTGCCCGCCGCCGCCAGGTCCAGGTCCAGGTACTTGCCGCCGCCCAGGGTGCCGAGCGGCATCCCGCTCTCCCAGTCGACCAGGGCCACGCCCAGAGCGCCCTCAATGTTCATCGCTTCCTTGAGAGCCGTTTCGATGTTCATGCGCAAATCCCCTCCGAACACGCGGACTATCCCCGCCCGACACAAGTGCACGCAACACTAGCGAATGCTGACTCTCCTTGCCGTATGAACATAAATATTCCATTATTTTACGAGGTGTGACGGCCGAACTACTTGGAGCGTCAATGCTGACCGGCGGCCTCTCACCCCTGGTGGTCGGCCGAATGACACGCTTTGAGAGTGTTGATTGCTGATATTCTGCCTGCGGTGAGGGGCCGCCGGAGACCGGCGGACGGGTGGTGGAGGGGGATGTGTCCAGCCTTACGGAGTCACTACGCCAGGTCATGGCGGTCGACGGTGTCCGGGCCGCGGCGCTGGTCGATATCGCGACCGGCATGGTCATCCGGTCGGCCGGAGAAGAGGGTACGGATTTGGTCGCGGCCGCGGTCAGCATGGCCGATGAGGCCAGGGTGGCCCGTGCCGTTCTCGGGCCCGGCCGGCCCGGCGGCGACCTGGATGAGATCGCCCTGGTCACCAAGGGACGGCTGCACCTGATCAAGATCCTGGGCTCCCGGCTGGGCGAGGGCATGCTGCTGTTCGTCGACCTGGACCGGACCCAGGCGAACATCGCCCTGGCCTCGCTGCGGGTGGGCCAGCTGGCCCCGGCGGTCCTGGCGTAGCCGATGAATACCGCGGGAGCTGAGGACGGTTCGGTCGGTCCCCTCCGGGAGGCGCTGATGGTGTGCGCGGCCGCGGGGATGTCAGGGGTGCTGCGGGTCACCGGGGATCCGGGCGGGGCGATCCACCTCGCCGACGGCTCGGTGGCC
>Ga0335082_10010147_pt1 | contig 10221 bp, 6 predicted proteins | sample Lox_Sample_41_FD_206718 | JGI IMG/M metagenome (GOLD analysis project Ga0335082, IMG submission 206718) | Soil microbial communities from Loxahatchee National Wildlife Refuge, Florida, United States - Lox_Sample_4.1 | ecosystem: Environmental > Terrestrial > Soil > Wetlands | place: USA: Florida...
TGCGGGGCCGATCAGGCCTCGCTGGGGATGCCCTGTGCCTTCTCGAGCTCGCGCAGCTTGCGCGAGAGGCCGGCGATCTTGCGATCGACGCGCTCGAGCTCGCTCTTGGTCGCGATCGGGAGCGCCTCGAGGAATCCCGCGACGCCGCGCTCGATCTGCCGAGTGGCCCCGGCGCGCAGCGACTCGGCCCGCTTGAGGAGCGGGCGCTTCTGGATCTCGCGCTGGAAGCGCGCCAGCTGGCGCTGCGCCTGCTTCTCGATCGCCTTGCGGCGGGTGGCGACCTCCTTCTCGAGCTGCTTGCGGCGGCTTTCGACCTGCCGCTGGATCCGTCGGAACTGGCGGTCGACTCGCCGCACGGCCGTGCGGAGCTGGTCGACGCCCTCTCGAACCACGCTGGCTTGCTGAGCCATCTCTGCCTCTCCTTCGCTGTCTCTTCGACGAGTCGGGCGAGCAACATAACACGCCGCGTCATCGCGTCAAGGAGCGCAAAGGAGGGGATTCCACTTCTAAATCAATCGATTATGCAATCAATGCGATTCGGATTGAGTCCGAGCTGGATGCGACGCGGCATTCTCACCAGCGCGCGACCCCGCTCGCCCAGGTGAAGCCCGAACCGAAGGCCGTCATGGCCACGAGCTGGCCGCGGCGGAGCCGCCCGGAGCGCACCGCCTCGTCGAGCAGCATCGGGATCGAGGCCGCCGAGCAGTTGCCGTAGCGCTCGATGTTGCTCGGACACTTCTCGGGCGGGATGCCGAGCTGCTGGGCGACGTACTCGTTGATCCGCAGATTCGCCTGGTGGAAGAGGAAGAGCTCGACGTCGTCGAGCTTCACGCCCGCGGCGTCGAGCGTCTCGCGCAGCACCTCGGGCATGCGCGTGACCGCGTGCTTGAAGACGAAGCGCCCGTCCATCTTCGGGAAGTGCCGGCCGGCCTCCACTAGCTCGTGGTTGATGCGGAGCGGGTAGAAGGACGATCCGGGTGCCTCGATCCACAGCCGCTTGGCGTGCTCGCCCTCCGCGTGCATGCGGATCGCCAGGATGCCGGAGCGATCGTCCGGACCGTCGTTGGCCTCGATCACCGCCGCTCCGGCTCCGTCGCCGAACAGCACTGCCACGTCCCGCCCGCGCGTGGTGAGGTCGATGCCCGTCGAGTGCACCTCGCAGCCCACGACGAGGAGCCGGCGCATCGCGCCGGCGCGGATGAACGAGTCGGCCACCGCGAGTGAGTAGAGGAAGCCGCTGCACTGCGCGCGCAGGTCGAAGCAGGGGATCTCGGGCACGCCGAGCCGCTGGTGCAGGAAGAACGACGTTCCGGGGAAGTCGTGCTCCGGCGAGAGCGTCGCGAGGATGATGCCGTCGAGGTCCTCGGGCGCGATCCCGGCCGCCTCGAGCGCCCGGCGCGAGGCCGCTTCCGCGAGGCTGGAGGGCGTCTCCTCGGACGAGACGTGCCGGCGTTCGACGATGCCCGAGCGCTGCCGGATCCACTCGTCGCTCGTGTCCATCAGCTGCTCGAGATCGTGGTTGGTGACCACGCGGTCGGGCACCGAGAGGCCCGTGCCCGTGATCTTGGCTCGCGTCGTCATGCACCCCCCCAGGCCAGGCGGGCCGGCTCCGCGGGCTCCGCCGGCCAGACAGTCTGGGCCACCCGCTCGAGCAGCGCCTCCAGGCCGCTCCCGCGCAGCGCCGAGATCGCGACGCCCCCGAAGCGGGCGGCGATCGCCGCGCCCATCCCAGGCTCGAGCCGGTCGACCTGGTTGAAGACCAGGAGCTCGGGCGTGTCGCCGAGGTCCATCTCGGCGAGGACGCTGCGGACCGCCTCGATGCGGCGCTCGAAGTCGGGGGCCGCGGCGTCCACGACGTGGAGGAAGAGGTCGGCGTCAACCAGCTCCTCGAGCGTGGCGCGGAAGGCCTGCACGAGATCGGGGGGGAGGTCCTGGATGAAGCCGACCGTATCGGTGACGACGACGTCGAGTCCGCTGCTCCGCCCGCGCGGGAGGCGAAAGCGCCGGGAGGTCGGGTCGAGCGTCGCGAACATCTTGTCCTCGACGTGCACGTCGGCCTGCGTGAGCGCGCGCAGGAGCGTGCTCTTCCCGGCGTTCGTGTAGCCGACGATCGACAGCACCGGGACCCCGCGCCGATTGCGGCGGCTCCGCCGCCCCTCGCGCTGGCGGCGCAGCCCGCCGAGCTGGCGCTCGAGGCGGGCGATGCGCTCGCGCACGCGGCGCCGGTCGACCTCGAGGCGCTGCTCGCCCGGGCCGCGCCCGCCGATCCCGCCGGCCAGCCGCGAGAGCCCGTCGTCGCGCTGGGCCAGGCGGGGAAGCCGGTAGCGGAGCTGCGCGAGCTCGACCTGCAGCTTGCCATCCCGCGAGCGCGCGCGCTGGGCGAAGATGTCGAGGATCAGCTGAGTGCGGTCGATCACGCGCAGATCGAGCCGCTCGCCGAGGTTGCGGGCCTGCGCAGCCGAGAGGTTGCTGTCGAAGATCACGAGATCCGCGTCGTGGCGGAACGCGCGAACCACCAGATCCTCGAGGCGGCCCTCGCCGACCACCGTGCGCGGATCAGGCTGGGCGCGCTGCTGGATCATCACGTCCGCGACCTCGACGCGGGCCGAGCGCGCGAGCTCGCGGAGCTCCTCCACCGAGTCCTCGGTGGCGCTGCGCGTCCGCCCCGCGCTCACGGCGACGAGGATCGCGCGCTCGCCGTCGCCGACCTCGCGCGTCCGGGTCGCGCGCGAGAGCTCCTCCTCGAGCGCGCGGATCCACTCCGCGAAGTCGAGGTCGAGGCGGGCGGGGGGGGTCGGCGCCATCTGCTCGACGACCGTCCCGTCGGCGCGGGCTGGCCGCAGGTGCGCGACGTGCGCCTCGCGAGGCAGGCCCTCGCCGTCGAAGCCCAGCGTGATCATGGCGTCGAGCCGGAGCTTCGCGAGGTCCGTCAGGTCGTCGTGGCTGAGCGATTCGTCCCCGAGCCGCGTGTGGATGCAGCGGAGCCCGCGCAGGCGGCCCTGGCCCGCGCGCAGGCGCCCCCAGTCGGGGAGTTCGATCGATCGTGCCGAGCCGACCATTGCGTGTGTCACCGCGCCTCGCCGGTCCACGAACACGCCGACTTGGCGGCGGATCTCGTGCGACAGCTCGGTCAGCTCGCGGGCGAACTCCTGGGTGATCAAGCGGTCGGAGGGGAGACGGCGCCGGTAGAGGCGCTCGAGCGCGCGAACCTGGCTGGCCTTCAGGCCCTGCGTGTTGCCGAAGATGCGGATTGGCGGCGGTCTCCCGAATGAGGACTCTAGCCCACGGCCGCCGTCCCAGGAATTGGTCCCCCAGGGGTGAGCCCTGGAATGAGAGCAGAGGGCATCGTCCCCGGGTAAGCTACCGGGCTCGTTCGAATGCCCGCGGACGCGCCTGGGATCTGCAGACGTGCTTCAGATGCACGCAACCGGGGACCGATAGGAGAGGGCATGCAGTCGAACGAACGCCCCCTGGCCGTCGTGATCCTCGCCGCCGGGCAGGGCAAGCGGATGAAGTCCGCCCTGGCCAAGGTACTCCACGACGTGGCCGGCCGGCCGATGCTCGGCTACGCGCTCGAGGTGGCCGAAGCGCTCGGCCCCGAGCGGCTCGTGGTGGTGGCGGGCCGCGACGCCGAGCGGGTGCGCGAGGCGTTCGCCGGCCGCGCCATCTTCGTCGAGCAGGCGCAGCGCCGCGGGACGGGGCACGCGGTGCAGATCGCGCGCCCGGCCCTCGAGGGCTTCGCGGGTGACGTCCTGATCCTCTACGGCGACACGCCGCTCCTGCGCGTCGAGACGCTCCGACGGATGCGCGAGGCGAAGGCGGCGCGCCGCGTCGACCTCTTGATCCTGTCGGCGCTCGAGCCGCTGCCCGGCCGCATCGTGCGCGACGCGGCGGGGCGCGTGGTGCGCATCGTCGAGACGACCGACGCGACCGAGGAGGAGCTGGCGATCCGCGAGGGCAACACCGGCACCTACCTGGTCGACGGCGACTTCCTCTGGAAGGCGCTCGACCAGGTCGACGACCGCAACGCCCAGGGTGAGATCTACCTGACCGACATCGTGGGGATCGCGGTGCGGGAGCGCCGGCCGCTCGACGCGCTTCCGCTCGACGACCCCGAGGAGGCGCTCGGGATCAACTCGCGCGCCGAGCTCGCCCGGGCCGCGGCGGCGATGCGGCGGCGCACCGCCCTCCGGCTGATGGCCGATGGGGTCACGCTCGTCGATCCCGACGCCACCTACCTCGACACGGACGTGCAGATCGGACGCGACAGCGTGATCGAGCCGGGTTGCGTCATCACCGGGTCGACGCGCATCGGCGAGCGCTGCCGCGTGAAGGCGCACAGCGTGATCGAGGACTCCGAGCTCGGCGACGACGTGGTGGTGGGGCCTTCTGCGCACCTGCGGCCCGGCAGCCGGCTCGGCGAGCGGGTCCGCATCGGAAACTTCGTCGAGGTGAAGAACAGCCGGCTCGGGATCGGCGTCAAGGCGGACCATCTCTCGTACATCGGGGACGCCGACGTCGGCGCGGGCGCGAGCTTCGGCTGCGGCTCGATCGTGGTGAACTATGACGGCGTCGACAAGCACCGCACCGCCGTCGGCGAGCGTGCCTTCATCGGCTGCAACGCGAACCTCGTGGCGCCGGTCGAGGTCGAGGAGAACGCCTTCGTGGCCGCCGGCTCGACCATCACCGAGCGCGTGCCGCGCGACGCCCTCGCGGTGGCGCGCGAGCGCCAGACCAACGTCCCCGGTTGGAGGCTGCGCAGGAAGTCGAAGGAGTCCGGCGGGAAGGGGCACGGCTCCGGCGGGCGGCGCGCCGAGAAGCCCAGCGCGAAGGAGTAGAGGCCATGTGCGGAATCGTCGGCTACGTCGGGAGGGATCGGCGCGCGGTCGAGGTGATCATCGACGGCCTGCGGCGGCTCGAGTACCGAGGCTACGACTCGGCCGGCGTCGCGGTCTTCCAGACCGGCGCGCTCACCACGCGCCGCGCGGTCGGCAAGCTCGCCGCCCTCGAGGAGCTCCTGAAGGACGATCCGCTTCCGGGAACCGTGGGCATCGGACACACGCGCTGGGCGACGCACGGAGGCGTGTCGGTGCGCAACGCGCACCCGCATCGCGCCGGCAAGGTCGCCGTCGTGCACAACGGCATCATCGAGAACTACCGCGCGATCCGGCAGGAGCTCGAGGCCGAAGGGCGCGAGATCGAGTCCGACACCGACACCGAGCTGATCGCGCACCTGATCGACCGGGAGCTGCGCCGGGGCGCCGCCGACCTCGCGGGCGCCGTGCGAACGGCCGCCAAGCGCATGGTCGGCTCCTACGCGATCGCGGTGCTGTCCGAGAGCGAGCCGGATCGGATCGTCGCCGCCAAGCAGGGCGGCAGCCCGATCGTGCTCGGCCGCGGCGAGAGCGAGGCCTTCCTCGGCTCCGACATCCCGGCGTTGCTCCCCTACACGAGGCACATGGTCTTCCTGCACGACGGCGAGTTCGCCGTGCTCGGCCGCACCGAGATCTCGATCAGCGACATCGAGGGCCGGAAGGTGACCCGCGACTGGCGCGTGATCGCCTGGGACCCGGTGTCCGCCGAGAAGGGCGGCTACGACCGCTTCATGCAGAAGGAGATCTACGAGCAGCCGCGCGCGATCACCGACACGATCGGCACCCGCGTCGTCTGGCACCAGGGCTCGGCGGAGCTCGACCTCGACGGGATCGACCTCTCGCCCGCGAAGGCGAAGGCGATCGACCGGGTCCATCTCGTCGCGTGCGGAACCGCGTACTACGCCTCGCTCGTGGGCCGCACCATGATCGAGCAGCTCGCGCGCGTCCCCGTCGAGGCCGACGTGGCGAGCGAGTACCGCTACCGCAAGCCGATCGTGGGCGACAAGGCGCTCGTGATCCCGGTCTCCCAGTCCGGCGAGACAGCCGACACCCTCGCCGCCCTGCGCGAAGGCAAGGGCCACGGCGCGAGGGTCCTGGCGGTGTGCAACGTGCGCGAGGCCACGATCGCGCGCGAGAGCCACGACGTGCTCTACACCCACGCCGGTCCGGAGATCGGGGTGGCGTCGACCAAGGCCTTCACCACCCAGGTCGTCGCGCTCTACCTGATCGCCCTCAAGCTCGGGCACGCGCGTGGGGTGGTCTCCGACGAGGAGCTGCGCCGGCGGCTCGCCGACCTGCAGCGCCTGCGCCGCCAGGTCGAGAAGGTGCTCGAGCTCGACGAGCCGGTGCGCAAGATCGCGCACCGCTACAAGGACGCGAGCGACTTCCTGTACCTCGGGCGCGGCATCATGTATCCGATCGCGCTCGAGGGAGCCCTCAAGCTGAAGGAGATCTCGTACATCCACGCCGAGGGCTACGCGGCGGGCGAGATGAAGCACGGGCCGATCGCGCTGATCGACGAGGACATGCCGGTGGTTGTGATCGCCGAGAAGGGCCCCGTCTACGACAAGGTGCTCTCGAACCTCGAGGAGGTGCGCGCGCGCGACGGCCAGGTGATCGCGGTCGCCACCGAAGGAGACCGCGAGATCGCCGACAAGGCCAACGAGGTGCTCTACATCCCCGACGGCGGGGAGTTCCTGACCTCGCTGCTGGCGGTCGTCCCCCTGCAGCTGCTGGCCTATCACGTCGCGATGCTGAAGGGCACCGACGTCGATCAGCCGCGCAACCTGGCGAAGAGCGTCACCGTCGAGTAGCGGGCCGGCGCCGGTGCGGACGCCATCGTCGCCTTCATCGCGGCCCACTCCGACGAGGAACCCCGCTCCGAGTCCTCACCCGTCGGGTTGGTGCGCCGCGAAGCGGGCTCGGTGGGCGCGCAGCGCATCGATCTGATCAGGCGGAGCGGCGGCCCCGAGCAGCGCGAGTGCGGCGTCGAGCGCGGCGACGGCCTCGTCGAAGCGGCCCGCGGCCGCCAGGCTGACCGCGAGCGTGTCGAGGATGCGCGGGTCCTTGCGCTCGCTGGCCGCCGCCGCTGCCTCGGCCCAGCGCAGCGCCTCCGACGGGTTTCGGAGCGCCGGCTCCGGGGCGGTCGCGAGCAACCAGGCCAGGTTGTTGGCGGCCTCCGCGAGGTCGGGCTTCGCGCGCAGCGCGATCTCGTAGCGTCGGATCGCCTCGGCGCGGCGTCCCAGACGATCCAGCGCCGAGGCGAGGCCGAGCTGCACGACCGCCAGGCTCTCGTCGGCGGCCAGCGGCTCCAGGCTGCGCACCACCTCTTCGGGACCGGCGCGGTCGAGCCGCGCGATCGCCAGGTTGGCGCGCGCCGCCGCGAGCCCGGGGTCGAGCGCAAGCGCCTTCTCGAACTGCTCGATCGCGGCGTCGACGCGATTGCGCCGCAGCCACGCCTCGCCCATCAGCACGTGGATGTTCGCCGCCTGCTCTCCGTAGTTGCGCTGCGCGTCGAGCGCGAGCGCGATGCCGTATTGCTGAAGCGCCTCGTCCGTCCAGCCGCGCTGCAGGAGCACCGACGCGTATTGGAGGCGCGTGCGCACGTCGCCGGGTCGGTCGCGGAGCGACTCGGCGTAGCTCCACAGGGCTTCGTCGAGCTTCCCCTGCCTGGCGAGCAGGTCCGCCAGCGTCCGGCGCGCTTCGCCGTGCGGGTGGATACGCAGCGCCTGGCCGAGCACCTCGAGGGCGCCGTCGAGGTCGCCCCGGTCGAGGCGCCAGCGTCCGAGCGTCTGGTACGCGACGAAGTTGTCGGGCGTGACCTGGCGCGCGTGCTCGAAGAGGCTCGCGGTATCGCGCCAGTGGCCGAGCTGGATGCGCGTCGCGAGGCCGAGCGCGGCGAGCGCCGCCGCCCCGGCCCATGCGACGGCCGAGCGGAGGGCGGGGCGACCGGCGACGCGCTCGCGAAGCTCCCAGGCGAGCGCGATCGAGAGGCCGATCTGCGGGATGTACGTGTAGCGGTCGGCGCGCGCCTGCATGCCGACCTGGACCAGCCCGAGCACCGGAACGAGCGTGGCGAGGTACCAGAGCCAGCCCACCGACAGCCACGGCCGCCGCCGCCAAGCTGCGCAGGCGCCGGCGCTGAGCGCCGCGATGGCCGCGGCAGCCGCCAGCCACTGCCACGCCGGCACCTCCACGCGCGGATAGAAGACCGCGAGACCCTCGGGCCAAAGCGTCTGGCGCAGGTAGACCGCGCAGGAGACCAGCGCGTTCGCGACGCGTTGGCCGAGAGGCGCCTCCTCGAGGGTCGCCATCGCGCCGCGCTCCCACTGCACCCGGTACGTCACCACGGCGAACGCGGCGACGATCGGCAGCATCAGCGCCTTCTCGACGAGCGCGCGCCGGACCGCGAGGCGCCCGCGCAGGCGCTCGAGGGGCCAGAAATCGAGCAGCAGCAGCACGAACGGCAGCGTCACGCCCACGGCCTTTGCGAGCAGCCCCAGCGAGAGCGCGCCGAGCGCAAGCAGATAGCGGGCGACCCCGGGTCTCCGCGCGTAGGCGACCCACGCGCCGAGGGTAAGCATGAAGAAGAGGCCCGAGAGCACGTCCTTGCGCTCCGACACCCACGCGACGGACTCGACGTGGAGCGGATGGAGGGCGAAGACCCCGGCCACGAAGGCGCTGGCCCCGAGGGCTCCGCTCGCAGTCGCGAGCACCAGGAGCAGCAGCGCCGCGTTCGCTGCGTGCAGCACCATGTTGGTCGCGTGATAGCCCGCCGGGTCGAGGCCGCAGAGCGCGTGATCGATCTCGAACGAGACCCAGGTGAGTGGGATCCAATTGGTCTCGTAGGACTCGGTGAACGCCCAGCGAAGCCCCTCGCCGCTGAGGCCGTGTCGGATCAGCCGCGAGTTCTCGGTCACGTAGATCGGGTCGTCGTAGTCGACGAAGTCGAAATCGCGGGCGGGCGCGAACACCGCCAGGGTGATTGCGAACAAGCCCCCCGCGGCGAGCAGAGGTCGGCGGTCGATCGGCACCTCGCGCAACCTAGCATGACGTGGCCTGGCGCCCGCGAGCCGTTCAGTCGCCGGGAGCGCGGGTTTCCCAGGGCTTTCGCGCGGCGAACTGCTCCCGGCGCGCCCGCAGGGCGTCGAGCTGCCCGCGCGGCGCCGAGTCACCGAGAAGGGCGAGCGCGGCGTCGAGCTCCGCGACCGCCTCCTCGAAACGCCCGGCGGCGGCGAGCGAGACCGCGAGCGTGTCGAGCACCCGCGGGTCGCTCCGCCCGCTCGCGCGCGCCGCCGTCTCGGCCCATGCGAGCGCCTCGCCGGGGCTGCGCAGCGCGGGGTCGCGCGCCGTCGCGAGCAGCCACGCCAGGTTGTTGGCGCCTTCGACCGAGTCGGGCTTCTCCCCGAGCGCGACGCGGTAGTGCTCGATCGCCTCGGCCTGGCGGCCGAGCCGATCGAGGGCCTCCGCGAGGCCGAAGTGCACCGCGGGCTGGTCGAGGCCGCTCGCCAGCGCCGCCTCGAGGCTGTCCGCGGCCTGGTGCGGGTCGGTCGCGTCGAGCCGCGCCAGCGCGAGGCCGGCGCGCGCCTCGACGAGATCCGGGTCGAGAGCGAGCGCCTTCTCGTAGGCGTCGATCGCGCGGTCGGCGCGCTTGCGCGCGGTCCATGCCTCGGCCATCAGCAGCTGGATTCGCGCGGCGCGCTCTCCCCGGTCGTTCCGCGCGTCGAGCGCCAGCGCCGCCGCGTACTGTCGGAGCGCCTCGTCGACCCAGCCGCGCCGCGCCAGGATCTGTCCGTAGCGCATGCGGAGATCGGCGGACTCGGGCCAGTCGCGCACCGCCTCCGCGTCGTTCCAGATGGCCTCGTCGAGCTTTCCCTGCCGCGCGAGCGCGTCGGCGAGCGTCCCGCGCACGGCGCCGTGCGGGTGGAGCCGCAGCGCCTCCGCCAGGTATGGGAGCGCGCCGTCGGCGTCGCCGCGCTTCAGCCGGGATTCGCCGAGGGCGTGCTCGGCCAGGAAGTTCTCGCCCGTGGCTGCGCGCGCGTGCTGGAAGAGCGTCTCGGTATTGCGCCAGGTGGCGAGCTGGATCCGCGCGGCGATCGCGAGCGCGGCGAGCGCGAGGAGGGCGGCGGAGGCCGCCCCGACCCGCAGCGCGCGCCGCCCGGCCACCCGATCGCGCACCTCGAAGGCCAGCGCGATCGAGAGCCCGATCTGCGGCAGGTACATGTAGCGGTCGGCCCGCGCCTGCATGCCGACCTGCACGAGCCCGATCATCGGGACCAGCATTCCCACGTACCAGAGCCAGCCGACGGCGAGCCAGGGCCGCCGGCGCCAGGTCGCGAGCGAGGCG
>Ga0335082_10010151_pt1 | contig 10219 bp, 7 predicted proteins | sample Lox_Sample_41_FD_206718 | JGI IMG/M metagenome (GOLD analysis project Ga0335082, IMG submission 206718) | Soil microbial communities from Loxahatchee National Wildlife Refuge, Florida, United States - Lox_Sample_4.1 | ecosystem: Environmental > Terrestrial > Soil > Wetlands | place: USA: Florida...
CGGCGTCCACGCTCGTCCCCGGGACGCTCCAGCAGCTCGAGCTGTTCGACGAGCCCTGAGCGAGCGTTGAGCCTCCCATCGACTGCCGTCTCTCGTGATAGCCTTTGGCCGGACCGGTCAGGCCGTGGCGAGAAGCAACGCGTCGCCGCCCCGAAAGCGGGCGCTCCCGGCCGCGATCGGCGCGGCTCTTTTCGCCTTCGCCGCCAATCCAGCCGCGGCGGCCGGGACCGCCGGCCCGCTCGGCGCCGACCTTCCCGCGTGGAGCGCGGTGCCGTTCCTCGGCATCCTCGTTTCGATGGCGGCGCTCCCGCTCGCCGCCCGCCGGTTCTGGCACCGCCACTACGGCAAGGTCGCGGCGGCGTGGGCGCTCGCGGCCGTCGTGCCGTTCGTCGCCGTCTGGGGCAGGCCGGCCGCCGACGAGGTCGTCCGCATGGCGGTCGCCGACTACCTGCCGTTCCTCATCCTGATCGGCGCTCTCTTCACGATCGGAGGCGGGATCCTGGTGCGCGGGACGCCCCGCGGCACCCCGGCGGTCAACACGGCGATCATCGCCGCAGGCACGGCGCTCGCCTCGTGGATCGGGACCACCGGCGCCGCCGTGCTGTTCATCCGCCCGCTCCTGCGCGCGAACCGGGGACGCCGGCGCGTCGCGCACACCGTGGTGTTCTTCATCTTCCTCGTCGCGAACATCGGCGGCGCCCTCACCCCGCTCGGCGACCCCCCGCTGTTCCTCGGGTTCCTCCAGGGGGTGCCGTTCTTCTGGACGCTCGGGCTCTGGAAGGAGTTCCTGCTGGTCGCGGGGCTCACGCTCGCCGCGTACCTGGCGGTCGAGCTGCGCCAGTGGAGGCTCGAGGACCCGGAGGTCCGGGCTCGGGGCACGGCCGCGCGCGAGAAGCTCCGCGTCGAGGGGTGGCACAACCTCCTCTTCCTCGCCGGCGTCCTCGCTGCGGTGATCGCCTCAGGGGTCTGGCACGCGGGCACGGTCCGGCTCCTCGGCGCCTCGCGGGAGGTGAGCGGCCTCCTGCGCGACGCCTTCCTGCTGCTGATGGCGTCGGCGTCGTGGGTGACCACCTCCCCGCGCACGAGGGAAGAGAACGCGCACACGTGGCGCCCGATCCGCGAGGTGGCGATCCTGTTCGCGGCGATCTTCGCGACCATCCTGCCGCCGCTCCTCATGCTGCGGGCGGGGTCAGGCGGCGCGCTCGCCCCGCTGCTCCGCACCGTGCGGGGGCCGGGGGGCTACTTCTGGATGACCGGCGCGCTGTCGTCGTTTCTCGACAACGCACCGACCTACCTGGCGTTCCTCTCCGCTGCGGTCGGGTCCCTCCTCCCGGGCGTGCCCGGGCGCGAGGCGGTCTCCCGCCTGGTCGCGGAGCACGGCGTCTACCTGAGGGCGATCGCGACCGGCGCGGTGTTCATGGGTGCGAACACCTACATCGGAAACGCCCCGAACCTGATCGTGAGGTCGATGGCCGAGGACGCCGGCGTCGAGATGCCCTCGCTCGTGGGCTACACCGTCCGGTACGCGGTCCCGTTCCTGGTGCCGGTGTTCCTGCTCGCGACGTGGGTGTTCTTCCTGTAGCGCCAGGCGGCGGACCGCCGTCACTGGGGCGGGATCTGCATCCGCGCCGAGCGCTGCGCCTGCCGCCGCAGCCGCGGGTCCTTCTCCTCGAGCTCCCGGACCAGGCGTACGGTCTCCCGGATCCGCCTCTCCTGCTCCCGCTTCTCGGCCGCTTCGCGCTTGCGCTGCGTCGCGGAGAGGATCGCGGTGATCAGGCGGCCGATCCGCCAGTGGATCGCGGACATCGGCATCTTGGCCCCGCCGATCAGCGCGCCCCAGAAGTTCGCCGAGCCCACGACCGCGTTGGTGAAGTCGGCTTTCCGGCAGTCGGCGAAACGGAATTTCGCCTTGCGGCAGTTGGCGCCGACCAGGCGGGAGAAGCGCAGGTCGGCGCGCGAGAGGTCGGCGTTGCGCAGGTCCGCGAGGATCAGGTCGCACCCCGAGAGGTCGGCGTCGATCGCGACGGCGCCCACCAGCGACGCCTGGCGGATCCGGCTCCCGCGCAGGTTGGCGCCCATCAGCAGCGCGCCGTCCAGCTTCGCCCCCTCCAGGTTGACCTCCCGCATGTCCGCGCCCTCGAGGCGCGCCTGGTCGAACCGGAACATCCGGAGGTTGCACTGGAGGAAGGTGGCGCCCGTGAGGTTCGCGCGAACCAGGGACAGCCGCCCGAGCTTGGGCGACCGGAAATCGATCCCGGCGAGCTGCGAGGCCGCGAGCTGGACCGCGTTCAGCTCGGTCTTGAGGAGCATGGCGTCCCGGAAATCCGCGGCCTGGGCGTCGCAGTTGACGATCTTCGCGTCCTCCAGGTTCGCGTACCGGAACGTGGTGTGGCTGATGTCGGCCCCGTCGAAGTCCGCCCCCTGGAGGTCGGCGCGCAGGAAGTTCGCCTCGCGCAGCTTCGCCTTCCAGAACCGCGCCCCGGCCAGGTTCGCGCCCGGGAACTGCACGCGCGTCCCCTCGAGGTCGTCCATCACCGCCCCGCTCGCGTCGCACCCGGCGAGCACGACCCCCTCGACGATCGCGCCCTTGAGGTTCGCGTTCGCGAGGCACACCCGCTCCAGCCTCGTCCCGCGCAGCACGGCCCCGGTGAGGTCCGCGCCGGAGAGGTCGACGTCGTCGAGGATTGCGCCCTCGAGGTTGACGTGCGCCAGCGTCGCGCCCTTCATGATGCTGCCGGCGAAGTCGGCGCCCCTGAACGTGGCGCCGGTCAGCACGGCACCCTTCAGCGAGCACTTGCGGACCTCGAGGAGATCGAACCGCACCCCCGTACAGTCGGCCCCGTCGAGCACCGCCCCGCCCAGGAAGGCGCCGTCCACCTGGGCGTTGACCAGCGACGCGCCGGTGAGGTCGGCGCCCTGCAGGTCCGCCCGCGTCAGGAGCGCCCGGGACAGGTCCGCACCGCGCAGGTCCGTGCCGCTCAGCTCCGCGTCGACCAGGTCCGGGATGATGCGGGGGTTCTCGGCGCGCCAGCGCGCCCAATCCGGCGAAAGCAGCGTCCGAACGTGCTCGGCGTTCGCCATAGGCGTGATTCTAGCCGGTTTTCGGCGCCGACGCCCCGCGGGCCCTGCGCGCCCGCCCTCAGCCGGCGGACACCGCCGGACCGACGCCGCCCGGGCAGCTGAGCAGGGCGGTCACCGCGCCGAGCTCGCCGCGCGCCGCAACGGCGGCCGCGACGGCGCGCGCGGCCTCGAGCTCACGACGGTGCAGCCACAGGCTCGCGACGGCGAACTCAGGCCGCCCCCACTGCCGGAGCCCGGTGAACTCGCCCGGCCCGCGCAGCCGGAAGTCCTCCTCGGCGATCCGGAACCCGTCACCGGTCGCCGCCAGCATCTCGAGGCGCCTGCGGGCCTCCTCGGAGCAGTTCGGGCCGGAAAGCAGGGCGCAGAACGACCGCCGGCTCCCCCGTCCGACCCTGCCGCGCAGCTGGTGGAGCTGGGCCAGGCCGAACCTCTCCGCGTTCTCGATCACCATCACCGATGCGTTCGGGACGTCGACGCCGACCTCGATTACCGTCGTTGCGCACAGCACGCCGATCTCGCCGGCCGAGAACGCCGCCATCGTCGCCTCGCGCTCGTCGGCCGGCGTCCGCCCGTGGACGACCTCGATCCGGACGCCGGGGAGCGCCTGGCGAACAGCTCGGACATGAGTGGCAATCGACCGCGCGGTGATCGCGTCGGAGTCCTCGATCAGGGGAAACACCCAGTACGCCTGGCCCCCGTCCGCGACCTCGCCGCGCACGAACTCCACGAGCTTGGCGCGCCCCGACTCGTCGCGAACCGCGGTGCGAACCGGGGTCCGGCCCGGAGGCAGTTCGTCCAGGACCGAGACGTCGAGATCGCCGTACAGGGAGAGCGCGAGCGACCGCGGGATCGGCGTCGCGGTCATCACGAGCAGGTGCGGCGCCTCGCCCTTCTCGAGCAGCGCCTGCCGCTGCGCGACCCCGAAGCGGTGCTGCTCGTCGACGACCGCCAGCCCGAGGCGGCCGAACACCACGTCGTCCTCGATCAAGGCGTGCGTGCCCACGACGAAGTGCGCGCTGCCTTCGGCCAGCGACGCGCGCACGCGCCGCTTCTCGGCCGCCGTGAGCGAACCGACCAGGAGCTCCGGCCGGTACGGCGTTGTCGCGAGGAGCCCCTTCAGCGTCGCGTGATGCTGCTGCGCGAGCAGCTCGGTCGGCGCCAGGAGGGCGACCTGGTGTCCGGACTCCAGGATCACGAGCGCCGCGAGCGCGGCGACGATGGTCTTCCCCGAGCCGACGTCGCCCTGGAGAAGCCGCGCCATCGGGAACGGGCGCTGGAGGTCCGCCACGATCTCGCCGAGTGCGCGCTTCTGGGCGTCCGTCAGGCGGAACGGCAGGACGCGCCGGGCGCTCTCGCGCACCTCCGCCTCGATCGTGCACGCCGGCGCGCGCTGGCGCCGCCGCCGGCCTCGCTCTCGCTCGAGGACCAGGGCGAGCGCCAGCAGCTCCTCGAACGCGAGCCGCCGGTGGGCCGGCGTTTGCCGGTGCGCGAGGGAGAGGAAGAGGTCCTCCATGGCCTCGCCGGCGCCGTCGGGAGGTTGAGGGAAGTGCACCCGGCGGAGGGCGTCGCCGAGCGGTGGCAGCCCCAGGTCGCCGGGCAGCAGCCGCGCGAGAGGGTCGGGCGGCTCGCCCGGCGGTTCGAGCACGCGCGCCACGGCGGTGCGCACCCGCCGCCCGCTCCAGCTCCCGAGCCGCCGGTACATCGGGACGATCCGGCCGAGGTGGATCGGCTCGCTCTCCTCGTCCTCGATCTCCCATTCGGGCGCCACCAGCTGGAGCCCCCATCCGCTCCGGGCCGGGCGCAGCGGCCCGTACAGCCAGACGCGCATTCCCTCCTTGAGCGTGGTGGCCAGGTACGGCTGGTTGAACCACACGACCGGCAGAGAGCCGGTGCCGTCGTCGATCACCGCCTCGACGATCTTCATCCTCCGCCGCCACGCGCGGCGCCCGACCGCCTGGATGATCCGACCGCCGACGGTGACCGCGCCCTCGGGCTGCGTCAGCGACGCAATCCTCCGCGGGCTCGAGCGGTCCTCGTAGCGGTGAGGCAGGTGCCAGAGCAGGTCGCCGACCGTCGCAATCCCCGCGGACCGCAGCATGCGCTCGCCCGCGGCGCCAACGCCCCGCACCGTCGACAGCGGGCTCGCGAGAGGAAGGGTCATCCGCCCGGGATCAGGTGAAGCCGCAGCGTGACCAGCGCGAGCTGCACGGTGTCGCCGTCCGCCAGCGGGCAGGGCTTGAGGGGTTCCAGCTTCGCACCGTTCACGAACGTCCCGTTCGTCGAGGTGCTGACCTCGGTGATCGCGAGCTTCCCTTCGTCCGCCCGGATCGTTGCGTGGCGGCGCGAGACGGTGCGCTCCGGGTCGAGCCGGCTGAGGTCCGCGTCGGGCGTCACGCCGGTCACCGGGTCGTGCCTGCCCAGCGTCGTCTCGCCGCTCGTTCGGATCGGGAAGATGCGCCCCGACGCCGGGTGGACCAGCACCGCGCGGGCCTCGATCCCCTGGCTCGCGGACGCGGGCGTGAGCGCCGCGAGCTCCGTGCGCGAGCCGAGCTCCTCGAAGCGCCGGTTGGTCTCGCGGAGGCGCTCCGACAGCTTCATCATCATCCGGATCGCGATCTCCGGCTTGCGCCGGAGGAGCTGGTCGAGATCGGTCGTTCTCAGCTTCAGGAGCTCGACGTCGTCGATCGCCGTGGCGGTCGCGGTGCGCTCCGGGGACTGGTTCAGCAAGGCGATCTCGCCGAAGAAGTCGCCCTTCTCGAGAACCGCCAGCTCCCTCTCCTTTGCACCCACGTGGAGCGAGATCCTGACGTGACCGTTCTGGATGATGTACATCTCGCTGCCGAGGTCGCCCTCACGGAAGATCACGGACCCGGCGGTGTAGTTCTCGACCAGGTCCTGCAGCTTCGAGCCCTCGCCGCTCGGAAAGCGCACCTTCGGCACCTACCCACCTCCCCAGGAGATCTCACCGCGGACGGTGTCGACCTCCACCTCGACGCCAAGCGGGAACGGCACGTTCTCGCGCCCGTGACCGAACGGGAGCCCCTCCGCCACGACGGCCCCCGGGGCCGCCTCGAGAAGCAGCTCCCGCCAGCGGTCGCGCCACCTCTCCTCTCCCCGCCCGCACGAAACCAAACGTCCTGCAATCACGGCTGTTGCGCGCCCGAGTCTAGAGGAGAGGCGGAGCTGGGTCAACAAACGGTCCAGCCTGTACAGGGGCTCGTTGATCTCCTCGAGGAACACCACGGCGCCGTCGTAGTCGGGCTCGAACGGGGTGCCGACCAGCGCGGCGAGCAGAGAGAGCGTGCCGCCGATCGAGATCCCGCGCGCGATGCCGGGCCGTAGCACATGCGGCCCGCCGACCTCGAAGAGGAGCCGCGGCGCGCGACCCGTCAGCCAGTCGACCGTCAGCTGGCCGCCGCGCGGGTCGCGGCCGAACGACGCCACCATCGGAGCGTGCAGCGTGGCCCTCGGGAAACGGGTCGCCATCGCGGAGTGGAGCGCCGTGAGGTCCGAGAACCCCACGACCCACCCATGCCACGCGGCCAGCCGCTCCCAGGGGAGATCGTGAAGGATGCGGGCGGCGCCGTAGCCCCCCCGCGTCGCGATCAGCGCCCGCGCGCCGCGGTCGAGGAGCCATTCGATCCCGGCGAGGCGCTCGGCGTCGGACCCGGCCAGGTACCGAGTGCGCGACAGCGCGTTCGGAGCAAGCAGCACCTCGAACCCGCGAGCCTTCAGGAAAGCCACGCCGGCAGCGAGCGCGTCCGCCTGACAAGGTCCCGCGGGCGCCATGACGCCGATCGTTGCTCCCGGCAGCAGCGGCTCGGGCAGCGGCCGCGCGCGTGCGCTCACCCTGCGATTCTAGCCCGGCCCGCGGGTTGCGGCCCGCGGGGTCGCACACCTCGGCCGTGAGAAGAACGCGGAGGGCCCGAGGGCCCCCCGCGCCGGCGCCGGAGGCGGCGATAAGCCGAATCCTGTCCCTGCCTCGCGGCGGGGGGCGCTCATTCCTCTGACCGGACCGTCGCCGGCCGGCTCGAGCGGCCTACCCGGGAATCGCCCGCCTGGTGAGCGGATCCGGGGATGGGTCCCGTCGATCCCCCTATTTGGCCTTGCTCCGCACGGGGTTTGCCATGCCCCGACCGTCGCCGGTCGGGCGGTGGGCTCTTACCCCACCTTTTCACCCTTACCCTGCCCGCGGCGGGGTGGTGTGTTTTCTGTGGCACTTTCCCTCGCGTTGCCGCGGCTGGGCGTTACCCAGCGTGCTCCCATCCGGAGTTCGGACTTTCCTCGCTCCCGCCGATGGCGGGATCGCGAGCGCCTGCCGCCTCCATCGCCACGACGATTGTACGCCCTACGCGCCCCGCGGGCGACGGCGACGGCGCACCCTGGCAGGCGCGTCAGGCAACCGCCCGCGTTCGTCCCGGAGGTACGCCAGCTCGTCGGCCACGCCGACGGACGCACCAGCCCCGCCACCGGCGGCCGTGGCGGCGGCGTCCGCCTTGCGCCAGAACGCGGCGGCGGGGACCGCCTCCGCCCCGGTCGCGGCCGCCCGCCGCTGCAGCTCCCGGTCGTCGGTCGCCACCCGCCATCCGCGCCCGTTCCGGCCCAAGAAATCCGCGATCGCGCCGTCCGCGTTGCCGACGTACCGGACCTCCACGGCGCCGAGACGCTCGTGGGCGCTGGCGCCCGCGGGCGGCCGGCCGTCGAAGAAGACGACGATGCGGACCCTCTCGCTGCGCGCCACCGCCAGCGCCGCGCGCCGGACCGCCTCCCGGTCCCGACCGCCCGCCAGGTTGTTGCCGTCGAGGATCCAGGGCATCGCGCGGGCCGCGCGCTACGAGCGCTTCCGGCCGGCCTTCGTCCGCCGCAGCGAAGCCAGGCTCGCCGTGACGTCTTCGTTGGTGGGGTCGTACTTGAGGATGATCTCGAGGCACTGCTGCTGGTGGCCGACCATGTTGCGGCTTCCCCAGAAGTTGGCGAGCTCGAGCCAGGCCTCGGTGAACTCCGGGGACAGCGCGACCGCGTGCTTGAGGCGCCCGAGCGCGCGCTGCGTCCACATCGGGTTCTTGAACTCGGCGCGGGCGAGCAGGAGCAGCGTCTCGGCGGTGGGGTTGAGACGCGCCGCCTGGTCGAGGAGCTGGACCGCCATCCCGACGTCGCCGGCCCTGAGCAGCTCGCGGGCGCGGTTGAGGTTGGCGTCGACGAGCGACGCCCTCGCCTTGCGGCGCCTCTCCTCGTCCTGGTACCCGTCCGCGCCGTGCGAGGTGGCGAGCGTCTGGTCGTACCGCGCCCGGTTCTCGGGATGACCGAGCGTCTGGTACGCCTCCTGGAGCCCCGCGTAGATCTCGGCGAGCTCGTTGCGGAGCGACAGGAGGTGAGGCTCCCGGGCCCGGTCGGGGTGATAGAGCTTCACGGAGTCGAGGTACCGCGAGTGGATCTGGTCCGGCGTCGCGCCGGGGGCGAGCTCGAGCCGGCGGTAGTAGTTCCGGTGCCGGATCTCGGCGGCCAGCTTGATCACCTCGGCGTACTCGCGCTGCTGCTGGGGGGTGTACTGCACCCCCTGCTCCGACTCGGCGGGCGGCTCCGGCGCCTGCTCGACCTTGGTCGGGGCGAGCGGCCTCGCCGCCGACTCGGAACGGATCTCGACGAGCCCGGTCACCGTGAGCGCCGCGAGCGCGCGCGTGAACTCCTTCGCAGGGATCGGCGTCAACCGGCGGAGCTGGGGGGCGGTGCTCGTGCCGTCCACGCGGGAGAGCAGGTACCCCTCCTGCGGGGTCAGGTGGACCTTCTGGTACGCGAGGAGCGCGTCCTGCGACGTCCATACGAAGCCGTCGCCCCCGGTGAGATCCGCGAGGTGGGCGTCGTCGCCGAGGGCGCGGACCGCCGCCGCCAGGAGCGAGGCCGTGGTCATCCCGAGAGATGCGGCGTCGATCGGGAGCGTCTCGCCCTCCGAGAACTCGAACGAGCCCGGCAGCAGCAGCATCTTCGACACGATCCCGACGGAGAGCGCCTCGAGCTCTCTCGTGAGGGCCTCGGCGGGGAGCACGCCCTCCTGGACGAGGAACGACCCGAACCTCATCCCATCGGGCTGGCGGAGGAGCATGATCGCCATGCGGCTCGCGTCGAGAGAGCCCCGCGCGACGAGCCAGTTCCCGAGCTTCTCGTCGTCGAGGTCCGAGGCGACCGCGCGCACCTGGCCCGCCTCGAACCACAAGCGCCGCACGCACCCGCCGCAGGCGAGGTCCAGCCTCCCCACGACGAGCCTGCGGACGAGCTCCCGGAGCAGAGGCGGCAAGCCGCCGGCCCCGAACGACCCCCGAGTGCGCAGAGCTTCCGGCATCTTGACCTAGCTTAGCGTCTCAGCGAGACACTCTCAAGGCGCGCTGCCTTCGACTCGTACAACGTGAGGGGCGAACCCCCGTGAGGTGACCCCGGCGGGGAGACGGGAGATCGTCCCCTCCGCCGACTCCTTGCTCGGGAAGTGTCCCCAGATGAGCCGGTAGCACTGCCCGTCCCCCTTCCCGAACGGGACCACGCGCATGTTGACCTTGTCCTGCTCCTGGCGCCGGTAGAGGCGCTCGAGCTCGGCCGGCTGGCAGCCGCCGTCCACCGCCACGGCCCACGGGCCGCCTCCTCCGACCAGCGAGCCGCCCTCCCAGGGGCGCGTCGCGACCAGGTAGACGGCCGCCGCGACGACCGCGAGCACCACGAGCACCCACGGGAAGATCCGGCGGCGCGGCGCCATCTCGAACCGCGGGGCCGGCGTCGTGTTCAGCGGGATCTCGGCGACCTCGGACACCGCCTCGATGAGCCCGGCCCCGACTGCCGCCGCGAGCAGCCTGAGCGCGACGTCCCGCCCGTGCGGGGAGGGGTCGGCGATCTCGAGCGCGGTCCTCTGGTCGTTTACCTTTGCGAGGATCGCCATCCCCTCCTCGGTGAGGCCGAGGGCGCCGACCCGCTTCGGAAAATCCGGGAGCCTCCGGAGGATCAGCTCGGGCTCCGGCAGGAACGCCGCCGCCACCGCCTCGCCGGCCGGACCGAGCGTCAGCTCCACGACGAGGTGGGGGTACGAGATCGTCAGCCCGTGCGGCTCGTACCGCGCCTCGGTGTCGAATGAGACCTCGGCGTCCCGCGCCGCGAG
>Ga0335082_10010154_pt1 | contig 10216 bp, 9 predicted proteins | sample Lox_Sample_41_FD_206718 | JGI IMG/M metagenome (GOLD analysis project Ga0335082, IMG submission 206718) | Soil microbial communities from Loxahatchee National Wildlife Refuge, Florida, United States - Lox_Sample_4.1 | ecosystem: Environmental > Terrestrial > Soil > Wetlands | place: USA: Florida...
CGACGTGCCGGCAACGCTGATCGTGGCCGGCGTGTCGATTCTCATGCTCTGGAATTTCGCGGCATTCAGGCCCTTGGTATTGGCATGGCGTCACTTCCCCTCTCCTTCCGGCTTCGTATGGGCCCAGTTGCCTTACATCCGGCCATTCTTCCCGCAGATGGCTGTCGCGTTGGTCCTGTGCTATGTGGCCCTTCAGATCCGTGCTTTGACCAGTGAAAGACTCGCGGCGTGGGCGGCGATGGCCATGGTCCAATTTGTGGCGTTCGCCGCATTTCCTTATGCCATGCTCCTGATGGCCGGCACGACTGCTGTCGCGGCGATATGGTATGTGCGGTCTTCGGTTCCCGCACACAGGTGGCGACGCGTATTGGTGTACGGGTTGCTCTGCGCAGGGATCGACGCGGCGTTCCTCTTGTGGGGGCCGTCTGGGTTTCGAACCGGTTCGCCCGATCGGGCATCGCTGATCCATTTCCAGCTTTCCCTGTTGCCCTTGATGATCAGCAGGTCGTGGCTGCTTATCGGAATCCTGGTTCTGGCAGCGACGGTTTCGCGCAAGGCGGCTCCCGGGGTGCGCTGGACCATTGTGGGCATGGGTTTGTCGAACATGATTCTGTTGTTGGGCGATTCGGTCGTTTCCGAGACAGCGGTGATGTTGAGCGACCATTCGGGCTATTTCATCCACTCGACGATCACGACGTTGCTGGTGTTTCTGGCGGCCGTACATCTGTTTCCCGATCGTCGAGCCAAACTCGCGCGAATCGCGTGTATTGCCGCCACGGGCATTTGCCTGGTCACGGGACTGTTGGTCGCAGAAGCGACGTATCGCAACAACCTGCCCTTCAACCGTGAACAGGCCGATATCGGGGCATGGCTGGGACGCGGAGAGGTGAGGCAGGGGGATCTGATCATCTCCAACCTGGACGCATGTGAGTGGGTTCCACTTCTCTCGAATGCCGAGGTGCTTTACTGCCGCACTGCGCAATGCCTGTTGACACCGGAGCAAAACCAGCAGGTGCAGCGATATCGGGAAGTCCTGTACCTGTATCTTGCCGGCCGGGATCGCGCGTGGATTGAAAGCACGACCGATCTAGCGCGCTACGGCTTCTACTATGAGCAATTCCTAAAAGGGGACCGTGCCCGTACGATGGCAGCCGCCCGCGGCGAGATACTTTCCATCTATCGGAACCTCGAGCGAGGAGACCCAGCAGCCAGGGAGTTCTTCGGCCGGTACAACAGAATCTGGATTGTGGAGAACGTCGACAGGCCGGTATTTTCAGGCGCTCGAATCACATCCTACCTGAAGACCGGCAATCCGCAGCGCATCGGGAATCTCGAGATCCTGCCGGCCTCGGCGAAATAAAGAGCGATTCGGCGGCATGCCGCAGCGAAGCAATTGCGGGAAATCGTTTTCTGCGCTATCGTTTGCTCAAAAGTATGCGCCTGGATATTCGCGAAATTGCCAAACGGGCCCGAGTCTCGACCGCCACTGTTTCCCGCACGATCAACCGCGTTCCCACAGTCGATCCACAACTGGCCAAGCGCGTCTGGAAAGTGATCGATGAGTTGGGCTATTACCCGAACACCCAGGCTCGCGCCCTCGTATCCGGACGGAGCAGAATCTTCGGCTTGGTCGTGTCGGAGATCACGAATCCGTTCTTTCCGGAGATCGTTCAGGTTTTCGAGGATATCGCTGTCGAGAATGGTTACGAGATTCTGCTGGTTTCGACCGTGCATGATCCGAAACGCATGGACATTTCCGTACGGCGAATGATCGAGCGCCGGGTCGACGGCGTCGCAGTCATGACCTTCGGCATGGAAGACCTGCTGCTGCAAGACCCGAAGTTCCGTGATGTGCCCCTGGTGTTCATCGATGTCGGTCCGGACCTGCCGCGGATCAGCAACATCCGGATCGATTACCGGCACGGCATCCGGCAGGCGGTACAGCACGTCGCGGCGCTGCGCCACGAGAGGATTGCGTTCATTTCCGGGCCGGCGCAGTTGAAGTCAGCGCAGGCGCGCACCGTGGCTTTCGAGCAGTCCATGCGCGAGATTGGTCTCGAGATCGCTCCCGGCCTGATCGTGGAAGGCGACCATACCATCGAGGGAGGGATGAAGGCTACCGAGATTCTGATGGGCCAGAGCCACCCACCTACGGCTGTACTCTGTTCCAACGACCTGACCGCCCTGGGAGTGATGCACGCCTGCTACGAAAAGAAGATATCGATCCCCAAGGAGCTGTCGCTGGTTGGTTACGACGATATTCGCCTGGCCAGATTCATGCTTCCACCTCTGACGACGGTGCAGATGTCACAATCCGAACTGGCGCGCCTGGCCTTTCATGCGCTGCTGAACGAGGTTCAGCGCGAGCAGCCGCTGAAGCATGGCAGCGAATTCGTTCTGCGGACGAATCTCGTTCTGCGGGATTCCACGGCTCTGGCGTCGTCGGCTGCCAAGCCGGTTCGTAATCGCTGAAGGGGAGAAGAGCCTCCCTCAGGACCTTCCGCCACCAATCGCCATCCCGGGCGCAGCCTTCGCCCAGCCGCAAATTGACAAGTGCAGGGTCGTGCGCTAGGGTTGTTCTGGTAAACGTTTTCTTGAACTGGTTCGCAAACCAGAATTCTCACTTCCATGCTACTGCCACGCAGGGAGACGAAGAATCCGAAAGTCGTTTGCCATCTCCGGCGCTGCGTGGCTCCAAACCATCATCATAAAGTCTCTTTGAGGAATCATTATGGATTTCCATTCCCTGGAACTGTGGTTCGTGACGGGCAGCCAAAACCTTTACGGAGCGGACGTACTTCAGAAAGTGGCCGAACACTCCAGTCACATGGCTCAGGGCCTTTCCGACGCGTCGGCGATTCCTGTCAAGGTCGTGTACAAACCGGTACTGACTACACCGGAAGCCATCACTGAGCTCTGTCTGGAAGCAAACGCTGCCAAGAACTGCGTCGGCCTGATTGCTTGGATGCACACGTTTTCGCCGGCGAAGATGTGGATTGCCGGGTTGCGGAGCCTGCACAAACCGCTCGTGCATCTGCACACGCAATTCAACCGCGACTTGCCGTGGTCCACCATCGACATGGATTTCATGAACCTGAACCAATCCGCGCACGGCGACCGCGAGTTCGGATTTGGCGTTACCCGCATGCGCAAGCCGCGGAAAGTTGTCGTCGGCTTCTGGCAGGATGCGGACGTCGGGGAACGGCTTGGGGCCTGGACGCGGTCCGCGTGCGCATGGCACGAGTGGCAACGCCTTAAGGTCGCGCGCTTCGGCGACAACATGCGGCAGGTCGCGGTTACGGAAGGCGACAAGGTCGAAGCGCAGATTCGATTCGGCTATAGCGTCAACGGTTTTGGAATTGGAGACCTTGCAAACGCCGTCCGGCAAGTCACGGACGCGGAGAGCGACAGACTCATCGCGGAGTATGAGGAGGCATATGCGCTGGCCGCGCCGCTGCGGAGCGGCGGTGAAAAGCGGGCCTCGCTGCGAGAGGCGGCGCGAATCGAGTTGGGCTTGCGAGAATTCCTGGGACGGGGAGGCTTCCACGCTTTCACGGACACTTTTGAGGATCTGCACGGACTGTGCCAGTTGCCGGGAATTGCGGTACAGCGCCTGATGAACGACGGGTATGGATTCGGCGCAGAAGGAGACTGGAAGACGGCCGCGCTGGTGCGGGCCATGAAGGTGATGAGTTCCGGCCTGAAGGGTGGCACGTCGTTCATGGAAGACTACACCTACGACCTCGGCGACGGCGGCAAAGTACTAGGCGCGCATATGCTGGAAGTGTGCCCGTCGATTGCCGAAGGGAAACCTTCCGTAGAGATCCATCCGCTTGCGATCGGCGGCAAGGCGGATCCGGTACGGCTGGTCTTTACGGCCCGGAGTGGTCCGGCGCTGAACGCGTCGATTGTCGACATGGGCGATCGCTTTCGCATGATCGTGAACACCGTCAGCGTCGTCTCGCCGGAGCCGTTGCCACGATTGCCGGTGGCCCGGGCGGTGTGGATTCCTCAACCGAACCTGAAGGTCGCGGCCGAAGCCTGGATCCTTGCAGGAGGAGCGCATCATACCGGTTTCAGCCAGTCCCTTGGAATTGAACATCTGGAGAATTTCGCGGAGATGGCTGGAATCGAATTCCTGCTCATTGACGAGAACACATGTCTTCGGGAGTTCAAGAAGGAACTGCGGTGGAATGACATTTACTACCACTGCAGGAACTAGCCACAGCGCCGGACGGGCCGCGGCGGCGAAGGTGAGGTTCGAGTTAGAACGTGCGCACTTTTTCGTACGTCTTTCCTCGACTCCATCCACCATCGATCCCCGGCGCGAGCGAGTCTCGCATCTGGAGGCGCGCTCTCGACAGTCTGGTCTTGACGTTGGCCTCGGAAATGCCAAGGACCTTTGCCGTCTCACGAATGCTGAGTTGCTGGACGTCGCGCAGGATCAAGATCGAGCGATACTTTTCCGGCAGGGCATCCAAGGCGTCCCGAAGGGCCTTGCGCAGTTCGCTCTGTTCCAGCGCCGCAGACGGTATTTCTCTCCAATCGGCAAAATCGCGCGGGATATAGTCGCCGGCGTCGTTCTGCTGGGCCTCATCGACCGACTCGTAGAGGTGGCGCCGGTCTTTGCGCAGCTTCATCTTGGCTTCGTTGATCGTGATTTGAATCAGCCAGGTGCTGAACTTGGATTCGCGGCGAAAGCGCGCTATTCCTCTGAACGCCTTCAACACAGCTTCCTGGGCCACGTCTTCGGCATCGGTCTCGTTCTTCAGGATCGACAGGGCTGACAGATAGACCGCGCGTTCGTAGGGGCGAATCAGTTCCGCAAAGGCTTCGTGTTCCCCCTCGATGACCCTGCCAATGAGGCGCCCTTCCGGAGAGTCAGCGGACGTCTTGTCTGGCGGCTTGTCCAACGATGTGGCATCCGCTCTCGGAGCCCGTTCCAGTAGATGCGATGTGTCGACGAGTAGCGCTGACATTTGAGTCACGGCCTCCTGAGTGTGTTTCGAACGATGGCAGTCTACCCAACGCAGAGCCCATGGCAATTCCCTGCGAATCTAGTGAGTCTCAAACACATATCTCCAGCTATCGCACAGGAAACATTGATGTTAGTGGATAACCTCTCCCTCCACAGGGGCGGTTTCCGTGCTAGACTTCCGACGATCCGAGCTTTCCACCAGAAAGGATTCTTGGCCGAGGAGTCCAAAAGTCGTCGCCGATATCGCTTCGGGGTCTTCCACCTGGAGACTTCAAGCGGCGAACTATTCAAGCATGGAACTCGCATCAAACTCCAGGATCAGCCTTTCCGCGTCCTCGAATTGCTTCTTGAGACTCCAGGTCAGGTTGTAAGCCGTGAGGACCTGCGCAAGCGGCTTTGGGATCACGATACTTACGTCGACTTTGACCACAGCCTGAACATCAGTATCAACAAGTTGCGGGACGCGCTCTCCGATGCTGCCGCCACGCCGCGATTCATCGAGACTCTTCCGAAGCGCGGTTACCGTTTCATTGCACCCGTGGCAGTCGAGGAATTGGGATCCGTGACGAAATCCTCGCCAGCCCCTGCCATCGATTCAGCCTCCAGTCCGATAGCTGAGCCTTTGGCAACCCAAGTTGCGGGGGCGGCAGGCTCGCCCGCAACACTGCCTTCGGACGGTGCGCTGACCGGTCCAGAACCTTCATCGGCTTCACGTCCAAGAAGATCCCTCTTGTGGGCGGGCCTATCGGCAGTGGTGTTGCTTCTTGTGGTGGGCGGACTGTTGTGGAGTGGGAACAGCCTGTTTGTCCGACCCAAGGGGCGGGTAATGCTGGCAGTATTGCCCTTTGAAAACCTGGCACAGGATCAGCACGATCAGTATCTGATCGCCGGCCTGCACGACGAGATCATCGCCCAGTTGGGACAGGTGAATCCGAGCAAGCTAGGAGTGATCGCCAGAACGTCCGTCTTACAGTATGCGAACCAACAGAAGCCCATCGATCAGATTGGGCGAGAACTGCGCGCGGACTACGTGCTTGAAGGCAGCGTTCGAAATGTCCAGGGGCGGATACGAATCCGCGCGGAACTCATCAAGGTGTCTGATCAAACTCAACTGTGGGTGGAAACCTACGAGCCGCAGATGGAAGACATTCTGTCTCTGGAAGAGAATGTTGCGCACCAGGTAGCTACCACTCTCTCGATGGAGTTCCTGCCTCAGAGCGAGACGGCCTTGCAGCAGAGTACAACCCATAATGCCGAAGCGTATCAGGCGTATCTGAAGGGACGCTTTCTCTGGTACCAGGAAACGCGCCAGAGTCTCGACGCCGCGATTGGGGAGTTCCAGAAAGCGATCACCCTGGATCCGAACTACGCGCCTGCATACGTGGGACTGGCGGACGCCTACAATGTCCAGGGCGGCTACGGCTTTCTGCCGCCTGAAGAGGTGTTCCCGAAAGGGAAGGAGGCTGCCGCCAAAGCGCTCGAGATCGCGCCCAATCTCTCGGATGCCTATAACTCCATGGCCTTCTCCGCGTTCTACTATGACAGGAACTGGCCTGAGGCGGAGGAATTGTTCAAGAAAGCGCTGTCTCTGAATCCGAACAACGCGGTGGCGCACGAGTTCTACTCGTCTTTTCTTCATGCCATGGCGCGCGTGAAGGATGCGCAAGCAGAAAATGCGATTGCACAGACCCTGGATCCCCAATCCGGCTGGCTTCATGACGACCTGGGGTGGATGTTGCTCTCGCAGCGCCAGCCAGAAGCGGCGATTGCCGAATTCCGCAGAGCCACCGAACTGACCTCCCGTTTTCCTGCCGCGCACTTGAGCCTCGCGGTCGCCTATTCGCGGGTGGGTAGATTTCAGGATGCATTGTCGGAAACGCGAGTGGCCGAGCAATTGGGCGGCGAGCCGACGCGCGTGTTGGAAGTGCGCGGTTCTGTCTTGGCTAAGTCGGGCGACTCGGCGAGTGCTCAGGCCGTTCTCGTAACCTTGGAGTCCGGCAAGGTTAACGGCCGGGTTTCACCGTACAGCGTCGCTCTGATTTATTGCGCGTTGGGTAAGAAGTCCCAGGCAGTCGACTGGCTGGAGAAAGCAAACCGTGAAAAGGATCCGTGGCTCGTATGGATTAAGGTGCTTGTCGAGTGGGACAGCCTCCGTTCCGAGGCTCGGTTCAATGAGCTGCTTCGCAGCATGAACCTGTGACGGTACGTCAGTGTTTCCTCTGCCGTCCTTTAAGGTGATCGTTGAGCTTGCCGTAGAGCTTCTTGCTGAATCCGGCTGGAACTTCGAAGGCTCTGCCATCCCCCACGAGCTGCACGACGTTCCGCGTCCCATCCAGGATCGCGCTGCAATGGGCGCAGTCTTTAAAGTGAGCCGCCATTGTGGCGCGAAGGTCAGGAGTGACTTCTTCGTCGATGTAGTCGGAGATGTGCCTCCAGACCTCTTCGCAATCGATTTCGATCGGCCGCCTTGCCATAGTGCGTTCTCCGTTCTTCTGCGCCGCATGGTCGCCCATTACCATGGCCGCACCTTCTCGTATTCTCGTCCCTTTTTCCAGGAGCCGTCAAAACCGGGCGCGAGCGCGTCGCGCATCATCAGACGGGCGCGCAGCAGGCGCGTCTTGACCGACGATTCAGTGATTCCCAGCAGTTGAGCCGTCTCGGCAATATTCAACTGCTCGATGTCGCGAAGCACGAGAACCTCCCGGTATTTGGGCGACAAGGAAGCCAGGGCTTTCCGCAGCGCCTCGCGCAATCGGCTGTTGTCCAGCTCTTCCGACGGAATGGGTCGCCAATCTGCGAAGTCCCTGGGAACGTATTCGCCATCCTCGTCGCCTTGCCCCGCATGGTCGATCGCCTCGTAGAGGTGACGGCGATCCTTGCGGAGCTTCATTCGCGCTTCATTGATGGTGATCTGAATGATCCAGGTGCTGAATCTCGCCTCGCCGCGAAACGTGCCGATGGCCTTGAAGGCTTTCAGGATTGCTTCCTGAACGGCTTCCTCCGCATCCGCTTCATTGTTCACGATGCCCAGGGCCGCCAGATAGAGCTTGCGCTCGTGCGGCCGCACCAGTTCATAAAAAGCATCGTGGTCGCCCTTGCGAACGCGATCGAGGAGTTCGAGCTCCGAGCTGACTTGCAGTCCCGCGGCAGGCATAGCGGTTAGGCGGTCCTTTCGTGGGATGCCGATGCTTCAAAAAGGTGACACGGTATGCTGAGCCACCCAAGCCAGCCGGAGCAGTGGACGCAAGCACTCGTGTTTTCATTGTAGACACGGTGGGCTGGGATGCGCGGCGCGATCCGCTACTTGCCCCTCAATTCGAGCAGTACCTCTTTGGGCGGCATTTCAGGCGGAACATCCTCATTATCGAAAAAGATCGCGATCTTCCATTTCCCATCGTCCTGCTTTTGCCAGATTTCGAGATAGCGCTTGCGTGTGGTGACGGGCCTGCCGCCGGCCCTGGGCTTGAGCGTGATTTTGTGCCAGCCCCAGTCGAACGCCAACGGCCCCTGAACTCCAATGGAGATCATCGTGACAGCGAACTGAACCCGGTAGCGGGCGAAGAGCCGCTTCAGGCGATGACGGAGTACACCCCTGGCCTCTGGTCCATAGAACGAAGCCAGCCCGCCGGACATGTCACAGAAGCCATCGGCCAGGACCGCGAGGACGCCTCCTACATTGCCCTTGTTGTACGCATCGCGCAGCGCTGTCTTGGCAAGCCGGATTGCATACGCATCGTCGCGGAGAGCTGTTTTTGTTGAGGAAGCCGCTTTGGGCATTGGATTAGTGATCCTCTTCCCGAATTCGTTCAGGGCCTGATTCCCGGGATGTCGAGGCGAATCCGGTACAAGTCTGTCTTCGCGCACAGATAAAGCGTCTTGCCGTCATCCTCGCCCCAAGATAGGAAATGTACTTTCTTGTTTTTCATGTTGTGCCCACGGTCTCTGGTTGAGCGGGGCGCTCGTGGTCATCGTCAAAGCACCCCTGCGGTTGAAATGGCTACATCACCGGCGAACTGAAACTGGCTTCGCCCAGCAGAACCTCTGCCCAGGCGCAATACACCTGAACCTTGGCGATGTCGTGAACATAGGAGGGGACCTCTATTTCCCGCTTCTCGTGGTTGCCGCCCTTGATCTTGAAAGCGTCGAACGTGTAGACGTTGCCCTTCGAGTCAACAATCCGCCAGGTTGGGGCTGGCGTGTCGGGCACCTTGAAGTCGGACGAGACGCGCAAGATGCTCTTGCCGTTGTCGACGCTGTGCGTGACGGTACCGGTATTCGCCTTCGGACCCTGGAACTGACCCGAGGTGTGGCTCTGCGCGGCTGCCGAAATCGTCAGCAGCGCCGTCGCCAGGACGGTGAGAACAGCAGCCTGAATTCGCTTGGTCATTTTTCTTCCTTTTTGATTGGGCTAGTTAGTGCGAGGTGCCGGCACGGTAGGGAATCGTTAACGATTCGCGAGCCGCGCTGTGCCTGGCTCCTGAGTTGTGCTTGGGCACTCACGTCACGGTCTGATTCGGAACTCCCGGGAAGGTTTCACATTGGACCCACGAAACGAGATGTCACGGATTTGTCACTTATCCAGTGCTCCATCATCCAAGGGTTGGTGGTTATTGTGTCTCCCAAACCCGAGATTCTCGGAATCAGTTGCAGCGAGGTCCAGAAGGTACTTTCCGACTATCTCGACGATGACCTCACCGATGAAATGCGCAGGCGGATCGAAGACCACCTGCAACGGTGCAGGCACTGCACAGCCATATCCGACGGGTTGAGAAACGTCATGCAGTTGCTGGGGGACGACCGAGTCATTGAACTGCCTACAGGTTTCAGCCGCCGGCTATATCGACGCCTTCTGCAGTAACTGTCCCCTGAGAATGTGCCGGAAAACAGGCCGCATAGGTTCTGAATGGGTGGCGGTGCATCCGCGAACAGACGAGAACTACCCACCTGTCACTTTCCTCAGAGACCCGAATCACACCTCCGAGAAAATCATGAGCAGCGCCGAGACGAACTTGACGATCGACACGCCGAACCTGGCGATGAAGCCGATTGCCACTGGCAAGCCGGCTTCCCGTGCCCCGAAACTGGGCGCTCTTGCCTCGCTGCGAGTTCACTGGCCTGAGTACCTGATGGAAGCGGGCCTTCTCGGCGCCTTCATGGTTTCGGCGTGCCTGTTCGGCATGCTTTATGGTTTCCCCGAATCGCCGGTGCGCCAGGCAGTTCCTTCCCCGTTTTTGCGCG
>Ga0335082_10010155_pt1 | contig 10216 bp, 8 predicted proteins | sample Lox_Sample_41_FD_206718 | JGI IMG/M metagenome (GOLD analysis project Ga0335082, IMG submission 206718) | Soil microbial communities from Loxahatchee National Wildlife Refuge, Florida, United States - Lox_Sample_4.1 | ecosystem: Environmental > Terrestrial > Soil > Wetlands | place: USA: Florida...
CCCACCCCCACGCGCCTGCTGTTCTTCGGCATCGTGCGGCCCTACAAGGGCCTCGACGTCCTGCTCCGTGCCCTGGCCCAGGCTCCCGCGCACGTCACCCTCACCGTGGCCGGCGAGTTCTGGGCCGATACTACGGAAATGGATAATCTGATCGCGGGCCTCGGGCTCCGCGACCGGGTGACGCTGCGCCCTGGGTATGTGCCCGCGGACGAGATCCCGGGGCTGTTCGGCGCGGCGGACGCGCTGGTCATGCCGTACCGGGAGGCGACCGCCTCGCAGAACGCCCTGCTGGCGTTTGCGCACGGCGTGCCGGTGATCACCACCACGGCCGGGGCGCTGGCCGAGCCGGTGCGCGACGGCGTGGACGGGCTGACCTGTGCCCCCGGCGACACCGAGGACCTGGTCCGGGTGCTGAAGGAGTTCAGCGACCCGCAGGTGGCCCGTCGGCTCCGGGCCGGGATACCAGCGATGGACCCGGATCGGGGCTGGGACGGCTACCTCCGGGTCCTGCTGGCCGGATAGCGCCGCGCCCGCCCCCGGCGATGGCCAGGCCGGCCCCGGCCCAGGCCAGGTCGCCGATTGTCATCACCACCCGCGAGGCGAGCGCGACGACCAGCGCGGACGCCGACGGCATGACCGGGGCGAGCACGGCGATGAGCGCGACCTCTCGCGCCCCGATGCCGCCGGGGAAGAAGACGATCAGGAAGCCGACCGCCCAGGCCAGCGCGTAGCCGCCGAGCGACAGCGCGAACGTATGGCCTGACTTCCCGGCGAACACGCTGATCAGGAACCAGGCGTGCGCGCCGAAGCAGAGCCAGCCGAGTATCGTCCAGCCCAGCGCCCGGGCCATCCCGCCCCGGCCGACCGAACCCTCAAGCGGCGCCCTCCGCAGCACCCGCAGCACCAGGTCCAGGCCGAACTTGACGACCGGCGGATACAGGCACGCGGCCGCCAGCGGCGTGATCGCCAGCACCCACCAGTACTGCCTGACCGCGTGCGCCGAGACCAGCGGCAGCGTCACGCCCGCGGCCACCAGCCCCACCACCAGCGTGACCGCCATGCTGACCAGGCTCGCGGTGGCGCTGCGCCGGCGCGGGACGGCGTAGTCGCGGGCCAGCTCGACCTGGGCGGCCACCGCCCACACCGCGCCCGGCACGTACTTGCCCAGCTGCCCGACGAACAGCACCCGGATCGCCGCGGGCAGCGGCAGCGGCGAGCCGAGGTCGGCCAGCAGCGCCCGCCAGGCCAGCATCATGCCGCCGAGCCCGGCGATCGCGCTCACCGCGGCGCCGGCCACGTCCCAGCCGTCCAGCCGGGCCAGCGCCGCGTGCACCTGCGGCCACTGCGAGACCAGCCCGTAGCCGGCCAGCCCCACCGCACCGAGGAGCAGCGCGGCGCGCAGCCACGGGCTCCTGGTGAGATCGGACACGCCAGTAGCGTACTCGCCACGGCGACCTTGGCAGGATCTCTGGTAAGGATGGCGATCCTGCCACTCGTCAGCCGCGTCTTCGCCTGGCAGGCTCGATGTAATGAGCACGCAGACTACCCAGGCCCGTTCGGGAAGTAAGGAGACGGTACCGATACCACGTGCCGGCCTTGTCGCCTGGATCTGCCTGCTCATCGTCTACGTCGTCTGGGGCAGCACCTACCTGGCCATCCGGGTGGGGGTCGAGACGATGCCGCCGCTGCTGATGGCGGCGGCCCGCAGCCTGGTGGCCGGCCTGATCATGTTCCCGCTCGGGCTCCGGCGCCGGCGTTCGGCGCCGCCCGGCCCTCGCTGGCCGTCCGGGGCGCAGTGGCGGGCCTGCGCGGCGGCCGGCGTCCTGCTGCTGGTGGGCCAGGCCATCGTCGGCGTGGCCGAGCGGACCATTCCGTCCGGGCTGGCCGCGCTGCTCGTCGCCACCGTGCCGCTATGGCTGCTCGGCCTCGACGCCGGCCTGAACCACGCCCGGCTGGGCCTGGCCCAGCTGGCCGGCCTCCTGCTCGGCCTGGCCGGCGTGGCCCTGCTGTCCGGGCTGGGCGGCGGTTCGCGCCCGGTCTCCGTTACCGGCGTGCTCATGGTCATCGGCGCCGCGGGCCTGTGGGCGCTCGGCACGATGACGGCCCGCCGCGGCACCTTCCCGGCCAGCCCGGTCCTGGCCACCGGGATGGAACTGCTGGCCGGCGGCGCGGCCCTGCTGGTCCTGGCCGCGGCGACCGGCGAGTTCGGCTCGCTGCACCTGGGCCACGTGTCGGCGCGGTCCTGGCTCGCCCTCGGCTACCTGATCGTGGTCGGCTCGATCGTGGCCTTCTCCGCCTACGGCATCGCGATCCGCTCCCTGCCCACCCCCACCGTGGCCACCTACGCCTACGTCAACCCGGTGATCGCCGTCCTGCTCGGCGCGCTCATCCTGGGCGAGCGGCTCACCCCGGCCATGATCGGCGGCGGCATCCTGGTCGTCGGCGCCGTGGTGCTCGTGGTACGCCGGAGCCCGCCCGCGCATTGAGTTACCGTGGGTCCATGACGCTGGAAATCAAGCGGTTGCACCTGGCCAGCCTGCAGGGCCTGGACGGCGCCACCTGGCCGGTGCACGGGTTCGTCGTCACCCATCCCGGCGGCGCGGTGCTCGTCGACACCGGCGTCGGCGGGCCGCAGGACGTGCTGGACGACTGGCGCGTGGTCAACCGCTCGGTCGCCGACGCCCTGGCCGAGCTGGACATGAGCCCGGCCGATATCGGCCTGGTCATCAACACCCACCTGCACTTCGACCACTGCGGCCAGAACGCCGTGTTCAAGCACGCGCCGTTCTACGTGCAGCGGGCCGAGCTGGACCGGATGCGGCGGGAGGCGGGGGAGCTGTACGACTGGTTCGGCTTCATGGATGCGAGGTTCGAGCTGCTGGACGGGGACGCCGAGATACTGCCCGGCCTGGAGGTGATCACCACCCCCGGCCACACGTCCGGCCATCAGTGCGTCGTGGTGCGCCGCGACTCCGGAGCGTCCGACCTGCTCATCGGCGACGCGGCCTACACGCCCCGGCAGTACGCCGACCCGCTGGGCCCGCTCCCGGACGGCCAGGCCAGCGACGTCGCGACCTGGCGCGATTCGGTCCGGCGCATCCACGCGCTGCGGCCGGGAGCCGTGCACTTCTGCCACCACACCGACACCGTGCACAGCTGAGGAGGCCGCCGTGCATCTGATCGGCAGCGCCGGGACCTACACGCCGCCCGACGGCGGCCAGCCCAACCACTGGGTGGTGCACCTGAACAGCGAGGACCTCAGCCTGGGCACGTACTCGATCCCGGCCGGCGGGGTGGACGACCAGGAGCCGCACACCGAGGACGAGGTCTACGTGGTCCAGGCCGGCCGCGCCTCGCTGGTGACGGCCTCGGGGACCGTGCCGGTCGGTCCGGGCAGCGTGATCTTCGTCCCGGCGGGCGAGACGCACAGGTTCACCGACATCACCGAGGACCTGGCGCTGGTCGTCGTCTTCGCGCCGCAGTACGGATCGCGGGCTCCGGGCTGAGGCTACCGCCCCGGGGTGGGCACGCTCGCCGCTTCCTCGATGCCGCGCCGCGCCAGCGCGTCGGCGCGCTCGTTGCCGGGATCGCCCGCGTGCCCCTTCACCCACACCCAGCTGACGTCGTGCGGGCGCATCGCCTCGACCAGCCTGCGCCACAGGTCGTCGTTCTTGACCGGCTTCTTGGCCGCGGTCTTCCAGCCGTTGCGCTGCCAGCCCTGGATCCACTTGGTGATCCCGTCGAGCAGGTACTTGCTGTCGGTGTGCAGGATCACCGTGGCCGGCCGCTGCAGCGCCTCCAGCGCCTGGATGGCCGCCGTCAGCTCCATCCGGTTGTTCGTGGTCAGCGGCTCGGCGCCGTACATCTCCTTTTCGGTGCCCTGCCAGCGCATCACCACGCCCCAGCCGCCCGGCCCCGGGTTCCCGCTGCACGCGCCGTCTGTGTAGATCACGACCTCGGTCATGCCGGAAGGCTACGCCCCTGCCGCCGCCGCTTCCGCCACCCCGCCCGAGGCGTCGCGCTGATTTGCTTTGGCCGCCAGGAGTTCATACAGTAAAAGAACACCGACGCGGGGTGGAGCAGTTCGGTAGCTCGCTGGGCTCATAACCCAGAGGTCGAGGGTTCAAATCCCTCCCCCGCTACCAAGGCCAGAGGCCCTCTCTCGAACAGAGAGAGGGCCTTCTGCATGTGGTTTGCTAACGGATTTGTGCACGGCAGCCTGCGCGCGGCACCTGCGTGCGGCGCTGTGCGCGCGGCGCGCGCTCGCGCCGCGCCTACGGGCTTTCAATCGGTGATCACCTTTCAGGCGTCGTTCGCGACACGGGCACCGGACGGACTTCTGCTGAGGCGCTTCAAATGGGCCCAACCGCAGATCGACGCTTATCTGCGCGCCATAGTAATGGCGGCCGAGCACAGCGGCGGGGAATCGTGACTGACGCACCCAGGACGGTCCACGACTGTCTCGACTATGAAGACAACCTGATCCTCGACCTTGCCGCTGAAGTCGGAGCGTTGCTCATCGTCTCCAACGACACCGACCTGCTGTCGATGTCGCCCTGGCGCGGAACGCCAATCATCGAGCCGACCGTGTTCGCGGCGAAGGTAGACGCCATGCGCAGGCACGCACGCCGTAGACGCAGATAGATCCTGAATCGCCGAATTCCCCTTATCTGTAAATCGAGGCGGCGCCGCTGTGCTCCGCCCGCCCGGCCACGCCCGCACCGGTACTACAGTTCCGGTTTGTTACATGGGCGGCCTCCTTTCTTCCGGCTGGGGTTATGTGATGCGGGCGGCTTGGAGCTGGGCGTGGTAGTGGTGCCATCGGGCGCGGGCCTGGTGGCGTCGTCGCCATCGTGACCAGGCGTATCCGAGGTCGCGGGCGGTGCGGCTTATCGGTGTGGTGGCCAGGCGCAGGAGCCGGCGGGCTTCGGGGACGCTGACCTTGACCAGGCCCGGGTCATCGCCTGGCGGCTGGTCGGCGGCGCTGGCGGGCAGCTTGCCGGTGTCGCGCCAGGCCTGCGGCTGGCCGGCCATGCCGGCGGCGGGAGGTTGCGCGGCGGGCGGGGCCGGGCGGGCGGCGGCGACGGCCAGCAGGGCCTGGGCGCACATCGACAGCACGGTGTGCCGGCAGAAGGAGTGCCAGGTCCGGACCTGGTGCTGGTCCAGGCCGGCTTGCCCCTTTCCTTGCTGGTGGCATTCTTCGACCGGCCATCTCTTCCCGGTCACCCTGGCCAGGATGGCCAGGGTGACCGGCCGGCCCCCAGGGACGTGGCAGTAGAAGAACGCCAGGTCAGATGGGTCGGATAGGCTGCGGCGGATCAGCACCTGGTGCCGCGGCGAGGCGGTCGCGGCCCACGCCCAGGCGTAGTCGCGGTGGCCCTTGCCGCCGGGCCCGCACGAGCGGGTCTCCCACGCCGCGGCCGGGATCAGCCGGGCCGCCGCGGCCACGGTCGCCTTGCGCCCGGACGGGAGCTTGACGGCGAAGTTGACCGGCACCGTGAGCACGTACCCCTTGCTGTTCTTCTCGCAGGCTTCCCGCAGCCTGCCGCTGCGGCCGTGCACTTCGTCGGCGGCCGTCCAGGCGAACGGCACGCCGGCGCCGGCCGCGGCGGTGATCATCGCGGTGCCCAGCGCGGGCTTGGTGGCGAACTCCACCTCCTCCGGGACGTGCGCCCGCTGCCGCCGCTTGCTGTCGCCGCACCAGGCCCTGGGCAGGTAGAGCCGGAAGCCGGACAGCGTGTGCCCGCGGACGGTGACATAGGCGGCGAACACGACCGTCTGGCAGTTCTCCGCCTGCCCGGTGATCCCGGCATGCTGGCGGGCTACGCCCACCGTCATGATTCCCTTCTTCAGCTCGGCCGTCTCATCCAGCACCACGATCGCCTCCGCGTCGCCCAGGTGCGCGAGGATGAACCGCTGCAGCGCCTTCAGCGCCGCCGCCCAGTCCCAGACGTGCCCGGCCAGCAGTGCCTGCATCCGCCGCGGCGTGACATGCCCGGCCGCCTCCGCCAGCTGCCAGCACGACCGGCGATCACCCGGCTCGGCCAGCAGCGCGCCGATGTACGCGAACGCCGTCAGCCGCGACCTGGCCTGCGCGAACACCCCCGCCAGCCCCGCGGACAGCTCCCGTCTCAGCCCGCCCGGCCATGCCCTGTCTTCTACGATGGCCTCAGCGGCCACCTCGTCGTCTTGTCTAGTCACGAAGCATGATCATGGGGTGGCCGCCCGCATCGCGGGCCAGCTCAGGTCACATCGTGATCAACCTGCTCCAACATCACAAACCCGGACTGTAGTACCGGGCTGCAGCCCTGGGAGGCCGCCCCGGCACGGCGGGCCGCGTATCAGACGCACGATCCAATGATCGGCCGGGCTCATCGCAGGCCAGAGCGCTTAGGGAGGTGGGCCGTCTTCCTCGGCGTACCAGTGTCCCAGTCGCGGCCACCGCGGCACGGAACCCCGGGCAGCTCGTCGCACCGGCTGAGCGCTGCAACTCGCCACGCGTGCGCGAACGCGACCATCCTCGGCGGGCCATTGTTGAAGCCGAACAAGATCACCGTGAAGGCACGTCTGTGCTCGCAGGACAACCAGTGATCGTGAAGACGACCAGGTGCACGTACACGGGAAGACGACCTTGACTGTGGTCTTGCCTCGGTTCTATGAGGCGCCGGTCGGAAGGATGGCCAGGACCGGACGCTACGCTTCAGGGTACAAGAGGGAGGTGCGGCAAACTGCCCCGTGTTAGCTAACGACGCCGTGACCAGGACCATCGCGATGATCTAACCGCTTACGTGCCATTGGCTAGCTAGTCCGTCTCTTCATGGTGACCTAGTGAGTGCCGGAAAGGACCGAGAAAGCGTTATCTTGAGTTCCTGGTGTCTTCTTGCAAAGGGTCGCATTCTTGGTGGGGGTTACACTGTGTCTCGCAACAGCGGTGCGGCCGGTGGCCGTCGGTGCGACGTACATGTCGTAATCGAGCCCGACCCGGAAGCCGGGCCGGAGGACGCAGAGCGCATGACCCGCCAGCTTCGCGATGAGCTCCGCGAACTGGATCTCGACGTGGTCATCCCACGGTCGTTCGAGGAGTCGCCGCCTCACGCGAAGGGAGGCGGGATCGACTGGGGCACACTACTGGTGACATTGAGCGCCTCAGGTGGAGCGTTCACGGTGATGATCGCCACGATCCAGAGGTGGCTCGACCACAGGCGCCTCGCGCGTGGCATCACGATGACAATCGACGGCGACGCCATTACCCTGAATCAGGCTTCTGAGCAACAGCGCGATGAGCTTGTCCACATGTGGGTGCGCCGGCACGGCGGGGAGTAGGTCGTGGCTGGACGGAGGGTCGCGCTGTTGGTGGCCACGTACGACTACCAAGACGGCAAATTGAGCAAGCTCGTCGCGCCATCTCGGGACGCGGACGACCTCGCTAATGTCCTGAACGACCCTCAGATCGCTGGTTTCGACGTCACGACCTTGATCAACAAGCCGCTGTACGTGGTGGGGGAGGCGATCGGCGAGTTCTACCGGGATCAGCGGCGCGACGACCTGAGCGTACTTTACTTCACCGGTCACGGGCTAAAGGACGATTATGGCCGTCTTTACCTTGCGATGGCCAATACCAGGCTTGACAACCTGCAGTTCACTGGGCTGAGCGGGAACCAGATCAGCGACGCGATGCGTGAGTGCCGGGCGCGGCAGAAGGTGCTGATCCTTGACTGTTGCTACAGCGGTGCCTTCCCGGCCGACAATCCGGCTAAGGGGGACACGACCGTAAACACGCTGGAAAGGTTCGCGGCGAGGGGCCGAGCGGTGCTGACCGCGTCCGATGCCACGCAGTACTCCTTCGAGGGAGCAGCCGTTAGCGGCGAGGGGTCGCAGTCTGTCTTCACGAGGTTCCTGGTTGAGGGGCTGGTGACGGGCCAGGCTGATCTCGACAACGACGGCGACATCGCTCTGGATGAGCTATATGGGTACGCGTACGAGCGGGTGATCGAGCACCAGCCGCAGCAGCGGCCCATGAAGCAGGAAGATGTCGAGGGGCGCATCGTTATCGCCAGGAATGTGCACTGGACCCTGCCATCGCACGTCCTCAATGCCGTGAGCAGTCCTCTTCCTGACCAGCGGTTGGGAGCGGTGGGGGTGCTTCGCCATCTGCATCGCAGCGGCAACGAACTCGTGCGGGTCCGTGTGCTGGAACAGGTGCGTGTGCTCGCCGAGGACGACAGCAGGAGCGTATCGACCGCAGCGAGAGCCTTCCTATCGGAGGTGGGAGAACCTGTCGGCGAGGAATCGGACAGGGAACCTTCGCATAGCCGTCCTTTCGCGCCTGGCGGAGGTGAGCAGGGCGTTGAACTGGGTGCTGACGAAGAGCGTGTGCCTTCCGAGGAGAGCACATCGGTCAGCTACGAGTCCGGGAGGGCGGCCGAGGCGGCCGGGAACTGGGCGGCTGCCATCGAGGCGTACACGGCGGCGCTGGCCGACCCTCAGCACGCCGCCGCTGCGTCCAAACGGCTGCGCGTGTGCCGAATCAAGTCGCGGAACGTCGGCCTGGCCGAGCAGATGCGAGGCCACGCGGAGTCCGGCCGGTGGCTGGACGTTCTCGGCCTGAGCGCTGAGATCACCAGATTCGACCGTGCGGCCGCAGACCCGGATGGGCTTGCGTCCAGGGCCCGTGCACAGCTCGCGAGTCAGGACCAGCCCAGCCAGCCAGATGAGGCTGACACGGCAGAGTTCGACATCCTGATGGCCACATCCTTGGCTGGCCGCGGTCAGACCCATAAAGCGGCAGGACGTTATAAGCAGGCTCTGGCCGACCTCGTCCGGGCTGTCGAGGTGGCCCCCGGCCTAACCTGGGCGATCGCCGACCGCGGGGAGATCTACCGGCTGACGGGCCGCTACGAGGAAGCCCTGGCCGACTTGAACCGCGCCATCGACCTCAATCCGCGCCTGACCTCAGCCATCGCCGACCGCGGGGAGACCTACCAGCTGATGGGCCGCAACGAGGAGGCTCTGGCTGACCTGACCCGCGCTATCGAAATGGACCCCGGCTATTACTGGGCCATCGCCCAGCGCGGGACGACCTACCGGACGATGGGCCGCTACGAGGAAGCTGTGGCTGACCTGACCCGCGCTATCGAAATGGACCCCGGCTATGCCTGGGCCATCGGCCAGCGCGGGGATACTTACCGGCTGATGGGCCGCTACGAGGAGGCCGTGGCCGACCTGACCCGCAGCAATGACCTCGACCCCAGCCTGACGTGGCCGATCCGCTGCCGAGGAACTGCCTACCGGCTGATGGGCCGCTACGAGGAGGCCTTGGCCGACTTGAACCGGGCCGTCGAGATCAACCCCGACGGTGCCTTTGCCATCGGCCAGCGCGGGACGACCTACCGGACGATGGGCCGCTACGAGGAGGCCCTGGCCGACCTCGGCCGGGCGATCGAAATCGAGTCCGGCGTCGCGTGGGTCATCGCCAGCCGCGGGGAGACCTACCGGCTGATGGACCGCTATGACCAGGCCTTGGCTGACTTGAACCGCGCCCTCGAAATCGACCCCGGCTATGCCTTTGCGATCGACAGCCGAGGGCAGACCTACAGGCAGATGGGCCGCTACGAGGAGGCCGTGGCCGACCTTGACCGGGCCATCGAGATCAATCCCGATAGCGCCTTCGCGATCCGCCAGCGTGGGGAGGCCTACAGGCAGATGGGCCGCCACGATGACGCCATCACCGACCTCACCCGCGCCATCGAAACGGACCCGAGCGTCGCGTGGGTCATCGCCAGCCGCGGTCGCGCATACCGCGCCATCGGCCGCTACGACGAAGCAATCGCCGACCTCACCCGCGCCTTCGTACTCGACCCGAGCAAGGACGACGTGCGTACCGAGTGGGAGGACCTGCGACAGCAACTAAGGCAACGCCACCAGTCAGAAGGCTGATCGCGGCGACAGCTTGCGACGGCAGACAATGGGTTCGCGAGGCTGAACGTGACAGCCGCTGCTTGCTCGAGGGCAGCAGCCAGCACGCAACGGGATGCACGGGAAACCATAAGTCAATCGCCTGTTCTGTAAACCGATTTGTAAACCGGACGGAGCGGAACAGGCTGAGACAGGGGAGACGCAGAAGATCCCAAAGCTTCGCAGCGCAAGTCGACCGAGGTCAACGCAGTGACCGGAGACAACCCGAGACAGCAGAGATGTGCGACGTATGGCTCATAAC
>Ga0335082_10010156_pt1 | contig 10215 bp, 11 predicted proteins | sample Lox_Sample_41_FD_206718 | JGI IMG/M metagenome (GOLD analysis project Ga0335082, IMG submission 206718) | Soil microbial communities from Loxahatchee National Wildlife Refuge, Florida, United States - Lox_Sample_4.1 | ecosystem: Environmental > Terrestrial > Soil > Wetlands | place: USA...
CGGAGGGCGCTTGCGTGTTTGTAGTAACTACACTCACTTTCCACGTGCCCGTGGGGTTCACCCCAGCCGCGAACAGACTCAAGTTCGCTGCCTGAAGACAGACCAACGCTGTTAACCAGATTTTTGCGCATTGTTTCATAGGTGTTTGGGTTCGAATTGGTATTAGCCCTTCAGCCTGTTTCGACAGCGTGGCCGGGAGTTCCTCACGGGAAATCCGGCCGGGAAGGAAAAGGCATGGCTCATGGTCTGTAACCCGCTCGATAGGGAAGTCAGCCAGACCGGTTCGATTTTATTCGCTTGCCGGCTTATGATTCCCCATAGTCTTCTGAATGAAATCGATGACCGGATATGGGCGCGGGGAATGCTCCCAGAATGGGTTCAAGATCACGGTGGAACTCAGTTCGGTTAATCGGAAGCAAACGGAGATCGCGGTCGCCCTCCCGAGGGAGATGGAGATGCTCGAAGCCCAAATCCGGGATGTCATCAACCGCTATATCTCCCGTGGCCGACTCAATGTGCGGGCCGGTTTGCATGCCGGCGCCAGCAAGCTTTCGGCCCGCATGCACCTGAACATCCCCCTGGCCAAGGCCTACGCGCGCGAACTCAGCCGCCTGTCGCGTCAGCTCAGCCTCCCCGGCCCCGTCACACTCGACCACCTCGCCCGCGCTCCCGGAGTCTTTCAAACCGACGAGGAGATCGTCGAGGAAGAGGATTTGTGGCCGGCAGTAGAGAAGGCCCTTAAGAAGGCGCTCGGCACGCTCGTGCAAATGCGCGAACGCGAGGGCAGCCACCTGGCGCAGGACCTGGCCAAACGCATCACCATCATGCGCCGAGCCGCCACCCGCATCCAACAACGCGCCCCGTCCGTCGCCCGGCGATACCGCGAGCAACTCCTCGAGCGCATCAAGACCGCCGGCCTGGTCGCACCGGCCGAGGAGGATGATCGCTTACTCAAGGAAGTCGTCTATTTCGCCGACCGCTCGGATATTTCCGAAGAGCTCAGCCGCCTGCAGAGTCATTTCCGACAATTCGAGGATTGCCGCAAATCGAAGGAACCGGTCGGGCGCACCCTGGACTTTCTGGCCCAGGAAATGAACCGGGAGATCAACACCATCGGCTCCAAGGCCAATGACAGCGTCATCTCGCGCGAAGTGGTCACGCTTAAGGCCGAACTGGAGAAGTTCCGCGAACAGGCGCAGAATGTAGAGTAATGAACATTACGGCGTCAGAACCTCGAACCGAGAGCCCGCCGAAAACCATGGCGACAACCACCCCGCTGTTGATTCTGATTTCCGCCCCGTCGGGCGGCGGCAAAACGACCCTCTGCCAGCAATTGCTCGCAGCGCGGCCCGGCATGATGCGCGCCGTTACGTGCACCACGCGCCCACCGCGCCAGGGTGAGCGCGACGGGGTCGATTATTATTTCCTCAACGCTGATTCGTTCCTTAAGCGCGTGCAGGCCGGGAATTTTCTCGAGCATGCGACCGTCTATGGGAACAGCTATGGAACATTGAAATCCGAGGTGCTGGGAAAATTGCGCCAGGGCAACGACGTGCTGCTGAACGTGGATGTCCAGGGGGCGGCGACGATTCGCGACAAAGCGCAAGACGACCCGGAATTGCGTGCGGCACTGGTAACAGTGTTTTTGACGCCACCGTCGTTGGCGGTCCTCGAGGAGCGGCTTCGCAAACGCGGCACCGATTCACCGGCCGTGATTCAAAAGAGGTTAGGCGTCGCTCGCCAGGAAGTCGCTCAATGGAAACATTTCGATTACTTGCTGCTCAGCGGGAGCATCGCAGAGGATTTAAGGCGGATGCTCGCAATCATCGAGGCGGAACAGATGCGAACCGCGCGGTTGCAGCCGCCTGAGTTTTAGGTCCGAAGTATGGGTAAAAATATTGTCCTGGGGGTAACAGGGTCCATTGCCGCGTACAAAGCCGCCGAGTTGGCCAGTCAATTGACCAAACTTGGCGGCGACGTGCGCGTCGTCATGACCGCGGATGCGCTCCGGTTTATCACGCCCCTGCCGTTCAAGACCCTCTCGCGTCATCCTGTTCTCACGGACCTCTATGACGAAGAAGAAGGCTGGAAACCGATGCACATCGAGCTGGCGGATGCGGCAGACCTGTTGCTGGTCGCTCCGGCAACGGCTCATACCATAGCAAAATTAGCGCTCGGCCTCGCGAATGACGCGCTGAGCTGCGTCGCACTGGCGCTCAATCCCAAGGCCAAAACCCTCATTGCGCCGGCCATGAACGGAAAGATGTGGCTTCATCCGGCGACGCAACAACACGTAGCCACCCTTAAAGGTCGCGGCGTCCAGTTCATCGGGCCCGAGGAAGGATTGCTCTCCTGCGGGTATGAAGGCCTCGGGCGGTTATGGCCCGTAGACCAGGTAGCCCGCAAAGCCTGGGAGCTGGTGCAGGAAAAATGATCGGCGCCAAGTCATCTCCTTTGCCCCGGGCGCAGGCACCGGGTGATGACAAGACCGTCACGACTTCTCTTTGGCAACGCTTGCGCGCGCGGCTGGTCAGGCCCGTACGTTTGCATATCGGCGACTTTCTGAACCGGTTCGTTGAGCTGTTGCGAATCCAGGCTCCGGCACCTGAGCAGATTCTAAACCGAATCGAAACCATGGAACGGCATATCATCCTGCCGATCAAGGCGGCTGGAATTGCCATTCTGCTCCAACCGCATTACTTCAATTCCTGGATTGGAGATGCCGCCCGGGACCTGGAGATTTCGGATGCCACGACCCGGTCTTTTTTTGGCACGTACATTTTCCTCAACATTGTCTTTGCGGTGATGCTGCTCGCATTGCGGCGCCTGCCGCTGGCGCTATGCGAATGGTCGGTGTTCGCCATGAGCCTGGTGGATGGTATTTTCATCGGCGTATTGACATTGGTCACGGAAGGCTATTACAGCACGCTCTATTGGTTCTTCCTGGGATTGATCGCCCGGTCGGCTGTAAGCGTGCCGCGCGCCACGCGGCAGTTGCTGCTGAATTTGACCCTAAGCGCGTGTTACGTGACGGCCGGTGTCTTTGCCACCTTGATCGCTAAAAATCTGACGCCGACGGAACGCAGCGTGATCGAGCTCTACACGGTGGCTTATCCGGCCGAACCGCTCTCGCTGAGATTGGTTTTGTTGTTGCTCATGACGTTTGGTTGTTACGCCGTTCAGGTGCTGCTCGAGCGACAGCGCCAGGCGGCCGAGGAAGCGCGTGAATTTGCGGTGCGCGAAGTGCAGCTGCGGTCCGCGGGTCGTCTGGCCGCTGAATTTGCGCACCAAATCAAAAATCCCCTGGCCATCATCAACAATGCGGCCTTCTCACTCGAACGCGGTTTGGGCTCCGAGCAAAACACAGCCGCCGAGCAGATTCATATGATCCAGGAGGAGGTCGGCCGGGCCGACCGCATCATCACCGAGGTGATGGGTTACGCCCAATTGAGCGAAGGACATGTGGAAAAGCTCAATGTCATCGAGCAACTGAATGAAGCTATCGCCCGGGTGTTTCCCACGGCCGCCACGTACCCGATCCGGCTCCATCAAGAGTACGCCCACAGCTTTCCACCCCTGGTGATGCTCCGCCGCCACGCATCGGAAATCTTCATGAACGTGTTGCAAAATGCGCGCGATGCACTGGAGACGCGTGGTGGGAATATTTTCGTAAAGGCGCTGGCCTTTGGGGAACATACGATTGAAGTCTCGATCGCCGACGACGGCCCGGGCATTCCCCCGGACAAACTGGGGCGGATTTTCGAGGCTTACTACACTACCAAAGCCAGAGGCACCGGGCTGGGGCTGGCTACGGTCAAGCATAATATCGAACTCTACGGCGGCACCGTTCGGGTCGAATCCGAGCTTGGAAAGGGCGCCCGTTTCGTGCTAACTTTCCCGGCCAAAACATTGATGAACTTGGCCAAAACCGGATGACCGCATCCCTTCCATCGGTTCTTGTCGTCGATGACGAAAAGAACATGCGTCTGTCCCTCAGGAAAATGCTGGCGGACGAGCGCTATTCGGTGAAGACGGTCGAATCGGCTGAAGAAGCGCTCCAGGTTCTTGGGAGTGAAGAGTGTCTGATGGTCATTACGGATGCACGGCTTGGGGGCATCAGCGGCTACGAGTTTTTGGCCAAAGTCCGCTCGCAGTGGCCGGATGTTCCGGTGCTGATGATCACCGCGTATGCGACGCCAAAGCTCGCCGTAGAGGCCATTCAGGCCGGTGCGATTGGCTACCTGCCGAAACCCTTCGCCCCGCAGGAATTGCTTCACGCAGTGCGGCGTTGCGTTGAGCGCTACCGCCTCCTGCAGGAAAATGCCTCCCTTCGCGCTCGCGCCACGGAGATTTACCGGCTCGAACATATTATCGGCGAATGTCCGCAGATTCGGGAGCTGCGACAACTGATTCAGCGGTTTGCCCCCACCGACGCCCGGGTGTTGATTCTAGGCGAGAGCGGCACAGGAAAAGAACTGGTGGCCGGCGCTTTGCACAGCCTTAGCCAGCGCAACAAGTCCAGCTACGTTCGCATCAATTGCGCGGCCATTCCCGAAACGTTGCTCGAGAGCGAGTTGTTCGGCCATGAAAAGGGCGCGTTCACCGGCGCCGTGCGACAGAAGCCCGGCCGAGTTGAGGAAGCGGACGGCGGCACGATTTTCCTGGATGAAATCGCCGATATGAGCCGTCCGCTGCAGGCAAAGCTGCTTCGGTTTTTGGAGGACGGCACGTTCACACGCGTGGGCGGCACGCAGGAACTGCGGGTCAATGTGCGCCTGTTGGCCGCGACCAACCGCGATATCATCAAAGCCATCGCGGAAGATGAATTCCGCGAGGACCTGTTCCACCGGCTGAATGTGGTCCAGGTCCGCTTGCCGCCTTTGCGCGAACGTGGCGAAGACGTGCTGTTGCTGGCCGAGTATTTTCTCAAGACCCTGGGGATCTCGATGAACAAAACCACGCGCGCCCTTTCGCGAGCGGCACGCCAAAAACTGATGTCGTTCCACTGGCCGGGCAACGTGCGCGAGCTGCGTAATGTCATCGAGCGCGCCCTCATCCTGGAATCGAGCGAGGAAATCCAACCTGGCAGCCTGCCGGACTTTCAAATCGAGGCCCGCCTGCACAAAGGACCTCCGCCCAAGCCCACTCCCTCGGGTTCCCTCGACGAGATCATGGCGGTTTACGAGCGTGAGTTGATTACTTCGTTGCTTGCGCAAAATCACTTCAACCTGGCGAAGACGGCCGAGCAGCTCAAAATCAGCCGCCACGCCTTGCGTTATCGCATGCAGCGGTTGAATATTGCTGACACTGAGGCTGAGGCCGAGCCGTCCGTAGCGGCAGCCGGCAAAGTCGATTCTCCCTGAGTATGTTAGTCGTTAGTTCGATTATTTTCGCTTTGATGGATGAGAATTGGGGCCGTTCCGCAGGACCCTGGTACTATTTTGGTGCCAGCCCCGAAATGTTCACCGTACTGGCCGCGGGCGGGGGGGCGGCGCTGGTGGCGGTCGCCTGGGCACTATTCATTTATAAGCCTCGTCGCCGCCGCTCACATCGTCGCCATTTAGGTTTCAGCCGGTCTGCGCAACGGGTGCTCGTGGCTTCGAACAACGGCGGAAATAATGCTGCCCACCCCCGGCGGGAATGGCGTCGACGTCGACGCCGCCATCGCCCGCGCAATCCTACACTCGCAGAACGCGGGGGTCTGCCGCCCTTGCGGTCGGAGCGCCCATCGCAGCCTGCTCCATAAATTTGCCGCCCCGCGGGCCGGGCGGTTTTTGCGCTGAACCATGCAAGAGAGCCGGGCCATCACCCGCAAAAGCGCCTCGAACCTCGTTCTGGGATTTTTCTTCCTGCCCCGGGACAGGCGCGACGGCATGTCGGCGCTTTATGCCTTCTGCCGGGAGGTTGATGACGTCGCTGACGAGCAGGTTATCCCGATCGAAAAGCGACGCGAGCAATTGGCCGCCTGGCGACAGGATGTGGGCCGAGCCTGCGGTTCCGAAACTCCTCAATTTGCTGTCAATCGCGAGCTGCAGAGCGTGATTCACCGTTACCGACTGCCCTTCGAGCACTTTGATGCTTTGTTGCAGGGCGTCGAAATGGACCTCGAAATCACCCGCTACGCCGATTACGAGCAACTCGAGCTCTATTGCTATCGCGTCGCCTCGGTGGTTGGTCTGCTCAGCATCGAAATCTTTGGCTACACCAACCCAGCCTGCCGCGAGTACGCGGTTTATTTGGGCAAGGCGCTTCAACTGACAAATATCCTGCGAGACATTCGAATCGATGCGGACCGTGGCCGGATTTATCTGCCAGAAGCCGAACTGAAGCGCTTTCAGGTAACACCGGAGGAGATCTTGCGGGGCGAATATTCGGAACGCTTTGTGGCGTTGGCCCGCAGTGTGGCCGAGCGAGCACGCGGGTTTTACCTGCTTGCCTCGCGAACGTTGCCCGCGTCGGACCGCCGCTCCATGGCGGCAGCGGAGTTGATGGGCGCGGTTTACTGGCGGCTGTTGCGCAAACTGGAGCATCGCCGTTTCAATGTATTCGGCCCCGCGCCGGCGCGCCTGACGAAGTTTCAGAAGCTTCTCCTCGTCATGCGGACCGGTTGCCGCATCGCCGTTGGGGTTATGACCCCCAATTATGGGGTCTGACCTCGACGGCAGTAGCCGGCGCCTGATCGTCAATGCGGACGATTTTGGCCGTTCATCCTCGATTAACCAGGCAGTGATCCGTGCCCATCGCGAGGGCATCCTGACCACGACCAGCCTGATGGTCAACGAGGCCGCTTGCGACGAGGCCGTCGCCATGGCGCGGGAAAACCCAGGACTGGGAGTGGGACTGCATCTGACCCTGATTTGTGGTCATTCGGCTTTGGTCCAGGAGAAGATCCCCGGCCTGGTGAATACGCGCGGTGAATTCACCAATAATCCTGCGTCAGCCGGGTTGCGCTATTTTTTCACGGGTAGCCTGCGCGAACAGTTGCGTGCTGAAATTCACGCTCAGTTTCAAAAATTCCGCGCCACGGGCCTGAAGATGGACCACCTGAATGGGCACCTGCACCTGCACTTGCATCCGACGATCTTCCGGCTCCTGATGGAAGACGCCGGGCAACTCGGGATCGAGCGAGTGCGATTGACCTTCGATCCCTTCCGGCTCAATCTCCGCCTGGCCTCAGGACACTTCGCCTACCGGGCTTTGCATGTTATGATTTTCCATCCCCTCTCCGCCCGAGCAAGACCGGTGCTGCGGCAGCGCGGGTTTCGCCATACTCAACACGTATTCGGTCTCCTGCAAAATGCGCGGGTGGATGAACCCTACGTCTTCGGGTTGCTGGACCAATTGCCTCCGGGCAATTCGGAGCTTTACTCGCACCCTTCGCTCGATGAATTTAGGAATGAATTTGATGCGTTAATCAGCCCCCGGGTCCGAGAACGGGTTAAACAACTTGGGATTTCTCTAATTCGCTACCAGGATTTGTGACATGGCCAAATTACTTCTGATACTTTTTGTGGGATTGGTCTTCGAGAGCACGGGGGTCGTGCTGCTGAAGAAAGGCATGACCGAGATTGGAAGCGTCCAGAAGATTTCCGCGGCGGAAATTGCCCGCGCGGTCAAAAGTGGCATCACGAATGTGCGGATACTTCTCGGCGTTTTTTTTGAGGCGTTGTTTTTTGTCTGTCTTCTCATTTTGATGGCGCGCGCCGACATCAGCTTTCTTTGGCCGTTGACCGGGCTGAGCTTCGTGTTCGCAACGTTTGCGGCCATGATGTTTCTGCATGAGGAGGTCTCCGCCATCCGCTGGGCAGGAGTGTTCCTGGTCATGATCGGCGCCGCGCTCATCAGTTACAGCGAACACGTCAAAGAAGAACGCGGACAGGCCAATAATTCATCCACGGCAGCCTTGCACTCACCGTAAGCAAAGGACGCAAACCCAACGGAGGGACGGCCCGCGGAGCCGTTCGTTTTCTATATGCGGCCTGCCCGGCGAGCGGGCTCTACCCCGACCACACGGGATAATACTTCGGCTAGCGCTCGCGCAGCGGCTGCGCTGCGGCGCTGAAGTCGAAGCAACTCCAGGATTTTTTGAGGCTGTTTCAGGAGCGCCCTGCTTAACTTGCCCGGCGCAAGCTCCTGCCGGGAATTCAACAGGGTGTTGAAATCCAGCGGCAGGTCTTCCGTCGCGGTATCCAGAATCACACGCACAATCGCATTGGGAATGCCTTGCTGAGCGCAGTACTTGCAGATAATTCCTGATTCCATCTCTACGGCGTCGGCCCCTGTTTGCTCGCGTAATGCGCGCTTCTCGCGTGCAGTCGTCGCAACCTTTTCGGCGCAGTGAAAGCGTGCCGCCAACGCCCCCGCGTTCCGCAACGCACCAGCCAGCTCAGCGTTATCCGAGGAGAAGCCGACCGTCCCCATGGCCAATCCGGGGGCCAGACCGCCCGCAAATCCAGCGCTGAGGACTCGCCGCGGACGGGCGGTGGCGAACTCGGCTTGGATTGCCCGCCGCGCATTCGTCGCTCCCATACCCGTGAAAAGGATTCTAGTTGCCTTTCCCGCCGTTGTGCGCGCGAAGGCATACCCCTCCTGTTTGACAGCGAAACAAACCAGCGTACTGGGTAAGACGCTCATCAGGAACACGGCGGCTTGCCAGGACCTCGCAAACGCTTCATGGATTCACTTGATACCCGCCAACCGTTCTTTCCAGATTTGATATAGCAACACAGTGGCCTGGACGTCCCGCAGGCAATATTCCGCGATCTCGCGGTGCCGGCCTTCCGCAAGCATCGTATTGACGTCGCGTCCGGTTATGCCGTGCGACTTGGGAGATTCAATGCCGAACGCCTTGCAATAAAAATCGAGGTTGAACCGGCGGGCTGCTCCATCGCGCCCGCTCACGCCGTAAAACGTCAGTTGTTCCGCCAGATCGCAATGCGGTTCGGTCTGATAGCGATAGCCGAGCCAGTCCTTTCGCGAGATGGCCACGTTCGTCAGGGCGGAACGGAGGTAAATGAACGGCACATCAAAACCGCGGCCGTTGAAAGTCACAATGTGTTCGTAATGTTTTGCAACGCCCCAGAAGGCGGTCAGCAGTTCGACCTCATCCATGCAAGGAACGAATTCAACAGGTCCGGCTTCGCCAGCATCGTTTTCATAATCCTCCGCAATAAACAAGACCTGTCCGCGGGAGGTGTCCGCGTTGAGCATGGCGATGCAGACGCATTGGGCCGTGAATGGCCACAGATTGCATTGCTGCTGGATTTCCGTTCGCCGGGCATTGCGCGCCTGCTCTTCCGCAATCTTTTCACATTCACGGAAGAGGTACTCCTGTTGCGCTGCGTCGAATCTGTCGAGCGGCAGCGCGGAAGTTTCAATATCGAAAACCAGTGTGGCCATGAAAGCAAACGAACGAACAGCCCTGTTGTACCGTTTGCCAGGGAAGGGTGCCAGAAGTTTTGGCGCGACTGTTTTGGGGATTCAGTCCAGGTGTCTAACTACGAAATAGACGGCGCCCATCAACGCAGCGCATAAGAGGGACATCACCATGACAGAGCCGGCGAAATATGAGACCGCCATCATCGACACTCCTCCGGCCAGCGGCGCCCACGAACCCTGCTTCTTACCGTAAATGAAGTACCCGAGGCCAACTGAGCCCCATAGCAACGAAGCAAAGAGAAAACTGACGCTAAACATTCGGTTTCCGTGGCCCGTATGAACGAGAAACGGTTCTCTAAGAACTCTTTTCAGAGGCAGCACCTTTCGATCCGTTTTCAGGCAAAAAACCGCCGAAAGAAAGACCTGTCCCAAGAATCTCAGATTTTCTGTTCCGTATTATGTAGCGACACTTTGACATATAATATATCTTGTTCAAATGACAATAGAGCCATATTGTCTCATTTTCACGTCATGCAGCTTTCATCTATTTTAGTACTAAGTGCTACAATATTAATATGTTATATAACTGTTAGAATTGGTGGCACGCCTAAAGCTAATATTTCTATCAATGAATGAACTATATTCTAACGAAAGGACATTTTCTTATGAGTAACTTGATGCGATGGCGCAGGTCGGAATTATCCAACTGGCCTGGGTTTGGTAGACTGACGGATCTGCGTGATGAAATCGACCGCCTGTTTGAGGCGCCACTGGCTGAATTGGCCCGTGGCTCACGATTACTCGCCGGATGGACCCCGGCACTAGATGTGTACTCCG
>Ga0335082_10010157_pt1 | contig 10214 bp, 6 predicted proteins | sample Lox_Sample_41_FD_206718 | JGI IMG/M metagenome (GOLD analysis project Ga0335082, IMG submission 206718) | Soil microbial communities from Loxahatchee National Wildlife Refuge, Florida, United States - Lox_Sample_4.1 | ecosystem: Environmental > Terrestrial > Soil > Wetlands | place: USA: Florida...
GTCAGCGGCCCCGGCCAGAACGCCGCCATCAGCTTCCGCGCCGCCGCTGGAATCTCCGTCACCAGCGCCGCGAGCATTGCGTTGTTCTCCACCGGCCCCGCAATATGCACGATGATCGGATCCCACGACGGCCGCTGCTTGGCCGCGAAGATACGCGCCACCGCCGCCGCATCCAGGGCATTCGCGCCCAGTCCATAGACCGTCTCGGTCGGCATTGCCACCAGCCCGCCGCCGCGCAGAATCTCCGCCGCCTGGGCCAGAGCCTCGCGCCCCTCATTCGGTTTTGCCCCATCCACGGTGAGCCGCAGCGTCTTCACTCTTCCATTGTCGCAAGCGGCGCCGGTCGCGGGTGGGCAACCGCGGGGCTCACGGTGTACTCTCAGGGAATGGTAGGCGTGGAAACCGAAATCAAATTCCGCGTGCACGATCCTTGCGGCCTCGCCTCCCGTTTGCAGGCCGCCGGATTTCACCAGCACACGCCGCGCTCCTTCGAGAGCAACGTGCTCTACGATACCCCCGACCGCCAGATGCGCGCCCGCACCGAGATCCTCCGCATCCGCACCTACGCCGGACGCTGCGTGCTCACCCACAAGCGCCTGCCCGACGACCGCCCCGGCGAAGACCGGCACAAGCACCGCATTGAAACCGAGACCGAAGTCTCCGACGGCAACGCCCTCGCCGAGGTCTTCCGTGCCATCGGCCTCGTGCTCGCCTTTCGCTATGAGAAGTGGCGCAGCGAATGGAGCGACGGCGAAGGATACTGCGTGATCGACGAGACACCCATCGGCAACTTCGCCGAACTCGAAGGCTCGCCCCAGTGGATCGATCGCACCGCCGCCCGCCTCGAAATCGCCGACCACGAAACCATGACCCTCAGTTATGGCCGCCTCTTCGAGCTGTGGCGCGATGAGCACCACTCCAGCGCCGAGCATCTGACCTTCGAAGCGATCCAGGGCAGCGAGTCCATCCCGGCGCCCTCCTAGGTCTCTGACCGTCTGTTGATGTACCTATGCTTGGGGTGCCCCAGGTTCGGCGCGTCTTTGTTTTTGCGCCTAACCTGGGATGCCACAAATCTCAACCCGTGCAAAATCATATGGTCAGGGACCTGGACCGGATTCTGAGTTGATGTATGCGACGCAAGCCTTGTAACAGGGCATGACTTTAGTCGTGCCGAAAAGCGCTCATCAAGAGTCCCGGGCTTTAGCCCCTGTCCGGATACACCAACTCTGAAATTGCTCTAGTCGAGAACGCGCCGCCCCGGAAACCCGCCACCCTCCGAGTCTGAAGACCGTTCCGCCCCTACGCAGCCTTGCGCTTCGGCGCGGGAACCTTCTTCCCTGCGCGGCGCGCCTCCGACAATCCGATGGCGATGGCCTGCTTCCGGCTGGTCACTTTCTTGCCGCTGCGCCCCGGCTTCAGCGTGCCCCGCTTGAACTCGTGCATCTCCTGCTCGACGTTCTTGCCTGCCGACGGCGAGTATTTGCGCCCCGAGGACGACTTCTTCGACGCGGACTTCCTGCTTGAACTCGTGGACCTCCTGCCGCTCGAAGTCTTCTTCGCACTGCCGGATTCCTTTCCGGTTGCCTTCCTGGTGGCCATAACTGCGATCCTCCCTCGGAGTCAGATGTGCCCGCCATGCGGCGCAGTTGTATGGCACAGAGGCAACCTCGCCCAGGGTCGTCCACAAAAACAATGCGCGTCCGGACCGATCGTCCGGACGCGCAGCAGATGACTCGATCTCGCCTATGCCGTGGCGCGCTGCGGCTCGTGATGCCCAAGCTTCACGCTCACCACCTTTGACACGCCCGGCTCCTGCATGGTCACGCCGTAGATCATGTCCGCCGAGTGCATCATGCGCTTGGAGTGCGTCACCAGCAGGAACTGCGTGTCCTTGCTCAGCGTGTGCAGCAGGTCCGCAAGCCGTCCCACGTTGGTCTCGTCGAGCGCCGCATCCACTTCGTCGAGCACGCAGAAGGGGCTCGGCTGAAACTGGAAGATGCCCACCAGCAGTGAAATCGCGGTCAGAGCCTTCTCGCCGCCCGAGAGCAGCAGCACGTTCTGCAGCTTCTTGCCCGGCGGCGAGGCCACGATCTCCAAACCGCTCTCCGCCGAGTTCTCGGCATCCGTCAGCCGCAGGAACGCCTGCCCGCCGTGGAACAGCCGGGTGAACACGCTGGCGAAGTTTTCGTTGATGCGCGCAAACGCCTCGTCGAACTTCTGCCGCGAAATCAGATCGATCTCCTTGATCGTCTCCTGCGTGTTCTCGATGGACTCGATCAGGTCCTTGCGCTGCGTCTCCAGGAATCCATGCCGGTCGGCCGTCTCCTTGTACTCGTCGAGCGCCATCATGTTCACCGGGCCCATCTGCTCCATCTTCTGACGCAGCGTGCGGCACTCGTCTTCCTGCGACCCCAGCGCTTCGCCCTCGATGTGCGCGATCTCCTTGTCCTCGCGCAGCACCGCGGCCTCTACGTTCACCTCGGCCAGGCAGCTTGCCTCCAGGTGCTCAAGGTCCGAGTGCAGCTTCGCCAGCTCGCTGGCGCGGTTGGCGCGATCGTCGCGCAACTGATCCAGCAACGCGCGCCCGGTCTTCAACTGCGCTTCGAAGTTCGCCAGCTGATGGCGCAGATTCTGCGCCTCGGCCGCCAAAGCCTGCGCCTGCGCCAATGCCTCCGCGCGAACCGCCGTCAGCTCTTCCTGCTTTGCCGCCAGCGTCTCGCTCTCGCGGATGCGCTGCTCGCGCTCGGCCTCGGCCGACGCACGCTGCTGCTCGATCGCCAGCACGCGCCGCTCGAGATCGGCATGTAGACGGTCGATGCGCTGAAACGCCGCCTCCGCACCGCGCCGCCGCTCTTCCAGCCCTGCCAGCTCCGCCGTCAGTTGTGCCGCTTCCTGCTGCAGCCCTTCGCGCTTCTGCCGCATCTCCGCCAGCGCCGACTGCTGTGCATCCAGCCCCGCCTCGGCCTCGCGGTGCTGATTCTCCATTCGCGCAGACTCATCCCGCTTCTGCTCGATCAGCACATGCTTGGCTTCGCGCGCATCCTTGTTCCGTGCCGCCTGCAGCGTCCATTCCTGCAGCCGCCGATCGATGCGCTGGACTTCAGATTCCATTTGCTTCAGCGCCGCACCCTGGTTGGCCGTCTCGCGCTCCGCCTGGCGGCGCTCCTCGTTGCGCTCTTCCAGTTGCCGCGTCAGGTCTTCAATGGCGCGGGTAAGGGAAGCAGCCTGTGCCTCTGCCTCTCCCAGCGCGCCCTCCACGGCCGCCAGCTTTCTCTCCGTCTCGCGCAGATCGCGCTTCAGCGCCAGCGGTCCTTCGCTGGCCGGCTTGCCGCCCGTCACCGTGGTGTTGTGGAAGCACTCGCCCCCCGGCGTCAGGAAGAACGCCCTCGTGTACTGCTCCGAAAGCTGCTGCGCCAGTCCCGTGTCCTCGACGATGTAGCCGTTCTTCAGCTTGGGCAGGATCGCCTCCAGCGAACGCCCGAATCCGTTGAGCACCCTGATGGTGTCCTTCAGCGGAACGATGCCGTCTGCCATCACATCTTCTTCGGCTTCCACCCGCGACATCAGCGCCGCGGGATTCTCCGGATGCACCAGGAACGTCGCGCGTCCATCCACGCCCGACTTCAGCAGGTTCACCCCCTGCTCGGCCGCGGTCCAGCTATTGACCACGAGATAGTTCAGCTCTTCGCGCAGAAACTCGTCGACTACGCCTTCATGCTCGCCGCTCACCTCAAGAAAATCCGCCAGCGTGCCCACCGGCGCCATGCCCTGTCCCAGCGCTCCCGGCTTCAGCAACTGCCGCACCGTGTTCGTCGAGTAGCTGTGATTGCGAATCAGCGATTCCAGCGAATTCTTGCGACCGCCCAGCGAAGCATGCTCGCTGCGCAGTTGATTCGCCTTCGCGCGCATCGCGTTCTCTTCCCCGCGCCGCGCCTGCAACGACTCGCGCAGCGAATTGATCTCGCCCTCCAGCTGCTTCAGCCGCTCCGTTGAACTCTCGAATGTGAGCCGCGCCTGCCCGCTCTGCACCCCCAGGTGCTCGAGTTCGTTGCGCGACTGCCGCATCTCCGCCTCTAGCCGCTCCGCCTCGCGCTCCAGCGCCGCCAGGCTTTCCTCGGCCTGGGCCGTGGAGTTGCGCGCGTTCCCCGCCAGCGTGAGCAGATGCATCACATGCCGCCGGTTCGCCTCCAGCTGCCGCTCCGCGTTGAACACTTCCTCGGCCGCGCTGCGAGCCTCCTGCTGCCGCGCCGCGACTCGTTGGTGGAACGCCCGCGCCTCGCCCGCCGCCGTCTCCAGAAACGCATGCTGCTGCGTGCGCTCCTCCACAATCCCGGCAAGCTGCGTGCGCGTCTGCTCCATCTCCGCGGCTGCCGCGGCCACCCGCGCTTCCAGTTCGCTCACCCGTTCCGTGTTGCCGCGCTCGCGAGCCGCCGCGCGCTCCAGCTCCACCGCCGCTGTGTTCGCGCGTGTCTGCGCTTCCTGACCGCTTTGCTCGATCTCGTATCCGCGCTCCGTCAGCGAGTGCTGGCTGGCTTCCATCGCGCCGATTTCGCCGGCCGACAAATTGATCTTTTCTGTCAGCTCGGCAATCTCCGCATCCAGCCGCGCCTGCTCCGCGTCCATGTGCGCCATGCGGCTCGCCAGCACCACCCGCAGCTTGGCGCGCAGCTCGTCCCGCACCTGCGCAAAGCGCTCCGCCTTGGCCGCCTGCCGCTTCAGCGAATTCATCTGCCGCGTGACTTCCTCGAAGATGTCGTCCACGCGCGCCAGGTTCTGCTTCGCCGATTCAAGCCGCAGCTCCGCCAGCCGCTTCTTGGTCTTGAACCGCGTAATGCCTGCGGCCTCTTCGATGATCGCTCGCCGGTCATGCGGTTTCGAGCTCAACAGTTGCCCGATGCGCTCCTGCCCGATGATCGCGTAGCTCTCCGGTCCCAGGCCCGTGCCCATGAAGATGTCCTGGATATCCCGCAGCCGGCACAGCTTCCCGTTCAGCAGGTACTCGCTCTCCCCGGTGCGGAACAGACGCCGCGTGATGACAATCTCACCCTTCGCAAACGTCCGCTGAAACTTCCGCCGCCGGATCTTCAGCACCACCGCCTGCGGCCCTTCCTGCCCTGCCGCCGGCGCCGGCTGACTACCCGCGCCTTCCGCCGAAGCCACGCCTTCCTCGTCCAGAACCTGCCCCGGCTGCTCCGCCGCTACAATCTCCTCGGCCTCGGCTGCCTTCTGCTTCCGAATCTCTTCCTCGTCCCAGTCCGTCGGAAGATCGCTCTCCACCACCACCTCGGGCTCCACCGGCACCGGACCCTCGTACGACTCGGGGTCCACCATGGTCAGCGTCACTTCCGCCATGCCCAGCGCCTTGCGGTCCCGCGTGCCGGCAAAAATCACGTCCGACATGTGCGTGCCGCGCAGCGTCTTGGCGCTCTGCTCGCCCAGCACCCAGCTCACCGCGTCCAGGATGTTCGATTTGCCGCAACCGTTCGGTCCCACTACCACGGCCATGCCCGTGCCCGCCACCGTCAATTCCGTACGGTCGCAAAAGCTCTTGAAGCCGAGAATCTGGACTTTTTTCAGTTTCAGCATGAATTCTCCATAATGCCCGGGGGCTCACTTCGGCCGCTTTGCACAATCCCTGAGACAATCGATGCCCAACTCCAGGGTTGCGGTGTTGGATTGCCTTTGATAGAGACTCTACGAACCTCGATACCCAGGGTCAACGGGTTCCAAGCGGGTTTTTGTGGATAAGGGAGTACAGAATTGAACTTCCGAGAAAATAGGTCTACTTTAGGCTTCTCTCCGGCTTTTATACCGGAATTCCGGCGCGGTTTTCAACAGGGAGCGCCTGCGGGCGAACCAGCGCGGTTACTGCCGGAGAGCCGTCAGCCGTCAGCCGTCAGCTATCAGCCGTCAGCTATCAGCCTTCAGCCCAGAAGCTAGCAGCTAGAAGCTAGAAGCTAGGAGCTAGCACCTAGCAGCTGAAAGCTGACGGCGGCCTTGATCACCCTCTCCAGCGCCCGCAGCGCCTGCGGCCGGGGAAACCCCGGCCGGCTCGCCAGCCGGATCGTCCGCGCCGCCTCCGCCTCCAGCGGTCGAACCGCAATCCCCAACCGCCCCAGCGAACTCGCCGCCAGTTGCGGAATCAGCGTCGCTCCATATCCCGCCGCCACCAGGTTCACCAGCGTCTCCAGCGTCGCCGCCTGCATCGACCGCTGCAGCGCCGTCCTCCCCGCCCCGGCCTTCGCTCCGCAGGCCATCAGCGCCTGGTTGGCCAGGCAATGCCCGTCTGCCAAAACCAGCAGTTCGTCGGCAATCGCCTTCTGATCCACCGCCCCACCCTTCGCCAACGGGTGTTCGGGCGGCAGCGCGGCCAGCAGCGGCTCGCGGAACAGTTCGATCTCCGTGACCTCCGGCGCATCCGCCTCCGTCGCCAGCAGCGCTGCGTCCAGCCGGTGGCTCCGCAGCCCTTCGATCAGGTTCCGCGTCTGATCCTCCCACAGCTCAATGGTCAGTCCCGGATAACGTTGCCGCAGCGGCTTCAGGATGAGCGGCATCAGGTACGGCGCCAGCGTAGGAATCACCCCCAGCTTCAGCGGACCCACCAGCGGATCGCGCGCCGACTGCGCCACCGCCTCCATCTCCCGCGCCTGGGCCAGGGCCTGCCGCGCATGCTCCACAATCTGCGTTCCCACCGGCGTCAGGTCCACCCGCTTGTTGGTCCGCTCCAGCAGTTGCACCCCCAGCCCCTCTTCCAGCTTGCGGATCTGGCTCGACAGCGTCGGCTGGCTCACGTGGCATGCCTCCGCCGCCCGGCCGAAATGCCGGTGCTCCGCCACCGCAACTAAATACTTCAAATCCTGCAGATTCATCCGGTAGATTCAACCACTTCTTCAATCATAGACGGGCTCAATCGTCATCTTCGGAACAATCGATTTGATTCATTTACATCCAGGGTCTAGCGTTTGGGTGTATACCGGACGAGTTGGTCGGATACCTGCGACCACAGGAGAATATATGTCGAGTGAATCCAAGTGCCCGTTCTCGAGCGGCACCGCCGAGCACGTGATGGCAAGCGGCAGGGGCAACCAGGATTGGTGGCCCAGTCAGCTCAACCTGGGAATCCTCCATCAGCACTCTTCGCTTTCGAATCCCATGGGCGAGAAGTTCAACTACACCGAGGCGTTCAACTCGCTGGACCTCGACGCCGTCATCAAGGACCTTCATGCTCTCATGACCGATTCTCAGGACTGGTGGCCGGCCGACTTCGGCCATTACGGGCCTTTCTTCATCCGCATGGCATGGCATTCTGCCGGCACCTATCGCATCGCCGATGGCCGCGGCGGCGCCGGCCGTGGCCAGCAGCGTTTCGCGCCCCTCAACAGCTGGCCCGACAACGTCAGCCTCGACAAAGCGCGCCGCTTGCTTTGGCCCATCAAGCAAAAGTACGGCCGCAAGATCTCCTGGGCCGACCTCATGATCCTCGCCGGCAATGTGGCCCTGGAATCGATGGGCTTCAAGACATTCGGCTTCGGCGGAGGCCGGGAAGACGTCTGGGAACCCGATCAGGATGTGAATTGGGGTATTGAGACCAGGTGGCTGGGGACGGACCAGCGCTACTCCGGCGAGCGCGTCCTCGCCAATCCGTTCGGCGCCACCACCATGGGCCTCATTTACGTCAACCCCGAGGGCCCTGAGGGCAACCCCGATCCCGTTGCCGCTGCAAAGGACATCCGCGAAACCTTTGGGCGCATGGCGATGAACGACGAAGAGACCGTCGCCCTCATCGCCGGCGGCCACACCTTCGGCAAGACTCATGGCGCAGGACCTGCCGCCCTGGTCGGCGCGGAGCCGGAAGGAGCGCCGGTGGAGCAGATGGGGCTGGGCTGGGTGAGCAGCCACGGCTCGGGCCGCGGTGCAGACACCATCACCAGCGGCATCGAGGTGACATGGAGCTCCCATCCCACCCACTGGAGCAACGACTTCTTTCAGCACCTGTTCAAGTATGAGTGGGAGCTGACCAAGAGTCCGGCCGGCGCACACCAGTGGAAGCCCAGGGGCGACGCGGGCTCCGGTACAGTGCCGGACGCCTACGATACATCGAAAAAGCATGCGCCGGGGATGCTGACTACGGACCTTTCGCTGCGCCTCGACCCCGCCTACGAAAAGATATCCCGCCGCTTCCTGGAGCATCCTGACGAGTTCGCCGACGCCTTCGCCCGCGCGTGGTACAAGCTGACGCACCGCGACATGGGCCCGCGCGCCCGCTACCTCGGTCCGCTGGTGCCCAGGGAAGAGCTCATCTGGCAGGACCCCGTTCCCGCCGTCAATCACGAACTGGTCAACGAACAGGACATCGAGACCCTGAAGGCAACGGTTCTCGCTTCCGGTCTGTCCATCGCGCAGCTCGTCACCACTGCCTGGGCCTCGGCGTCCACCTTCCGCGGCAGCGACAAGCGCGGCGGCGCCAACGGCGCGCGCATCCGCCTCGCTCCGCAAAAGGACTGGGAAGTCAACCAGCCGGCCGAGCTCGCCGCCGTCCTCACGACCCTCGAAGCCATCCAGCGGGAGTTCAATGCGGCCCAGGCCGGGACGAAGATGATCTCCCTGGCGGACCTGATCGTCCTCGCAGGCTCGGCTGCCGTGGAGGCCGCTGCGAAGAAGGCGGGCCACGGCGTGAAGGTTCCCTTCGTGCCGGGCCGCACCGACGCCTCGCAGGAGCAGACCGATGCCGCGTCGTTCGCGGTGCTGGAACCGCACGCAGACGGTTTCCGGAACTACATCCGGAAGGGTCTGGAGAGCTATGCCGCCAACCTTCTGCTCGACCGGGCGCAACTGCTCACTCTCACCGCCCCGGAAATGACGGTCCTCATCGGCGGCATGCGCGTGCTGGGTACCAACTACGGACACACGCCTTATGGGGTGTTCACCACCAGGCCCGGGACTCTGACCAACGACTTCTTCGTCAATCTGCTCGACATGCGCACCCGGTGGCAGAAGTCCGCCGCCGAAGGAGTGCTGGAAGGCCACCACCGGACCACCGGCGCGCTGCAGTGGACGGCCACCGTGGTCGACCTCCTCTTCGGCTCCAACTCCCAGCTTCGCGCTCTGGCTGAGGTGTACGGCAGCAGCGACGCGCAACAGGTCTTCGTCGAAGACTTCGTGGCCGTCTGGACCAAGGTGATGAACCTCGATCGCTTTGAACCGGCCATTGCCTCCCATGGTGTCGGTGCGTTGGAGGCCGCGGCCAAGGCAAGCGATGCGGTGGCAGAAACGGTTGCAGGAGATTAATCTCGGCTTCCCCGCGGCGCCAATCACAAGGGCTGGAACGCACCCGATGTTCCGGCCCTGTTTTTTTCAGAGCAGTCCGGGTGCGCTATAGTGGAGGTGCCGGGCATGGAGGCATGCTTCGATGGCCACTGCCGTAATCGATCTCTTACAGTCTTCGGGTCCAATTGCTCTCAATGAACTCGTGATGCGCCTGCCGCAGAATCCACGCGAGGTCGCCAGAGGCTTGAATTCCCTGCAGAAACAGGGACTGATCGACATCTACGGCCCCCTGGCAGAAAAAATCTCGGCCGAGAGTCTCGGTGACCCTGCGTCCCCTGGCGAGTTAACGGACGAAGAGATCCTCAGCGCCTCCGATACCTTTGTCGAGCCTTCCAGGATGAGTTTGCATCGATCCTTCGCAAGCTGAGGTGAATTTGCAGGCAATGGGGCCGAACTCGCAAGTCGTACTCGGCACTCTCCTCGCAATCTCCCTCGCCTTCATTACTGTTCTCTATGACTGCCACGTTTCCATCCAGAGCCGCCTCAAGCGGGTCCCGCGACTGATCCTCGGCGAACCGTCGGCTCTCGTCTTTGCTCTCGTGTGCGGACTCATTGCCGGATTTGCGTTCCAGTTCACCGATGGCAAGGGCGACACTCTGGTAGACTCCGTTCTCGGTCTCAAGCAGGCGAATCCATTGCTGCGTGGCATCAGCGTGGGATTGACCGTTCTGGTCCTCATTCGAAGCAAGCTCTCCAGCATCAAGGGCGCTGAGATCGGCGGAGAGCTGCTTTACAACTCCGGGCGGGTCTGGGTGATGCAATCGCTCAACCGGCGTTGGATCGCCTTCAAAAGCACCTTCAACCGGAAGAACCTGGACGCTGCGTTACGGTTCCCAGGTTTCGAGGACCGTCTGCTGACCGAACTCCGCCAATCCATCCAGGTTGAG
>Ga0335082_10010159_pt1 | contig 10214 bp, 7 predicted proteins | sample Lox_Sample_41_FD_206718 | JGI IMG/M metagenome (GOLD analysis project Ga0335082, IMG submission 206718) | Soil microbial communities from Loxahatchee National Wildlife Refuge, Florida, United States - Lox_Sample_4.1 | ecosystem: Environmental > Terrestrial > Soil > Wetlands | place: USA: Florida...
CCGCGAGGGCCCGCAGGAACTGCACCTGGCCGTTGCCCTCGGCGCCCGCGAGCCCGAGGATCTCGCCCCTCTCGACCTTGAGGTCGATCGGGCCGAAGCGGTCGCCGTGAAGCCCTGCGATGTCGAGCAGCACCTCGGGGGAGCGGCCCTCTCCGTCGTGCTCCGGGAACGCGAGCTGTAGCGGCCGCCCGATCATGTGGGCGACCAGGGCCTCCTCCGTCATCCCGGCCGCCTCGAAGGTGCCCTGCTTGACGCCGTCGCGCAGGACGCTGATGCGACCGGCAATCTCGAGCACCTCTGGCAGGCGGTGGCTGACGTAGACGATTCCGACGCCGGCCCTGCTCCGCTCGAGGACGAGCGCGTGGAGCTGGGCGACCTCCTTCGGCCCGAGAGCGGTCGTCGGCTCGTCGAGTAGGAGCACCTTCGGCTTCGCCAGGAGCGACTTGACGACCTCGAGCAGCTGCCGCTGGGCCAGCGACAGCGTGGCGACCGGCGCCTTTACCGGGACGTCGAGCCCGAACTCCTCCAGGGTCGACGCCGCCCACCGGTCCATTCGCGCGTACGCGGGGCGCTCGTTCCCGGGGACGGCGAGATAGAGGTTCTCCGCGACCGAGAGGTCGAGGACGTGCGAGTAGGTCTGGTACGCGATGCCGAGGCCGAACCTCCGGGCCTCGGCGGGAGAGCCGCGCTTGCGGCGGCGGCCGCCGATCTCGACGGTGCCGCTGTCAGGAGCAAGGAAACCGCTGGCGATCCCGAGCAATGTCGATTTCCCGGACCCGTTCTCCCCGACGAGCGCGTGAATCTCGCCTTCGCGGCAATCCACGCTGACGTCTCGAAGCGCCTGTACCGCTCCGAACGCCTTGGAGACCCCGCGAAGGGACAGCACGACAGGGCGCTCGGGCCCGGGACTCGACATTCGTTCCTTTGACTCAGGATCTACCGCTTTCCGGCTTCCTCCCTACGGATACATCTTGTGCAGGAGCGAGAGCGGCACGAGCGAGGTCGCGGAGGCTTCCTGCGGATAGCCCTTCACGCACTCGGTTCGCTTCGCCTCGCTCTGCAGCTGGATCGGGAACACGATCGTCGGCGGGATCTTCGCGCCCTTGAGCTGCATCATCAGGGCGGTCAGGGCGACCCGGATCTGCGAGTTGCCCGCCGTGTAGTACCAGACCTTCAGCTTCGGGTTGTGCAGCTTCTTCGCCGCGCAGCCCATGCCGACGTCGTCGGTCCGAAGGGTCAGGACGGCGTTGAACGGCTTGCCCGCGGCCTTGTACGCCGCGAACGCGCCCTGCGCCATGCCGAGGCCGTACTCGTAGCTCCAGCCCTTGATGTTGGGATGCGCCGCGAGGATCCCCGAGACGACCTGCTGGACCTTCGACGCGTCCCAGTTCGTGGGCTCGTTGGCCACGACGTGGATGGCGGGGTTGAGCCGCGGCTGCTCGCACTTCTGCCAGCCCGCCGACAGCGGGTTGCCCGGGAAGCCGCCCATGAAGGCGATGTCGCCGGACTTGACGTACGTGTTCATGATCCGGGCGTACGCCTTGCCCAGGTTGCAGACGTTCTCGCCCACGACCGTGGTGTAGTTCTTGCCAGGCCCCGTCACGTAGCCCCAGGCGTAGGTGGCCACCGGGATGTGGGCCTTCCTCGCCTCCTTGAACACCGGGAGCTCCGCGTCGGCGAAGTCCGGATAGGTCACGATCGCGCTGACGTGCTGGGCGATCATCGCCCTGAAGTCGGCGAGAGCCTGGTTCAGGTCGGAGTGGGCGCTCCGGTAGATGATCTTCCCGATCGACTTGTACGTGAGCGCCTGGAGGATGAACTCCATCTTCGAGATGTGGCGATACACGTTCTCGCCGAACGGCTCGACGTAGGCGACGGTCAGCTTGCCTCCCGTCCCGGTCTTGCAACCGTCGTTCTTCCAGCACTTGAGGGCCAGTTGGTAGTTGACCTTGCGGGTGGAGCGGCCGAAGGCGGCGAGCGCGATGTCGCGGGCCATCCTGTGGGCCGGCAGGAGCTTGGCGTTGAAGAGCGTATGGGCGAGGACGCTCTTCGGGGCCTTGTAGACCTCGCCGTACCCGCTCTTCGGAAACGTCTTCTTCGCGGCTGTGGCGTGATTCCGGCTGCTGGTGCCGCCGAGGGCGGCCGCGACGACGACGAGCGCCACCGCGAGCAGCGTCACCCCGAGGCCGAGCCGCCACCGCCTCCCTTCGCTCACCTTTGGTACCTGCATCTCCCTTCCTCCTTTCGGGTTCTCAACCCGTGTCTGCGTCTGCCTGTGGGGCGATGCGAGCAGTGGCCGCCCGCGGCCGCAGGAGGCGGCCGAGGAGCGACGCGATCCTGTCCCCCGAGATCAACATTCCGACGATGATCGCCGCGCCGAAGACCACGAACTGCCATCCGATCGAGAGCCCGAGGATGAGCAGCATCTGGTTCAGCAGCGTCAGCGCGAGCGCGGCCATCCACGTCGAGGTCGCGCTCGCGAGTCCGCCCGCGAGCGACGCGCCGGCGATGACGACGGCTGCGATCGGCGCGAGCAGGTACGAGGCTCCGAACGCCGGGTCGACGCTGATGCGCACGCCCGCGAGCAGCACCGCCGCGGTGGCGTAGAGCAGCCCCGCCGCCGTGTAGGCGAAGACGACGTAGGCGCGGACGTGCACTCCGGCCATCCAGGCGGCTCTCGGGTTAGCGCCCACCGCTTGGAAGCGTCGGCCGAGCGCCGTGTAGCGGAGCAGCAGGGCGACGACGAGGGTGATCGCGGCGCCGGTCCAGAAGACGAGGCTGATGATCCCGACCGGCCTGTTCTGCGCGAAGTCGGAGAGCCGCGAGGGCACCTCGGCCTCGGCCAGGCCCTTGGAGTACCTCAGCCCCTCGGCGACGACGATCTGCCCGACCGCGAGCGTCACGATCAGCGGGTTCAGCTGCAGGATCCCGACGAAGACCCCGTTGACCAGGCCGACCAACACGCCGAGGCCCAGGCAGGCGAGGATGGCGATCCAGAGGCGGCCGTTCGAGTGGTTGCCGACGCCGACGATCAGGTAGCCGCCGAGGAACATCACCCCCGGAGTCGAGAGGTCGATGCCCGCCTGCATGATCACGAGCATCTGGCCGAGGGCCGCGACGGCAAGGACGGTCATGTACGGAAGGACGAAGGCCCACGACGTGTTCTGTAGCGCGCTGGGCGCGATGAAGGCGGCCACTATGACCAGGATTCCGGTGGCGATCCAGACCGGCAAGAAGCGCGCTCCCACCATCGCCTGGGCGAGCAGGGACGTCATGCGGCGGCCTCCGTGCACCGCAAGGCCCCCGGTGCCTTCGTGCGCGTTCACCCGCTCCTTTGAGGGGTAGCCCCGAACAGGGCTGCATTCTGATCACTTGGGGCGGAAAGTGTCAACCACCGCGGTACGTCGGCCCCTGGATCGGCCGGAGCGTTTACCCCTGCTTCACGCTTGGCCCGCCCCAGCGAGCACGCGTTGACTGCTCGACCGGCGTCCGTTTATGCTCGCTGCACATGCGTCGGCGTGAGACCGCGCATTCCGTATCTGGCAAGCCGAGGAGAGGACGGGCATGAGCTCGCAACGCCTTTTGATTCGCAACGGCTTCGTCGTCTCGATGGATCCCGACGTCGGCGACATCCCGAACGGCGATGTCCTCGTCGAGGACGGCGCGATCGTCGAAGTCGGACGTGGCCTCGAGGTATCCGGGGCCGAGGAGATCGACGCGACCCGCATGATCGTCATGCCGGGCTTCGTCGACACGCACCGGCACACGTGGCAGACCCCGGTTCGAGGTGTGCTCCCGTGCTGCACGCTCGACCATTACTTCGCCGTCATGCTCGGCCAGGTCGGCGGCTTCTACCGCCCGGAGGACGTCCACATCGGCGACTACGCCGGCGCGCTCGAGGCCATGAACGGCGGCGTCACGACGCTGCTCGACTGGTCGCACATCAGCAACACCCCCGATCACTCGGACGCGGCGATTCAGGGCCTGAAGGACGCCGGCATCCGCGCCGTCTACGCCCACGGCATGCCGACGGGCGGCGAGTGGTGGATGCTGAGCGAGCTGAACCATCCCGAGGACATCCGGCGCATCCGGGAGACGTACTTCTCGTCGGACGACGGCCTCCTCACCCTGGCCATGGCCGCGCGCCAGCCCGGCAACGTGAACGCCGACGTCGCGAAGCACGACTGGGCGCTCGCACGGGAGCTCGGGATCCTGATCAGCGTCCACGTTGGCATGCGGCTCCACAACCTGCACTACGAACCCGTGAAGGACATGCACGACCTTGGGCTGATGGGCCCCGACGTCTGCTACATCCACATGACCGACCTCACCGACCAGGAGCTCGACTTCATCGCGGAGACCGGCGGCAAGGCGTCGATCGCTCCTTATGTGGAGATGCTGATGGGCCACGGGCCGCCGCCGACGGGGAAGATGCTCTCCCGTGGCGTCCGCCCGTCGCTCAGCGTCGACGTCGTCTCGAGCGTCCCCGGCGAGATGTTCACGCAGATGCGGACGGCGCTCGCCTACGACCGGATCCTCGAGTTCACCGATACGCCGGACATCGCGTTCGCGCCGACGCTCACCCATCGCGATGTGCTCGAGTTCGCGACGATCGACGGCGCACGGTCGATCGGGCTCGAAGAGAAGGTCGGGTCGCTGACGCCGGGCAAGCAGGCGGACATCGTCCTGCTGAAGACGAACGCGATCAACACCGCGCCGATGATCGACCCGATCGGCACGATCGTCGTCTTCTCCGACACGTCCAACGTCGACTCGGTGTTCGTCGCCGGCCAGGCCGTCAAGCGCAACGGCGAGCTCGTCGGCCACGACCTCGACAAGGTGTTCCAGCAGCTCGACGAGTCGAGGAACCACATCCTGTCGGCGGGCGAGCTGCTGCCCGAGTGGGCGGCGGAGCCGGCCGCGGCCGTGTAGAGCGAATGGCCGCAGGCAGCGTCGTCGTCGTCGGAGGCACGCAGGGCCTCGGCCGAGAGGTCGCCTCGTCGTATGCCGCCGACGGCCGGGACGTGGTCGTGACCGGCAGGGATCAGGCCCGCGCGGAGGCTGCCGCCGGGGAGATCGGCGGCAGCACCCGCGGCCTCGGGTTCGACCTCGCCGACCCGCACACGATCGAGGAGCGCCTGGCGGAGGTCGGCGACGTCGAGTACCTCGTCCTGGCCGCGATCGAGCGGGACACGAACACCGTCGAGGAGTACGACATCGACGCGGCGCTGAGGCTGGCCACCCTCAAGCTCGTCGGCTACACCGAGGTGATCCACACGCTGCTCTCGCGCCTCGGGAACGAGTCCGCGATCCTGATCTTCGGAGGGCTCGCGCGGGACCGGCCCTATCCCGGCTCGACCACCGTTACCGCCGTCAACGGCGCCGTGACGAGCATGGTGCGGACGCTCGTGATCGAGCTCGCGCCGAGGCGCGTGAACGCGCTGCACCCGGCCATCGTCGGCGACAGCCCGCAGTGGGTCGACATGCCTGCCGAGCGCCGTCAGGCGCTGATCGACCGGACGCCGATCGGCCGCCTCGTGACGATGGCCGAGGTCGTGGGCGCCTCCCGCTTTCTGCTCGAGAACGAGGCGATCAACGGCCTCAACCTGCTCGTCGACGGCGGCTGGATGTGTATGTGAACTAGCGCCTTCGGCGTTGGCCGAGGCCAGCTAGTACGACATTACGCGCGAAGACGAGACCAGAGAAGCGAGGGGCCCGCTCTCGCGGGCCCCTCGAGTCACGCGTTGTGCGTTGGCGAGCTAGCTCAGCTCACCAGCTGCACGCGCACCGTCTTGACGCTCTTCGTGATGCGCAGGTTCTTGACCTTGACGCGCTTGTTGGTCTTGATCGACCGGAGGGCGTTCGTGATGACGTGGCCCTTGCGGTTGAGCAGCCGCACGCGGATCTTCGCGCTCGCCTTGCTCGACCGGACCTTCACCATCAGGACGCGGCCCTTGGCCGTCATGACGACCTGCACCGAGACCACGGAGGCCTTGAGCGTCTTCGCCGGCGTGCTGCTCCCGCCGCCCGTCTTGGGCGGTGAGGTGGGCGTAGTGCCGGTCCGGCACGGCCCAGCAGTGCTGCTGGCCGCCCCGGCGACAATGCAGGTGTCTCGCAGGAGCTTCTCCCCTGCGAAGTAGGCCTGAACGTCGATCAGGCTGCCGACCAGCGTCGCAGGCGTCTCGACGGACACCGAAGCCGGCGTTGTCGAGGTCCCGCCGCTGAGCGGCACGCAGTACCCGTTCGGGTGTGCGTAGCTCCCGCCGACGTTGTACCAGACGTTGTCCGGTTCACGGCTGAAGCACACGTTCTCGCCGTTGAACACGTCGCCGTTGCCCGCGATGTCCCGAGCGGTCGCCGTGCAGATGTAGGCGATGGCGCTGGAGACGTTGTTCTTGCGGACGCAGGAAACGGTCTTCCGGAACAGGTTGTTGATGTTCTTCGTGATGGTTCCCGTCACCGCGACGTCCTTAGCGACGGGCTGGAACGGGTAGCGGGCGGCAGCGGTGATCGTCTGCGCTCCGAGGTTGACGCCCTCGAGGTCACAGCCACCGTTGTCGTCCACGAAGCCCACCGTGGTGCCGTAGTTGTCGTTGTCCAGACCCGGCTGCCACTGGGCCCGTGCCTCACCGTGTTCATCCGTGAACTCGATGATGCTGGTCGCGAACCCGTTCGTCTGTCGGTAGATCGGCTTGTAGTCCCGAGTCGTGAGCAGGCAGTTCGTGTCCTGGCTCTCGTTCTGGACGAGGGTCTGCGCGATCTCCCAGTTGTAGTAGAGGCCGTACCAGCCGAAGCCCGGGAAGTTGTTGGGCTGGCCGGTGTAGTTGGTGTAGACCGGCCCGTCCGTCCCAGACGCGGCTCCCCACGGATCCCGCGAGGTCGCCGGTACGAACTGCCCGTAGTACGGAGCGTACAGGGCATGGGCCTCATCCCAATCGTGCCCAGACTTGATGCAGTCGGGAGGATTGGTCGGGTCGAAGTTGCGGTTGTAGACGTCGCTCTTGTTGTTGAGACACGAGTCGTCGAAGCCGCCCATTCCACCCTTGGAGTTGAACACGATCTTCAGCGCTGGCATCGGCGCGTCGGACGCGTTCAGCCGTCCGTCGCTCAGCAGCGTGAAGTCGTAGCTCGGGTCGAACGGCCCAAACGCGCCTTCGGTGAGGTCACCGAAGATCCGCGAGTACTCGTCGGAGCCGCCCGCGCAGTTGTCAACCTGGTCGACGTACGCGTCGTTGGTGCTCTCCGGGCACGAGTCCTGGTTGACGTGGACATCCGGCGAGCCGTTCGGGTTCTCGTTGCCGAGGGGGCCCGACGAGTCGTGGATGTCCCAGTACGCCGACGCCGGGAGGCCTCCCAGGTTCTGGTCGGTCGAGGCCATCGCGTTGGCCCACCGTGCCCAGTCGTTCGGCATGACCAGCGTGGCCGGCAGACCGTAGTCCGCCTGGAACTCGCTGTTCAGCGGGATCGACCCGGTCACCTTCACGTTCACCGAGTTGCCGGGCTCCGCGCCCGGGTTCTCGGTGACCGAGCCGGCGTTGGTCATCGCCGCCGAGTTGATCGCCATCCAGCCGACCACGAAGTCGTGCTGGCCCAGGATCACGCCCTTCTTGCTGACCGTGAGCTTGATGATGGCAATCCCGGCTTTGTTCGAGATGAAGTCTGCCCTGATGCACGGCCTCCTAGTGTTTCGATCGTAGAAGATCGAGGCCGAGCTCTGGACAGCCTTCGGACCGTCGAACGAGTTCTCCTGCGGGCCGCTGTACGCGAAGATCTGCAAGCTCACGTCGCTGCCCCAGAAGAAGCCGCCGTCGGTCTGGAGCGTCGGAGCTCCAGAATCCAGGTAGTCGTTGAACTCGGTGTCGCATTTGACCAAGCGGACCTCTTCGCCACGCCAGGCCAAGTACGGCACGTTCGTCTCCTGCGGGTTGAATACCGGACTGTTCGCCGGAAGCCCGCTGGCATCGCCCGGCTGTGCTGCCGCCGAGGCCACCAGCAGCCCGGCGGACACCAGCATCAGCACAAAGGCAACGAGACTCACCCGGAGTCCCGTGAGACCGCTCTTTCGTTTCATTTAGCTCCCCCTCCGCAGTTTCTAACTTCGTTATTACTTTCTCACTCTCGTGACCCCCCGTCCTCCTTTCTCGGCTTAAGCCGTGGCGATCAAGGCGTTTCTACACCCTTTCGGGGTCACTTTCAATAGAACGAGAGCAAAGAAATGAACTCCTGACCGAGCGGGCAGGTATTGCGAGAGAGAACGGGCTCAGCAGCCCCTGACCAAAGGGGCAGGTGTTTACGCGTCGGACTACGAGGAGCGTTTGACCGGCAGGCCCGAAAGCCCGTGGTCGAACAGATATCGGGCCGCCTGCGTGCGGTTCGAGACGCCGAGCTTGCGGTACGCGTTGACCAGGTGGAACTTCACCGTCCACTTCGTCACCCACAGGCGCTCGGCGATCTGTGCGTTGGTGTACCCGTGCGCGGCGAGCTGCACGATCTCGAGCTCGCGCGTGGTCAGAGTCGGCTGCTTCGGCCCGACGCTCGCGCTCCGGGCGCGCGTGCGGGACTTTGGTTTTCCTCTGCCAAGGCAGTGTTGCACTGCCTCGGTGACCTCGGAGACAGCGGCCGTCTTCGGTAGGCACGCGTCGGCCCCGGCCGCCACGGCCGCCTCCAGATGGAGAGGATCGTGATGCGTCGAGAAGGCGACGATCCCCAGGCCCGGCGCCAGCTCACGGGCGCGGCGAAGGCACTCGACGCCGTCCATCTCCGAGCTCCACAGTTCCAGCGAGGCGAGGAGAGCGTCCGGCTTCTCCGAGTCCACGAGCTTCAGTGCCGCTCTCGGCGACGTCGCCCTCCCGACCACCCGGATTGCCTTCGAGGAGAGGATGTCCTCGAGCGCGTCGAGCCAGATCGGATGCTCGTCGAGGAGCACGACGGCGCCTCCCACCCTCGGCTCGGAATGGGCTTCTTCGACTGTCGAGCGGATCGCCACTGCTTCGGGTAACCCTTCCCTCGTCTCCCCGAATACAAAGCATTGAGCGAGGTTTGCCTGTTCGATATCCCTCGGTCGAGGGATCCCACCCGCCGGATGCGCTAAGGTCGGGTGCCGGTGCGCCGACACGTCCTCGTCCTCGCCGCCGTCGGAACAGCCGCTCTGGCGCTACTCGTCCTTTCGGCCGCGGCCGCCCAACCCGGAGTCAGGCTCAAGGCGACTCCACCTGCGGTGACGTCCAGCACGACGGCGACCTTCAGGTGGGCTGCCCGCCCCGGGACGCGCCGCACGCGCTGCCGACTTCGCTGGCAGGCGCTTCCAGGCGCCGCCACCACCCCGTCCCGTGCCACGCGCGCGCGCGCGAAGCTCCGGCGCTGCCGCTCGCCCAGGACGTGGAGCAAGCTCGACGCCGGCCGCTACACCTTCGTGCTCTTCGCCTACGGCCGCCACAAGAGCACCCGGACGCGCTACCACTGGATGGTCATCCCACCGTCGGGGCCGGGGGCGCCACCCCCGCCGCCACCGCCGCCGCCACCGCCGCCGCCGCCTCCCCCGAGCGCGAGTTGCGCGACGCCGCCGTACAAGTACCTCACACCCGTCCATCCCGGGACGAGCAGTGACGAGCAGCAGTTCGTCAGCCTCGTCAACCAGGCGCGGGGGTCGCTCGGTCTCCAGCCCCTGGCCGTCAACTCGAAATTGAGCCTTGCCGCCGACAGCCATTCCTACTGGCAGGACTGGGCCCTGAACCTCGGGCTGTCCCACACCGGCTGCAACGGGAGCGATCCCTTCCAGCGCATGTCGGACGCCGGCTACTCGGGCACGTACGAGGGCGAGGTCACGCTCGTGAGCTACCCGCCCGCCTCGGCGCAGACGGCCTTCAACATGTTCAAGGGTAGCCCCGGGCACTGGGCCCTGCTGACGAGCCCTGACTTCACGCAGATCGGCGTCGGCGAGAGCGCGTACCACTGGACCGGCGACCTCGGGTAGGCGGCGCAGGCCAACCGGGGGGTCTCGCGCAAAAACGTCGTAATTTGCGGGAAACTGACTTATACTCGCGGCAGTGCGCGTGTCCAGCGCGCGAGGGTCGTTATCGGAGGGGATTGGGTTGCGGGTCGGTGACACAAGCGTCGGAAGGCGGCCTCCTGCTCGTCGGAGACATGCCGCTTTCGGCGTTCTCGCCGTTGTCGCCGCCCTGATCGTCTTCCCGGCCCTCGCCGGAGCGGACGCG
>Ga0335082_10010160_pt1 | contig 10214 bp, 9 predicted proteins | sample Lox_Sample_41_FD_206718 | JGI IMG/M metagenome (GOLD analysis project Ga0335082, IMG submission 206718) | Soil microbial communities from Loxahatchee National Wildlife Refuge, Florida, United States - Lox_Sample_4.1 | ecosystem: Environmental > Terrestrial > Soil > Wetlands | place: USA: Florida...
GGCCTGCGCGAAGGCGGACGCTCCCTCAGCCAGAGTCGCGAACGCCATCGTGCGCGCAAGGCGCTCGTCGTCGTCCAGGTAGCGCTGGCGCTCGTGTTGCTCATCTGCTCCGGCCTCATGATTCGCACGTTCCGCGCACTGGTGCACGTGTCGCCGGGATTCAGCGATCCTGGCACGCTGCAGGCCTTTGCGATCTTTATCCCCGAAACCCAGATTCCCGATACGCAAAAGGAGCGGGTCGTGCACACCCAGCAGGCCATTCTGAATCGGCTCGCAGCTGTTCCCGGCGTCTCTTCGGTGGCCATCACAACGAGCATTCCCATGTCGAACAACCGCAGCTTCGATCCGGTCTTTGCGAACGACCGCGTCTACAAGGAGGGCGAGCTGCCGCCCTTGCGCCGCTTCAAGTTCATTTCGCCGGGGTTCTTCTCAACCATGGGTATACCTCTCGTCGCAGGCCGCGACATGACATGGCCTGAGGAATTCGAAAAGCGGCCACTCGCGATCATCTCAGAGAATTTCGCGCGGGAATACTGGGGCTCGCCTGCCAATGCCATCGGCAAATTCGTCCGCGTCGGATCCAACGATCCCTGGCACGAGATCATCGGCGTTGCCGCCAATGTCTACGACGACGGCGTCAGCCAGCTTCCCTCCTCTGCCATCTACTGGCCCCTCTTCCAGGACAACTTCGAAACGCAAAAGGAAATGGTGCAACGCTACGTGAGCTTCACGATTCGATCGCCTCGAGCCGGCTCCGCAGCCTTCATGAGCGAAGTGCAGAAGGCGGTCTGGTCCATCGACGCTGACCTGCCTCTCGCCGACCCGACAACGGTGGGCGCGCTCTACACCAAGTCCATGGCGCGCACCTCCTTCACGCTCGTCATGCTCTGCGTTGCCGGAACTATGGCTCTCCTCCTCGGCATCGTCGGCATCTATGGCGTCATCTCCTACGCGGTCTCCCAGCGCACCCGCGAAATCGGTATCCGCATGGCTCTCGGAGCGCAGCGTGAAACTCTGACAGCCATGTTCGTCCGCCAGGGTCTGGTGCTCACCGGCGTCGGAATTGCCGTGGGCCTCGTGGTTGCTTTCCTCACCATGCGTCTCATGTCTTCGCTCCTCTTCCACGTGAGCCCCATGGACCCCTGGACCTACTCCCTCACTACCCTTTGCGTCATCGGCATCGCATGGCTCGCCTGCTATCTGCCTTCTCGCAGAGCGGCCGTCGTGAATCCCGTCAACGCATTACGCTCTGAGTAGCAGGCGCGACCAGAATCCGGGTGCCCCATGTATGACAGCCTCTACTCCTGTCAAGGGTGGGGTACAACCCGTCGTCGGTGCGGAGTGAAGGATATGCTCTGCAATCCCCCCTGCAAGCCTTCGAACAACAAAAGCCTGACAGCTGATTCGCTCCCCATACCGTCATAAGAGACGTCCGCCCGGACTGTGACCTCAAACACAAGAGATGTTTGACCCCCGGGAGACAATGGATGCGTGAAGGCCGGCAGGTTTTCCCCTCGCCGGCAGTGGAGATGAACATTCATGAGCGATCTTGCCCCCCTCGCCGAAGCAGTTACGGTTGACCCGCTCGTCGGACACCCGCCTGACTACCACGTGTTCCACAAGTTCATTGAGCGCTGCAAATCGCTCCCGGCCATTACCACTGCGGTCGTGTGGCCGCACTCTGACGTGGCCCTCAAGGGCGCTGTCGAAGCTGCTGTAGCCGGCTTGATCGAGCCCACACTCATCGGAGACGAGGAGCCGATGAAGGCCCTGGCCGACAAGATCGGTGTTGATATCAGTAAGTACCCTATCCTTCAGGCCGATACTGAGCGTCAGGCCGCCGAGCTCAGTGTCGTTATGTGCCGCGGCGGCAACGCACAGGCCCTGATGAAGGGCAGCCTGCACACCGACGAACTGCTCAAGCCGGCGATGAAGAGCGATACTGGCCTGCGCACCAGCCGCCGTATCTCCCACGTCTTCATCATGGATACTCCGGCCTACGCGCGCACGCTGCTCATCACCGACGCGGCCATCAACATTGAACCTGAACTTGAAGACAAGATCCACATCGTGCAGAATGCAATCGACCTTGCGCATGCGCTTGGCATCGCCGAGCCAAAGGTCGCTCTGCTCTCTGCCATCGAGACGGTAAACACCAAGATCAAGTCGACCCTCGACGCCGCCGCACTCTGCAAAATGGCCGATCGCGGCCAGATTACAGGCGGAATCCTCGATGGCCCGCTGGCCTTCGACACCGCCGTCAGCGAGAAGGCCGCCAGCATCAAGAAACTGGTCTCGCCCGTCACCGGACAGGCTGACATCCTCGTTGTCCCCGACCTCGAGAGCGGCAACATGCTCGCCAAGCAGCTCGAGTACCTCGGCGGCGCGCAGCTTGCAGGCATCGTGCTCGGCGCCAAGGTTCCCACCATTCTTACCAGCCGCGCTGACTCGGCTGAGACGCGTCTCACCAGTTGCGCCGTGGCTGTGCTGCTCCACTACGACGCGCATCCGATTGAAAAGGAATAGCAGAGTCTTCCGTCTTTCATCTCGCATTCAATCAACAACACGGGCGCCGCTTCCGACCAGGACCGGCGCCCTCCCCCTTTCGGGATCTCCACAGCCGAACCCTTCCCGCCCCACGCGCATCCAAGCCAGAACAGGGACAACGGCGGCGGGAAATTCTGCTCCCTCCGATCGTCGTCTCATGACGAGGAGTCCGATGCCTACTCATACAAGCTCGCAATCCAAAGCGGCAAAGACCACTGTCCGGGACGGCTTCAGCACCGAAGAAGTCAAGAATCTCTCCAGCGTTCTGAACGCATTACTCGCCGACGTCTACTCCCTTTATCTCAAGACCAAGAACTTCCACTGGCACATAAGCGGCCCTCACTTCCGCGACTATCATTTGTTGCTCGACGAACACGCCGCGCAGATCTTCGCCATCGGCGACGACATCGCGGAGCGCGTGCGCAAGATCGGCGGCACCACCATCCGTTCCATCGGTCACATCTCCCGGCTGCAGCGCATCCACGACAACGATCAGGATTATGTCGGAGCAAAGGAGATGCTCCTTGAGCTCCACGCAGACAACAAGGCCCTTGTCGAGAGCCTGCGTGCAGCCCATGAAGTGGCTTCGCACGCAAACGACTTCGCAACCACCAGCATGATCGAAGTCTGGATCGACGAGGCCGAGCGTCGCGCCTGGTTTCTCTTCGAAGCCACACGCTAATCCGTTTCGTTGTTATTGAGTATGGGTGCCCACCCAGGCTCAGCCTGGGTGGCTTCCCTGGGGTGGGATTGCATCGCGCTCATCCTGCCACACGGCTGAGGGCTGTCTTTCAATCCATCGACACGCTTAACTGGTGCCTGACATCCGCCCCGCGAATCCAGAAGATCACGTCGGTTGCGATATTCGCAGCGTGGTCCGCGATGCGCTCAAGGCCCCGCGACACCATCAGTCCGTTCATGGCCTGCTGCGTATACCGCGGCTGCTCCTGGATCATCTTCAGCAGATCCGCCTGCGCATTCTTGTTCATGCGGTCGATCTCGTCGTCCATTTCGCGCACTCTGTCCGCCGTGCGCGCATCCCCTTCCAGCAGTGCGAGAATCGCTGATCGGATCATCCTTCCGGCGTACTCGCCCATCACCGCAAAATCCACCGGCAGCTTCACCGGTTCGACTTTCATGATGTCCCGTGTTCGCCGCGAGATACCCATCGACTGGTCGCCGATCCGTTCCAGATCGCCGTTGATCTTGATTACTGCCAGGATGAACCGCAGGTCGATCGCCATAGGCTGCTCTTTGGCCAGCAGCTCGTAGGCCATCTCGTCCAGCTCGCGCTGCGCGGAGTTGATCGCCGTCTCATTCTGCTTAACATACGCGCACAGAACCTGATCGCGCTGGACGTAGGCATCCACCGCCGACTCGACCGACTGCTGCGCCAGCGCAGCCATTGCAAGCAGCTTGTCCTTCAATTCGGCAAGCTGAAGATGGAAGTGAATCCGTGGCACGAAGAAGCTCTCCTCACTTCATTGTGCATCAAGCTGTGTTACGGGGCGGCAAATTTCCGGCCATGCACCTCAATTGACACGGCTTGCGCATCAAGTCCCGGCTGCTTCTTAGACGCGCCAGCCCTGCTTTTGATGGTCTAGGCTATCAGAATGACTCCCTCTCCGATGGTTACCTTCGACCCGGCCCGCCAGGAGCAGCGCCAGATTTACAAGCTGATGACGGGCATCATCGTTCCGCGGCCCATCGCGCTCGTCTCCACTATCGACGCGGCGGGCGCGCCTAATCTCGCTCCCTTCAGCTTCTTCTCGGGAGTCGGGTCCGCCCCGCCCACCGTGCTCTTCTGTCCCGCGTTGCGTGCCGCCGGCGCAGGACGCGATGCCCAGCGCAAAGACACCCTGCGCAACGTGGAAGAGACGCGCGAGTTCGTCGTCAACGTCGTCAGCGAAGCCATCGCCCCGCAGGCAAACGCAACCGCTGCCGAAGTCGCCCCCGAAGTCGACGAATTTCAGCTCGCCGCCCTTACTCCCCTCCCCAGTGAACTCGTCCGGCCACCCCGCGTCGCCGAGTCGCCCGCTCAGATGGAGTGCCGCCTTCTCCAGGTCATCTACACCAGCCGTGCTCCCGGGGGTGGTGTCATCGTCCTCGGCGAAGTCGTCCGCTTCCACGTCCGCGAAGACCTTATCGACGACTTCCGCGTCGATCCCGCAGGCCTCGACGCTGTCGGCCGCATGGCCGGCAACACCTGGGTACGCACCCGCGACCGCATCGAACTCATCCGCCCCAAGTAACCGCCACTCTCGTAAACTTCGACTCGACCGCAACTCGTCACACATCAGGAACCGGCGCAACAAGGTGAGGGCTATAATCTCCGGCATGAAGCCGGCTTTGATCATGCTCTCCGCGGTTCTCGGAGCCTGTCCTGCTCTTGCACAGACCGATGCCCAGCACCACGCCGGAGTCATGCAGCGCGGCGAAGATCATGCGGGCATGGGTTTCAGCCAGACCAGCACCACGCATCATTTCATCCTTACCACCAGCGGCGGCATCATTCAGGTAACCGCAAACAACCCCAGGGATAGCGATACGGTCTCCACGATCCAGGTGCACATGAAGCATATCGCGGGAATGTTCTCTGAAGGGAACTTCTCAATTCCCCATTTTGTCCATGATCAGACGCCACCGGGAGTGGAAACAATGAAGCAGCTTCAATCATCAATTCGATACTCTACCGAGAATCTCGACGCCGGGGCACGAGTAAAGATCGAGACTGCTTCTCCAACTGCGCTTGCCGCAATCCATGATTTCCTTCAATTTCAGATCAAAGATCACGCGACGGGCGACGCGCTGACAGTTTTCAAACAGTAAGGATCGCGAGGAAGTGGGTCCTTGGAAAAAGCGCACTATACTTGTCCGTGTGGCATCCGGTGGTCTGCAATGCACCCGCTCAGAATCACATTCGCTCTCTCCCTGCTCCTCTTCCTTGTCACTGCAGCCTGCCGTCACTCCGAAGCTCTTCGGGCAGCAGCCGCTCTCGCAACTCTTGCGCTTTCCAGTAGCAGCTTTCAGGCGGGCGGAAAGATTCCCAGTCAGTACACCTGCGATGGCGCCGATTCATCGCCGCAGCTTTCCTGGCCTTCGCCGCCCGTCGGCACAAAAAGTTTTGCTCTCATCATGTCCGACCCCGACGCTCCCGGCGGGACCTTCATTCACTGGGTCCTCTACGACATCCCCGCCGTCACGCGTGAACTTCCTGTCGGCGTTCCCAAACAGGGTCAGCTCTCCGACAACTCGCGCCAGGGCAAGAACGACTTCGGCAAAATCGGCTACGGTGGCCCCTGCCCTCCCGGAGGCACCCACCACTATGTCTTCTCGCTCTATGCGCTTGATACAACTCTCGGGCTGCCCGCAGGCGCCTCTCGATCACAGGTCGAAAGCGCCATGAAGGGCCACGTCCTCGCTCGCGGCGAACTAACTGGACTCTACAGCCGACAGCGCTGATCCTGCCGCGTACCCAATTCATGACGCAGTCGTATCGCGTCATGAGTGGGATTCAACAAACTCCGCGGGTGAGCTGGTCAATCCGCCGCCATATCTCTGCCCTTCACTTCATGGCCCAGCGCGGCCAGCCCCGCCAGCGACAGCGACACGATCACAACCGTGATGGCGAGTACATGTGGGTAGCTTCCCCACCGCTCCGCCGCCAGCGCCTGCGCCTTCGCATTCCACGACGTCACCAGCCCGCCGAGCTGATAGGCAAGTCCCGGCGCCGTCGCCCTGATCGGCCCCGGTGTCAGTTCCGTCAGGTACGCCGGCACCACTCCCCACGCGCCCTGCACCATGAACTGCATGATCACCGCGCCAACTCCCAGCACAATCGCCGAGCGTCCGTAAGCCCACAGAGGAATTGCAGGCAGCGTCAACAGCGCCGCGGCGATGATCGCCTTTTTGCGTCCCCATCTCTCCGACAGCGTGCCAAACACAAATCCGCCGGCAATCTGAGCAATCCCGTAGACCACGCCGATCGTGCCCACAACCCGTGGCGTCAGCCCGATCTGCACCTCGAGAAACGTGGGATACACATCCTGCGTGCCGTGCGAAAGCGTCATGAACGCAGTCATCAGGAGAATAAGAAACAAGAACTGCGGCAGAAAGCTCATGATCCGGTGCGACTGCCGGGCGACATGTGTCTCTACGTCTTCAACTCTGTGTTTCCTTGCCTGCGCAAGCCACACCGGCGACTCTTCCACGCGCGCCTGCACATAAAACACCAGCAACGCCGGTAGCGCACCCAGCATGAACAGCCCCCTCCACCCGATCCAGTGAAAGAACAGCGCAAACGCACCCGACGCCAGGATCGATCCGAACGCGTAGCCCTCCTGCAGAATGCCCGAGAACGTGCCGCGCCCCTCCTTGGGGAGCGTCTCGAAAGCAAGCGCCGCGCCCACGCCCCATTCGCCGCCCATCGCCACGCCAAATAACGCGCGCAGCACCATCAGCACCGCCAGCGAAGGAGCAAAGGCGCAGGCAAGCTCGATGATCGAGAAGCTCAGAATGTTGATCATCAGCACGGGCCGCCGGCCATACCGATCGGCCAGCACGCCAAACAGCAGCGCGCCTACCGGCCGCAATGCCTGCGTCAGAAACACCGCGCCCAGCACCTCAGACGGCTTCACGGCAAAGTCCGCAGAGATGGCCTTCACGCAGAAGATAAGCAGGAAGAAGTCGAGTGCGTCCAGCGTCCAGCCAAGAAAGCACGCCACAAACGTGTGGCGCTGCGACCGGGTCAGGCCCTTGAAGTCACGAACGAACGACATTACCGGGAGCATAACAGAGGTCAGGCGCCAGCCCGCGCAAGGATGTCGGCCTCTGCAGATTCGCTCGGCACGACATCCAGAATCAGTTTGTCGGGTTCGTTATGGGGGGTCCTGGGGTTGTCCGAGGAGCCCCTCCGCGGAACCGTATACGGCTTGCTCAGACCCCGTGTACGCTTCCGCGGAGCGTATGGCCCCTCGTTGGCTCAATACTAGGCGGGTTGCGTGCGGTCGCCATACGCCAAAGGTGGCCCCCGCCATCACCCGAAGGGATATCGATTTACTAGCACTTTCGGACAATACCAGTCCGGCCTCAAAGCTGTCGGCATCTCCCCGTCGAGACAGCCGCGACGCCGGCGGCTTGCCGCTGGACAGCAAACCACATCCAATCTGCCTCTCGTCCAGGCTCTTTTTTTCCGGTCCACAAAGCTGTCGGGTCCGTGTTAACTTATCGTGCACTGGGTTGGTGAGCGATGCTCCGTGGCAGGCAACAAGCATGGGCCCTCCGGATCCTGAGCTTCGCTCTGATGATCGCGCTCACTCTTGCGGCAATTGCCCAGGACAAACATCCCCTCACGAACGACGACGTCCTGAAACTCGTAAAACAGGGCTTCGGCGATGACGTCATCGTCGCGATGATTGAGGCAAACGATACGGCCTTCGACGTTTCCATCGGCGGCCTCACCGCCCTTAAAGACGCCGGCATCAGCAATGCGGTTATGTCGGCCATGCTCAAGGCCGAATCGAAAAAGCGCAATGCCGCGCCTGCTGCTGCAGCGCCTGCTGCCGCGCCCTCCCCGACCATTCTGAATCCTTCGCAATCCATGGTCGGGATGGGTCCCAACGCATCGATGCAGCAGATGATGGCCATGGCCATGTCCATGGGCCGTGGCGGAGCCGCCGGCATGAGCGGCGCGAGCGGAATGCTCGACACGAGCCAGTTGCCCCCGCTTGATCTGCTCGCCGGCAATACGCGCTCCGTCATCAAGGCGTCCATTGCACAGATCGCCAGTACGCAGACCAAGGGAGACGACATGCCCGGCGCCGGCTCGCAGGCCACCAGCATGCTTATGGGCCTCGGCCGTCAGGCGCTGCAATTCGGCGCCATCGGCGGCAGCGCATTCGCGGGCCCCGCCGCCGGAATGGCGATGGGAATGGTGGGAAGCATGACGGCCATGGGCCATCACCACGGCCCGCCCAAGGTCACCTATGTCTGGGCGCTTCCCGGTCCGCAATCCGGCTTCACAATCCCCACCGCGAGCCCCCGCTTCGAGATGTCCTACGGAAATCTCCTCGGCATCGATCCCGACGCTTACGAGCCGCAGTTGATCCGCCTCGTCGAGAGCAAAGACAACTGGCGCCTCGTCGGCGCAACCAAGACCACCATGGGGCAGATGGGCACTGAAGCATACGAGAAAGTCACCGAGGCCCGGATCGCGGTCACCACGCAAAGACTGGCGCGCGGGCAGATGCAGATTGCGCCAAAACAGCCTCTCCAGCCCGGGGAATATGCAATCGTTCTGCGCGCGACTCACCCCGGCAAACGCGCCGAGGGCAGCCTCGGCGGCGGTGCGGAAACAAGCATTTTCTTTTCAGTCTGGGATTTTTCCGTTCGAAACGACACCCAGGCATCCAAGCCGTAATGAACATCCGTTCTCACGGTCCGCGCACGCAGCGGTGCCATCCGGCACTGCTTGTCGCCGTGCTTGTGTTGCTATTGCTCGTTCCCGCCGCACGATCGCAAAGCGCCGGTCCAGCCTCCGGGGCGCAACCCGCCTGGCTCACCGCCTGCGGATGCGATGATCTGCCTCCGCTCAAAGACAGGCTGCAGAAACTTGAGGGAGTCAAAGCTCTCGTTGGGCGCAGGCTGTCAGCCGTCGTTCCCGGCGCTGCTGCTACGCAGGCCAAATGGGATTCGCTGGAAGCCACAATCGACAGTTATCTCAAGGCTGTCCAGCAGCAGGGTCTCACCAACATGCCGCAGACCAGCCTCTTCGCTCCCCACGTCGATCCGACATGCAACGTTGTAACGGCTCCCGCTCCGAATTGCATCGATCAGATCTTTGCGATGCATGAGCAGGCACACGCCGCTTCCTGCAGCGCAGGACGTTGGACGTGGCAATCTCCATGGCCTGAATCCGCCATGCTCACCGAAGAGGCCGACGCGCTTCAGGCCGAGTACGACAGCATTCGCGCAACCATCGATCACATGCGATGCCAGCAGGTGTCGGGTCCAGCCTGTGCTCAATTCATGGTGATCGTGCAGGTGGTCACAACAACCGCGATTTCCGGAGGAGGATTGCACGAGCAGTCCGGCCGTTCCCTCAACAACGGCCAGGGCATTCCCGTTCCGCTTGCCTTGCACGACGACGGCACCTTTGAGGGCCGCGGCTCAGGTGTCGATGCCGGAAGCGCCATTGGCGTGGCTCCCGGCGAAACGGTCCAGAGCCAGTTCGGCCACACCCAGACAATTCTCGCGTCGGGAACCATCCGCCCGGGTAGTTGCACCTCGCAGCCCTGCCAGAAGGACATGATGCACCTTGTCCTCCTCGGCGGCCCCTCGCGCCAAATCGAGACAGCCCAGGCCCGCGGCTGGGTCAATCGCGACTTGAGCAACGCCACTCCCACAGGCACTGCTCGCCTCGAGTTTGATCTCCCCGCCTATACTGGCTCCACCGCACATCGCAGCTTCGGTCCCGGCGGAATGATCAATTCAAATATGGATGTTCTCCTGCTCCAGGCTGACGACGGATCACCCCGCCTCCCCGAAGGCTCCTCGCTTCTTTTTTCCCAGAAGGAATGCAAGGCTCCGAACCACTGAGGTCGAAGATGACGAAACCATCGCGGACACTGCTCGGCTTGTTTCTGTTCCTTCCCCTCGCGGCTGCGCAG
>Ga0335082_10010162_pt1 | contig 10212 bp, 9 predicted proteins | sample Lox_Sample_41_FD_206718 | JGI IMG/M metagenome (GOLD analysis project Ga0335082, IMG submission 206718) | Soil microbial communities from Loxahatchee National Wildlife Refuge, Florida, United States - Lox_Sample_4.1 | ecosystem: Environmental > Terrestrial > Soil > Wetlands | place: USA: Florida...
GAGTTCAAAGAAGTTGCTCGCCCCGATGAGCGCGCCGGGTGCCGCAACCGCGTGACGCACCCGAAGTAACCGCATCAGGCCATACGTGAGCGATGAATTGAAGTAGACCTGCACCAGGATCGGGACAGCGATCAGAACAACGTGCAACGGCTTTCCAAGGATGTTGTCAGCCTGAAAAGCAAAAATCAGAACCAGGGTGGCCAGCAAAGAGACGATGCTGACGGGCGCAAAACGCGGGAGCAACTGCTTCTCAAACCATTGGCGTCCATGCGCCCGAATGAAGTAAGCCCTCAACGCCGTACCGGCCGCGAGTGGAATCACGATGAAGATGGCGACGGCATACAGAAGGACCTCGAACGGGACGTGCAATGTGGAAGCGCCGTTGACCAAAAAGCGCACAATTGGCGCAAACAGGAAGAGCATGATGAGGTCATTCACCGAAACCTGAACGAGCGTGTATGCCGGATCGCCATCGGTCAGGTAGCTCCAGACAAAGACCATCGCGGTGCATGGCGCGGCGGCGAGAATGATGCATCCGGCAATGTACTGGTCGGCATCCGACGGAGCAATCCAGGAAGCAAACACGAACCGGAAGGAGAGCCAGGCGATCAAAGCCATTGAGAAGGGCTTTACCAGCCAGTTCACAAAAATCGTCACCAACAGGCCGCGCGGTTTCTGACCAACCTGGCGAATGGAGGCGAAGTCGACCTTCATCATCATCGGGATGATCATCAGCCAGATCAGAACCGCAATCGGAACGTTGATCTGGCTGCCGGCGCCGAACTCCATCCGGCGGAGCAGGTCGGCAATGCCTGGCAGCAATCTCCCCAGCACGACCCCGACAACCATGCAGCCGGCGACCCACAAAGTCAGGTAACGCTCGAACACGTCCAGTCGTTTGGACCCGGCCGTTTCAGATGGAGTGGGTGTCATTGTGAAGCCACCTCCTCAAGCGTCGGGTCCTTCGCGGCCCGTCCGGCCAAATCCAGAAGCGCCTCGCGGCCAACCGGAGCCGCGGGCTGCCAGGGAACAAGGGCCACGCGTTCCGCCAACGTCGTTTGGACTTCCATCAGAAACGGCTCCTCTTGTGTGCCGCGCGCCACCAGCAAGGGATCTGAATGCGAGCTCAAACTGAAACTCTGGTTGATAACCCAGGCGTAGGTGTTGATGCCCGCCCGGTGCAGGTCCGTTTGCAGCCGGGCCGCCTCGTGCACCGGCGTCGCTTCGGGAAGGGCAACCAGAAGGATGCGCGTATGAGCGGCATCGCGCAGCAACGGCAGCAACCGTTTGACCGCTTCTGGAACGTCACTATTCGTGCGCGACACCTCGCGATGGTAGGCTTCCGCCGCATCGAGCAGAAGCAGCGTGTGTCCCGTCGGGGCCGTATCCAGCACGACGAACTCAGAGTCCCGCGAGGCAACGATTTCCGCGAAGGCCCGAAACACCGCGATCTCTTCCGTGCAGGGCGAGCGGAGATCCTCCTCCAGCAGCGCCATTCCTTGCGTGTCCAGTGCGGATCCTGTCTGATGCAGGACCTCCGCCGTGTACGCAGCCGTCTCGCTCTTGGGATCAATGCGGCTGATTCGAAGCCCTGGAATCACCCCATTCACGGTCTTCAATACGTGCGCCGCTGGATCGGTCGTGCTGAGGTGGACCGAGCGGCCGCGCTCGGCGAGCGACACGGCGATTGCGGCAGCGATGGTCGTCTTGCCGACGCCTCCCTTTCCCATCGTCATGACGACGCCGGGGCCCTGCTTGGCGATGTCTTCTATCAAATCGCCCAGGCCGGGCCATTCCCGCGGGGCGGCCGCAAACGCCGCGGGTGTCACAACGACTTCGTGGGAAAGCAATCCACTCAGACCATGCACGCCCATGGGCGGAACGGCGCAAAGCGGCACCTCCACACGCGGCAGGGCCGACAACCCAGCAGGCATGGATGCGAGAGCCTGCAGCCCCCTTGCTTCGAGCGCAGCGGCAGCACTGTCGGCATTGTCGTGAGCGGTGAAGAACCCATTCACCACGAGCACCTGTCTGCGCATGCCGATCCCGGCCAGTTCATTCCGAGTACGCTCCGCTTCGGCGAGAGCCGACGATTCCGGCCTGCTCACTAGCACGAGCGTCGTAGTCTCCTCATCCGAAAGCGAACGTAGGCTCGCCGCGTACAATTCCTTCTGGGCTTCGAGTCCAGCCAACGGTCCCAAGCAGGACGTACCCGTGGTGTTCGTCGCGATGAAGCCGGTCCACGCGGCCGGCAGGCTGAGCAGACGGATCGTGTGTCCGGTCGGGGCGGTATCGAAAAGGACGTGATCGAATTCGGCCGTCGCATGCCCGTCGCCGAGCAGCTTTGCGAATTCATCAAAGGCTGCGATTTCGACCGTGCAGGCGCCGGAGAGCTGCTCCTCCATGCTGGCGACGGCGGCGTCCGGAAGGACACCACGATAGGGGCCCACCACGCGCTCCCGGTACGCCGCCGCGGCTGACTCGGGATCGATATTGAGCGCGAAGAGGCCGCCTGCACCAGGCACCGGAGTGGGCCGGCCACTCAGCTTCGTGTCGAGAACCTCGTCGAGATTGGAGGCCGGGTCCGTGCTGACCAGCAGCACCTTCTTGCCGCCGGCTGCCAGAGCGATACCCGTTGCGCAGGCGAGTGATGTCTTCCCAACCCCACCCTTGCCGGTGAAGAAGAGAATCCGCGCCGCCCGGTTGATGAAATCCGAGATCGTCATTTCCTCTACCCGCAGCAACTCTGAACCATAGGCAGAGCGGCGGATTCCCCTTCGAGGTAGCGTTGCGCGAGTTGCAGCATCGCCTTGGCAGGCGCTTCTTTGACGGATTGGGCCGTTTTGACGGCGCGCATCATGTCCTCGCGCGAAACGCCGAGCTTCCTTGCCTGCTGGAAGTGGTACTTGAAGCAGGGTTCGCAGTTTGCCGCGATGGCGGCGCCGATCGCAACCAGCTCGGCTACGGCATCCGAATAGATACTCGGCGCCTGTTCTGAAACGCCCACGCGAGCCATCGCCGCAAGCTGTTCCCGCGAAGGGTACTGCCCGCCGCTGGCAATCTCGCCGTTGATGACGATCAAGGGGAGACAGGCATTCCCCTCCTTCTCGAGTGCAGCTTTGACAATCGCGCTCGATGCAAAGGCCTGCGGCTGCTGCGCGAGATTGAACCGCTCCACGAGCACTCCTTCGCTGGCTAACCACTGAAGGTCGCTCGCGAAACGGGCGAGTTTCGGATCGACAGTCGGACCGCAGACGCCAGTCGAACAACACATCGGTGGATCAAAAACCTGAACGGTGGACATCTTTCTCCTCTTCGTATATCGACGATTGGCGATTGGATAGGCATAAAAAAAGCGGGCCCTCAGATGATGGCTACCAACGCCTTCAGCCGGCGCAGGCCGTCGAAATTGATGCAGTAGCCGACTCTCGGGCCATCCTGCGAGCTCCGCACCAGGCCAGATTCCTTCAAGATGCGAAGGTGCTCGGACACGGTTGACTGGGCCAGTGGCATTTCATCAACAATCTGGCTGCAAACCCTCGCTTCCTTCCTGGAAAGCAGGCGCAGGATTCGAACGCGAGCGGGGTGCCCGATCGCCTTTGCCAGTTTGGCTAGCTCATCGTCAGCCTCCGGTCCTTCCAGAGTAAGAATGGTCAATTCGGGCTGCAGCGCCGGCTCCGGCGGGCAGCAGATCTCTCCGTTGGACGGTTTAGATGGCATATCAATCGCCATTTGACGATAGCCGATCTGGCGGGACGAGTCAAGCCTTCTCGCCCCTCGGCCGAAAAATCCTCTTGACACCTTCGTTATTTCTATTATTATCGAAATATGGAGATGGCGAGCGAGGTAGCGAACGGATGAGCAAGCAGCCAAAGGCGGAAGATGTGAGCCGCTACGCCGATATGCTGGCCGCAATGGGTACCGAGCCCAGGCTGCGCATCATGCGTTTGTTGCTCTCCGCCCACCCGCAAGGGATGGTGGTCAATGAGATTGCCAGCGAGCTCGGAATGCCGGGTTCGTCCTTGTCGCACCATCTCGAAAAGTTAAAGAACGAAGATCTCGTCTCGGTAAAACGGGAGAGCACATTTTTGCGGTACTCAGCCAACGCGGAGACTTTGCAGGAACTGCTTGGCTTCCTCTATGCCGAGTGCTGCACACGCAACCAGGCCGTCGAGGCGGAAAGCATCATTCAGATGGCCGGTTAGGAATTGAGCCGGCGTTTGTCCAAAGTCGTAGTCAGGGTCCGTTGTGTCTCCGCGGCCGCGGCCCCGATCAGAACAAGGAGAATCTCATGAATACCACGGACATCAAAGAAGTTGTCAAAGAGAAGTACGGGCAAGCGGCGTCGCGGCTTCAGACCGGCAAGACCAGTTGCTGCGGTTCTGGTTCCACGCTCGCATCGAGCTGCGACCCGATCACCTCCAAGCTCTACAGCCAGGAGGAGGCCGGTGCGATTCCGGAAGATGCGTTGCGTGCATCGCTCGGCTGCGGCAATCCGACGGCGCTTGCGAAGTTGAACGCTGGTGAAGTGGTTCTTGACCTGGGCTCCGGTGGCGGTATTGATGTTTTGCTGTCCGCGCGCCGCGTGGGTCCTACCGGAAAGGCCTACGGTCTTGACATGACCGACGAGATGTTGGCGCTCGCACGTGAAAACCAGAAAACGGCCGGTGTCGAGAATGTACAGTTCCTCAAGGGAGAAATCGAGAACATTCCTCTTCCCGACAACTCGGTCGATGTGATCATCTCGAACTGCGTCATCAACCTTTCCGCGGACAAGGATCGCGTCCTCCGCGAGGCATTTCGGGTACTGAAACCAGGCGGCCGCTTTGCCGTCTCCGATGTAGTCGTGCGCGGCGAGGTGCCGGCCGAGATTCGCAGGAACGTCGAGCTATGGATCGGCTGCATTGCCGGCGCGCTCCTCGACGCTGAGTACACTGACAAGCTGCGCTCCGCCGGATTCGAACAGATCGAGATCGAACCCACGCGCATCTACAACGTCGCGGACGCGCGCCAGTTTCTGACCCGTGAAGGCGTCGACGTTAGCGCAATCGCGCCGCAAGTCGATGGCAAATTCATGAGCGCCTTCGTTCGCGCGACAAAGCCGGCGGCATGCTGCGGCCCCGCGTGCTGTTCCTGAAGGCTACGACGCCGCGCGCCACGGGATCAGCATGGGGACTCTCTTCTGGTACTGGCGGTAGGCATCACCGAAGTCGCTTTCCAGATCGCGTTCCTCCCATCGCGTCGCAATCCAGATCCAGGCTGTCCAAAGAATGTTGAACAGCAGACGGTCCAGCGTCAGGCCGGGGGAAAACCACAAGAGCAAGAGAATGCTGAAGTAGAGAGGATGCCGCACCCAGCGGTAGGGGCCGTTCGCGACGAATGCCGGCCGCGGCTCCTCCCATCCCCGTAAGTGAGTCCGAATCGGAGTAAGCCCGAACGGGTCGAAGCCTTTGAGGGCGATCGCGCCCCAGAAGAAGAAGGCAACCGCGACGACGGAGACCGCCTGGACGATTCGCAGGGGAAGGCCCTCCAGCACGACCAGATGCCGCCCGGTTGGTTGCCAGAGAACGACGACCGCAGCCAGAACAATGCTTGAAGCAATCGTGTAAGCGGCCGAGTAGGACCATGGGGGAATGAACTGCTTTAGGCGGGCGCGAAAACTCCGGCGCACCATACCGCTGTGCTGGAGGAAGAACAGGAACGAAAGGAAAGCATCCCAGCAGAGCACAGCCGCCACCGGCCATTGCGGCTGGAAAAGCACCAGCGATCCCGCCGGGGACAGCACGAACAGACCAATCGAAACCGAGCCGGAAACAGCCGCCACCACCAGTAGTGAGATGGCGAGGAACCTGCGCACTACGTTCATTCGACTCAGCCCCGAACGATTCAGGTGTCCACTCGGCACCTGGCCGCCTTTGATTGTACAGCTTGTTGCGGAGTTACAGGTCTGTTGGTATGCATTCAGGAAACAATCCATCAGGACGGAAAGTCGCCTATGGCTGTCGATGGCACGCCGCTTCGCCGCGGTCATCAGCCACGGGGCGGGATTTTCAGGGATACCTTCTTCGGGCCACCGCTCAAGGGCTGCAACGAGCGCGTCCTGTTCTAGCTCCTCTGCAATGCCGATATCGGGCGTGACGCGGGCAATCGCAGCGATGAGCCGCGTAGACTCGATCTTCCAGACCGCCTCGATCGTCCTGTAGACATCGCTCATGCTCGCCTGACTCCATCTTAGGCGTCAGGCGAACACGTTCATGATATCCATGCGCCGGCGATGCCGGAAGATACTCTGTTGGCGTCTGACCCGTGCGGCAGCACCGGGCGCGCTGCCGCCGTACCGCTTAGTCCTTTTCGGGGGCCGGCACGAAGAAAATCTCTCGCACCTCGACCGGCAGAGGCACACGGCACAACTTGGCGCCCTTGCGCGCCCATGCCAGCGCCTCGTCCAGATCTGCGCATTCCAGTATCGATAACCCGCCCACGTGCTCTTTGGTCTCCAGGTACGGCCCGTCGGTGAGGAGCAGCTCACCGTTGGGCTGCGCCCGCAGTGTGTGCGCCGCGCCCAGGCCGCAGGCAAACTTCGTCACGCCGGCAGCGTCCATTTCCCTGTTGAGCGCGTGAATCCCCTCCACCGTCGCTTCGTCGATCGTGGACGGGTCGAAATTGTCGGGGAAGTACGTTGCAACCAGATATTGCGGCATGTCGTCTCCTAAATGGTTTTCAGCCGGGCTCGTTGCCCCGCCTTACCTATAACGACGAACGGCGAGACCGGAATTCGACAGATTGTCCGGAAATATTTTAGTTCGTATGTTTGAGTGGCGGTGTTGCACTCCTCGCCTGCCTGCAGCCGCTGTCGCGTTTTTACTCACCCGCCACATTTGGCCGCTGCCTGCAGCCAAGTATCGCTCCGTTGTTTGCACACTGAGGTGCCCGAGGAGAACTGGATCAGCTCCAGCTCTCCGCCGGCCTCGCGGCACAGAAGCGCGCGGTGCGTCGAAGGTCAATGGGGGGCCACACCGGCGAGCTCACAGCGCGAGCACGCTGCTTCACAACGCCCCAGATCACCTTCGGGCTAAAGCCGTTCGACGCAATCCGTCCCGCTTTGTGAATCGGACGACCGGCGCTGAACTTAGCCTCGGCTCACCAGGTGTGCAGGGCGCCGGCGATCCAGTATGGAGCGGGAACGGTCCGCAACCTAACGAGACGGCAATCATGGCACAGTCTCGGATTCCGCGCAGGGTCTGACGGTCGAAATCTCCCAAAGCGGCATCCCTGCACCGGACGACACAGGGATCGACACGGGACCAGCAGGGCGACAGACCGCTCTGATTGGCTTCCGGAACACAAGGCCCCCGATGTGCGTAGCAGTTAAATATGATGCTGTCGTTTCGCCACGTGTCCATCGGGGCCTGGCTTGGGGGCAGCCCCCGTAGTGAATAGAGGCGAGAAAGGCCAAGCCCATGCCAACCGAATCCAAGAAGATCCTCATCATTGGCGGAGGCATCGCCGGGCTCTGTGCAGCCGTCTACGCCCGCAAGTGCGGTTACCAGGCCGAGGTTCTCGAGATGAACGACGTGCCCGGCGGCCTGGCGATGAGTTGGCGCCGCGGCGCCTACACCTTCGAGACCTGCCTGCACTGGCTTGCCGGCTCCCGGTCCGGCGCCGAGTTCCACAACTACTGGCAGGAACTCTTCGAGATCTCCGAGCTGCGCTTTGTCGACCACGACGAGATGGTCCGCATTGAGACCGAAAAGGGCGACAGCCTATCCATGTCCACCGACCTCACCCGTCTGGAAGCCACGTTGCTGGAGCGCTCACCCGCCGACGCCAAATCCATCCGTGCCTTTATCGGAGACGCTCGCCGCCTCGCGGGTTTCCGCATGTTTCTCTCCGACCAGGGATGGGCCGCCAAAACCGCCATCCTGCTCCACGATCTGCCGATATTCCCCGCACTCGGCCGCCTGAACAGAGTCACGTGCGAGCAGTACGGCGCCCGCTTCCAGGACCCCCTGCTGCGCGCGTACTTCGGCAGCGGTCAACTGGCCCAGCTCTCAGCCATCGCTCTGGTCTGGTCTCTAGGGTGGATGAGTGACCGGAATGCCGGCTATGCCATCGGCGGCTCGCAGTCGATCATACGACCCATTGAAAGACGCACCAAAGAACTCGGCGGCGCCATCCGCTACGGTGCTCGCGTAGAGCGGATTCTGGTCGAAGACGGTGCCGCCGTGGGCGTCCAACTTGCCGGCGGCGAGACTCTCCGGAGCGACTGGGTCATCTCCGCGGCGGACGGCCACGCCACGCTGAACGAAATGCTCGGTGGCGCCTTCACCAGCCCGCGGCTCAAAGCCGCTTACGAGAAGAACCCCCTCTTCCCCTCCTACCTCCAGGTCTCTCTCGGCGTTGCCATGGACCTCGGCAACCTGCCTCACTATCTCACCCGCATCCTCGACTCACGCTTGTGCGTCGACCCGGAGACCACCCTCGATCAGCTCTCTTTCCGCTTTTTCCACTTCGATCCCACCTTCGCGCCACCCGGCAAGACCGCCGTTACGTGCTTCCTGCCAACCAGCAACTACGCATACTGGCGCGATCTGCGGAAGAATGACTTCCCCGCTTACTGCTCGGAAAAACACCGCGTCTGTGAGGCTGTGATCGAAGTTCTGCAGCGACGCGTTCCCGGCCTCCGGGCCGCCATCGAAACTGTCGACGTCTCCACCCCTGCCACCGTCCTCCGATATACCGGCAACTGGAAAGGGAGCATGGAGGGCTGGCTCTTAGCGCCCGGCGCCGGATTCAGCCCGCTGCCCAACAAGCTCCCTGGCTTGCGCCGCTTCCGTATGGCCGGCCAGTGGGTTTCCCCCGGAGGCGGCCTGCCTTGCGGGCCCATCACCGCACGCTCGGCGCTTAGGGACATCTGCCGCGAGGACCGCGTCCCCTTCACCCCAGGTAAGCCATAGCTGAGCGCCTCCCGTGAGGACGGCTTTCATCGTATTGCCGGCGCACAGCCTGAATCAGTGCCATGCGGTGATTGGTTCATGAGACGGCTCCCGCTGTACCGACCCGCAAACAGGAAACGAATCTGCGTCCGGGGCGGTCACTTCCGAGTTTGCGCTCGTCATGAGCGCCATCCCGTTACTCACGGCTCAAAAAGTCGAAAACTTCCCGCTGAGTTCCCTCGAAGGCCTGGAGCCGAAGCACCTGGAAGCAGAATCCGTCCATTATCGTGGGCGCGACGCCATTCACTTATCCGCAACTCAAAGGACGAAGGGTGAACCCATCGTCATTCTCACCAACTCGGATTTTGAAAACGGGACTATCGAACTCGATCTTGCTGGTGCGCCTGCTGCCGGCGCCTCCGACTCGGCCCGCGGCTCCGTCGGCATCGCTTTCCACCTCCAGAGTCCCACGCGGTTCGAATGCTTCTATCTGCGCATGACCAACGCCCGCGCCGAGGATCAGGTGCGCCGCAATCATACCCTTCAATACATCTCCGTGCCCGATTTTCCGTTCGAACGCACGCGAGCCGAAACGCCGGCGCTTTACGAATCCTATGCGGATCTTGAGGCGGGAGTATGGACCCGACTTCGCATCGTCGTGTCGGGGGTGCAGGCGAAGCTTTACATCAACGGAGCCGATCAGCCCAGCCTCGTCGTCAACGACCTGAAACTCGGAAGGGCTCGTGGCAAAGTGGCCCTTTGGTCCGGACGCGACGCGGATGGATATTTTTCCAATCTGCGAGTTTACTGACGATTGGCACCTGCAGGTCCATCACATTCGGGAAGGTGCGTCGTGAGTATCGCGGACCGAAGTCGCTACTCCTTGTCGTCAACTAGCGGGGAATTCGGCAGCCGAACCGCATGTCTTTCCCTTGCATACTGATTCAAGATCATAGCGTAGGCCCTTAGTTGCGCCGCTGTGTCCCGCACGTCTTCAGCCACGGCACGCGCTCTCTTCCATCTTCCGGCTACGGCCATTGCTTCGGCCACCGATTCGAGGGCGCGATAGCGCCCCTCGTCATCAATCGTGTTGGCAATTTGCTGCGCCTCGTCCGCAGCTCTACTCGCCTGATCGTGCTCGCCCGCGCGCGCTGATGCGGCCGCCACATCGCTCAAGGCTCGGGAGCATGCCTCGGCATCCTGAATCTGATACGCCGCGCGTCGCGCTTCTTTCCAATTACGCTGCCCGGCCAATGCCTGTGCCAGAGAACTGAAC
>Ga0335082_10010163_pt1 | contig 10212 bp, 7 predicted proteins | sample Lox_Sample_41_FD_206718 | JGI IMG/M metagenome (GOLD analysis project Ga0335082, IMG submission 206718) | Soil microbial communities from Loxahatchee National Wildlife Refuge, Florida, United States - Lox_Sample_4.1 | ecosystem: Environmental > Terrestrial > Soil > Wetlands | place: USA: Florida...
CGTCGAGCGTGGCCGGCGCCGGCACGCCGTAGGCCGGCCCGCCATAGCGCTCGTCGAGCACGATGTCGGCCTCGGTGATGGCGCGGCCGAGGCTCACGAGGTCGGCCGTGCGCTCGGCGATGCGCCTTACCTGCACCCGTGTCTCCTGCGGCTTGGCCGTGATGTCGATGCCGATCACGCGGTCGGCGCGGCCGTCGGCGGCGAAGCCCACGACCATACCTGCCTGAGTGCTCCCCGAGCCGGAGGCGACGAGGATGAAATCGAAGCGGAAGCCGAGGTTGCGCTCCTGGCGCCGCAGCTCCTCCGCGAAGCCGGCATAACCGAGGCCGCCCAGCGGATGGTCCGAGGCGCCGGCCGGAATCGCGTAGGGCTTGCCGCCGGACCGCCGCACCGACTCCAGCGCGTCCTCCCAGCTGCGCTTGATCGCGATGCTGAAGTCTTCCTGCGAAAACCGCAGCTCGGCGCCGAGCAGGCGGCTCATCTGGATGTTGCCGACGCGGTCATAGAGGCCGTCGGGCCAGTCCACCCAGCTGCCCTGCACCAGCAGGCATTTCAGCCCGAGCTTGGCGGCGACCGCCGCAACCTGACGCGTATGGTTCGACTGCACGCCGCCGATCGAAACCAGCGTGTCGCAGCCCTGCGCCAGCACGTCCGGCGCCAGATATTCGAGCTTGCGCAGCTTGTTGCCGCCGCCGCCGAGGCCGCTGTTGCAGTCCTCGCGTTTGGCCCAGATCTCGACCTTGCCGCCGAGATGCGCGCTCAAGCGCGGCAGCTGCTCGATCGGAGTGGGCCCGAAGGTGAGGGCGTGGCGCGGAAAGCGGCTGAGGTCCATCGGGCCACTCCGGAGTCAGCTCGGCGCCGCGGGCGCGGGCGGCGGCGCGGAACAGCCGGTCGTGCAGCAGCGGCCGGGTTGCCGGTCGCGCGGGCGGGCAGCGCCGGCGGCTACGCCGCGATCGAGCAGCTCCTCGACCAGCGCGACCTTGTCCCCCGTGGGATACCGCCGCCAGATCTCGCGCTTCATCGCCTCGGGGGAGCCGCCCCCGTGCAGGCTGATGACCGAGTACCAGCCGGCCGCATAGGAGGCCGTGAGGTCCTCCAGCAGGCGCGCCACGGCCAAGCGTTCCGCCGACGGAATATCGGGTCGCCCCGCCAGCACGGCCGACAGGCTGGCGGCGGTCGCCGGGTTGTGGTCCTCCTCGGGGCCGGGGAGCGCCACGAGCAGTCCGCCGGAGACGTAGTGGGCCAAGCGCTGCATGTCGTAGATCTGCGTGGCCAGCAGCAGCTTGCCGACGTTGCTGAAGACGGCATCCGGCTCGACGGCGCCGGAGGCATCCGTCCGCCCGTAGACCGAGGCGGCGACGCCGCAGGCAAAGAAACCCTCGACGATCTTGATCAGCTCGACCATAGCGTCGCGGATGTGGCCGTGCTGCTCCGGGTCGAGGCCGTTGGCCTCGATCATCAGCGCGCCGGCCCCGATCAGCAGGTCGCCGAAGCCGGCCCGCGCGCCGATGCAGCTGTGCCGGTGATGGGTCGCATAGGTCGTCGCCAGAAAGCCAGCCTGCTCCCACTCGCCGGCCAGGAACACGCGTTCGTGCGGCACGAACACATCGTCGAACAGGACGACGCCGGTCGACTGTCCGTAGCGGCCGGAGAATTTGGCGCCGTTCTCGCCCGGACGCCCCGCCGGCCGCGCGGCGATGGTGATCCCGGGCGCGTCCAACGGCACCGCGCAGCACACGGCGAAGGGGGCATCCGCCTCCTCCATGCTGCGGCCGGGCATGACGAGGAAGCCGTGGACATAGGGGGCGGCGGTGACGATCGCCTTCGTGCCGCGGAGGACGATGCCGTCGGGCCGCCGCTCGACGATGCGGACATGGGAATCCGCTACCGCCTGCTCGTGCGGCCGCTTGGACCGGTCGCCCTTGGCATCGGTCATGGCGATGCCCAGCGTCAGGTCCGCATCCTGCACCGCATGCAAATAGGCGAGGAACCGCTGATGATAGTCTGTGCCCCTGTCGGCATCGGTCCGATGCGTCGCCTGCCAGATGGCGTTGAGACCGTCATGGCTCAGATAGCGCTGTGCGCAGCCGCTGTGGCGGCACAACAGTCGCACCGCTTCGAGCTTGTGGAGCAGGTCGTCGGTCGCCGCGTTGATATGCAGCAGGCGGTTGACCGTGCGTCCGCTGCTCGCCTGGGTCGCCAGCATCAGCGGCGCATGCTCCGGTCGGTGCGCGAAGTCATAGGTGAGTCCAATGGCGTTTACGCCGGGGGCGAGCGCCGCGTCGTCCGCGACGTGCTCGACGCGTCGTCCGTTTACGAACACCGCCGGTCGCAGGCTCCGAAGCGATTCCCGATAGTCCGAGGAAGACATCAGCATGGCAGCCTGCTCGTGGGTCTCATGCGCAACTCCGGCGGTCTATTTTTCTACCATTGGATGAAAAAACAATCAATGGTGAAATTTCCGTCGTTCCGTGCTAGATCGTGTCCGGTCGCGCGGCGCGATGGCGCCGGTCACGAGGCGGAGGGATGGCAAGAGCGAAACGGATCGAAGAGGGCGGCCGCACGGAGCGACGGCGGCTGGTCAACGACTACCGGCGCGAGATGATCCTGGCGGCGGCGCGCCGCATCTTCGCAGCCCAGGGTCTCGAGGGCGCCAGCCTGCGCGCCATCGCCCAGGAGGCCGGATACACGCATGGCGCCCTCTATTTCTACTATGCGAGCAAGGAGGAGATTTACGGCGATCTGCTCGCCGGCTCGCTCGATCGGCTGCTCGGCGCGGTGCGCGCCGCCGTTCCCGCGAACGCCGCTCCCGACGAGCGCCTCCGCGGCGCCTCCCTTGCTTTCTTCGACTACTATCGCGACCGACCCGATGATCTCGATCTCGGCTTCTATCTCTTCCGCGGCATGAAGCCGCTCGGCCTTACGCGGGAACTCAACGCAGAGCTCAACAGCAAGCTGCGCACCGTTCTTGGCGAGTGGGAACCGGCGCTCCGCGCCCTTGGGCTGCTGCCGGAGGCGGCGGCGCGCGAAACGGTCGCGCTCTTCGGGCACGCCGTCGGCCTGCTTCTGCTTCTCCACACGGGCCGGATGCGGATGTTCGGCTTCGATGCGCGCGCACTCATGACCGACTATGTCGATCGTCTCGCAGCAGGTCCCTCTGCTGCAGCAATGGCGGCACCAAACGGGCCTGGCGCGCAATTTTGATTCGTCCACGGGCCGTTCCGGGCAATGAAAAGTCCGAAAAGGTCCAGACAGCGCCATCTCCGGCTGCATAGTCATGCCGTCCAGCCCACATCTTCGCAGCCGCCAATAGCGCTCGTGCGGCGCCGCTCCCGACGTGCTCACGGAGATTTGCGCGTCGATGGCGCGCCGGAGGGCGACGGCGCGCGGCCGATCGCGCGTTTACGATATAAGCAATCTGTAAACTCTAACTTCAAAGCTCGTTAACACACGGCGCGCATATTGACGATCGATGAGACGGTTGTGCTTTTTTTTTAGCTGCGACTCAGGTAACCAGATTCTGACGATTTCGATTCGGGGCATGTTTGTGTGATGGCAATCACGGAACAGCTTCGGGTGCGGAATGTTAATATATGTCGGCCAGAGCAAGGCCGATCGAAGAAGGGTTTGACGACAGGGGGGTGCACCATGGGTAAAGGACGCTCCTGCGATGTTTCCGCTGGCCTGTCTCATCGGCGGACTGACAGCCGCCACTAGGCGACCCGAACGCCGCTCGGAGCGGGCGGCGCGGATGTTACAGGCGCTCGCGCAGACGCGGGCGATTGCGCCACGGCGGCGCCCCAATCTCACCACAATATGGCGGCCGGAGAACGGACACAGCGATCGATGCCGCGTTGACGGCATCTCCTGCATCCGCCTTCCCGCCTCAGTGGCTATATCTTCAGGTGTGCAATGAACTATCAGCCGGACGTTTTCGATCTCTACAGCAGCGTGTTCGAAGGGCGCAGGCAGACCGAGTTGTCGCTGCGCGAGTACCTCACGCTCTGTCGCGATGAGCCCATGACCTATGCCACCGCCGCCGAGCGGATGGTGGCTGCGATCGGCGAGCCCGAGGTGATCGACACCGCCAAGGATGCGCGCCTCGGCCGCATTTTCATGAACCGCTCCATCAAGCGCTATCCGGCGTTCGCGGACTTCTTCGGCATGGAAGAGACGATCGAGCGCATCGTCGGCTTCTTCAAGCATGCGGCCCAGGGCCTCGAGGAGCGCAAGCAGATCCTCTACCTGCTTGGCCCCGTCGGCGGCGGCAAGTCCTCGCTGGCCGAGCGCCTGAAGCAGCTGATGGAGAAGATGCCGATCTACGTCCTGAAGGCCGGCGACCAGATCAGCCCGGTGTTCGAATCCCCGCTCGGCCTGTTCGATGCCGAACGCATGGGACCGGTGCTGCAGGAGAAGTACAACATCCCCCGCCGCTACCTCACCGGCCTGATCTCGCCCTGGGCGGTCAAGCGGATCGCGGAGTTTGACGGCGACATCTCCAAATTCACGGTCGTTAAGGTCTATCCGTCGAAGCTCAAGCAGATCGGCGTCGCCAAGGCCGAGCCCGGCGACGACAACAACCAGGACATCTCCACCCTGGTCGGCAAGGTCGACATCCGCAAGCTCGAGTTCTTCAGCCAGAACGATCCGGATGCCTATTCCTACAGCGGCGGCCTCAACCAGACGACCCAGGGCCTGCTGGAGTTCGTCGAGATGTTCAAGGCGCCGATCAAAATGCTGCACCCGCTGCTGACGGCGACGCAGGAGAGCAACTACGTCGGCACCGAGAGCGTCGGCGCCATCCCCTACCAGGGCATCGTGCTGGCGCACTCCAACGAGGCGGAGTGGCAGAGCTTCAAGAACAACAAGAACAACGAGGCCTTCATCGACCGCGTCTGCGTGGTCAAGGTGCCCTATTGCCTGCGCTCCAATGAGGAATCGGAGATCTATAAGAAGTTGCTGCAGCAGAGCGACCTGGCGAAGGCGCCGTGCGCGCCTGGAACGCTCGATATGCTGTCGCAGTTCTGCGTGCTGTCGCGCCTGAAGGAGCACGAGAACTCCAACCTGTTCTCCAAGATGCGCATCTACAACGGCGAGAACCTGAAGGACATCGACCCCAAGGCGAAGTCCATGCAGGAGTACCGCGATGTCGCCGGCGTCGACGAGGGCATGACCGGCGTTTCCACTCGCTTCGCCTTCAAGGTGCTGTCCGAGACGTTCAACTTCGACAACGAAGAGGTGGCCGCCGACCCGGTCCATCTCATGTACGTGCTGGAGCAATCGATCCGCCGCTCGCAGTACCCGGAAACCGCCGAGAAGCTGTACATCGATTTCATCAAGAGCGAGCTCGCCCCGCGTTACGCCGAGTTCATCGGCAACGAGATCCAGAAGGCCTACCTCGAGAGCTACGGCGACTACGGCCAGAACCTGTTCGACCGCTACGTGGCCTATGCCGACGCCTGGGTCGAGGATCAGGACTTCAAGGATCCGGACACCGGCCAGCTCTACGACCGCAAGATGCTGGATCAGGAGCTCTCCAAGATCGAGAAGCCGGCGGGAATCGCGAACCCCAAGGACTTCCGCAACGAGGTCGTGAAGTTCGCGCTGCGCGCACGCGCCCAGAACAAGGGCAAGAACCCGGCCTGGACCTCCTACGAGAAGATCCGCGAGGTGATCGAGAAACGCATGTTCTCCCAGGTCGAGGACCTGCTGCCCGTCATCAGCTTCGCCACCAAGAGCGACAAGGACACCGAGAAGAAGCACACCGAGTTCGTCTCCCGCATGGTCAGCCGCGGCTACACCGCCCGTCAGACTCGGCGCCTGGTCGAATGGTACATGCGCGTGAACAAGGCCGGCTGAGGTCGCCGATAAGGCCAGTGGCATGAACATCGTCGATCGTCGGCTCAATCCGAAGGGCAAGAGCCACACCAACCGGCAGCGCTTCATCCGGTTGGCCCGCGATACCCTCAAGGAGGCCGTCGCCCGCTCGATCAAGGAGCGCTCGTTGGGGGATGTCGACACCAAGGAGGTGGTCAACATCCCGAAGAAGCGCATCCAGGAACCGCGCTTCCATCACTCCACCCGCGGCGGCTATCGCGAGCATGTGCTGCCCGGCAACAAGGAGTTCGTGCAGGGCGACACGCTGCCGAAGCCGGAAGAGGGCGGCGCCGGGGGCGGCGGCCGCGAGGGCAGCCCCGACGGCGAGGGGCAGGACAACTTCCAGTTCGCCCTCAGCCGCGACGAGTATCTCGACATCCTCTTCGACGAGCTCGAGCTGCCGGATCTGGCCAAGACCCACCTGAAGGAGGCGACGACGCTGCGTACGACGCGCGCCGGCTACAGCCACAGCGGGTCGCCCTCGAACCTGAACCTCGTCCGCACGATGCGCCACAGCCTCGCGCGCCGGATCTCACTGCACCGCCCGAAGGCTGCGGAGATCGCTGCGCTCGAGGCCGAGATCGCCGATGCCAAGGACGAAACGACGCGCGCCGAGCTGAAGGCGCGGCACGAGAAGCTCATCCGCCGCGCCAGGTACATCGCCTACATCGACCCGGTCGACCTGCGCTTCAACCGCTTCGAGCCGACGCCGAAGCCCAACGCGCAGGCGGTCATGTTCTGCCTGATGGATGTGTCCGGCTCGATGAGCGAGTCGATGAAGGACCTCGCCAAGCGGTTCTTCCTGCTTCTCCACCTCTTCCTGTCGCGCAAGTACGACCACGTCGAGATCGTCTTCGTCCGGCACACCTCCCAGGCCAAGGAAGTGGACGAGGAGACTTTCTTCCGCAGCACGGAGACGGGCGGAACCGTCGTCTCGAGCGCGCTCGAGGAGATGCGGCGCATCGTCGCCGAGCGCTACCCGCTCGAGGACTGGAACATCTATGCCGCGCAGGCCTCGGACGGCGACAACTATTCGGGCGACAGCGAGACCTGCACGCGTCTGCTGCGCGACGAGCTGCTGCCGATCTCCCAGTATTTCGCCTATGTTGAGGTGGTCGACGAGCGCGAGGCCGGCATGTTCCGCTCGGAGGCCAACGCCAGCGCGCTCTGGCGCGACTACAAGGTCGTCGCCGACGGCAACCCGAACTTTGCCATGCGGCGCGTTTTCTCCAAGGCCGACATCTTCCCGGTCTTCCATCAGCTGTTCGCGAAGAACCGCAAGGCCGCCTGAGGTGCCGATGTCAGCCGCCGCCAAAGAGCGTCCTGCGAGCCGCCTCCTTTACGAAACGGGGGAATGGACCTTCGATACGCTGAAGCGCACCTATGACGCGATCGAGGACATCGCCATCCGCGAACTCGGCCTCGACCCCTATCCGAACCAGATCGAGATGATCAGCGCCGAGCAGATGCTCGACGCCTACTCCTCGATCGGCATGCCGGTCTTCTACAATCACTGGTCGTTCGGCAAGCGCTTCGTGCGCGACGAGAAGCTCTACCGCAAGGGCTACACCGGCCTCGCCTACGAGATCGTGATCAACTCCAACCCCTGCATCTCCTACATCATGGAAGAGAACACCATGACGATGCAGGCGCTCGTCATGGCGCACGCCGCCTTCGGCCACAACCACTTCTTCAAGAACAACTACCTGTTCAAGGAGTGGACCGATGCCGATGGCATCCTCGACTATCTCACCTTTGCCAAGGCCTATGTGGCGCGCTGCGAGGAGCAGCACGGCATCGCCGCCGTCGAGCGCGTCCTTGATGCCGCCCACGCGCTCATGGACCAGGGCGTCAACCGCTACGGTCGCCGGCCGCGGCCGAGTCTGGCCGAGGAGAAGAAGCGCGCCGACGCCCGTCGCGCCCATCACCAGGCCACCTACAACGATCTCTGGCGCACCGTGCCGGCGAAGGGCAAGCCCGCCACTGCCGACGAGAAGGCGATCGATGCCACCCGGCACCGGCTCGGCCTGCCGGAGGAGAACCTCCTCTATTTCATCGAGAAGTTCTCGCCGCGCCTGCAGGACTGGGAATGCGAGCTCGTGCGCATCGTGCGCCTGATCGCCCAGTACTTCTACCCGCAGAAACAGACCAAGCTGATGAACGAGGGCTGTGCCACCTACGTTCACTACCGCATCATGAACCGGCTCTATGATCTCGGCCGCATCAGCGAGGGCGCGATCCTGGAGTTCCTCTCCAGCCACTCCAACGTGGTCTTCCAGCCAGAGTTCGACGATCCCCGCTTCTCCGGCATCAATCCCTACGCGCTCGGCTTCGAGATGATGCGCGACATCGAGCGCATCGTCACCGAGCCGACCGACGAGGACCGCGCCTACTTCCCGCAGATCGCCGGCAACGGCGACGTCATGGGCACGCTCAAGACCGCGTGGGCCGAGTTTCGCGACGATTCCTTCATCGCGCAGTATCTGAGCCCGCATCTGATCCGCAAGCTGCGGCTTTTCAAGCTCGCCGACCACGCCGAGGAGCCGCACTACCGCGTCGACGCGATCCATGACGAGCGCGGCTATGACCGCGTGCGCCGGTCACTCGCCCGCCAGTACGATCCGGGGCATCGCGATCCCAACATCCAGGTTACCGACGTCGACCTCAAGGGCAATCGCCGACTCGACCTTACCCATCGCCTGAACAACGACGTGCCGCTGACCGAGCAGGATAGCCAGGCCGTGCTTTGCTACATGGCCGACCTCTGGGGCTACGACGTCATGCTCCACGGCATCGACAGCGACGGAACCGAACGCTACCGCCACGAGGCCTCGCCCCCGGGCTGAGACCCGCAGCCCGCGCAACGCAGCGAACCGCGCGCAAGGGCTGTCCTGCAGGCGTCTTGTTCCGTACATTAGGCCCGGAAACGGTCGCCCTCATGCTCGTGCTGTTCAGCGACTTCGGTCTAGCCGGGCCCTACACTGGGCAGGTGAAGGCGGCGCTGCGGCGCGTGGCGCCGCAGGTGCCGGTCATCGACCTATTCGCCGATGCCCCGGCCGCCAATCCGCGCGCGGCCGCCTATCTGCTCGCCGCCTATAGTGTGTGGTTCGAGGCCGGCACGACGTTCCTGTGCGTCGTCGATCCCGGGGTCGGCGGCGCCCGCCCGCCCGTCATCGTCGAGGCCGATGGCTGCGTCTTCGTCGGGCCGGGGAACGGTCTCTTCGAGCTCGTACGCCGTCGCGCCCGCCAAGCGCGAGTCTTCGAGATCACCTGGCGCTCGCCCGGATTGTCCGCGACTTTCCATGGCCGCGACCTTTTCGCGCCGGTGGCGGCGCGCCTCGCCCGCGGCGAGCCGCCGCCCGGCGAGCTGCGCGATGCCGGCTGGCTGCGGCAACCACAATGGCCCAATGATCTCGCGGAGATCATCTATATCGACCACTACGGCAACGCTCTGACCGGGCTGCGCGCGACCGCGCTGAAGGCCGATGACCGTCTTGTCGTCGCCGGCCGGCCGCTCAGGCGCGCCCGCACGTTCTCCGACCACCCGCCCGGCGATGCCTTCTGGTACGAGAACTCCAATGGCCTTGCGGAGATCGCCGTCAACCAGGGTCGCGCCGACCGCGTGCTCGGGCTTGCCACCGGCAGCAGCGTCTCGATCGTCGCCGGCGAGGGCCTATGAAGGCGCCGTCCAAACCGTCGCGGCCGAAGCCGCAGAAGCAGAGCGCCAAGCCGCCCGCGCGCACCAACCCGCGACTGGGCGCGCAGACGCGTAAGGTCCTCGGCAAGCACTACGCCAACAAGCACGGCGTCAGGTGAACAGGAACGAGCCGGTTGCCGCCTGCGCGTCAGTGTTGCGCTGCCGGCGTACCGTCAGCGACTGAGCGCCCACCGGCCGACGAGGGCGCGCTCCTCCGGCGTCATTTCAGTGCGATTGGCAAGCGGCATCGCCTGCGTCTCCACGGCCACCCGCAGGATCTGGTCGGCATAGCGCTCGATCTGCTCCGGCGTGTCGAACGCGATGCCCTTCGGCGGCGCTGCGAAGCTGCCGTCCGACGGCGTCGCCGAGTGGCAGGCGACGCAGCGGTTCTGGATGATCGTCACGACGTCGGCCAATGGCACCGGCTCGCCACCGGCGGCAGCGCTCCCGTTCCTGTTCGACTGGTCCATGCTGACGATGACGAGCGAGGCCGCGATGCCAGCGGCATAGACGAGCAGCCAGTCGATCCAGTTGCCGGTGCGGCCGGCGTCCTTGAGGTTGTAGTAGTGGCGCACCAGTCCGGCACCCACGATGATCGCGGCGGCGAATTCCCAGGCGTAGGGCTGCTGAAACAGCAT
>Ga0335082_10010164_pt1 | contig 10212 bp, 7 predicted proteins | sample Lox_Sample_41_FD_206718 | JGI IMG/M metagenome (GOLD analysis project Ga0335082, IMG submission 206718) | Soil microbial communities from Loxahatchee National Wildlife Refuge, Florida, United States - Lox_Sample_4.1 | ecosystem: Environmental > Terrestrial > Soil > Wetlands | place: USA: Florida...
CCATGTCGAGCGCTGGATGGGACAGGAAGGGTTGCTCGGCGTCGTGGTCGGGGCGGCGTTCGGCATTCCGCTGCCGCTCTGCAGTTGCGGTGTTCTGCCGGTCGCCATCGCGCTGCGGCGCAAGGGCGCCAGCAGGCCGGCGAGCCTCTCGTTCCTCATCACGACGCCAGAGTCGGGGGCCGATTCGATCCTGCTCACCTGGGGCATGCTGGGGCCGGTCATGGCGATCGCCCGCCCGCTGGCCAGCTTCTGCACCGCGCTGCTCGCCGGAGTCGCGGCCATTGCCTTTCCCGAGGACGCCCCGCTTGACGCGGTGCAGGCGGAGACCCGACACGTCGAATCCGGCCACGACGATCCGGTCGACGAGCGGCACGTGATCACCCTGCGCGACTTCTGGCGCTCGTTCTGGGCGTACGCATGGCCGAGGCGCGCGGCGGCGGGCGAAGCGCCGGTTTCGGGTCTCCAAGTTGCGGCGCGGCCGTTCGACGACGTCATGCGCGATGTCTGCCGCTACGCCTTCATCGAGCTCGCCGACGACATTGCCTTCTGGCTCGTCCTCGGACTGTTCCTCGCGGGCGCGATCAGCGTCGCGATGCCCGGCGACCTTGCCGCGCGGGGGCTCGGCAGCGGTCTCACGCCGATGCTGCTGCTCTTGGTGGCCGGTGTGCCCCTTTACATGTGTGCCTCGGCCAGCACGCCGATCGCGGCGGCGCTGGTAGCCAAGGGCATCAGCCCGGGGGCGGCGCTGGTCTTCCTGCTCGCCGGTCCGGCCACGAATGCGGCGACCCTGGTCCTGCTCACGCGCCACTTCGGCGCCCGCTTCGTGCGCATCTACCTGGCTAGCATCGCCATCGCCACCCTGGTGTGCGGTCTTGCCCTGGACTGGTTCCTCGCCGTCACCGGCTGGCAGATCCAACCCAGTCTCGTGGGCGGCCTCGGCGGCGTCGCCATGATCCAGTGGCTGTCGGCGCTTGCGCTTGCCATCCTCCTCGCCTGGCGACTGGCGGTCGGCGCCGGCAGTCAGGGCGCCCGCGAGCTGATCGAGAATCTGGGAACCCTGGGTGGCCTTGCCGCCGAGGCTGACCCTGTGGCGCGGCGCCGCTTCTGGTGCGGCGCCGGCCGTCGTCTGGCGCGGATCGGCGTGGCGGGGGTCGCGCTGCTCTACGTCTTCAGCGGTCTGCGCGTGATCCCATCCGATGCCCGGGGCTACGGCTTTCTCTTCGGTCGCTTGGCCTGGCCAGACCTCGCACCAGGTCTCCACTACGTGCCGCCCGCCCCGTTTGGACGCTGCGACGTCTGGCGGGTCCAGTACCCACGCGTCGCGGGCGTCGGTTTCAAGCCCGATCTCGAGGCGGTGGCCAACCGGCGCCAGCTCACCGACCTGGCGAGTGGCAACCTCTGGCACAGCCCGGTGACTGCGGCGACCACGGATCCGCGCAGCGCCACCTACCTCACTGGCGACGAGAACCTGCTCGAGATCAGCTTCGCGGTGCAGTATGGGCTGAGCGATCCGCGCGCGTTCTTCTACGGGGTCGTTAGGGAGGGCGACACGGTGCGCCTCTATGCCGAAGCCGCGGCGCGCGATTTCGTTGCCCGGCACACGCTCGACGAGCTCCTCACCAGCGAACGCGCCGTGCTCGAAGCCCAGGTCGCCGACGCGCTGCAGAAGCGCCTCGACGCAATCCATATGGGTGCAGCGGTCCAAGCCGTGCTCGTCGTCGACATCCATCCACCGCAAGGTGCGGTGGACGCCTTCCGCGACGTCTCCAGTGCGCGTGAGGACCGCGAAACGGCGATCAACGTCGCGGCCTCCGCGCAGGCGAAGGACATCCCGCTGGCCCGCGGCCAGGCCGCGCTCGACGTCGCCAGCGCACAGGCCACCGCGGCGACGGCGGAGACGGTGGCGCACGGACAGGCCGAGGCGCTGCGCGCCCAAGCCAGCGCCTTCGGCAGCGCCCCGGGCGTGCTCGGCGACTTGCTCTGGCTGGAGACCGCCGAGCGCGTGCTCGCGGGACGCGAGAAGCTCATCGTGCCGCCCGGCAGCGCCGGCCAGAACCTGGTGGTGTGGAAAGACGCACCGGTGGCGTCGAACGGGCCCGCCGCGGTCACCTCCCTGGCACGCGGCATGCCGGCCATGCCAGCGCCCGCCGCCGTGCCGCCAGCGATCTTCGGGGAGACGCCACGATGAGCCGTGGCCGCTTTGCCGGCTGGCTGATCGCCGTGACCCTTGTCGTCGCGCTGCTTTCGACGGCGCTGTTCACCGTCGACGAGACGGAGCGGGCGATCGTCATCCGCTTTGGGCGCCCGCTCGATGGCGTTGCCGGTCCCGGCCTGCACGTCAAGCTCCCGTGGCCGGTCGACAGCGTCCTGCGGCTCGATGCGCGCCTGCTGGTCTTCGACAACGAGCCGATCGAGATGCTGACGGCGGACAAGAAGAACGTGGTGATCGACACCTTCATCTGCTGGCGTATCGCCGACCCGTTGCAGTTCACTCAGACGGTCAAGACGCGCCCGGAGGCGGAAGCGCGCCTGCTCGACATCGCGGCCGCCGAGATGGGTGCGGCGGTCGGCAAGGCGCCGATGGAGGCCTTCATCAGCACCGTGCCAGGCACGGTCGAGATCGGCGCACTGTCGGAGCGGATCCGAGCTGCCGTCGACGCGGTGGCCCGACACAGCTTCGGGATCGAGGTCGTGGATCTGCGCATCAACGGCGTTTTCCTCCCGGCGCAGAACCGGGCCAGCGTGATCGACCGGATGCGCGCCGAACGCGCCCGCATCGCCACCAAGTATCGCAGCGAGGGCGAGGAGGAGGCGCTAAAGATCAAGGGCGAGACGACGATGGAGCACGACAAGATCCTCGCCGAAGCGCGAGCCGAAGCGGAGGGGATCCGAGGCGCTGGCGAGGCCCAGGCGATGCGGCTTTTTTCCGAAGCCTACGCCGACGACCCGGGCTTCTACCGCTTCCTGCGCTCGTTGCAGGCCTACGAAACCATCATCGACGACAAGACGACGATCTTCCTGGAGACCAACTCGCCGCTGCTGCGGGCGCTGCAGGGGCCTTCCGATGGCAGTCAGTGAGAGCAGCCGCGTGCCGGCGAGCGTGGCCGTGATCCGCGCTGCCGCGGCCCGGGTGCGCCAGCACCCCGGGGGTGCGCTCCTGGCCGTCGTCGCCGCGGTCGGGTTGGTCTCGCTCACCAGCGGCATCTTCATGGTGGGCAACGGTGAATCGGCAGCCGTGCGGCGCTGTGGGCGGTTGACCAGTGACGCGATCCAGCCGGGACTCGGGCTGCGCATTCCGTGGGGGGTGGACCAGGTCACGCGCGTGCGGACCGGCGAAGTGTTGCGCGCAGAGGTGAGCGGCGATCAGACCAAGCAACTCCAACTGGTGACCGGGGACGAGAACTTCATCGAGATGATGGTCGTGGTCCAGTATACCGTCAGCAATCTCGGCGCGTATTTGTTTCGCACCGACGATCCGCAGCTGCTGGTGGCGCAGGCCGTGCGCGGGGCGCTCGTTCAGACGGTCGGCGCCATGCCGGTGGATGACGTGCTCACGTCCGGCAAGGCGCAGATCCAGCAGGACGTGCGTCGTCAAGCGCAGACGTGGCTCGATCGGTATGGCGTCGGCCTGACGCTTCTCGGGGTCAATCTGCAGTGGGCGAAGCCGCCGCTCGAGGCGGCGGCCGCCTTCCGTGACGTGAACGATGCCAAGGCAGACGCTGCCAAGGCGGTAAACCAAGCGCAAAGCGAGCGCGAGCGCGCGCTCAGCCTGGCACGCGGTGACGCCAGCCGGCTCGTCCAAGAGGCAGACGGCCGTGCCGCCGGCCGCGTGCAGCAGGCGCGTGGCGCGACCGAGCGCTTCGCGAGGCTGCTCGCGCAACACCGGCTGGCGCCGGAGCAGACGGCGACAGACCTGTACCACAGCACCATCCAGAAGGTCTTGCCGCGTGCCAAGCTGGTGCTGCTCGCGCCGCATCAGGCGCCGCGCATCGACCTCAACCTCATCGAGCGGTCGCACCCGTGAAGGCGACTGAGGGGCCGATGCGTGGGCTGCGTGGACACGCACTTGGCTTTCCCATAACACCGCCTCTGGCCGAGCCAACCGTTGCCTCCGCGGGCGGCCGGTGGTGAAAAGATGTCGCCGCTGAACCTCGCGCTCATCGCTACGTTCATCGTCAGCGCCATCTCGCTGGTCGGGGTGGTGTTCCTGTTCGCGGATTGGACCGAACGCCGGGCCATGCTGTTCATCAGCTTCGCGGCCGGCGTGCTGTTGGCGACCGCTTTCCTCGAAATGTTCCCGGAGGCCGTGGCGCGCCACCAGGATGACGGAAACTTCTTCATCGCCACCCTGGCCGCGATGGCGGGATTCTTTGTGCTCGAGCGGTTCCTGCTGGGCTTCCACACCCACGAGGAGAGCCACGCCATCCCGTCCGGCTACTTCGTCCTGATCGGCTCCACAGTCCACAACTTCATCGACGGCGTGGTCATCGGCGCCAGCTTCCTCGTCAGCCCCACCCTGGGGTTCAGCACCACCCTGGCGGTCGCGGCGCACGAAATCCCGCACGAAGCGGCCGACTTCGGCATTCTGTTGGCCGCCGGCTTCCGCCGCGGAACAGCGCTGCTGCTCAACTTCATTTCCGGTCTCGCGGCGATGCTCGGGGCGTGGTGGTGCTTCCTCTTCGAGGGTGTGGTCGAGCGCCACCTGCCGTGGTTCCTGGCCGCCACGGCGGGGATGTTCATCTACATCGCCGCCTCGGATCTCCTGCCTGAGCTGCACCGCTCGCACACCCACCGCGAGTGGGTCTACGCCGCGCCGTTCTTCGTCGGTGTTGCACTGATCGCGGCGGTTGCTGTGCTCGTGCCCGGAGGCTGATGGCGGCGCGCTGCCGCCGGCTGATTCAGGCCGGCCTACCTACCGTGACCGCCGCCACAGCGGTGCACCTCGACAGTGAGGTGCGCCAGTGACCACTGCGACAGGATCAGATCGCGATAGTAGGAGGTCTCGCGCGGCACGGCGCTGACCAGCGAGACGATACAGCCGGTGCGGCCGGGACCCAGGTCCCACAGGTGCAGGTCCGCAGTGCGGGCCCACCTCGCCCTCGGCGGCCCGAGTGGTCAGCGGGCGGGTGCAACCGGCCGTGTGATCGGCCGGCGGCGGATCAGTCCGACGCGACCGGCAGCGGCGGCCGGCCGCGGCGCGGCAGGCGCGGCGCGTTCTTCGCCGGCTTTTTGGGCAGCTGGCTGCGGGCCATGTCGAGGCCCTCGTTGAGCAGGGCGATCACCACCGCCGTCTTGGAGCAGCCCAGCTCTTCGGCGACGCGGTCGATGCCGTCGCTGACGTTGTCCGGAACCTTTACGTTCATCAGCTTGCTCGGAACCTTCTTGCGTTCCAGGTCGGCAAGTCGGAGATCTGCGCGCATGACTGAGTACGTCCTTTCTGTCGATATCGACGGCTGACGCGTTGGCCAGCACTCACTTCGACAGTGTTACTGGACGGTCATCCAGAATGCAACGAACAGCAGCGGTCGATGCGCGCCATAACCGGCCGTTGGCGCAGCCGGAATGACCGGCTGCGCCAACCGCTGCGCGGGGTGGTGCGCGCAGCGCAGCGATGCGTCAGTCGTGGCGGCGAACCCGCGCGGCGGCCGCGAAACAGACTAGACAAGTTTGGCCTAGTTTGTTCTACGTGTGCAGATGGCGATCGGCGGCGCGCGGGGCACCGGACAGGGCGGGGAGCTCAATCCGCGCACCCGCACCCGCATTCTCGACGGGGCGCTGCAAGCGATCGCGCACCACGGGCTCAGCAAGCTGGGGATGAGCGACGTCAGCGAGCACGCGGGGGTCTCGCGCGGCACGCTGTATCGCTATTTTCCCGGCCGCGAGGAGCTGCTGCAGAACCTGGCCGCGTTCGAGAGCGAGCGCTTTCAGCAGCGCGTCGGCGAGGCGCTGCGCAGCGCGCCTCCGGGCGAAGCGCAGCTCCGTGTGGCGCTCCAGCACGTGGCCCAGTACGTCAACCAGCACCCCGCCATCCAGCGGCTGATCGAGAACGAGCCGGCCTTCATCCTGCGCTATGTGCGCGAGCAGTTTCGCCCCCTCTGTGCGGTGACGGGCGCGCTGTTCGCGCCGCTCCTGGCGGCGACCGATCCGGTGCGTCGGGGGCTAGCGACGACCGACCAGATGGTCGACTGGCTGACGCGCGTGATGATCTCCGCCGTGCTCTTCCCGGATCCCGATCCGGAGCGCATGGCCCGCAGCCTGACGGCCGTCTACGGCCTCCTCAGCGCGCCGCCGCGCGGCGCGCGGCGGGGGCGGGCTGCCGCGGGGGCACGCATGAGGAACGGAAAGGAACGACGACGATGACCAGCACGCTGGCGACCACCAACAAGCTGTTCGGTGGCACGATGATGAGCCCGATCGTGGATCCGTACTCGGTCTACAAGCGGCTGCGCGACGAGCAGCCGGCGATTCCGGTCAACTCCATGATGGGCGTGAACTACATGATCACCCGCTACGACGACGTGCTCACCATCCTGAAGGACGGCAAGACGTATTCCTCGCGCGCCAACGCGCGCGGCATCGGCATCGTCATGGGGCGCACGATCCTCGAGATGGAGGGCAAGGAACACGTCCGGCACCGCAGCGTCGTGACGCCGTTCTTCGGCCCGCGGGCGATGAAGGCGGAGATGCCCGAGGTGGTGGGGCGCATCGTGCACGGGCTGATCGACCAGTTCGCCGGCGCCGGGCAAGCCGACCTGGTCCAGCAGTTCACCTTCACCTTCCCCATGCAGGTGATGGCGTCGATCATCGGCATTCCGGTGTCGGACTACCACGCGTTCCACCGCATGGCGCTCGATCTGATCAGCGTCGGCGACGATCCGGCGCGCGGCTTCCAGGCGGCGAGCGACCTGGTCGCCTACCTGACCCCGCTGATGACCCAGCGCAAGGACGAGCCGACCAGCGACCTGCTCAGCAAGCTCGTCCACGTGGAGGTCGAGGGCAGCCGCCTCACCGACGAGGAGGTGCTCGGCTTCCTGCGCCTGCTGCTCCCGGCCGGCGCCGAGACCACGTATCGCCTCACCGGCAGCTGTCTGTACGCGCTCCTCACCCATCCCGACGTGTACGACGCGGTGCGCGCCGACCGCGCCGCGATCGAGCCGCTCATCCAGGAGACGCTGCGCTGGGAGGCGCCGGTGCAGTTCGTCTCGCGCGAGCCCACCGAAGACGTCGAGATCTCCGGCTGTCCGGTGCCGGCCGGCGCCATGCTCTCGGTCGTCGTCGGCTCCGCCAACCGCGACGAGCGCCACTACGAGGAGCCCGATTGCTTCGATCTGCACCGCAAGAACGACGACCACTTGGGTTTCGGGTTCGGCGAGCACTTCTGCGCCGGGTCGCACCTGGCGCTGCTCGAGGCGCGCATGGCGCTCAACGCGTTGCTCGATCGTCTGCCCAACCTGCGCCTGGAGCGCGACGACGACACGCACGTGGTCGGGCTGGCGTTCCGCTCGCCCAACAAGCTGCCGGTGCGCTTCGATCCGCAGCGCTCGTGACCGGCAGCGAGCGCGCGCCGCGGGCGCGGTTGACACGGCTCGGCGCCCCGGCGAGAAGCTGAACCGGTAAGAGGGAGGACGTGCGATGCCGCTCGATCCACAGGCCCGGGCCTTGCTCGACCAGTTCGCCGCGCTCGGCGCCCAGTCGCTGTCGTCCATGTCGGTGCCCGACGCGCGGCGCGCGATGGAGGCGCTCGGGGCGATGCGCGGGGAACCGGTGTCGATCAAGCACACCGCGGACCGCCGCATCCCGGGCCCCGCGGGCGAGATCCCGGTGCGCGTGTACACCCCCGCGGCGACGGCGCCGCTGCCCCTGCTGGTCTACTTTCACGGCGGGGGCTGGGTGCTGGGCGGGATCGAGACCCATGACGGCGTCTGCCGCGAGCTGGCGAACGGGGCGGGGTGCGTCGTGGTGTCGGTCGACTATCGGCTCGCGCCGGAGCACAAGTATCCGGCTGCCGCCGAGGATTGCTATGCGGCCACCCAGTGGGCGGCGGCGCACGCCGCCGACCTGGGCGGGGACGCGGCCCGCGTGGCGATCGGCGGCGACAGCGCCGGCGGCAACCTGGCGGCGGTGGTGGCGCAGATGGCGCGCGATCGCGGCGGGCCGGGCGTCGTCTTCCAGCTGCTCATCTACCCGGCCACGGTGGCGGCCTTCGATACCCCCTCGTACCGCGACAACGCCGAGGGCTACCTCCTGACCACCGTCGACATGCGTTGGTTCTGGAACCACTACCTGCGCACGCCCGCCGACGGCGAGAACGCGTATGCGTCGCCGCTGCGCGCGGCCGAGCTCGCGGGGCTCCCGCCGGCGATGGTGATCACCGCCGAGTTCGATCCGCTGCGCGACGAGGGCGAGCGGTACGCGCGGCGTCTCGAGGAGGCGGGCGTGCCGGTGCGCCTCAGCCGGTACGACGGGATGATTCACGGGTTCTTCGGCATGACCCAGTTCCTGGACAAGGCCAAGACGGCCGTGCAGGACGCGAGCGGCAACCTGCGCCTGGCCTTCAGCCGCCGCTGACGCCGACACGCAGCGATGGATCTGCTCTCTCGCGTCGTCACCTTCCTCGAGGACGTCCGCGAGATCCCCCACTTCAAGCGCATCGGCGACGCGCTGAAGCAGGCCGGGGCGGACGGGTTCCGCACCTGCGGCTACGTCATGCGCGAGCAGGCGCAGGCGATTCCCGATCGGCCGCTGCTGCGCTTCGAGGCGGAGACGCTCAGCTTCGGGGCGTACAACGAAGGGGTCAACCGCTACGCCGACGTGATCGGGCGGGCCGGCATCGGCCGCGGCCAGGCGGTGGCGATCATGATGGAGAACTCGCCCGCCTTCCTCATGGCCGAAGGGGCGATGGGCAAGCTCGGCAGCATCGGCGCGCTGATCAACACCCACCTGCGCGGCGCCGCGCTGGCGCATGTGCTGCAGAGCTCGACGGCGCGGCTGCTGCTCGTCGACGCCGCCTGCTGGCCCGCCGTGCGCGAGCTGGGGCCGCTCGAGGGGGTCGGCGTCTACGCGGCGGCGCCGCCCGAGGAGCTGCGCGGGACCCCGTTCCGCTCCCTCGCGGAAGCGCTCGCCGGCGCCTCCACGGCGGAACCGAACATCCCCGACGTCAAGGTGTCGGACGTGATGATGTACATCTACACGTCGGGCACGACCGGCTACCCCAAGCCGACGATCATCCGCCACGCGCGCTTCACCATGGGTGGGCAGTCGCTGCGCGTCGTGCTCGGCTTGACGGCGGGCGACTGCTCCTACGCGCCGACCCCGTTGTATCACGGCTACTCGAACTTCGTCGGTTTCGCGCCGGCGCTGCATGCTGGCACGACCTTCGCGTCACGGCGCAAGTTCTCTGCCGGGCACTTCCTCGACGACGTGCAGCGCCACGGGGTCACCCACTTCATGTATGTCGGCGAACTGTGCCGGTACCTGCTGCGCCAGCCGCCGAGCCCGCGCGACCGCGCGCACAAGATCCGCATCGCGACCGGCCCCGGGTTGCGGCCCGACATCTGGGAGGCGTTCGTCGAGCGTTTCGGCATCGAGCACATCATCGAGACCTATGGGCAGACCGAGGCCAATCTGAGCCTGATGAACCGGCGCGGCCGGGTCGGCTCGGTCGGCCGCTCGGCGCCGTTCACCCACGGACAGCTCAAGCTCGTGCGCGTCGACCCTGACCGCCAGCAGCCGCGGCGCGGGCCGGACGGGTTTCTGATCGAGTGCCGACCGGGCGAGGTGGGCGAGCTTCTCAGCCAGGTGTCGAAGCAGACGACGATGAGCTTCGACGGCTACGTCGACCAACGCGACAACGAACAGAAGCTGCTGCGGGACTGCTTCGCCACGGGCGATACCTACCTGTGCACCGGCGATCTCCTGCGCCGCGACCGCGCGTCGTACTACTACTTCGTCGACCGCATCGGCGACACGTTCCGCTGGAAAGGGGAGAACGTCGCCACTGCCGAGGTGGCCGAGTTGCTCAATGGGGCGCCCGGGGTGAGCGAAACGGCGGTGTACGGCGTGCAGGTGCCGCACGCCGACGGCCGCGCCGGCATGGCCCTGGTGGTGCCCGCGCCCGGCGCCCAGTTCGACGCGCCGGCGTTCTATCGCTTCGCCGAGCGGACCCTGCCGGCCTACGCCCGTCCGCTCTTCGTGCGCGTCGCCCCCGCGATG
>Ga0335082_10010166_pt1 | contig 10211 bp, 10 predicted proteins | sample Lox_Sample_41_FD_206718 | JGI IMG/M metagenome (GOLD analysis project Ga0335082, IMG submission 206718) | Soil microbial communities from Loxahatchee National Wildlife Refuge, Florida, United States - Lox_Sample_4.1 | ecosystem: Environmental > Terrestrial > Soil > Wetlands | place: USA...
CGGCGATCCGGTTGCGCTCGTCCGGGTCGGCGGCGAGCAGCTCGGTCACGCCGACGCCGTCGAGCAGGTGGACGACGTCGGCGTCGACGACGCCGACGCGTGGCCCGCCGCCGGTCGCGACCCGCGCGATCCTCACGACCCGGCCGCGTCGGCGATCGCGACGACGCGTGCCCAGGAGGCGCTCGCACCCTCGAGCTTGAACGGGAAGGCGGCAACGGTGAAGCCGGTCGGGTGAGGGAGCTGGTCGAGGTTCGCGAGCCGCTCGATCTGGAGGTAGGGCTTCTCGCGGCCGAGCATGTGCGACTCGAACACCTGTGGGAGTGTTCCCGCTTTCGCCTCCTCGACCATCACGTCGACGGCGCGGTCGACCGTCCACGCGTCGATCCCGATCAGCCGCACACCACGGTCGACGAGGTACTCCGTCGCGTCGCGCCGCAGCCCTGCGTGGGTGTTCTCGTACCCGGGCCTGCGCAGGTCGGTCCCCGTCATCACGAGGACGATGTCACCCGGCTCGAGCTCGTGGCCGATGCGTTCGAGCTCGGACTCGACGTGGCCGCTCGTGATCCCCTGCACCCGGTCCAGACCGCGGGCGTCGAGCAGGACGCCCGGGCCGTAGCACCACGAGAGCGGCACCTGGTCGATCGTCATCGTCTCGCCCGAGGCCGACGGCCCGTAGTGCGCAGGTGCGTCGACGTGGGTGCCCGAGTGTGTGGACAGCGTCACCGTCTCCGCCTGGAGCGCGACGCCGCCCGGCCAGAAGGAGGCGCCGAGGCCGAACCCGTCGACCGTCTGCTCCGGCGAGATGTAGACGATCTGGTGCTTGTTGAACTCGAACTCGCTCGTCGCATTCGAGAGGCAGTCGCTGAGGTCGTAGAACGTCAGGCGCCGGCCGTTCCGCTCGGCGGTCTCCGGAGGCAGCGCGGCGTTCGAGCCCGTCACGATACGACTGCGGCGCGGCGGCGCGCCGGCGGGATCTGGATCCGCTGCTCGTCGGATGCGACGAGACGGTTCTCGATCGTGCCGATCCCCTCCACGGTCATGCGCACGACGTCGCCGGGTCCGAGGGGCGGCGGATCGGCGGTGCTGCCGCGCCGGCCCCACAGCTCCGCCAGGGCGCCCGAGCCGCACGTTCCCGACGCGATCAGGTCGCCCGCGCGGATCCAGGCCGAGCGCGACGCGTACGCGACGAGCTCCTCGAACGACCACGCCATGCTCGACAGGCGGTCGCTGCCGATCGTCGTCCCGTTGACCGCGACCTCGAGCGCGAGATCGAGCCGGTCGCCCGAGCGGTAGCGCTCGAGCTCGTCGGCGGTGACGAGCCACGGCCCGAGCGTGCTCGCGAAGTCCTTGCCCTTCGCGGGGCCCAGCCCGAGCCGCATCTCGTCTCCCTGGATGTCCCGCGCCGACCAGTCGTTGAAGATCGCGTAGCCGGCGATGTGGTCACCGGCCTCGGCCGGCGTCAGGTTCCGCCCGTCGCGCCCGATTACGACTGCAACCTCGAGCTCGAAGTCCATCAGCGTCGCACCGGGAGGGATCGGCACCGGGTCGTGCGCGCCCACGAGGTTGTGCGGGCTCATGAAGAGAAAGGACGGCGACTCGTACCACCGCTCCGAGACGGGGCGCGCGTTGCGCATCTCGACCCCTTCGACGTGCTGCTCGAACGCGACGAAGTCGCGAACGCTCGCGGGATGGAGCGGTGGGAGGAGCCGCACCGACCGGAGCGCGACCGAGTCGGGCTCGGCGCGCCGCGCCGCGCCGTCGCCGGCGAGCAGCTCGAGCAGTGTCGATCCGTGGGGGAACGGGCGGATCAGCTCGCCATCGACGAGGCCGAGCCGCTCGTCGCCGTGCCGTTCGTAGGCTGCGATCCTCATCGTCCGCTCCGTTCCCCCTCCGCCCGCAGCGGAAGCGTTCTAGAACTATGATTCGCGTTCTTATATACGAAGCGTTGCCGACGGGCAAGGAGGATCGATGGCAGTCGTGTTGCGTGCGACGTGGGTCGCGAACGAAGGTGCCGAGCAGGTCGTGGTCGACGCGCTCGAGAAGCTGGCGCCGGCGTCGCGGGCGGAGCCGGGGTGCCGCTTCTACCAGGCCTACCGCGATCCGGCCGAGCCTCGCGTGTTCCACCTGTTCGAGATCTACGACGACGACGCCGCGGTGGCCGCCCACGGCGAGACCGAGCACTTCAAGGAGTACGCGCTCGGCCGGGCCATCCCGGTGCTCGAGAAGCGCGAGCGGCTGTTCTTCGAGACGATCGACGTCTAGCCCGTGGGCTGCTGCCAGTGCGGCAGCGCGAGCCCGGGCACGGGCGACCGGAAGCTCGGGATCGTCGTGCCCATCAGGCTGCCGAGGTACACCGTCCGCAGATCGGCCCCACCGAAAGTGACGCTCGCCATCATCGGCGCGAGCGTCCCGTGCGCCGAGGCGAGGATCTCGGGCGTCATCGTGCCGGCGAAGAAGTGGCGGTCCCACTCGGCGACGCGCGCGGCGTCTCCGTCGTCGAGCAGGGTGAGGATCTCGCCGTCCGGGGTGAGCGCGACCAGGCGATCGGCGTTAACGAGCGTGATCCAGAGGTTGCCGTCGGCGTCGAAGGCGAAGCCGTCGGGGATGCCGCCGAGGTCGGGCGGGCCGTACACCTCGCGGTCCGAGAGCCTTCCGTCCGGAGCTGCGCGAAGACGCGAGATCCGGCGTGCGTTCGACTCGACGACGTAGAGCCACTCCTCCTGCTCGTCGAAGCGGATCTCGTTCGTGCCGACGAACCCGTCGGCCGCCAGCCTGATGCCGTCGTCGTCGATCAGGCCGACGTACCCGTCGGCGACTTTCTCGTTGACCGAGCGCGTCCACGGCTCGAGCCGCGTCGTGACGGTGAACCAGATGCGGCCGCGCGAGTCGGTGAGCACGAAGTTGGTCTTACCGAGCGGCCGCCCGTCGAGCTCCGTGTGCAAGGTGGTCGTCTTCCCGCTGCGGGTCATGAGCTCGATCGCGTCGGTCCCGAAGTTCGCGATCACGAAATCGCCTCCCGGTGTGAACGCGAGACCGTTCGGCAGGGTTCCGTTCATCGTGTACCGCGCCGCGCCCGTCGCCTCGGCGAAAGTCGAATCCGGAGTCTGCGCGATCAGCTCCTGTGCGCCGTCCGGCGCGATGCGCATCACGCCGCCGCGTGCATCCGCCGCCCACAACGAGCCATCCGGCTCGGCCAGGATGCACTCGGGGCGCTGAAGGTCGCGTCCCACCAGCTCGATCGCGTCGCGGTCGACCTCGAAGCCGTTCAGCGGGCTCGTCATCCGACGTACCTGTAGGCGACCCGCTCGCCGTCACGGCTGACGGTCAGGTCGGCGTACGGGTTGTAGAGAGGGTTCTCGACGACGCGGTACAGCGCGTGGAGCTGCGGCAGGAAGACGGCCCAGTTGCCGATCTCCTCGGCGCAGTGCTTCGCCCAGACGAGCCCTTCCTCGGGGGTCTCGGCCTTCGCGCGGCCGATCGCCGACGAGCGACCGACGACGCCTCCGTTCGACGTCTGCCACTGGTGCACGCGGTACCCCATCGGCACCTCGACCTCGAGGCTCTCCGGCCCGAAGCCGAGCCCGGCGGCGACCACACAGTGCGCGTAGACGATCCGCTCCTGAATCTCCGGTGCGAGCGCCGCCGGGTCTTCGAAGCGGATGTAGAGGTTGCGAAAAGTGCCGTCCGACCACGTCTGCGGCGCGACGTGCACCGCCCCGACCGGGTTACCGGGGGTCACCGGAACGGCCCACGAGAGCGGCTGGTGCTCCTGTGGGTGCCAGAGCAGGAAGCCCTTCTCGAGGTTGCTCCAGAACCAGTCGATCATCTCCGGCGTGACGCCGGCGAGCTCCCACTCGAGATGCGTGCCGAGATCGTCCTGCGAGACGGTGGTTTTCATCCCGCGTTCCGGTCTCCGGGCAGCACCATCGACCAGCCGCCGTCGACGACGAGGTTCGCGCCCGTCACGTACGACGACTCGTCGCACGCGAGAAACAGGGCGCACGCGGCGACGTCCTCCGCGCGGCCGACGCGACCGAGCGGGATGTGCGCCGCGATGCGCGAGAGCGGATGCTGCGGGTCGTCGAGCAGCTCGCGCGTGGCGGGAGTCTCGGTGAGCCCGGGGCTGACCGAGTTGACGCGAATCCCGAACCGTGCTCCCTCGGCGGCGAGCTGCCTGGTCACCGCGATCACGCCGCCCTTGGCGGCCGTGTGCGCGACACGGTTGAACGAGACCGACCCCGTGAGGCCGGCGGTCGACCCGACGTTGACGACGCTGCCGCCGCCGCGGGCGCGGAGATGCGGCCACGCGTGCTTGCAGCCGAGGAAGACGATGTCGAGCTCGTGCTCGAGCGTGAACGACCAGTCCTCGTAGCTCTCGTCCTCGAGCGGGTCGAAGCGGGCGATCCCCGCGTTGTTGTAGAGCACGTCGATCCCGCCGTGCTGCACCGCCGCGTCGTCGATCCAGCCGCGTACGGCGTCCTCGTCCGTGACATCGAGCGGCTGGCTGCTCGTCATCGCCCCTCCCGCGGCGGCTACGCGCTCGACCGTCTCCAGTGCGCTGCGCTCGTCGAGATCGCAGCCGACGACCGTGGCGCCCTCGCGCGCGAACAGCTCGGCGGCCGCGCGTCCCATCCCGCCGCCGGTCCCGGAGATGAGTGCGACCTTCTCTGCCAGGCGCCCGGGCATCAGACGCGGTCGCCGAGTCGCCGGTCGCGGCCGTAGAAGAAGACGACGACGAAGATCAGGACGCCGTAGAGGATCTGCTGATCGGCGGTGTCGTAGCCCTTGCCGACCATGACGGTGCCGAGGACGACGAGCAGCAGGCAGCCGAGCACCGTGCGCCAGTAGTCGCCGCGCGCGCCAAAGGCGGTGCCCCCGACGATCACCGCGGTGAGCCCCTGCCAGAGGTAGTTCGCGCCGAGCGAGCTGTCGGCAGCGCCGGCGAACCCGCCGAGCAGGACGCCCGTCGATGCGGCGAGGAGCGCGCTGGCCGCGAAGACGCCCATCCAGATGCGTCGCGTGCGCACCAGCGCCATGTCGGCGGCGCGGATGTTCGCGCCGGTGGCGTACAGCCTGCGGCCGGCGGTCGTCCAGCGCAGCACGATCGCGATCGCGACCGCGAGCACCGCCCAGACTGCGACGATCGCCGGGAACTTGAAGCCGAACGTCGTTCCGGCCGGCGAGGTCAGGCGCTGCAGCCAGGTCGGCGGCGTGCCGGTTATGAACCCCTTCGCCCAGACGAGCAGCGCCCCGCTGACGATCGCGCTCATCGCGAGCGTGACGATCAGCGGATCGATGCGCCAGCGGTGGCAGACATAGCCGACGGAGGCGCCGCCGACGAGGGCGAACGCGGCGATCAGGAGGAACGTCTCCCAGAACGGCCAGCCGCGCGCGCCGTTCAGCTGCACGAGCACGATCGCGCCGAGGCCGATCCACGCCGCGATCGAGAAGTCGATCCCCCCGACGAGGATGCACAGGGTCTGGCCGGCGCTCGCGGTGCCGAGCAGCGCGGCGAGCACCAACATCGAGTAGATCGACTGGCGCGAGTCGAAGCCGTCCAGCGTCGCGGCGCCGTAACCGAAGACGACGACGAGCGCGGCGAGCTGCGCGAGCGGATACGCGCGTTGCAGCGCGCCGAGCCGGTGCAGGGCCGCGTTCATCCGGGCGCCTCGGTTCGACGTCCGGCGATCAGCTGCGCGCCGATCACGGCGCCGACGACCAGCATCAGCCCGTAGACGACCTGGTTCCAGTAGGCGTTCACGTTCAGCGCGCTGAGCAGGCTCTGGATCAGGAAGATCGCCGCGGCGCCGGTGATCGCACCGGTGAGGCCGCCCCGGCCGCCGCCGATCGGCGTGCCGCCGAGCGCGATCGCCGCCAGCGCGATCAGCACGTACTCGCCGCCGGCTCCGGCGTCGGACCCCTGGAGCAGGGTGGCGATCGCGAGTCCGGCGACGGCGGCGAACATCCCGCCGAGCGAGTACGCGATCAGGCGCACGGCCGTCACGTTCACTCCGGAGGAGTAGGCGGTCGCGTCGCTGCCGCCGACCGACAGCAGCGTGCGGTGGAACGGCGTCCGCTGCAGGACGAGCCAGACGACGATCGGCACCGCGATCAGGATCAGCCCGCCCGGCACGCCGCCGATGCCCGAGCGCAGGTGCGCGAGCCAGCTCGCGGGCGCAGGCTCCGGGGCGCCGACGATCTTCTGGTTCACGCCCTGCAGGACGAACAGCATGCACAGCGTCGCGATCACCGGCTGGTAGCGGAGCACGGCTACCGAGAAGCCGTTGACGAGCCCGAGCGCGCCGCCCGCGGCCAGCATGACGGGGATCGCCAGGTACCAGTCGCCGAGCTGTCCGGGCAGCAGGTAGACGACGAGCACGTTCGAGAGGAAGCCCGCGATCAGTCCGACCGAGATGTCGATGCCGCCGCCGCCGCTCAGGATCGCCGGTGTCCCGGCCATCGCGACGAGGGCGAACGGCGCGAACAGCGCGAGGTTCGTGTTCCAGTTGCTCGGGCTCGCGAAGCTCGGCTCCACGATCTCGTTGGCGATGAGCAGAACGAGCGCGAGCAGGAGCCCGAAGGCATACGTCCGTGCACGGAGGAAGCGCCGCAGGTCAGGAACGCGCATCGCGCTCCTGCCCGAAGTAGCTCGCGACCAGCTGCTCGCGTGTGAGTTGCGCGCGATCGAGCTCGACCTCGAGCCGGTAGTCCTTGAAGACGAGGACGCGGTCCATCAGCTCGACCAGCTCGTCGACCTCGGTGGACAGCATGACGACGCCGATCCCGTTGGCCACGAGCTCGCCGAGCAGGTCGTAGATGTCGCGCTTGGCGCCGAGGTCGACGCCGCGCGTCGGATCGTTGAGCAGCAGCACCTTCGGGTCGGCGGCGAGCCAGCGCGAGATCACGACCTTCTGCTGGTTTCCGCCGGAGAGCGTCGTGATGCCGTCGCTCGAGCGTCCGAGCTTGATGCCGAGCAGCTCGACGTAGCGGGACAGGCGATGCTCGGCCGAGCCGGGCCGGATCAGCCCCGCGACGCTGTCGCGCTGCACCGTCGGCAACGCGAAGTTGTCGCGGATCGAGAGGACGCCGAAGATGGCTTCGTCGCGTCGCTCCCGCGGGACGTACACCACCCCGTGCTTCGCGCCGACGGCAGGCGAGCGCAGGGTGACGACGCGGTCGCCCACGATCCGCGCGACCGAGCCGCCCGCGGCTGAGCGGCCGCCGCGGAGCGCGCGCAGGAACCCGTCCTGGCCCTGGCCCTCGAGCCCGGCGACCCCGACGATCTCACCCGCGTGCAGCTCGAAGTCGATCGGCTCGCCGCCGGGCCGGAGCGTGATGCCGCCGGCGCGCAGCACCACCGTCCCCGCCGCCCGCCGCGGCTTCGCCGCGTGGTCCGTGTCGGTGGCGTGCTCGTGGCCGGTCATCAGGCGCACGAGCTCGGCGGCGCTCGACTCGCCCCGGGCGAGCGTCGCGACGGTCTCGCCCGAGCGCATCACGGTCACGCGGTCGCCGATCTCTTCGACCTCGTCCATCCGGTGCGAGATGAAGATGGTGCTCGTGCCCTCGCCCGCGAGCCTGCGGACGATTGCAAAGAGGCGGTCGCGCGTCGCGACGTCGAGCGCGGAGGTGGCCTCGTCGAGGATCAGGACGCGTGGATGCCGGATCAGCGCGCGCGCGACGCAGCACGCCTGGCGGTCGCTCAGCGACAGCTCCTCGGCCGGGCGGTCGAGCGCCGGCTCGCGGCCGAGGACCTCGCCGAGCACGGCGGCGGCTCGCTTCTTGCGCTCCCGCTCGGGCACCGCGTCGCGCACGAGCGAGTCCATCCCGAGCCAGAGGTTGTCGAGGATCGATCTCGCGCCGACGACGAGGATCTCCTGGAAGACCGCGACGATCCCCGCCTCGAGCGCCGCCCGCGGCGAGCGAAGGCCCGCCCTGGACACACCGTCGATCTCGATCGTGCCGCGGTCCGGCTGGTGCACGCCGGCGAGCATCTTGACGAGCGTGCTCTTGCCCGACCCGTTCTCGCCCATGATCGCGTGCACCTCGCCGCGGCCGAGCTCGAACGAGCAGGAGCGCACGGCCTGCGTGGGACCGAACGCCTTCGCCAGGTCGACCGTCCTCAGGAGGACTTGCCGGTCGGTGCCGCTCGGCTCCGAGTTCGCGGGCTGCCCGTCCATGGTCGAGGTCGGAAGACGCATCGGGCGTCGACGACCGTGCGATCGTAGAGGGCGCCCCGCTGCGGCGAGGCGCCCTCCGATCTCAGGTCGTCCTTAGTACCCCGGGGCCTTGCGCTCGGGGTGGTTGAAGAGCGAGTTCAGATCCCTGTTCGACCAGTTGGTCGAGGCCGGCTGCTCGGCGGTGCCCGGCGTGTCGGGCGTCCAGCTCGGCTTGACGAACTGCGAGAGGTTGGACGAGTTGATCTGCGGCTGCGGCCACGGGATGTCGTCCGTCTTCGGGCCCTGCCCGGCGAGCAGGCGCAGGGTCACTCGGGTGACCAGGTCGGCGAGCGACGTCGGGCCGCCGGCGAAGCCGGTGGTCTTGTAGCCCTTGCTCGCGTTCTGCGACCAGTACGCGAGCTCGCCCTTCTGCGCCGCCATCGCCGTCACCGGCGGAACGCTCCGACCGGCCTGCTGGAACGCGCCGATGATCGACGGGCCCATCGTCGCCGTCTGGAAGACGCCGTCGATCTTGCCGGGGTAGCTCGCCAGGAACTGGAGCACGGCGGCCCGGACGGCCGGCGGGGCGAAGTTGCCGTCGATCTCGCCGATCAGCTTGACGTTCGGGCACGCGGCGAGCAGCGGCTTGAAGACGCCCCACGTCGACTGGTCGACCGCGGTAACGCGGATGCCGTGGACGCCGAGCAGGTCGCCGGTCCCGCCGAGCTGCTTGAGCAGCGCCGCCAGCGCGCCGCCGCCCGACGTGTACACGTTCGGCCCGACCGTCACCGCAGCTGCGTTCGCGAGCGGGTTGATGAACGACACGGTCGCGACGCCCTGCTTGAGCGCGGAGGCGACGACCGGGATGAAGGCCGGCGTCGAGGTCGGCTGCAGGATGATCAGGTTGGCGCCCTGCTGGAGGAGCGCCTGATAGGCCTGGATCTGCTTCGTCGCGTTCCCGGCCTCGGACACCGACGGGATCACCTTCTTGATCGCCGGCGAGCGCTTCAGGAACTTCTGGAGCAGGTTGAACTCGTAGGCCTGGAACGGGTTCGAGAGACCGTCGAAGAGGATGCCGACGGTGTACGGGCCCTTGCCCTTCGGCTTCCAGTTCGCGAGCGAGCTCTTCTGCAGCGGGAACGGCCAGCCGTTGTAGTACGACTTGGCACGGACCGTCGCCCCTGCCAGCGAGCTCTGCTTGTCGACCGGTGCGACGAACGGCAGCGTCCCGCATGCCGCGGTCGCCTTCGTCGTCCGTGACGAGGCCGATGTGGCGGCAAAGCCGGCAGCCACCACGACCAGCAGGACGAGCAGGCCGAGGCCGGCGAAGCCCAGCCGGGGGCGCCGCCGTGCCTCGACGTCGAAATCACGCTTCATGAGACCCTCCTTGGGTTCCTGGGGGGCTGGTCGGGTGGACCGGCATCGCATGTCTAAGACGACGGATCGGGGAACCTCGATAGGTCAGCGCCGGATCGCTCCACGGATCGAAATTGGTATTCTGGTTCTGGTTCGAGGTCGGCGTGTTATAGCGCCCTCACCGGGGACCGTCAAGGCGGCCGGAGTGCGCCTACGCGGGCTTGCCTTGGCGGGCGCCGAGGAGGTAGGCCGCGCAGGCGTCGCCGAGCTCGCGGACGAGGGTGTCCCACTCGACGCTCCGGCGCGACTCGAACGTCGGCCAGTACATGATCTGGCGTGCGAGCGTCCCCCACGCCATCCGGAACGCGACGTCGACCGCGAGGTCCGGGTCGGTGTGCGCGATCTCGGAACGCCGGGTCAGGAGCAGGCGCTCGAAGATGTCGGAGAAGAGCGACACGCTCTCCGACGAGCGCGCAGCGACCGCGTCGTCGACGATGCCTCGGTGCATGAAGACGCGGAGGAGGCGGGCGTTCGCCTGAAAGACCTTGCCGATCTCGGTCACGGCGGCGTGGTTCAGCTCACGGGTCGAGAGGTCGTCCCGGCCGTCGAGCTGGTCGAAGCCCGGCCAGCGCTCCGACTCGGCCATGAACCGGTCCTGGATGACCAGGAACAGGTCGTCCTTCTTGGTCACCCGCGCGT
>Ga0335082_10010167_pt1 | contig 10211 bp, 10 predicted proteins | sample Lox_Sample_41_FD_206718 | JGI IMG/M metagenome (GOLD analysis project Ga0335082, IMG submission 206718) | Soil microbial communities from Loxahatchee National Wildlife Refuge, Florida, United States - Lox_Sample_4.1 | ecosystem: Environmental > Terrestrial > Soil > Wetlands | place: USA...
TGTCACTCGTGGAACGGCTGCGTTCTCAGGGTCTCCCCATCCAGCACCTCGATCTCGGCGGAGGTCTGGGGGTGGCGTACAAGCCGGATCAGGTGGCTCCCGATATCGGAGGTGTCACCGCGGCCATCTGTGAGAAAGTGCGGGGACGCGATTTGCAGGTGATGGTGGAACCGGGGCGGAGCATTGTCGGCGCAGCCGGTTCGCTGCTGACCAGAGTTCTGTACCGCAAGAAGACAGCGCGGAAAGAGTTCGTAGTGGTCGATGCGGCGATGAATGACCTGATCCGGCCCGCTCTCTATGAAGCGCACCACGAGATCCTGCCGCTGCGCGAGCGCGCGGAGGCGATGACTGCCGACGTGGTGGGTCCGGTGTGCGAGTCGGCCGATTTTCTTGCACTCGATCGTGAGATCGCGTCGGTTTATCCCGGCGACTACCTGGCCGTACTGACTGCGGGCGCCTACGGGTTCGTGCAATCCTCCAACTACAACTCGCGGCCGCGGGCCGCCGAGGTCCTGGTCGAAGGAGATCAGTGGCGTGTCATCCGAAAACGCGAAACTTACGCCGACCTCGTCCGCGGCGAATAGATCGCGACTCAGCCTGGCGTCGATCGCCCGCGTGTACTTCGGTGTTGCGGGGTCCACTTGGGGAAGCGGCAGCGTCACCGTGGTCAATATCCGAAAGGAACTCGTGGAACGCCGCGGCGTGCTGACCGAGGCGGAGTTCTCCCTCTCCTACGCCATGGCGCGGATCGCTCCCGGAACAAATGTCCTCGCCTTCTGTGCGGCGACCGGGTGGCGGCTTGCGGGCTGGCCTGGCGCAGCGGCAGCGGTGGCTGCGCTATCGGTTCCCGCGGCGGTAGTGTGCGTGTTGCTGACCCTCGCGTACGGGCGCTGGGCGCAGTTCTTCAATGGGGCAATGGCGGCCGTGGTGGGAGTGATCTGCGCCGGCGCATTTCTGCTGGTGCAGCCTTATCTGGGTCGGCGACGGTGGGTCAGGACGCTGGTCCTGCTCGCTGCCGCGCTGGCTGCCGTACCCTGGCTGGGACCTGTTTGGGTCATGCTGCTCGCGGGCCTCGCCGGCTATTTCTGGCCTGACACATGAGCCTTCTGTTGCTATATTTGCTCATGCTCAAATCGACGTTGTTGTCGATGAACGGGCAGTCATCGTTGCCCATCGTGCGCGCCGAGTTCGTGACCAAGCGCCATGTGCTCACTGACCGGCAATTGAATGCCGCGGTGACGGTGGCGCAAAGCTCGCCGGGGCCGATGGGCGGGTATGTGGTGAGCGTCGGATATTTCATTGCCGGTGTTGCCGGGGCGGTGGTGTCATGGTTGGCGCTCATCACTCCTGCGTTTCTCGTCATCCCTCTGATGCGCTACGCGGGAAGGCGAGCGGACAGCTCCGCCGTGAAGCGCAGTCTCGATGCGGTAGTGATTGCCGGCTCGGCGTTGATTCTCCAGACCGCTTGGCCGATGGCGATGGACTCGGGGGTCTTTCATGGCGTTTTGCCCGCGGCCATTGCGGCGGCGGCATTCGCGCTGGTGCTCTTGACCCGTGTGCCCACTGCTTTGGTGATCGCCGCTGCAGCGATCATCGGCTGGATCGCCGGGCGTTAGGTTGTCAAGCCCGATGACACCAAACGGACGCACGCGCCTGCAGCGAGCAGCGACCAAACGGAGCGCGCCTACTTTTTTGCGGCGTTCATAGCACGACCGATGAAGCCCCACAATCGCTGGTCATACGGCACCCGTTCCTGCATGCCCGACGGCCAGCTCGGCCGATCGGCGTACAGATTGCGCAGTCCTTTGGTGATCTCGGGATCGCCTCCGGTGAATTGCTCGACAAGGCTACGCCACCGCGCCGCGAGCGCTTGTGCCTTCTCGCCGGCTGGATCCTCGCCCAGCGCCGCCTCGACGTCCCGGAACAACTCGGCCCATTCCCGCTCGACCCGAGCCTGCAACTCAGGCGACCAGAGGTGCTTGCGTTCCTCCAGTTTGGCCTTGCCTTCTTCGCTGTAGTATCGATTGACCCAATCCATATTGTTTTGCATGTCGATCACCCTGATGATGTTTTCGAGGACGGCCGCGGTCTGTATTTCCGGGTTCTGAAGCAGGCGCTCCGAGTCGAAAAGCACGTAGATCGCGCGGTCGAGTTGGCGCCGTTTCTCCTCGAGCGCCCGGCGCTGCGCTTCGAGCACCGCAGCCAGGTTCCCCTTGCGCTTCGTGACCAGCTCGGCGATTTGCCGAAGTTCCAGGCCGAGATATTTGAGCACGACAATCTGCTCCAGGAGAAGCAGGTCCGAATCGCGGTAGAGCCGGTAGCCGTTGGTGGAACGCGCAGGGCACAGCAGTCCGATCTTGTCGTAGTGATGCAGCGTGCGGACCGAGACTCCGGTTGCCCGGGCAAACTCCGTTGTGCGGTACATCGCTTTTCCGCCGTTCACGTCCAGCCTCCTCGAACTCATCCTGCAGCCTGACGTAACGTCAGGGTCAAGCACGACTCATCTCTGATACGATTCTCGTTTCCTGCCATGTTCTTTCGTGTGGTGCCCCTGTTCGTGACCGCCGCGTTGCTGCCTGCCGGTGAGCTGACTGCGCGCTACAACCTCAACCTGAAGCGAGTGACTGAGGGCGGGCCGCCTCCGTACTCGACAGAGTTGATTCTCGCCGACGTGATTCCGACACAAGGGCGACGCTTCACTGAATATAGCGGCGACGTGTCGGGCCGCTACGTGGGCGCGCTGTCGCGGTCGGCGCTCGATACGCAGCGTTCGTTTCCTGCACTCGACGACCTGGTCACGAAGATCCTGGCGCTGCAAAAGCCCGGCGGATACTTCGGCGCAGGATTCGATACCACCCGCATGGGGTTTCCCGAGTCGGCTCTGCTGTGGGGCAACGGTCGGCTGCTTACCGGGCTGGTCGAGTACTACCGCGTGAAGCCGCGGCCCGAGGTGCTCGCCGCAGCCCGCCGGATGGGCGATTTTCTCATCAGCGTCGCGCCGGCGCTCAACAGCGTAGAAGGGCGCGACAAGCTCGACTCGCTCGAGTACGCTGCGGGATACATCTGCTGGACTTCGCAAATCGAGGGAGCCGTCGCGCTCTATCAGGCGACGCGTGACGAGAAGTATCGCACGCTCGCGAGACAAATCGCGCCGCTCATTCTGCGCAAGCCATCCCAGCATGCGCACGGGTACCTCACCTCGATGCGCGGTGTGGTGACGTTGTACGAGGCGACGAAGTCGCAACAGTACCTGGAGATGGCCGAAGGGGCCTGGAATGACATCATGAACACGGGAAACGTGCTCGTGGACGGCGCCGTCGGCGAGCGCTTCGCTCCGGAACTCGTGCGCACGGAAGGCTGCACGGAGGCTGACTGGCTGCGCCTTAGCCTGGCGCTCTGGCGGCTTACGGGAAAAGCACGCTACCTCGAGGCGGCGGAGCGGACGCTGTTCAACGAGTTCGCCTTGAACGAGTTCGCGAACGGCGATTTCGGCTCCCGGGTCCTCAGCTCCGACGGCATCAGCATGAGCGAGAACCGGGAAGGCGGCGGAACCGGCCAGGCCTGGTGGTGTTGCACGCTGCATGGCCTCCGCGCATTTCCGGACATCATGGGAGCAGCCTTTCGCTCTCAGGGCGACGCCATCTACTTCGATCTGCCTACGGACGGTGCTCTGTCCGCCACCGGGATGTCGGTGGCAGCCGATTCGTCATTATCCAGGACTGGCTCCATCCGGTTGCGATTCAACGTGGCGGACGGACGCGAGCGGACATTGCTGATTCGCGAGCCGGCGTGGACTCGTGGCATCGCCATCCGGGTCAATGGCGCATCGATGAATGCCGCTCTCGCGGACGGCTACCGGAAGATTCTGCGCACGTGGAAGTCCGGCGACGTCGTCGATATCCACTACACGATGCGAACTCGCGTGGTGCGAGACGAGAAGAATGGAAAAGTCGCGATCTTCCATGGGCCGTGGCTCCTCGGTGTGGACTCGGAGATGAATCCCGATTACTTCAACGAGCCGTTTCGCGAGAACACGGTGGACATGCGGCCGGCAGCGGACGGGTCGGTGGAATTGAAGGCCGCGGCACCGGCTGCGCCGGGCCCGTTTGCGATTCCGGTGGCGCGATTCAGCCTTCCATATCGCCACGGCGGCTACCCGATGCTCCAGTCCTTCGCGGTCCTGCGGCCAATTGCCGAGCAGACCGGAGTGCGAGCCGTGCCCTGGGTCTGGTGGCTGCGCATTCAGCCGCGCTGACGCGCTTCGAGGTCGGCCCAACGTTCATAAAGGCGGTCCACCTCAGCCTGCGCCGATTGGATCGCATCGTAGGCTTCCTGAAGCAGGCGCGGATCTCGCGTCACATCAGGATCCTCGAGTGCCTTCTGGCGGGCTGACAGTTCGCTTTCGGCCGTGGCGATCAGGTCCTCGATCTGCTCCCACTCGCGAGCCTCCAGGTAGGACAGTTTCTTCTTTGGCGCCGAAGGAACCGGCGCTTCTAGAGGCTTCGTCTTCACTCGTGCGGGCCGAGCTTCGGAGCGCCAGTCTTCCCACTGTTCGTAATCGGCGAAAACCCCCGGTCCCAACTCGGGATCGAGGCCGACGACAGCGGTCGAGACCCGGTCCAACAGGTAGCGGTCGTGCGTCACCAGCACCAGCGCGCCCGGGAAATCGAGCAGAGAGTCCTCGAGCACCTCAAGGGTAGGGATGTCGAGATCGTTGGTCGGCTCGTCGAGCAGCAGCACGTCGGCGGGCTCGAGCATGAGGCGGGCGATGAGCACTCGCGCGCGCTCGCCTCCCGAGAGCCGGCTGACCGGCATGTCGAGTTGTTCGTTGCGAAAGAGGAAGCGCTTGGCCCATCCGGCGACGTGAATCGGCCGGTCGCGATAGATGACCGTATCGCCGTGCACCGCAAGCGAACGGCGCAGGCTGGCTTCGGGGTCCAGGCGGTCGCGATTCTGCTCGAAATATACGACGCGCAGGTTGTCGGCCCGGCGGATGCTGCCGGAGTCGGGCTGCAATTCACCGGCGAGAAGGCGCAGCAGAGTCGTTTTCCCGCTGCCGTTGGGACCCGCGAGACCGACTCGCATGCCGGGTGAGAGCGTGAAGTCGAGGTTCTGGAACAGCATCTTGCCGCCCATCGATTTGGCGATTCCCTCGGCGGTGAGCAGGCGTTTGGTCTTGCGTTCGGTGGCGGTAAAGTCGATCGAAACCTTGCCGGACGTATTACGGGCGCTGACTGCCTCGAGCTGATCCATGAGACGGCCTGCCGACGCGATGCGGGCTCGCGATTTGCCGGTGCGAGCTTTGGGTCCGCGGCGGAGCCATTCGACCTCGCGACGCACCGTATTGGCCAGGGACTCTTCCTGCTTCGCCTGCATCGCCAGATGTTCTTCGCGCGCCAGCAGCATTTCGCTATAGGTGCCGCGCACGCGAAAGATGCCGTCGGGGTAGATGCGATTGATCTCCGCCATGTCCGTGACGGCGTTCTCGAGGAAATAGCGGTCGTGGCTGATGACAACGCAGGCGAGCGCGGCGCCGCCGAGCAGCCCTTCAAGCCAGATGATGCCTTCGACGTCGAGGTGATTGGTCGGCTCATCGAGCAGCAGGAGGTCGGGTTGCCGGACCAGCTCGCGCGCGATGGCGAGGCGCTTTCGCCAGCCGCCGGACAACGTGGCAGCAAGGACGTGCTCGTCAGTGAATCCGGCACGCCCGAGCATGACGGACACGCGGGTCAACTTCTCGTGGTCGTCGATATGCTCGTCCGCGAGCGCCTCGAACACGACGTCGTGAGCGGTGACGCCGGCCGGGAAGGTGGATTCCTGTGCCGCGTAGCCGAGTTTCGCGGACTTGCGCAGAGAGAGGGTGCCGCTGTCAGGGGTGTCGAGTCCGGCGAGGATGCGCAGGAGCGTCGACTTTCCCGCGCCGTTCGGTCCGATGAGCCCTATGCGCTCGCCGTCGGAGATGGTGATCGAGAGATTCTCGAACAGAGGCCGCGCGCCGAGAGTCTTGCCGATCGATTGGCAGGTGATCAGGAGGGGCAAACGATTTGAGGGTATCATCCGGCCCCTACAATGGTCTTGGTGCGACCAATCGGTGTGTTCGACTCCGGTGTCGGCGGCCTCACGGTGTTGAAAGCGCTGCGCCGTGAACTGCCCGGCCGCGATTTTATTTACCTCGGCGATACGGCTCGAGTCCCCTATGGCCGCAAGCCGAGGGAAATGGTGCAGGCGTTCGCGTACGGCATCACTGCGTACCTGGTCGACTGCGGTGTAGAAGCGGTGGTGGTCGCCTGCAACACCGCCACTGCCGCGGCACTCCCCGGATTACGCGATGAGTTCGAGGTCCCCATCTGGGGTGTCATCGACCCGGGCGTCGAGGCGGCGCGGCGCGCGACCCGGACCCGCTTTGTGGGAGTTATCGGCACACGGGGAGCGATCCACAGCGGCGCCTACCAGGCGCGGCTCGAGGCTTACGGCTTGAAGGTGTGGGCTCGTCCGTGCCCGCTGTTCGTGCACCTGGTGGAGGAAGGGTTGGCCGAGACCGATGAGGCGGACATGCTGACGCACTACTACCTCGACGGATGTCCTGATTTCGACACGTTGATCCTTGGCTGCACGCACTACCCGGTGCTACGGGGCGTGATCCAGAGGGTCGTCGGCCCGGCGGTGCGGTTGGTGGGAAGCGACGAGACGACGGCGGAACTGGTCAAGAAGGAGCTTGGACCGTGCGATCACGGTACCGGACACATTACCCACCTGGTTACCGGTGACGTCTTGTCCTATCAGCACACAGCGCAGGTTATCGGAGGCGTGGACGGTGAGATCCGCGCGCTCGACGTGACCAGGCTGGCGGCGCTGCAGAAGGCCGTATGAGACAAATCGCGTTAGCTGTCCTGCTTTGCTGCAGCGCGTTCGGCGCGAATCGAACGATCCTGGCCATCGGCGCGCATGCCGGCGATATGGAGATCAGCGCGGGAGCCGTGCTCGCGAGGCACGCGCGCCTGGGAGACCGGGTGGTCATCCTGCACCTTTCCCTGGGCGAGCGGGGCAATCCGAAAATGCCGCCCGACGAATATGGAGCGCAGAAGCGCCGGGAGGCAGTGGCGGCGGCGAAGGTGCTCGGGGCGGAGGTCCTTTTCGGTCCTTACAAGGATGGCGAAGTTCCGCGATCGGAGGAGGCGGCACGGTTCGTGGCTGACGTCATCCGCAGCGTAATGCCGACCGACGTGATCACCCACTGGGTCAACTCGATTCACCGGGACCACTCGGCGACGGCGCAGGCGGTTTTGGACGGGGCGCTGCTCGCATCGCTCGACGGGATCGTGGCGGAGCATCCGCCATTTCGGGGTCTGCGGGGCATCTTCTTCGCCGAGAACTGGGAGGACAAGGAGGGTTTCCAACCTTACATCTACGTGGATGTGAGCGAGGACCTCAACAAGTGGCGGGAGGCCGTCATCCAATACGAGTTCATCCGCGGCAGCATCTCCAGCTTCGCGTATCTAGATTATTATGATGCGCTTAGCCGGGTTCGAGGAGCCGAAGCCGGGAAGAGCCGGGCGGTTGCGTTCGAAATCGAGGCGCTGGGCAAGAAGAGGGTGGCGGACCGGCTGCCCTGAATTTGCCAATGGCCGCCCGGCGCTGGTATCATAGGGTTTTGCGGCACGTCTAACGGCGCCCCCTCGGTGTGTGCCTCCTTTGAGTGGCCTTACCGGACCCCAAGAATACCAAGAGGAAACTATGTACGCAGTCATGGAAAGCGGCGGCAAGCAGTATCGTGTGGCGCCGGGCGACACCATTCGCGTGGAGACCATTCCGTTCGAAGCCGGCGAGACCGTGGAACTCGGCGGGTTGCTGGCGGTGGCCAAAGACGACGGCCAGGTGCTAACCGGCGCGGATGCTGCGAATGCCAAACTAGTGGCCCAGGTGGTCGGCCACGGACGCGGCGACAAAGTGATCGTTTTCAAGTTCAAGCGCAAGAAGTATTACAAGCGGACCCACGGCCACCGGCAGAACTATACCGAGCTGAAGGTCAGTGAAGTGTCGGCGTAGAGGGAGTCGAGTCAATGGCACATAAAAAGGGTTTAGGCAGTTCCAAGAACGGTCGCGATTCGAATGCGCAACGGCTGGGCGTCAAGGCCTTCGCCGGCGAGGTCGTGACCGGTGGCTCCATTCTGGTCCGGCAACGCGGCACGCGATACAAGCCGGGCGAGAACGTAGGCGTTGGAAAAGACGACACGTTGTTCGCCCGGATTCCGGGCACCGTGGTCTTCCGCGATCGCGGCCGGATGGGCAAGTTCATCAGCATTGAAGAGGCTCCGGCAGAGACTCCGGCGCGCTCGTAGCAGAAAGACAACCGGCTGTTTGGCGGGCCGCCTGGTAATGCCGGGCGGCCCGTCGTGTTTTCGAGGACGAATTTCCAGTGGCAGACACCAGCTTCATCGATGAGGTCCGGATCCGCGTCAAGGCGGGGGACGGCGGCAACGGAATCCTCGCATTTCGCCGCGAGAAGTACGTCCCGAAGGGCGGGCCGAGCGGCGGCGATGGCGGGCGCGGGGGCGACGTCGTTCTCTATGCGAGCAAGGACTACAACACCCTGCTCCATTTCCGCTTCAACCCCGAGCACGCCGGGCAGCGCGGCCGCCACGGTGAAGGCAGCAACCGCACCGGGCGGGATGGCGCGGGGATCGAGTTGCCGGTGCCGGTCGGTACGGTGGTCTACGACGACGAGACCGGCGAGAAGCTCTACGACTTTACGCGTGACGGCGAGCGCTTCATCGTCGCCAAAGGGGGTCGCGGAGGGCGCGGCAATCAGCACTTTGCCACCTCGACGCACCAGACGCCCACCGAGCACGAGCCTGGTAAGCCGGGCGAAGAAAAGCATCTGCGGCTCGAGCTGAAGCTGCTCGCCGACGTCGGCCTGGTGGGGTTCCCGAACTCCGGCAAATCGACGTTGATTTCGCGCATCTCGGCGGCCCGGCCAAAGATTGCCGACTATCCCTTTACGACACTGGTTCCGAACCTCGGAGTGGTCAATGCTGGGGACGGGCGTTCTTTCGTGGTCGCCGACATCCCGGGGCTGATCGAAGGCGCCCATGAAGGCGCCGGCCTTGGCATTCAGTTTTTGCGCCACGTCGAGCGTACGCGGCTGCTGGTCCACCTGGTGGACGTATCGGAAGCCAGCGGGCGGGATCCGGCCAACGATTTCGAGGTGATTCTCCAGGAGCTGGGCAATTTCAGCGCCGAGCTGCTGGAAAAGCCGATGATCGTGGTGGCATCGAAGATCGACGTGGCTCAGGATCCGGCTCGCCTCGAAGCAGTCGAGCGGCTGGCGCAAGAGCGAGGGCTGCCGTTTCTGCGCGTGTCCTCGGTTACCGGCGAAGGCATCGAGGCTTTGAAGCGGGCGATGGCCGAGGTGGTGTTTGCCGCGAAGGCGGATGCGTAACGTTCATCGCGCGTAGGTTCCGTGAAAACCGTCGAACGGAGTCTCCGCGAGGGAGCGGGGTGGTTCTCGCTAAGCTTGGCCGCTACCAGCTGGTCGGGGAGACCAGTGCGACTGGGGAAACGGGCCGCGTGGCGTAGTAGTTCTGCGCCGAGAGATTGCGGTAGACCTGACCGGCAACGCCCGCAGCGACCGGGCCCTTCACCGGGCTTCCGCCCGTCAGCAGCACCACGACCACCAGCTTGTGGCCGCTTACCTCGTTGAACGACCCGAACCACCCGAGATGCGTCGGGCTGTTCGAATCCGTGCAGGTGCCGGTCTTCCCGTAGATCGGTTCGTTTGCATCGTAGGAAGCACGGCGCGCGGTTCCGAATTCGACGGCGCCCATCATGCCGGGCTTCAGTTCGTCGATCAGGTTCTGGATGGGCAGGTTGCGCTTCACGCGCGGCACGAAGTGCATGACCTCGCCCTGCGACCTCGGATACTGCAAATAGTACAGCGTGCCGCCATTGGCGACCGCTGACATCAAGGCGGCAAGCTGAAGCGGCGTCTGGGAGATCCCCTCGCCGAAACTCGTCATCATCCCGACCCCGCCATTGTTCGGCTCTTCATCCGGCCAGACACCCGGCTGCTCACCCTCGATATTCAGGCCGGCCCTCTCTCCGTAGCCGAAGAGGCGGCCGTAATAGTTGATGCGGTCGTAGCCCAGTTCCTTGCCGACGTTCGCGAAGAACATGTTGTTGGAAACCGCGAACGCACTGGTCAGATTCATCGT
>Ga0335082_10010168_pt1 | contig 10210 bp, 12 predicted proteins | sample Lox_Sample_41_FD_206718 | JGI IMG/M metagenome (GOLD analysis project Ga0335082, IMG submission 206718) | Soil microbial communities from Loxahatchee National Wildlife Refuge, Florida, United States - Lox_Sample_4.1 | ecosystem: Environmental > Terrestrial > Soil > Wetlands | place: USA...
CGTCATGGGTGCTTGGCTCGCGCTCCCGCGAAGGCGGGATTGCGGGAGAGCGTACGTGGAAGACGCAGCGAGGTCCTTGACACCGGTCAAGGCGGAGCCCGGGAGAAATGCAGCGGTAAACACATGCTAAAATCTTGATTCGACAGGATTCCGACGCAATTCCTCGGCCCGTCATGCCCCCTGCGCCGCCCAAGCACTTCCTCCAGTTTCGCGATTTCACCCAGCAGGAGTTCGACCACCTGTTCGCGCGCACGCGCTGGATCAAGGACCGGTTCAAGCGCTACGAGCTCTATCAGCCGCTGCGCGACCGCACGCTCGCGATGGTGTTCGAAAAAGCGTCGACGCGCACGCGGGTCTCGTTCGAAGCCGGGATGAATCAACTGGGCGGGATCGCGATCAATCTCAATCGCGGCGACACGCAGCTCTCGCGCGGCGAGCCGATCGAGGACGTCGCGCGCGTGATCTCGCGGATGGTCGACGTCGTGATGATCCGCACGTTCGAGCAGACGATCATCGAGCGTTTCGCCGCGCACTCGCGGGTGCCGGTGATCAACGGGCTCACTAACGAATACCATCCGTGCCAGATCCTCGCCGACATCTACACGTACGTCGAGCACCGCGGCGCGATTCGCGGCCGCACCGTTGCATGGATCGGCGATGCCAACAACATGCTCTACACGTGGCTGCAGGCCGCCGCCGTGCTCGACTTCCGCGTGCGCGTCTCGACGCCGCCGGGCTACGCCGTCGATTCCGCACGCACGGCCCGTGACGCCGGGCGTTTCGAGGCGTTCGCCGACCCGGCCGACGCCTGTCGCGGCGCGGATCTCGTGACGACCGACGTGTGGACGAGCATGGGATTCGAAGCCGAGAACGAGGCGCGCAAGCGCGATTTCGCCGCGTGGTGCGTCGACGCTGCGATGATGCGCGCCGCTGCGCCCGACGCGCTCTTCATGCATTGCCTCCCCGCGCACCGCGGCGAGGAAGTGACGGCCGAGGTCATCGACGGCCCGCAGAGCGTCGTATGGGACGAGGCGGAAAATCGGCTGCACGCGCAGAAGGCGCTGCTCGAGTACCTCGTCTGCGGCCGCGTCAATCCTTGATGGCCCCGAGAAGGAGGGAGCGATGATCGATCACACCGGCGTTGCGGTTTCCGACGTCGCGAAGAGCACGGCGTTCTATCGCGCGGCCCTCGCGCCGCTCCACTACGCCGTCATCATGGCGTTCGACGATGCCGCCGGCTTCGGCGTTCCGCCCAAGCCCGATTTCTGGATCGGCAAGGGGACTCCCGGCGGATCGCCGGTCCACGTCGCGTTCCGCGCCGACTCCCGCGCGCAAGTCGACGCGTTCTACAAGGCAGCGACGGCAGCGGGCGGCCGCGACAACGGTCCTCCGGGCCTGCGGCCGCACTATCACGCGAACTATTACGGCGCGTTCGTGCTCGATCCGGATGGACACAATATCGAGGCGGTGTGCCATGCGTCGGCGTAGCCTGTTTCAGGCCGTCGCAGCGCTCGCGCTCGTGGCGTTCGCGCCGTTCGTGCACGCGCAAGCCTGGCCCGACAAGCCGATCAGGTTCGTCGTCGCCGCCGGGCCCGGGAGCTCGCTCGATGTGCTCGCGCGCGTGATCGGCGACAGGCTCAAGGACCGCCTCGGCCAGCCCGTCATCGTCGAAAACAAGCCGGCGGCCGGCGGCACCGTCGCGACGGCCGAGGTCGCGAAGGCCGCGCCCGACGGCTACACGATGCTGCTCGGCTTCAACGGGCCGCTCGCGTTCGGTCCATTGCTGCAGAAGCTCCCCTACGACGTGCAGAAGGATCTCGCGCCGGTGATCATCACCTCGAGCCAGCCCAACGTGCTCGCGGTCAACGCGCAGTTGCCGGTGAAGACGCTGCAGGAGCTCGTTTCCTACGCGAAGGCGAATCCGGGCAAGCTCGCCTACGCGTCGGTGGGCAACGGCAGCTCGTCGCACCTCAACATGGAGCTGTTGAAATCGATGGCCGGCTTCGATGCGCTGCACGTGCCGTTCAATGGCTCTCCGCCGGCAGTCACGGCGACGATCCAGGGCGAGACGCAGATGATGTTCGCGGTGATGCAGCCCCTCAAGCCGCAGATCGAGGCGGGCAAGCTCCGCGCGATTGCGGTAACCACGGCGAAGCGCTTTCCGCTGCTGCCCGATCTGCCGACGATCGCCGAATCGGGCTATCCCGGATTCGAGGCGCTTGCCTGGAACGGCATCATGGTTCCCACGGGCACGCCGAAGCCGGTGATCGCAAAGTTGAACGCCGAGGTCAATGTGATTCTCAAAGATCCCGATGTCGTCGCGAAAATGAATGCGCAGGGCTTCGACCTGATCGGCGGAACCCCCGAGAGCCTCGGCAACCTTATCCGACGCGAGACCGAAACCTGGGCGCCGGTGATCAGGAAGGTCGGGCTGAAGATCGACTAGCGCTGCTTGTCGCCGTCGGTCAACCGCGGCAGCGGCGAGTCGTCCGATGGACGCAGCAGCCCGGTCTTCATGTACGCGATGAGCTTCTCGCGCGTGTCCGCGATGTCGAGGTTGCGCATCGTGAGCTGGCCGATGCGGTCGGCCGGCGTGAACGACGATGCGCCCTTCTCCATCGTCAGCCGCTCGGGCTTGTAGGTGAGGTTCGGGCTCGTCGTGTCGACAATCGAGTAGTCGTTGCCGCGGCGCAATTCCAGCGTCACCTCGCCGGTGATCGCGCGTGCGACCCAGCGCTGCGCCGTCTCGCGGAGCATCATCGCCTGCGGGTCGAACCAGCGTCCCTGATAGAGCAGGCGTCCGAGCCGCCGGCCGTTGTTCCGGTATTGCTCGATCGTGTCCTCGTTGTGGATCCCGGTGATGAGACGCTCGTAGGCGATGTGGAGCAGCGCCATCCCGGGGGCTTCGTAGACGCCGCGGCTTTTCGCCTCGATGATCCGGTTCTCGATCTGATCGCTCATCCCGAGGCCGTGCCGGCCGCCGATCGCGTTTGCTTCCTGCATCAGCGCGACCGCATCGTCGTAGCCGAGCCCGTTCAGCGCGACCGGCAGTCCTTCGTCGAAGCGGACGGTCGCCGTTTCCGGCTTGATCGTCACATCGTCGCGCCAGAACGCGACGCCCATGATCGGCGCGACGATCTTCATCCCCTGGTCGAGGAACTCGAGATCCTTCGCCTCGTGCGTCGCGCCCAGCAGATTGGAGTCGGTCGAATACGCTTTCTCCACGGTCATCCGGTAGCCAAAGCCGGCGCGGTTCATGTACTCCGACATTTCCCTGCGCCCGCCCAGTTCGTCGATGAACGCGGCGTCCAGCCACGGCTTGTAGATGCGCAAGTTCGGGTTGGCGAGGAGGCCGTAACGGTAGAAGCGCTCGATGTCGTTGCCCTTGTACGTGCTGCCGTCGCCCCAGATGTGGACGTCGTCCTCGCGCATCGCGACGACGAGCATCGTGCCCGTCACTGCACGGCCGATCGGCGTCGTATTGAAGTAAGTCGCCCCGGCCGTCGCGATGTGAAACGCGCCCGCCTGCAGCGCCGCGATTCCCTCCGCGACGAGCGCGGCGCGGCAATCGACGAGGCGCGCGGCCTCCGCGCCGTATTGCCGCGCGCGGCGCGGAATGTCGTCGTAGTCGGGCTCGTCGGGCTGGCCGAGATGCGCGGTGTACGCGTACGGAATTGCGCCCTTCGAGCGCATCCAGTGGATCGCGGCGCTCGTGTCGAGGCCGCCGGAGAAGGCGATGCCCACCTTCTGGCCGACGGGAAGGTCCTGCAGGATGTGCGACATGGAGGAGCGCCTGAAACGGCGGTGGGAAATGCGCTATTCTAGCCGAGCGATGTTCTGCGCCAAGTAACGGAGTGCGCAATGAGCGAATCGAAGGTGCATCGTTACGCGGGCAACGATGCCGTCGTCACGTGGGACCAGGGACTGTGCATCCACGCGCAGGAATGCGTGCGCGGTTTGCCCGCGGTGTTCCGGCCCGACGCGCGGCCCTGGGTCACGCCTGACACTGCAAGCATCGATGCGCTGGGCGCGACGATTGCCCGCTGCCCGAGCGGCGCGCTCAAGCTCTACCGTGCGGACGGCACGCTCGTCGTCGCGAGCCGGGCTGCGGCGAGCGGAGCGGTCACGCCGGACACGCCGACGCGCGTCAAATGCCGTCCCGACGGCCCGAACGTCTTCGAGGGCGATTTCGTTGTCCAGATCGCTACGCGGGAAGGCGCGCGCCGCGAGACGCAAGCGTTCCTTTGCCGGTGCGGCGCGTCGCAGAACAAGCCGTTTTGCGACGGAACACACAAGAAGATCGGCTTCCGCCATCCCGGCACGCTCTCCGCCGACGCCGTTCCCGGCGCGTCGAAGCCGGGAACGGTGACGATCGTGCCGCAGCCGAACGGCCCGCTCGAATGCAAGGGACCGCTGATCGTCCAGGGGGCGGACGGTCGCACCAGCGCAAGCGAGGAGACCTGGCTCTGCCGGTGCGGCCATTCGCAGAGCAAACCGTTTTGCGACGGCACGCACGAGAAGATCGGCTTCGTCGGCTGAATCCGCGGCATCGTCCGATGACCACCGGCAAGACTTTCCCGTCGACCGATCGGCCGCAGCTTGCCTTCGCGTTCCGCCTGCAACACGCCGGCCGTTACGCCGAAGCCGAAGCGGCCTTCGCGGCGCACCTCGCCGCGCACCCGACCGATGCCGTCGCCCTCGAAGCCGCCGGTGCGGCGGCGCTCGAGGCCCGGCGGCCGACGCTCGCCGTCGAACGCTTCGAGAAGCTGGCCGCGCTGTTGCCGGCGAGCGCCGCCGCGCGCTGCTCGCTCGGCCAGGCACTGACTCGCGCCGGTCGCGCGCAGGATGCGATCTTCCACCTCGAGCGCGCCATCCAGCTGGATTCCGCGAATGCCGTCGCCCACTACCATCTCGGCATCGCGTTCGACCGCGTGGGCGATCGCACCGATGCCATCGTCGCTTTCGAGCGCGCACTCGCCCTCGATCCGACGCTCGCCGAAGCTGCGGCACATCTCGGAAGCGTGTTCAACCGGCGCGGCGAAACCGCGCGGGCGCGCAGCGCGTTCGGCCGGGCACTCGCCATCGACCCATCTCACGTCGCCGCACGAACGGGGCAGGCGCTGACCGAGGCGATCGAAGGCAACCTCGACCACGCACGACAGACGCTCGAAGCGATGCGCAGCGAAAAGCCGGACGCAGCCGTGTACTGGAGCACCCTGGGACGGATCCGCGCGTGGTCCGGCGATCCCGGCGCGGCCGAGACCGCCTATCGGCAGGCGTTGGCGCAGGACCCCGATGACAACGATGCCCGCGTCGGCGTGGCGACGTCGCTGCTCGCTCTCGGCAACTATTCCGAGGGCTTTCGCGCCTACGAGGAGCGTCCCGGCGGCCGCTACGGCCGGGCGCAGCGGTTTCCGCACATGCCCGTCTGGAGCGGCGCAAAGCTCCACGGCACGCTGCTGGTGTTGTGCGAGGGCGGCCTGTCGGATGCGATCCAGTTCGTGCGCTTCCTGCCGGGCGCGCGGGCGCGCGTACGGGAAGTGGCGCTCGTCGCGGACGGCTACTGGGCGCCGCTCGCCCCGCTGCTTGCGACAGTCGCCGGCTGCGACCACTTGCTGAAGGACGCGGCACTCGTCGACACGCTCGCCGTGGTGCCGACGGCGCGCGTTTCGCTGCCCTCGCTCGCGTTCCTGCAGGGCGTCACGCCGGCGACGCTGCCCGGGCCGATGCCCTATCTCGCCGCGCCCTCCGCCCGCGTCGCGCAGTGGCGCCCGCGCCTCGCCGCGCTCGCGAAGCCGCGCATCGGGCTCGTGTGGGCCGCGCGCGGCGATCGCGGGACCTTGTCGCGGCACAAGTCGGTGTCGCCCGAGTTGCTTTGGCCGCTCCTGTCGATACCCGGCGCTTCGTTCGTGAGCCTGCAGGTCGGCGCGCTGGGGAGCTGCGCTCCGTTTGGCGCGCTCGCCGAGCACATCGCCGATTTTTCCACCGCGATCCGCGACTTCGGCGACACCGCCGCGATCATCGGTGAGCTCGATCTCGTGATCTCCGTCGACACGGCGGTAACTCACGTCGCCGGCGCGATGGGCAAGCCGGTGTGGATGCTCGACCGCTATCACACGAGCTGGCGCTGGCGTCTTTCCGCCGAGCGCTCGCCATGGTATCCGTCGCTGCGGATCTTCCGCCAGCATCGCTTTCTCGACTGGAGCCGGCCGCTCTCCGCGATTGAAGCGGCGCTCGGCCGGTTCGTCGCCGACGGGACGTCGCCGCCCTGATGCGCCTGCGGTCGCCGCGGAACAGTCTTGCCCGAGCTTCCCGATCTCACGCTCTATCGCGACGCCTTGGCGACGCGCGTCCGCGGGTCGCCGCTTGCACGCGTGCTGATTGCGAACCCCTTTGTGCTGCGCACCGCGGTGCCGCCGATCGGCGAGGCCGAAGGCAAGCGGGTGCACGACGTGCGTCGGCTCGGAAAACGGCTCGTGCTGGCACTGGACGGCGAGCTCTTCCTCGTGCTGCACCTGATGATTGCAGGCCGCCTGCGCTGGCTCGCGCGCGAGGCGAAGCCGCCGGCGCGGATCACGCTCGCCGTCTTCGATTTTCCGACCGGACGGCTCGTCTTCACCGAGGCGGGCACCAAGCGCCGCGCCTCCCTTCATTGCGTGCGCGGCGAAGCGGCGCTGGCCGCGTTCGATCCCGGCGGCCTCGAATGCCTGGCTTGCGACGCCGCGGCGTTCACGCTCCGGCTGCAAAGTGAAAATCACACGTTGAAGCGCGCGCTGACCGATCCGCGACTGTTCGCCGGCATCGGCAATGCGTACTCGGACGAAATCCTGCACCGCGCGCGATTGTCACCGCTCGCACTGACGGCAAAGCTGGACGGGAACGAAGCCACCCGATTGTTCGACGCCACGCGCGCGGTGCTGACCGAATGGACCGAGCGACTGCGCGCGCAGACGGGCGACGCGTTTCCCGAGGGCGTGACGGCTTTCCGGCCGGAAATGGCGGCGCACGGCCGCTACGGCAAGCCGTGCCCCGTCTGCGGCGCGCCGGTGCAGCGGATCGTCTATGCCGAGAACGAATGCAACTACTGCGCGCGCTGCCAGACGGGCGGCGCGATCCTTGCCGACCGCTCGCTTTCACGGCTGCTCAAGAAAAGCTGGCCGCGATCGATCGACGAACTGGGCTGACCGCTGCCGCCGGAGATGATTTCGCATTGCGGCCGTTGGCGGTAGACTCCGATGTATACGTCTCCCCGCTCGACGAACCTTCACGATGCCCTCGTTCGATATCGTCTCCGAAGTGAACCAGGTCGAAGTCCGCAACGCCGTGGACCAGGCCAACAAGGAACTTTCGACGCGCTTCGACTTCAAGGGCTCGAACGCCCGCGTCGAGCACGCCGACAAGGTGCTGACGCTGTTCGCCGACGATGACTTCAAGCTGAAGCAGGTCACCGACATCGTCACCGGCAAGCTCACCCGGCGCGGCGTCGATATCCGCGCGCTCAAGTACGGCAACGTCGAAAAGGTCTCGGGCAACAAGGTGAAGCAGCCGGTGACGATCCGCGTGGGCGTGGAGCAGGACCTCGCGAAGAAGATCGTCAAGCTCATGAAGGACAGCAAGATGAAGGTCCAGGCGTCGATCCAGGGCGATGCCGTTCGCGTTTCCGGCGGCAAGCGCGACGACCTGCAGGCGGCGATCGCCCTCGTCAAGAAGTCGATCACCGACTTTCCGTTGCAGTACGGCAATTTCCGTGACTAGGGCCTTGGCGCTTCCCGAACGGATTACGTCACTGCCCGTCCTTCTCCGACCGTTCGACGCGGCTGACGCGCCGCGGGTATGCGAGCTCGCCGGCGATTTCGACGTCGCGCGAATGACGGCGCTGATCCCGTATCCGTACCCGCCGGACACGGCCGCGGCGTGGATCGCCACGCACGAGAGGGAACGCGCGACCGGCGTCGCCTACGTCTATGCGATCACCCGCGCGGAAGACCGAGGTCTCGTCGGCGCCATCGAATGGCGCGCGATGGACAACGTGCCCGCTTCGCTCGGCTACTGGATCGGCCGCGCGTATTGGGGCCACGGCTTCGCCACGGCCGCGGCACGCGCGATCGTCGCGATGGCCTTCTCCAGCCTCGATCGCGACACGCTTTCGGCGACCCACCTCGCGCGCAATCCGGCATCCGGCCGAGTGCTCGAGAAATGCGGGATGTCGCTCGCCGGTCGCGAGCTCCGGCCGCACCGCGGCGGAGTGGAGGAAGAGTTCTGCCTGTGGTCGATCACGCGCGAGCGCTGGTCCGAACGTTTCGGGATGCCGTGAAAGCGCCGCTGCTTTTCGTCGGCGGAACGCTCGTCACGTCTCGCCTCGCCCTCGAGCCGCTGACGCCTGCGCACGCGTCGCTGATGTTCGAAGGATTCGCCGACCCGGCGCTCTACCGCTGGATCAACGCGGAGCCGCCGGTGAGCGTCGACGATCTCCGCTTGCGCTTCGAACGCATCGCCAATCCGTACGCGCCGGGCGGCGAGCTCTGGCTCAACTGGGCGGTGCGTCGCATGAACCCGCCGGGCCGGCCCAAGGGCGAATACCGGAGCGCGGAGCGCGAAGGTGATCCGACAAGCGACAACGTGTACGCGGGCCTGGTCGAGGCGACGGTCCGCCCCGATCGCGTCGTCTTTCTCGCCTACTACGTGTTCACGGCGTTCGCGCGCCAGGGCATCGCGCGCGAAGCGTGCACCGCCGTCATCGAGCACCTCTGGCGCAGCTACGACGCCGCCGAGGTCCGCGCCGACATCGATTTCCGCAACGTTCCGTCGCGTTGTCTCGTCGATGCGCTGGGGTTCGTGCGCCGCGCCCGCAACATCGTCACGACGCTGCGCGGCGCGCCGTCGGTCGACTATCGCTATCGATTGAAACGGCCGGGGCCACCGATCCGCTAGCGCCGCTACCGCAAATCGGCGATGAGCGCCGCGCGCGTCTCGGCTGCAACCGCCGGGACGGCGACCGTGTACTCCGGATGATCGACGCCGATCCCGAGCGCGGCGCCGCCTTTCAGCGCCGCGATCATCTGATCGGTGAGCTCGAAACGGAGGAAATGGACCGATGACGTCTTTTCCTCGTTCTCGCGCTCGAGGTCCTCGTCGGCGACGGCGTAGACCTTCGGACTCCCTTGCGCCTGGACGTACGTGCGTGTCTCGATCCCCTTCAGCCGGACGAGCGCGGCGCGGCGTTCCTCGACGTCGTCGTATTCGATCAGCATCGTCGCCTTGAAATTCGTGCCGTCGGGGACGAGCGGGTTGTAGACGTCGAGCTCGTCGCGAATGCCCGCTTCCTCGAACGTCTTTTCGATCCGCAGCATCTCCTGGATCTGGTAGCGGACCGTGAGCTCATCCTCGAACAGCAGCGTGACGTGCTCGCCCAGGTGGACGGTACGCGGTTTCTTGTGCGCGAGCACCCGCGCACGAAACGCGGGCCGCTCCTTGGCGTAGGCTTCGAGCGTCAGCAGGGATTCGCGCTGGATCGCGGGCACGGCAATCATCCTCGATGGTCCGTGATGGGCCCGTCCTTGAACAGGATTTGGCGGAGCTGCCGATCGAACACCGGGTTCACCCGCCGGATCCATTCGAGCGTCATCGACGCGTGCTCGATCTCCTCGTCGCGGTTGTGCGCGAGGATCGCCCGCAAGCCGGCGTCGGTACAGGCGTCGACCCGCTGGCTGTACCAGTCGACTGCCTCCAACTCCTCGATCAGCGATTCCACGGCGCGATGGAAATCCATCGTCGCCGCAGACAGCTTGTCGACGGGCTCGTGATAGCCTTCGTGTGCCATTGCGCCTCTCCGTCGTTACAGTCCGTAGGCCATCCGCAACAGCGTCAACGGATGTTCCTTCTTCGCGTGGTGGGGCTCGCCCGCTTCGTCGATGCCCTGCAGGATCCGCCGTCCGGCAATGGGACAGTCGGAGCTGACATAATCAGGTTCGGCCTGTGCCATCTGCCGGAACACCGGCTTGCCGATCTTCATCGACGCTGCGTAGAACTCGCGCTTGACGCCGTAGGTGCCGTCGTGGCCCGCGCAGCGCTCGACCGTCGTCACGCGCGAGCCGGGAATCCATTCGAGCACCTCGCGCGTCTTCTGGCCGATGTTCTGAACCCGCGCGTGGCACGGGATATGGTAGCTCACGTTGCCGAGCGGCCGCGTGAAATCCTTCTTCAGCAGCCC
>Ga0335082_10010169_pt1 | contig 10210 bp, 8 predicted proteins | sample Lox_Sample_41_FD_206718 | JGI IMG/M metagenome (GOLD analysis project Ga0335082, IMG submission 206718) | Soil microbial communities from Loxahatchee National Wildlife Refuge, Florida, United States - Lox_Sample_4.1 | ecosystem: Environmental > Terrestrial > Soil > Wetlands | place: USA: Florida...
GACCACCAGGGTCATCTTTGTGGGACTGAAGTAGGTTTCGGTGATTCGCTGCACATCACCGCGGGATACGGCGTTCACCCTTTGCACATAGGTCTTGAGGTAATCGTCCGAGAGGCCGTGCAACTCCACGAAAGAGAGTTGCTGGATGATGCCCTGATTCGAGGAGTTCCGGAAAACAAAGACACCGCTCATGAAATTCTGAACACCCTGGAGTTCCTTCGCATCGGGCGGATCTTTTCGAAGGCGGTTGATCTCGAAGAGGATTTCGCGGACCGAATCGCCAGTGAATTTTGTGGTCACGTCGGCCGACTCCTGCCAGTATGTGCTGCGATAACGAGTCGCGACCTGGCCGAACGGAGAATAGGTATAACCCTTCTGCTCGCGAATATTGTTGGTGATGCGCGAGGTGAAGGCACCGCCTAAGAGTGTGTTGGTCACATCCAGTGGAATGTAGTCCGTCTCCACGGGAGTAAGGGGAACGGGAAGGCCGATGCGCAGAGTGGACTGAACAGCGCCGGGGCGGTCCACGATAATCGACTGCGCTTTGGCGACCGAATCCGGAGGATTTCGTTTCACGGGCGGCCCTGCGTTCCAGGATTCGAAGGCAGTTTCGATGGTTTTCCGGATAGCGGGATCGAATCGTCCGACCACGTAGAGATGCGTTCGTTGCGCGCCCACATTGGCGGCGTAGTACTTCTGCACATCCTCGATTCGATAACTCTTCAATTGATCTTCGGTGGGGTAGAGTCTCCCGTACGGATGATTGGGGTAGAGTGCAGCGGCGAATACCTGGTTAGCCTGTGCCTGCGGTGTCGCAAGCTGTACCGAAAGCTGCCGCAGCAGGTTGCCCCGCAGGCGCTCGAGTTCGCTTGCTGGGAGCTTCGGATGTTGCAGCACGTCGGCGATCAGCTTCACCGCATCCGGCGCGAACTCGCTGAGAACTTCGATCGAAGCGGACGAGGAATCCGAGCGAGCGCCGATGGTGAGTTGGCCGCCCATCCGCGCAGCCTCGTTGGCTACCTGTTGCGCGGACATGGTCGCGGTGCCTTCCTTCATGAGTTCGGCAAGCAGGTCCGACATCCAAACCTGATCCGCGGTTTCGTTGACGTTCCCGAAGGCGAGCACCGCACGGACCGCAACGATTGGAACCGAGCCGTGTTGGGCCAGCGTCACTTTCATGCCGTTCTTAAGCTGGAAAGTTTCACTCGCTGGAACTGCAAAAGCTTTTGGCGTACCGAGCGGCGGTGGCGCCTCTTTTCCATCCTGCGCCAGTGCACACGTCGCGAAGAGAAGACCGGACATCCAGAATTTCATCGGGAACCTCCTGTCGCGGCGGGAGCGCTCTTCGGAGGAGCGCCCGCCTCCACGATCAAGATTGTTCGATTGGCGGGCCGCAGATACTCCTCGGCCGCCTTGTGGATCATTTCCGGAGTCATGGCCTTCAGATTCGTCTCAATACTGTTGATGAAGGCCGGATTGTCATCGAACAGCGAGAAGCTCGCCATGAAGTCAGCTCGTCCAAGGCCGCCGAACTGGGTCAGGTCGTGATAGAAGTTGGCCCGGTACTTTACAAGAGCTCGATTGAGCTGCTCTTGGGTGACTGGCTTGGCGCGAACGCTCTCGATCACGGCATCGGCGGACGCGAGTATCTGATCGGGCTTGACGCTAGGGTCGTGAATGAGGTTGGCGATCCACAGCATCGGACCGTTGTAGTTGAACTGATTGCCGAGCAAGTTGATGCCGCCGTCGACCGAATCGGTGAATCCGCGCTTCTTGACCAGTTCCTGCGTGAGCAGGCTGTCGTCGCCTTGCAGGAGAATTTGATCGAGCAGCACCATGGCGTAGTGTTCCGGCGTCTTGCGTTCCGGCATGTGATAGGCGATTGCCAGGGCAGGCTTTGAGGCCAGCTTGTCGGTCTTTGTGAAGCGCTGCTCGGCGGTCTGGCGCGGCTCGGCGAGGTCGGGACGGGCCGGCAATTTCGAAGATGGAATCGATGCGAAGTATTTGTCGATCCACTTTTTGGCCTGGGCTTCATCGAAATCGCCGACCAGGGCGAGCGCGGCGTTGTTCGGGGCATAAAAGGTGTGCGAAAAGTCTTGAGCGTCTTTGAGAGTAGCGGCTTCGATGTCGGCCAGGTCGCCGTAGAAGTTATGTGCGTTGTACCAATTCTTATTTGCGTACTGCGGCATGTCTAGCCACGGAAATCCGCCATACGGCCTGTTGATCACATTTAGCTTTACTTCGTTGCCGACGACGCCTTGCTGATTCTTGAGGTTCTCGCCGGTAACGGTGAGGCTTCTCATCCGATCGGCTTCGCCCCACAGCATGGGTTCAAGGACGTGCGAGGGCACCACTTCGTAGTAATTTGTGAAATCGAACCGAGTGCTTCCGTTGGAAATGCCTCCGTTGCCCTCGATGAGTTTGTCGAACTCTCCCTTTGGCAGGTTTTTCGAGCCTTCAAACATCAGGTGCTCGAACAGGTGCGCGAATCCAGTTCGATTCTTTGGCTCGATGCGGAAACCGATTCCGTAGTAGACGGCCACGACTACAAGCGGGGCTGTCGTATCGCGTGAGAGCGAGACCTTCAGGCCGTTGGGGAGTTTGTAGTAGGTGATCGGGACGGTGAAGTTGTTGCCGGCTGGTGGAGCGGCGGAAAGTGCGCCGAGCGACGAATAGAGTGCGGCGATCGTTACCAATCGGAGTGCGATGCGTGGCAAGACAAAACCTCCTCAAGGGATTTCGTAGCCAACTGAATCGGCCGGGAGCGGCCGCCTACCCCAATACTTAGGTTTTATTGTATACGAGAGTGGCCGGCAAAGCATCGCGAGGGCACGATGATCCATAGAATCGGCTCGCGGAGGGTCTGTTGAATCAGGACAGAACCGGACCGCGCGCTGCCACTAAGGGCATTTGGCTAACGAATGGCGCATCGGAGAATCTTTGTGTTTCGGGCGACGCTTTCAATAAGCTGCTTTGATTCGTGGAAGATACGGGCATGTTCGGGACGAAATGGCGCACTTTAGAGTGCGATGCGCCATTTCCGATGCGACCGTCCGGATTGTTTGACAAACTCGTGATTCCGACAAAGCGTTGCTTCATTTCAATGTAAGCCCACTCCGCACGAGAATGATTCCGGCATCCGATCAACTGCTTGGCGGAGAAGAACAAAAGATTCGCCGATTGTTGTGAATTGCGCTTAAGCGCCGCTCCGAGTTTGAATGCGAAACCGGTAGACCAATGCGCCCACGGCGACGGTAAGAGCGGCGACGCCTGAAATCTCGGGGCGCAACTTCACTCCGAGAATGGTCATCCAGATGCCGACAGCAACGAAGAACACGGGGATCAGGGGGTAAGCGAAGTTCACCACGGGGAGCTTTTGCCAGCCCTGGCGCCGGCGGAAGATGAACAGGGACACCACGGACATGACCGCGGAAAAATTCAGCAGCATGCCGATATAGAAGAGAAGGTTCAGGAACGGGCTCACGGTCATCAACATGGTGCACAGGCCTTGCGCCAGGATGGCGTTTACCGGCGTGTGCCAGCGCGGGTGGACCTTGGCCGCTCCCGCGAAAAATGCGCCGTTCTTCGCCATGGCGTAATAGACGCGCGGTCCAATGGTGGTCATCGCGTTCACCGTTGCCAGTAGCGACAGGATCATCGCGGCGCTGAAGAGGCCAGCGACGGCGGGTCCGAATAAATGCGTCGCCGCAAGAGCGCCGACGGCAACCACTCCTTTCATCGACTCCAATGGCACCGCATAGATGAACAGTATGTTGAGTCCGATGAACAACGCCGCTACTAGTCCTGTGCCGCTGGCGAGCGAGAGCGGAAGTGTGCGCGCAGGGTTCTTCAATTCCTCGGCCACGTAGGTCGCGGCGTTCCAGCCGCTGTAGGCGAAATAAATGAACAGCAGGCTTACGAAAAGTTGGTAATAGATCGGCGTGGACGAAGTCCGTATGGCCGGTTGGGAGAAGTTGTCCCAGCTCCCGTTGCCGAAGGAGAAGCCTGCCACCAGGAAGACCAGAACCACTAAAACCTTCATCGACGTGAGAACATTTTGTACACGCGCGGTGCGCCGCACGCCGAGGCAATTCAGAATCGTGAAGACGGCAATGAGCGCACAGGCAGTCGTCTGGGCAGGCCCGAGTTTCACTTCCCATGCGCCCGATCCGATCACGTGCCGAGCGTTCTCCAACTTCAGTGCCGGGAAAAAATAGCCAAGATAGTCAGAGAACGCGAGCGCCGAAGCGGCGATGGGCGCGGAGAATCCGGCGAAGAACGAAACCCAGCCGGTCATGAAGCCCCAGGTGGGGCCAAACGCCTGCGTAAGGTAGACGTACTCGCCGCCGGAACTGGGAAAGTTCACGCCGAGCTCGGAGTAGCAGAACGCTCCGGCCAGAGCCGAAATCGCCCCGATAGCCCATGCCACCAGCACCCATTTCGCGGAACCGAGTTCACCGGCAAGAAATCCAGTGGTGGTGAGAATGCCGGAACCGATCATGTTCGAGATCACCAGCGCTGTGGCGCTGATGATGCCGAGCTGGCGAAGCAGAGTTGTGGTTCGCGGCGTCAATGGCCTTCCGGCAATGATAGGCTCGAGCGCACGAGCGACTGGCCACCGTCGCAAACGTAAACCGCGCCGGTAATGTATGCCGCTGCATCCGAGCAGAGGAACAACGCCAGATCCGCCAGCTCGTCCTTGGTCCCGAAGCGGCCGAGGGGAACCTTGCTTTCGACCTTCTTCCGGACCTCGGGGGTAGGAGCAAGCCGGCGCATGCCTTCGGTTTCATCAGTGGGACCTGGGGTAATGCAATTCGCGCGGATTCCGGCCGGGCCCCACTCGATCGCGAGCGTACGCGTCAGCAGGTCGACGCCGGCTTTGGCGGCGCACACGTGCGCCTGATACGCGATCGGCATAAACGCGTGGCTGGCCGAGATGCTGATGATACTCGCGCCCGGTTTGCGAAGATGCGCGTATGCGGCGCGTAAGGTGTTGAAGGTTCCTAGCAGGTCAATATCGATAACGCTCTTGAATCCATTCGCGGACATGCCCAGCACGGGCGCGGGGAAATTGCCTGCCGCGCCGCAGACCACGATGTCGATGTCGCCGAATTGATCGTGCGTTTTCTGCAACGCTGCTTCGACCGCTGGAAAATCCCGAACATCGAGGGCACATGTGGACGCCGTTCCACCGGTCGACTGAATGGCCGCGGCAGAGGCGTCGAGTTTCTCCTGCTTGCGTCCGATGAGCATGACTTTGGCGCCGTGCTCGGCGAATCTCTCAGCCATGCGCTGGCCGATTCCGCTACCACCGCCCGTGACAAATGCATTCTTGCCCGCAAGGAGGTTATCGCGAAAGATGCCAGCCATCGAAGGCACTGTAGCATAATCGCGGCAATCCAGCGCTTGTTACTTACTCTGCTGCAACTTACTCCAATCGATAGGACCATTCGTGAAGCGATACAGGAGTTGACTTAGAAGTTGCGCATTCCCCTTGGCGAGATATTCGTAGGCTTCGTCCCACTCCTTGCCTTCTCTCCACCCTGTCTGTAACAGCGTCACTTTGGTGCCCGATCCGGACGGTTCGAAGGAGAATACGGCCGTCGTTCGTTCGCGGCGAACCTCGGGAAACTGCTCCGGGGCCATGGCGCGGATGGTGACCGATTTCATTGGCTCAAACGCGATGATCGTACCTCCGCCGGTTTTTCCGCCGGGATAGTGAACCACCCAATCACCGCCCTCGCGTAAGTCGACCGACATGTCCGGCCACAGCCATTCCTGTGCGCCTTCCTTGGTGGCGAAGGCTCGCCAGATATCGGCGGACTTGGCGGGAACAGTGACTTCGAATTTCAGTGCCTTTTCGGGCTGATCGAGCTTCTGGACTTTAACGGGATTTTCCGCCGCGGTCAATGTGGCCGCCAATAGCAAAGCTGCGAAGGTTTTGTGCACTGCCGGTCTCCTATTAGTTGAACGATCAACTAAGAATAAACCCTACAAGACCATCCGTCAAGTACCGAGTACAATTCGCCAACAGCTACCCGCCCGGCTTCGGCTCGATCTTGATTTGCTTCAGGATTTCCGTCTGGGTCTGTAGTTCCGTCTTACCTGACGGGTAGTGGTTCATCATCATCATGAACGCGAGGATATCGGCGTTCTGCTGGCGGCTGAGAGTTCCCGGGGCCTGCTGAGGCATTGATTTGCGAATGCGGTCGAAGAGATCGCCAGCCGTGAGTCCGTTCCAATTCGATAGGAACGCCTCGCCAGCGAGCGGAGGGGCTTCTTCGCCGCCGGTCAATTCTTCGCCGTGACACTTGGCGCACTCGCGCGCGTAGAGTGGTTTGCCGCGAGAGGCTTGGGCGTCGGTAAACACACCGTCCCACACCGAACGATCCGTGGTTTGCGCGTGCAGCGAGGTATCCAAGACTCCCGCTACCATCAACACAAGCACCGGCATTAAGCTGACCCGCATTTCACCTCACTCGTAAGCGTTTATAGCAAACATTCCTTCCATGGTACTGGCTCTCGCTATAATCGCATGTTATGCGGATCGACAGATCGCTTCGCCGCCGTGATGTTCTCGCACTCGGCGCCGCCGCGGCAGTATCATCGTGGGCGAAGGAGCCCGACTTTCCGATCCGCGACGGAGTTCCTCGCGTCGACTACCACGCGCATCCGGAAAGTGGCATGACTATCGAGCGCGCTCTGGAAATTTCGAAAGAGCGCGGTGTAAAGTTCGGGCTACTTCAGCACGCTGGAGTAAAAGGAAGTTCCAGCGGCGACATGGTTGCCAACGACGAGGAACTGCGCGCCTGGATCAAAACACTCGAAGGCAAGCCGGTGTTCAAAGGCATTCAAGCCGAGCGAACGAACTGGATGTCGGCATTTTCCAAAGAGACTATCGCGAAGCTCGATTATGTCCTCTCCGACGCGCTGACGATGCCCGCGAAATCGGGTGGACTCGTGAGGCTCTGGACGTCCGAATTCAGCACCTCCGATCCGCAGGACTTCATGGATCGCTACGTCGATTTCCACCTGGAAGTCATGTCCAAGGAGCCGATCGACATCCTCGCGAATCCAACGTTCTTGCCGGAGCTGTTGCAGCCTGACTACGAAAAGCTCTGGACCGAAAAGCGGATGCGCGCCGTGGTGGAATCAGCTGTACGGAATCACATTGCGATCGAGATCAATTCGCGGTATCGGGTGCCCCATCTCGCATTCCTCGAAATGGCCAAGGCCGCGGGGCTGAAATTCTCATTCGGATCGAATGCCCACACCGCCGAACAGATCGGCGACATCGACTACGGCGTGGAGATGTATCGCAGGCTTCATCTCAAGCTGGATCAGTTCTTCCAGCCAGCGCCGCCGGGCAAGAAGCCCATCCAGATTCGAACGCTCGCATAGCATGGAGAACCAGGAACGTTGGTACGCCGGCGGCACCGCTATCGTGGCCGGCATCGCCGCCATCAAGCTTCTGGTTCACCTGTACGCGGAGCACAACTACGGCTACTTCGTCGACGAACTTTATTACATCGCATGCAGCCGTCATCTCGATTGGGGGTATGTCGATCAGCCGCCAATGATCGCACTCATCACCAAGATCGCGATCGCACTCTTCGGAGTTTCTCTTCAAGCGATTCGCTTCTTCCCCACCATGGCCGGCGCAGCGAAGATCTTCCTGACCGGCTGGGTGGCGCGCGAACTTGGCGGCGGCCGATTCGCGCAGGCACTCGCAGCGTTGTCGGTGTTGTTGGCACCTGGCTTTCTTGGCGCCGATGCTTTCCTTTCAATGAACCCGTTCGAACCGCTGCTCTGGACTGGCTGCGCTCTTATACTCATCCGTATCATCAAAAGCGGGAATCAAAGGCTGTGGCTATGGTTCGGCGGGTTGGCGGGCTTGGGGCTCGAAACCAAGCATTCCATGCTGATCTTTGGCGCGGGCCTGATATTGGGTCTGCTGTTGACGCCGGAGCGGCGCGCTCTACGCTCGCCCTGGCTCTGGGCCGGCGGCCTTGTCGCGTTCCTGATCTTTCTCCCGAATCTGCTTTGGAACATCCAACATCATTTCCCGTTTCTGGAATTGCAGGAGAACATTCGCCGCAGCGGCCGCAATGTAGATCTCTCGCCGATCGCGTTCTTCGGCCAGGAAGTGCTCACCATGCTTCCGCTGACTCTTCCGATCTGGCTGGCCGGACTCTGGCACTATTTGTTCACCACTGCAGGAAAGCCGTTCCGCGCGCTCGGCTGGGCGTGGCTCTTCACGGCAGCGGTCGTTCTTGTTCTCAATCCGCGAATCTATTACCTATGGCCTGCGTTCCCAATTCTTATGGCTGCCGGTGGGGTTCGCTGGGAGAACTGGTTAGCGAACGCGAGGCTCCAGTGGATCAAAGTCGCTTATCCGGTGCTGATGATCGCATTAGGAATCGTGTCCGCGCCGTTTGCAGTTCCTGTGCTTCCGGTGGAAACATACATCCGCTATGCCAAGGCGCTGCATTTCGATCAACCCAGGGTCGAGAATCACAAGCTCGGCCCGCTGCCGCAACTCTACGCCGATCAATTCGGCTGGGAGGAGATGGCCTCCACGGTAGCTCGCGCATTCAACAGCCTGCCGCCTGACGTGCGCGCGAGAACCGCGATTTTCGGACAGAACTACGGTCAAGCCGGCGCCATCGATCTTTTCGGCGAAAAATATGGACTCCCCAAGGCCATTAGCGGACACCAGAATTACTTTCTTTGGGGTCCAAGGGACTATACTGGCGAGAGCGTCCTCGTAATGGATGACCGGCAGGAGGTACTGGAATCCGAGTTCACCTACGTGGAAAAGGTGGCCCGGGTGGAGCACCCCTATTCCATGCCGTACGAACATTTCGACGTGTTTTACTGCCGTGGGCTGAAGCAGCCCCTAAAGGATGTGTGGCCGAAAGTGAAGAACTGGAATTGAAACCACCAGCGCGCGGAGCTGAAGGATGAAGATCTTGGGGATCATTGGCGGGATCGGTCCGGAGTCGACGATTGAATACTATCGTCACATCGTTGCGATGTACCGCGAGCAGCGGCCCGACGGCAGCTACCCCACCATTATCATCAACAGCATCGATGCCAAGCGGATGCTCGATCTGATCGGGCAGCATCAATTGTCTGAAGTCACCGGAATGCTGGTTGCGGAAGTACAACGGCTGGCCCGTGCCGGCGCCGATTTCGCGCTCCTTGCCGCCAACACGCCGCACATTATTTTCGATGAGTTACGTCGCCGCTCTCCGATTCGGCTGGTGAGCATCGTCCAAGCGACTTGCGATGCTGCGAGAGAGCAGGGAATGAAGAAGGTGGGTCTGATTGGTACGCGCTTCACGATGCAAGGCCGATTCTATCCCGACGTATTTCACAAAGAGGGGCTGGAGATTGTGATTCCGAACGCGGAGGAGCAAGCGTACATTCACGACAAGTATCTCGGGGAGTTGGTGAACGGAATTATCAAGGTCGAGACCCGCAAGCAGATCCTGGCGATCGGAGAGCAGATGAAGGAACGCGATGAAATTCAGGGACTGATTCTCGGGGGCACGGAGCTGTCGCTGCTCATGCACAATGTCAAGAACAAGAGTCTTCCGTTGTTAGACACCACCGAAATTCATGCGCGGGCGGCGGTTGCCAGATTGCTGTCGTAGAGTTTTGTTTTGGGCAGGCCGGTGACCTGCCCCACGGAAGGAACCGAAGGGGAACCGAAGCGAAGGGGACAGCCTGAAGTGACTCCTTCGCGAAAAACACGAACGCAGCAGACTAGAGTGTCCCCTTCGCGTGTTCCGGCGCTCCTTTGTTGTAAATAATACGCCGAGAACACCAATACTTCGAGGCCGATCCTATTATCCGACCAGGCATAGCCCCGATCGCCGCCGGACTATTGCTTCGTCACCGACAGTGATAGCTGTATTTGTTACCAGGTTAGGCAAACTTCCGTTCGAATTGCCAGCAAAATCCTCAGCCATCCTGTGGCGGATCCTAGACCAGAGGCGTATTTCATCGAAAGGGACGGACCAGACTGTCCCCTTCGCATGTTTCGCGAAGGAGTCACTTCAGGCTGTCCCCTTCCAACTAAAGGTCCTCCCCTTCCAAAGGTCCCTTCCGATCAACGCGTGCTTTCCGACTGGTCGTTAGGCAAGGTGAACGCCAAATATTCGCCTGAATAGGCGCCACCGCTGACGGCGACAATGATGTACTG